>Ga0210245_101355_pt1 | contig 20031 bp, 11 predicted proteins | sample ChrtobMetaP3_4mM_FD_155450 | JGI IMG/M metagenome (GOLD analysis project Ga0210245, IMG submission 155450) | Chrysochromulina tobin associated microbial communities from unialgal haptophyte culture, Seattle, Washington, United States - P3_4mM | ecosystem: Host-associated > Algae > Haptophytes >...
GCCGCGCTGCACCTTGGGCGTGATGTACGGCGTTGGACTGGCACGGCTTCAAGCTCGGCTTCACCAGAAAGACGGAGGTGCCACGCTTGTCGTTGGTCTTGAGGAAGACGATTGACTCCTTCAGGATGACCTCGTAGTACTCCTTCGTCTCCGAGTACGAGCCGGGCGGTCGCGAGCTTAACAAGTTGCTCCGCTCACGCAACCGCGTCGATGATGCTCAGGTGCGCCATGGTGCAGGCGCCGGCGCGAGCGCCTTCGAAACACGATTTCCCTTCAAATTCCCTATTTCCCGGCCGCCGAAGGCCTTCGTTTCACGATTTTTGTTTTTAACCCTCCCTAAACCCCCCGCGCCTCCGAGGGCCCCGTACTAACTCCAGGGAGTCTCGAAACACCCTCTGGACACCTCCTGGGCAAAAAAAGCGTCATTTCCTCAGCGGTCCGACCTGACCTCAGAACCGCTCGGGGGCCCAGCGGAGCACCGCGCTTCCGAACGAATGGGGCAAACACAACACACCTGAGCACACACACGGACACAGTGCCACGCTTCGAAAATGTGCTTGTCCGCCGTGAGTCGCGAGCCCGCCTGTGGGCCGGCATACAGTGACGGGCAGCCCCCAGAGCCGCACTCAACCGAGACGCCGTGACGGCGCAAATTAGGTTACCAATGGAATCGCCGCTGCAGATAGCCGCTGCAGACAGCCGCTTCAGACAGCCGCCTCGGCTCCACCCTTGCTGCTTGCGGCTCGGACGCGGGCTAGGGACCTAGGGTGCCGGGGTCAGGGTCACCGGCGCTGGCGTGGGGGCGGGCTTCGCATCGCCGACATACATGACGGTCTCCCCGTCATGAGGCCCCTTCAGAAGCACCTGACCCTCCCACGCGAGCAACCCGCGCTTACGGCCCGCCTTGAGCGTGCCCACGAGCGACTCGAGCTGCTGCTCCAGCTCCTCGTCGTCGATGATCCTGCCAAAGGTCGTTGAGATGGAGCCGTCGACGTTGGTGGTGCCCAGGCGCGGGAATGCGGCGATCAGAAGCGCCAGGTCCTTCTCCACGCCCTCGGTCACCTCCATCGTGTTGCTGCCCGCGCCTGCTCCACTCGACACATGCGGTCGGCTCGCTGGCGGTGCTGCCGAGAGCGCCATCGTACGAGGCGTTGCCACTGACGGCGCAAATGCGCGCGGTGTGCTCCAACCGGAGCCGCCTCCGGCCGTCTTTACGACGGGGACGAATGACTTGGGCGGCGCCGTGGGGGCCTGTTTCTTCAACTCGCCACCAAATTTAGCCATCGCTGCCACCGCCTGGTTTTCGGAGCCGCGGATCTCAGCTTTAGCAGCGGCAGCCCTTTTCTGTGCGTCGGTCATTTTCCAGTTTGGCACCACTTTAAGAGCCTCATCCTGAATGCCGGCGGCTTGCAGGTTTCTTAGCGCAGCGCCGTGCTGGCTTCCGCCGGTCACGCTGCGCGCCTCAGTAGGAGTGACTACACCCTTGCGGCTGAGGTTCTTCATCGCCAACTCGCGAGCTGAAAGCTGGCTGTGTGGCGTGAACTCCTTCTCCTGGGATCTGGCCTTGATCTGGAAGGCCGCCATCGCGGCTTTCATCGCGCCAGCAGACTCGGACAGGCTCGGCGACATCGGATCAGCCATTTCCACTCGTTCCGTCCGCGCTTCTCGTCGACGCACAGCGAGAGAGGGCAATCAAACAAAATGTGTGCTCGCAAAAAGATGGTGGACGATGTGATTACAAGCCTCATTAAGCCTCATCCATGAATGCATCACAACAGAGGAAACCAACCGTGGCCTATATTCACGGTGGCCATGGTGCCACATGTGCGGACGTTCTGCTTCGTGTTGTTGATCCACCGCGTGGAGCTGTTCACCACGTGCGCCTGGAAGGGCAGCACACACACGCACAGAGATCAGAGTCAGCGCTGGCTCCCGTTTATCCCGTGCTCGGCCTCGGGTATGTTGGGGGGGCTGGGCGGTCAGCTGGGCGGCGCTCGAAGAGCGCTTTGGGAGCATATGCTACGCGCACCTCCCACAGGCGTCCGTCTAAAATGTCCCAAGGGAAGGGACTCGCCTGCGCACGGTGACCCCATTGCCAATCCTGAGCGACCCTCCATCCCACATCCTCCGGCGCCGGCTTCTTGTCCAACTGGCTGCCCGGCTGCTTGTGGGCCGCCGTACGCGCATATGCTCCAAGACGCTGCAGGGCGCCTTGCTTCGAGGGCGTGCCATCGGGTGGTTCCACACCCATCATGAGGAGCAGCTGGACCGCGATGTCGAGATTGATCCGCTCAGACACGTGGCCTTTGGATGCGTCCCGCATGGTGTAATTGTGCCTCTCCATCGTACCCGCCGTCTGGAGCAGGCGCAACCCTGCTCCGGACGGGTCTAGGTAGCCGTGCTCGTGCAGCCTCGTCGGGTCTCGGTAGGAGCTGACCAAGGACGCGAGCAAGCTATTGTATGCTCGACACGCAGCCCAGTCATCAACATGCGCAGTCGCCGATGCGCTGGGATGCGACGGCGGCACACAGAAAGTGTCACGCCAAATGATCTGGGAGCGGGCGGCGCCCAGCGACGGATTCGTGGCCATCGAGGCAAAGATCTTTGGCAGGTTCCGCGTGTAGTGCTCCTGGGCAGCTTGCGAGGAAGCGAAAGGCTGCTCATAATGACTGCGTGAGGCAGCGATACTGGGCAGCATCCACTCACCCATATTGGCAATCACCACGTCGGGTGCAGACAGATCGTCTATGCCAGGCACTTCGTTGCGGACGGCCTCGAAGCGGCGCTCCGTGCATGTGCAACGCCATGGGCCTCCACGAAGCGGCAAGGAGGTGTCCACGTAATTGTTCAGCGTCGAAAAATTGCCACGGCCGCCGAACATCGTGCGAATCTTGTCCTCGTCGATCCCGCGGAGGTAACGGAAGCTGACGAAGACTGGCTCTGCATGCTGCGATGACGAGCGGCTCTGCATGCGAATGTTCCAGTCCTCGTGTGCAGTGTTCGGTGGGTGTTGCAGACACTGAGGCTCCAGGCCCAACCAGCGATTCAGCACGAGCAGGACCGCGCTTGTCAGCTCGCGCTGTGTCGAGTCACCGACGAATAACATCCATTTGGGCACCATCGATTGCTGAAAACGCGACTGAAAGCGCGACTGTCACCCTCTGTGTGGTGCCTTCCCAACAAGTGGGATTTCTACATGGGATTCCACACAGGGACGCGCGGCGGTGGGGAACCACGAGAGGATCTGCACAAAATCTAACACCAAACAGAGCTAGGTGTTCGAAAAGCGTCGGGGCGACGAGATCCTACCAAAAATGGCAACTTTAAGCGCGGCCGGACGACATGCTGACCCTTTCCCACTCGACGTTGGCCATCGACTTTCCGATTCCGTACCGTGGCCTATACCCATCGTCCTACGTGCCCGGTGGGAAATTTCCCGACGACTTCATATGGGGCCTCGGTACGGCTGCATACCAGATCGAAGGCGCCTGGGACGAAGATGGCCGCGGGCCCAGCATCTGGGACACATTCAGCGGCGCGGGCAGTTACGAGCCCAACGAGGGCCATGAAGTGAAGAGCGATAGTGGCGCGGTCACGTGTGACCACTACCACCGCATGGAGGAGGATGTAAGGCTCATGGCGAGCCTAGGGCTCAAGAACTACCGCTTCTCAATTTCTTGGCCACGCTTGCTTCCCACCGGCACACTCGCTGGCGGCATCAACCAGAAAGGCGTCGCGTTCTACCATCGGCTTATCGATGCGTTGCGCGCGCACGGCATCACGCCCTTCGTCACCCTCTTCCATTGGGACCTGCCGCAGGCGCTGCAGACGCCGGCGCTGCGCGGCTGGCTAGACCGCCGGATCGTGCCGCACTTCCGCGTCTTTGCAGAGCTTTGCTTCGAGCAGTACGGCGACAAGGTGCGCTACTGGACCACCTTCAACGAGGCGTGGACCTTCACTGTGCTCGGGTACGGAACCGGCTCCAAGGCGCCTGGTCGGCCGTACATTGACATCAGCACCTTCCCTTACATTGCGGGGCACCACGTGCTCCTCGCGCATGCGGAGGCCGTCGAGGCCTTCCGCGCGAACAGCAAGGTACGCGCCAACGGTGGCCAGATCGGCATCACCAACAACTGCGACTGGAACGAGCCCGCCTCCTCGTCGGCCGCGGACATAGCCGCCGCCGAGCGCGCGAATGAGTGGTGGCTCGCGTGGTTTGCAGACCCGATTTGGCTGGGCAATTATCCGGCGTCGATGGTGGCGCGTCTGGGGAGCCGGCTACCAACATTTACGGCCACGGAGGCGGCCAAGCTGCGCGGCTCGGCCGACTTTTTCGGGCTCAACCACTACGGCTCCCAGTTCGCGCGGGAGAATCGCAACAACCTCTCGAACTATTGGAGCGATGCCGAGAGCGCGTCGTTCCATACGGCGGATATGCCTCGAGCCGCCTCAGTGTGGCTCTACGGCGTGCCATGGGGGCTGCGCAAGCTCCTCAACTGGGTGGACCGGCGCTACCATCACGTGCCTATCTATGTGACCGAGAACGGCTGGTCGACCAAGGGCAGCGAGAGCTGGGCCGAGGGCGTCGTCGACGATGGGCGCGTGCTCTATTACGCAAACTACACGGGGGAGGTGCAGCGCGCGATCGCCGAGGACGGTGTGAACGTGCGCGGCTACTTTGCATGGTCGCTCATGGACAACTTTGAGTGGGAGCGCGGCTTCTCGGAGCGCTTTGGCCTCGTGTACACCGACTTCGTCACACAGGCGCGGCATCCCAAAGCTTCGGCGCGCTGGTTTTCGGCCACGATGGCTGCCAACGCCGTCGCTGACCCGTGTCCCTTTTTAAGCGCCTCGGGCGGGTACGCTGCCGCGATGGGCTGCGCGGCCAAAGCAGGCACGCCAGCGTGTGGCGAGGGCGACGTAGCCCTTGCAGTCGCGATGCAGCAGGAGGTCCAGGGCGCGGTCGCGCCGCTGCAGGTGCAGATCATGGCGCTCGACGCAGTGCTTGCCCAAGTAGCGTACATGCTCACAACGTTGCTCGTGCTCGTGGCACTGGGCGCTCTCGGCGCGCTCCTCGCTGCCGCTCTCGTGTACTGCCGTCGCCCCAAGATCGACCCGCGTTACATGGGAGCACCGACCTCGTCGACGGGCGTGTTGCAGCCTGGCAAGTGCGACGACAGATTCGACAGTGACGACATGTGACACCGCACATACGGCTACACGCGTGAGGCAGAGCGAAACGTGACTCGTGCATCTACAGAGACGTTTCAGAGACGTCTCAGAGTTGAGTCTGGGTGGGGCGTTGTGGACGGAGGTGTGCCATGCGCAAATGCGCGTACGACCATCGGCGGCACACCGGTCACCGCAAGGACGGGGACAGCGCGCGACTCCGAACGGAAATCGAAATCGGAACTAACTAAACGGCGACACCGAACAACTCCTCGCTTGGTATATGTATTCATCTGAATCGCGCGGCCTCGCGTCGTTGTCGTGTGCTATACCTTTATCAAACTACGCTATAGATTCGCTAAGAACATTACGCCCGCGCGGCGCCCGACCGCGCAGGTACGCCAACGGCATCGGGGCCCTCCGCTCCCCGCAGCCTCTGGGCCGCGGCGCGCTGGCGGGGCACCCGTATCACACACCGCGTTGATCACCCAGCCACGATCGCTTCCCAAAACAAGATATCGTGCGCGTCCTCGTCCGCCCCAAGAGACGCCTCCCATCCACGTGTGTGAATGTGAAGCGGCCCTCGTTGAGCGCTCCGCTGGCGCCGATGGGGCGGCAGCGACCAGTGGCGCCGCCATGGGGATACCCATTGCGATGGAAGCGGTAGCCAGCGGCGCGGCTCGTGGCGGCCTATGTAAGGCACGCGGCGCAGGCGGCGGAGCGTCCGCATCTGAAAGCCAGCGAGATCGAGCAGCGCGAGCAGCTCGTCGAGCGTCAGCCGGAGCAGACCCGCGCCAGGGTCGTGCCATTGCAAGGGGCCCACGTTGATCCACACGCCGCCGGGGGCGAGCAGCGAGCGCACACGCGCCACCGCCGCTGCCGGGTTCGCCTGCGTGTCCAGAAAGTAACACGTCACGACGGCGTCAAAGGTGGCATTGGCCATACGGGCGGCGCCGTACACGGGCGGCGGCGTGTGCATCTCTGCCCATGAGCCAACCTGCATCGTAAGTGCGATGGCCGCGGAGGCCAGTGTGGGTGGCCCACGCAGCGTCGGCTCACAGTTGCTTGACGCGATGTCTGGGATGCTGTGCGCATCGAGGCAGGCGCCGGCTCTGCGGACGGCGCCGCTTGTACAGCGCACGCGCGGGTAGAGCTGCAGGCGGCGGGTGCCGAGGCTAAGTACTGAGTGGGCCGCCACAAGCATCGCAGCCGAGACATCGTTCGCCTCGACGCGATGTCCGAGGCGCGCAATGTCCCAGGCCAAGCGGCATGCACCGGCGCCGGGCACAAGGACGGTGAGCGGCCGCCGTCGGCTGCGATGCAGCGCACGAATGGCGCGCAAGACGGGCCGGTGCGTGCGCGCGCGTGCGCGGCCGCCGAGGGCACTCCAGTCTCTCACGAGATGAGCAACGATCATAGCTGCGCTGGCATACGCAAAGTCTGGTGTGTCGGCCGGTGGCATGATGAGGTAAGTTTCATTGGACGCGAGCGCCGTCGTAATCGGCGGCTCCCTGGGCAGCAGCGCTCGTAGTGCAACACCGTTGGCCTCCCAAGCCTGCGCTGCGTCTGCAGCAATATCGAGTGCTCCAATGGCATGCCGCTCTGCCTCTGAGACGGTCAAGAGTGGAGCGAGAATCTTAGAGAGCTCCCCATCGTGCTCGTCTAGCACGCGCCGGATCTCACGACGAGCAGAGGCGGCGTCTCGAGCAAAGAGGGCGACGCACGTCATGGTTTGCAGGCGTGGTCCACCCACAGGTCCAAGACGGTCTGCGCCGCGTGCGACATGAAACGTGCGTCAAGTTTTCAAGTCCGTCGTGGAATGGCTGTGAATTGCACACGATAGGAGGCAGTCCTCGGTGGGCTTTTCGCAAATGCACCGAGCATGAGGGCTGCCAAGAAAAGGGCGTGAAACGGACTGTGAATGAGAGGGTGCGAAACGTTTTTCCATGCAGTCGGACAATGCTGTCGCGGGCACAGCGGGCCCCATTGGAGCTTTTGTTGCCGCATTACGCCGACGAGGAGCAGCTTGCCGTGACCATGGAAAGCATGCTTCTTGGCACGCCTGAGGGACAAGCGGCGCTCTAGGCGCCTATTACCGAGGCAATCAGCACATTCGCGTCCTTGACGTTGAGCCATCGGCATCATGTACCTTGGAACAGGCAATTGATTGCGAGTGATGGCGAGTAACGGCGAGTGACGGCGAGTGATGGCGAGTGATGGCAAGTGACCTGACTGCCTCCTTTGCTACTGATCAGGCTGGTCGGACCGCGCCCTTACCAGCCTGCTGACTCAGGTGCGGAACTCTTTGAACGCGAACACCTGGCCCGGGGGGTTGGGCAGGCACCACCGGGCACCAGGGTGCTTAGTGCGAAGAGGCATGTGGGGCTTCGTGCCTCACCTGCCCCTACACAGGTGGAGCTCGGCGAGTGATGGCGAGTGATGGCAAGTGACCTGACTGCCTCCTTTGCTACTGATCAGGCTGGTCGGACCGCGCCCTTACCAGCCTGCTGACTCAGGTGCGGAACTCTTTGAACGCGAACACCTGGCCCGGGGGGTTGGGCAGGCACCACCGGGCACCAGGGTGCTTAGTGCGAAGAGGCATGTGGGGCTTCGTGCCTCACCTGCCCCTACACAGGTGGAGCTCCGTGCTCCAACTGACCACTTTGCCCTCCGCAGCGAGGGCCTCTTTTTTTTACCCAAGGCACGGCAGTGGGCGACGTGGACTGGGCATGGAAATGAAGAGCACGCCTGATCCTTCTTCGGGGTGCTTGGATCCATTCTGGTGATCCACGTGTTCACGATCCGGGTGATCCCGTCCTGATCTCACTCGGGCCGTCAAGGCAAGCGATCCCGTTCTGATCTCGCTTTGCCGCCAAAGGTTTTTGGGGCCCCACGACCTGCACATACGTCCCGGTCTACTTTTTTTCCACCCGCAGAGGCGCGGTTTTGGACCGAGACACCGAGGCTCTGCGTGACGAGCGCTCATTTTCTTTTCTCTTTTCTGGCTGGCTGTGTGGTGGCCTTCTGTTGGTACTCTTTGGGACACATGCAGAGCTCCTTGGGTGATTGCCCCTTGGAGGGGAGAGCTTGAGTGGTTCCCTGTCTCGAATCCGGCTCTATGCCGGGTCGTTGACATGCGCGAGGACGGACGGAGCCAGCGTCTCTTCAGGGGGCGGCTTGGAAACTTCTACTGGCTGCCCCCTGGCTCGCCCATCTGGGGGTTCACCGCCCATGTCGGCGGGCGCGCTCCCTCCCCGCTCGCGCTCCCGAGTTCATATTTGGGTCTCGCCGATCTTCTCTCTTTATGGCTGTTTCTCAGCTCTCCGTCTGCATGTGTCTCATGTTAGGCCTGGCCTGTATTGTATTGTATTGTCTTCACAGCTGTGCTGCTTACGTGTTGTGTGTATTAACATGAACATGAACACAACTCCCGCTGTCACCGCAGACGCTCCGCAGACGCTCTTGGTAAGATGGACCTTGGAAACGGCACCGTAGACGATATCGATGTAAGTAAGCTGCTCGCCGAGCTCATGGCGCGCGACCCGGAAGCGGGCCTCGAACTCGCCAGGGAAATCTTCCGCCAACTGTCGATGGAGGCTGTGCCGACCGACTCGCAGGCGTTGTTCTCGCCGCAGAAGACCGTCTCGGAGACACGCCGAACCGTTTGGCGCACGCATGGCTGGCCGAGCAGCAGCGCGCCGCCGACGATGACGACGGTGGATACGGCTCCGGGCCCCACAGCGTCATTGGAATCCCTCGATGCCCATTGCCTATCGCGCATCGGCAGCATCTCGAGGACCAGGGAGAAGGATTTGAGACGTGGGTCCCTCGATCGGCGTATCCCCATGCTTGGCCAGCTTTCTGGAGTCTGCCGCGCTCTACGCGCAGTGCTCGCTCCTGTCCTCGAGCCGATGCAACGAGCGCACCGAGGGCGGAAGCAACGGCTGACGCAGGTCTTGCAGAGCCTTGCATGCGAAGGCTCCTGGAATCACCACCTGAAGCTGGTCCGGTATTCCGCTGCCTCCTTGATGGCGAGTCACCGCATGGTCACCTGCGAGGGCGGATGTGGGCGCGAGATGAAGATGAGCCGGTTGCTCTGCCTCCTTGATGGCGCAGGTTTCGATCCAAGCATCAAATCCGAGCGTTCCAAGCGCTATTGTGGCCGATGCGCGCGAGTGGCACACAGCACTGGCTTGTCTGAGCACGTGCGAGCTACGTTTGCCGAAATGGGCAACCCGTTTGGGAGTCGTGAGGAGGTGACGGCCGACGAGGGTCTGTGCGCCCTCCGGCTGGCAGTGTGCCAATCGGGATATGGCTTGCAAGCGCTCAAACTGGGGGAACCGCCTACTTTGAGCGATCAGGACTGCACGGTCCTTTGCGACGGGCTCGTGTCAGGATTGGGCTACAAGTGCCTCCTCATCGACCTGAGCTACGCGAAACTAGGTGACGCTGGGCTGCAGATCCTCTCACAAGGGCTGTACGTCTGCATGTCGTTGCTTCACCTCAATCTCAATGGCAATCCAGCCGGCGACGAGGGCGTGGCAGCGCTGGCGAAAGCATTTGCATGCCAGCGCCCAGTGCTCTCCAACGGGCAGCGCCTTGGCGACTGCTGCCCGAATATGCACTGGCTGTACCTAGTCTTAGACCAGTTGGGCAGCACAGGCGCCTTGGCTCTCGCCGAGGCCCTCGGGACACGGACTAGAGGCTCTCGAACGCCACCTCAGCCAGTGTTAGGAGCACTCGAAGTCCTTTGGTGCTGTGGGGCCTTCTCATCCACCTCCGAGCCTGGTGCAGCCTCAGCCGGCTTCCAGGCCCTTACACGGGCTTGCGACGCGCGCGGGCTGCAGCTGGAGCTCGAGCATGGCTTGCCGTGGGGCATGTGATCTTTATTAGGTGGGTTTCGGCGTCAGCCATGGGATACCGTCCCGCATCCCGTAGCGACTGCGGCGCCAACCCGGTTCTGACAAGTCCGAAGAGGACGACTTTCAGGGACCAAGCGATCCTGGCCCACGTCGCAAGCGGAATGCGGGCTTACCGCCACAAGGGATGCATGCACCAGCGGCGACGGGGCGGGGCTGCGGACCTCGAAGTGACCGTGACGAGGGGGGGACTCGGATTCAGGTGATTCTCGACTGCCTTACGGCGAGGGAGCAGGCCGCAAGCGGAGTGGGCCTACGTCTATACATTCGAGCGGGCAGAGCATCCGAACGGGCTTACGGACTCTGACTCCGTGTGAGACCCGCGCCACGTGGCCAGTAGGCCAGCCTGTTATTAACCCATACTCCCACGTGTGTGAGATTTTTTGAATCTTCATGTGTGAATCTTCATACTGAAACGATCACTGAAACTCCCACTGGCGAGGAGGACCAGCACCAACACGTCACAGGAGATGGCGAAGGCGCCGGAAAGTGCGGCGACATCATACCGCCGCGTCGTCGTAGTATCGCACTCGCTGCCCATCACGCTGACCAAGTGCGCTTCCACGGGCGGGTGGACGGCGGCCTGGGATCGGGAGATTGCGCGGCCGGAGACTGCCATCTCTCGCTACGTGTCGCTCGGAGTCAGAAGCCTGGACACGCCGGTCATCTTCGTGGGTTCGCCCAACATTTACGTGCCGGTGGAGGAGCGCGCCGCCGTGGAGGCCGCCATCGAGTCTGCGGGCATCGCGGCCGTCGTCGTCTACGTCGACAAAGTGGTCGCCAGCCGCTTCTACCAAGGCTACTGCAAGTCGACGCTCTGGCCGATCCTGCACAATGTCATCGACGTGTACAATAGCACGCAGGTGACGCACGCGATCGTTGACGAGGTGGCCGAGGGCATTCGCCCCAGTCGAGGAGGGCGTGGCAACGGCAGCGGCTTGCCAGAGTCCTCGCAGCCCGAAGGGTGGGAGGCCGCGCGCTCGTGGAACCCTACAGAGGCGGCCGAGACGTGCTGGCAAGACTACTGCAAGGTAAACCGGATCGTGGCCGCGGCGGTCGTCGAAAACTTCCAGGAAGGCGACCTCATCTGGATCCAGCACTACCACCTCATGCTGTTGCCTTCGGAGCTTGCGCGCAAGCTGCGCAACTCCGCCAACATCGGTGCGCGCCGCTCTCCCCACATCCCACGCGCCACGTCGCAGCCCTAGCAATCTCGAGCACGTCGTCCCTGGCCGGTGGCTCCCGGCCCTCCCTGGCGCACTCGCTGCCCGACGCTGCCTAGCAAGCGTCGCGCGGACCCTCCATGCTGCGCGGCTGCGTTGGTAGCCTCGATCGGGCCACAGACGACAGCCTTGTTCCATGGCGCGCCGGCATCTCTGGTTAGCGCTGACATTCCCATCGGCTGCTGATTCGTTCCTGCTTGGCACATCTCACTTGCGACGCCACTGTGGCGGCGGCGGCGGCGGCGGCAGTGCCGTGCAGTGCAGTGATGCTGCCGCCGCCGCCGCTACCGCTGTGCTGATGCTGCGACGCTGCTCCCTAGGCCGAGGCTGCCGTCATCGCTGTAGCGCACGCCGCATGCGCTTGTGTCCCACGTCATGCCGCCGCTCACGCCGCTGCCTCGCATCTCGCCTGCGCCCTTTGTCCACAGGCTTCTGCTTCCACCAGCCCTTCCCTTCATCGGAGATCTTCCGCTGCTTGACGAACCGCGAGGAGCTGCTGCGCGGCATGCTGTGCGCAGACCATATTGGCTTCCATCTCTTCGAATGGGCCCAAAACTTCATCGCCTGCTGCCGCCGGTGAGTGCCACTGAGTGCCACCGATCCGCCATCGAGTCGCAATGATGAGCAGTTGGTATTGACGAGACCCCCTGTTCCACAGGCTTCTCTCGTGCTCGAGTGAGAGCAAGCGTGGCGGTGGGCTCACCTTGCACTACGAAGGTCGCCAGATCGCTCTCACGTGCACTCACATGGGCATAGACCCACCGCTGCTCCTCTCGGCGCTCCCCTCGGAGGCCGTGGGCGAGCGAGTGGCCGCCCTGCGCGCCCAGCACGGCACGCATACCGTCATCTGCTCCATCGATCTTCTCGAGGGTCTCAAGGGAGTTCCTCTCAAGCTGCTGGCCTTTGAGCATCTTCTCCATTCACAGCACACGCCGTCCCCAGCACCGCCGTCTTCGCAATCGGCATCTCCGAACGTCAGCAGCAGCAGCAGCAGCCTGCGCTGGGAGCGCCCGAAGCCTCTGCGGCTGCTGCTCTACGGCATCACCCCCGACGCGCGCCCAGAGGACCACGCGCGCGTCACGGCGGACGTTCGGGCGCTCGTGAGCCGCATCAACAGCCGCTTCCCTGGCGCAGTCCATTTTGAGTGCTGCGCGGCAATGCCACTCTACGAGCGCCTCGCCCTCCTCAGGGTGACGGAAGTGCTTCTCGTGACCTCGGTGCGTGAGGGGCTGAACCTGCTCCCGCTCGAATACCTGCTCACTAACGAGGCGAACCCGGGCAGCCTCGTGGTCTCTGAGTTCTGCTCGCTTGCCCGTGTGCTCTCGGGCGCGGTGCTCTGCAACCCGTGGTCGGTGCGCAAAATGTCGGCGGCCATCCAGCGCGCGCTCAGCCTCGATGGGCCGACGCGCGCCGCACGCCTCGCTCGTGACATCGACTGGTGTCGCTCCAACACCGCCGCCGCGTGGGCACGGCGCATGGTGGCCGATGTGTCGGCGGCGGCGGGATCTGGCACGGAGCGCGGCGGCGGCGGCGGGCTGGGGCTGGGCTTTGCATGGCGGCCAATGGCTCAAGCCATCGGGATGGAGGACGGTAAGGGCTTCACGCAGCTGCGCGACGAGGCGGTCATCTCGAGCTATCACGCGACCACGCGTCGGCTCATTGTGCTCGACCACGTGGGCACTCTGGTACCAGGCTTCCCCAACTCCGAGAAGACGCTCGAGTTGCACGGGCACCCGGCCCGCTCGCCGTCGCTGTCGTCGCAAGGCTCCTTCTCTCCCGGGCACACCTCGCTCCGCGCGAGCCATTCGTCATTTGGCAAGCTGCTTGAGGAGGCCGGTACGCAGCCGCAGCCGGCGCTCAGCCCTCCGGGGAGTGCTTTGCACCTTGACGAGCCGAATGGCTCCACTGACAGCCTGCCGCACGCCGCCGCGCCCCATGCCCCCACGGCTGGCGCGGAGCGAAAGCGCCCGCGCGCCCCGCCTCCTTCGGCGACGGTGCGCAACGCTCTAGAGGTAGTGTGCGCCGACTCTCGAAACACGGTCCTCGTCATGTCGACGTCGCCGCGAGAGGAGCTCGCGTCTTCCTTCGGCTCGGTCCCGGGCTGCTCCCTGGGCGCCGACAACGGCATGTACGTCGCCTGGAGCGGCCTACATGGCCGGTGGGAGATGGCGGGGGGGGTTTCGTGGGAGCTCTCCGAGGCGATGCAGCAAGGTGTGACGGACGAGGGCTGGCGAGAGCTAGCCATGAGCATCGTCAAGACCTATGCCGAGCGCACCTGTGGGGCCTTCGCCGAGTGCGGCGCGAACTACGTGGCGTTCCACTTCCAGCAAGCCGACCCCGAGTTCGGGCGAATGCAAGCCAAGGAGCTGCATAACCATCTCACCGAGGTACTGCGCGACACCGCAGTCGAGGTCGTCAGCAAGCCGTTTAGATTGCATGTGGGGCCACGAGGGGTGGACAAGGGCTCGTTGATGCGCCAGGCGCTGAATGCCGTGCGCCCCGACTTCGTGCTCGTCGTTGGTGACGACTCGACCGACGAGCCGGCCTTCAGCGAGCTGGCCGAGTTCCGGAGCCGGCATGCGCACCTCGCCAACCACTGCTACGCGTGCACAGTGGGTCGAAAGCCGTCGCGTGCGACCTTCTTTGTCGACGATCAGCCGGCCGTGACCGGCTTACTCGAAGCCCTCAAGTGGGCAGCGCTCCGTGCGACCAAGTCAGCCTCGTACGCGGACCTGGCCAATCTCCCCAGCGTGGGCGGCAGCAATGGCGGCTCGATTGTCGGCGCTGGCCTCAGCAGCGCTGGCAGCACGGCCGGCGGCGGCGCTTGCGCGGCCTATCCAGCGACGGCGGGTAGTGCCGCTGCTGTCGGCGGGGAGGCCAGTGCGCGCAGACGACTCCCCAGCGGGGAGGTAAGGGGGGAGGTATTCCCGCCCCGCGCCTTTTTTCTCCCACCACCACAAGGCGACACGTTCATGGGGGCCACGCCATCGTATTATGGGGAGCCAGGTGGGCACGCGGACACACCGCCGACGAAGGCGCCGAGTGCGCCCGCGGCGCCCGCTGGCTCCGCCTTCCAGCTCGCGCCGACGATGGCGCCGAGCGCGCCAGCGGCGCCCCAGGGCGCCCAAGGCGGCGCGGCCTTCCAGCGGCAGCAGCTGCTGCCTGTCTCGCATACTCCCTGGGGGGGGGGCTGGAAAACTTCTCCGCCCCGGCAGATGTCGCCTCTGTCGAGCCTCCCTCCACACCTGGCTGCGGGCGTGGGCCCCCTGCCGCCGCAGCCTGGCAGTGCAGCCCCTCATGCCTCATCGCCGACCCTCTGCCTCGACCCCGTGGCGCTCGCCTCGAGCGGCTGCCCCTTCATTCAAGCGCCTGAGCAGGCCGCTACCGAGCACGAGGAGACGCACCCCGAGTCGGCGCCGGCCGCGTCTGTGCTCCTCGTCGCCACGGCAAGTATTGCGCTGCTGCTCGCGCTGCGCGGCACGTTGCAGCTACGTGTCAAGAAGCGCCTCCTCGTACTGCTCGTCGCTGCGGCCTTCTCCGTGCCCAAGTGGAGGAATGCGCTCCTCCGGCTAGCCGACCGAATAGTCTTCTAGAAACGTGAGGTCGACACCGGCGAACAACATGTATGGTGGATTGTGTGCATGGCTACATGCGGTGTGAGCTGTTTTGTGTTGAGGCAGTGCGTAGGAGACGTAAGAGGCTTGTTCTAGAGCAGTTGGTTTCGGTTCCGACTCAACAGCGACGTCATCGTTTTTCACCAGCGTTTTGCGCATAACATCCTCCCGCCCATCCGTCCGGGAGGCGGAGCTGCCTGTGGACGAGCTCGACGTGCAACGAGGCCTTGAGCACGAACGGAATCGTAAGACAGTGTAAACGCTCTTTCGGTGAGGTGTGATGGATGACCAGATCTACTTGCAGCACATCAACATTCTTCTATGCATGTTGGCTCATTGGCCCGGGCACGGCTCTGCACGCGCTCCCTTGCCACAACATGTGCCACAACGACAACAGGAGCCGATGCAGTGATCCACAGTGGCGCACGCCGGGTCGTAATTTATCATAAGACACCGCTATGGGAAGCGGGGCGCGGACTTGCCTTCCTCATCCATTCCAGAGAAGAAAATGGCGGAAATGAAATAGAGCCCGTTCGCAATTGTTGCGGTCACAACTTGAATCAGCACTGCGCAGACATTTGAGCCCAACGTCTCTACCAGCGTTCGTAGCATGGACGGCACGACCACGGGTCCATAGTAGTCCAGCGCAGGAAGAACACTTCCCCCTTGCCTTGGTAGCATGCTGTGTGTGAGCCTCGAGTTTGTCAAGTTTGTGTGAGAAATCACGCGATGCATGTACCGGTAAAAAGACATCGGGGGGAGCCGGGAGGCGGGACACACACGGGACACACGGGACACGCGGGCGCACAAAGGCACACGGACCGCACAGACGAACCTCACAACCATCCAAACCCACCAACAACACACACAACCCGCACGTCACGTCAGCGCGCGACCGAAACCGCGGCCGGACTCGACAGCCGCAGGTACCCGGGGTAACGTTCACGCGACGTCCGGAGCTTCGGTTCATGTCGGTTTGTGTATGAATTCACACAGACACACTTTCCGACCGCGTAAACGCAGGAATCTACGAACCGTAGTGTATTGCTGAACCTGAAGCGGGACCGCCCTTGGACGCCACTGAAGGACGCTGGTGTAGCGGGCGAGACTGGAGATGCGGTGGGGGAATTTGGAAGCATGAAGGTAGTCGCCGTTATCCTCGTGCGAGGCTGTGTATGGAGCTAGGTGAGCGTCGGTGAGCGTTGACTTTGTTCATATATCTGCACGTTGTGTCTCTTCCTCATTCTTCTTGTGCTGTTTCCTGGGGTCGTGTCTATTATGTGTGATTCATGCTGTTTGAACGTCATCCTGATCTGGTCCTGCCTACCTCGCCAGTTTCATGCAGCATTTTTCAATCGGTTGCAAATTCGATTCTTGCCGTCCGTTCTTTTCGGGCGCTGCCTCGCTGTTGCTCTGTGTCACCACGCTATCCGCGATGTCTGTCCGTGCTTCCGCTCGATGGTTGTGTTTCTCATCTTCATGGTGCTACTGCCTTGACGCCCGCCGGCCTGATAGATTAAAAGCAGTGGTTCCCATGTTTGACTTCGATGGTTTCCGCCTCCAGAAGGCGCGTCTCTTTCGCGAGCAGCGCGCGGCTGCCATTATGCAAAAAGAGGAATGTCACGAGGACCATCACGTGCATCACGTTGTGTGAGTTACCCACATAGTCAAAGGTGCCCGGTGGGAAGAGGCGCTCGGGCAGCTTGAACAGCCAGGCAAGCGCCGCTACCGCGAAGCTCAGCATCCAGGACAGCACGACAGGCCCAAAATCGGGGTCGAAGAGGAGCACGTGCGCGCAGATGGGCACGGCCAAAAGCACGGGAGCAAGCATTATCCCTGCCACACGAATTGTGGAGCCGCGGTCAGCGTGGCGCTGCGTATTGGTTGCGTCGGCGTCGGTTTGCGCCACGAATAGGCGCACGCCCAGCACGGAGATCAGCAGTAGCAGTGCCAGCAGTGGGACCGCGACTTGCGGCGTCTCTCGGAAGAAGACGGCGGCGAGCAGTGCGGAATGCGAGACGGTGGCGAGGAAGGCGAAGGCGTAGTCCAACTGGATGCAGCGGTTGTAGACGTCCAGCGGGAATGACTCGCTAATGTGGAAGATGACACTTGCAAAGCCGCAGCATATTCCGATGGCTGCGTGCACGCGCAGGACAGTGCTGAGCCATGGCCAATGCGCATAGTAGTCGCCAAAGAGGCATGGAAGAAGCAGGAGGCTGCCCGCGAGATGGGACCAAATGTTCACCGTCTCGCTGTGCCCACGAAAGAGAGCTGTTCTCAGGCTGATGTCGTCCTGCGCGCGGTAGCCTTTGAGCAGGTACTTATTGGTGGCACGGTGATCTGGCATGTCCTTCAATCCGACCAGAGGACGCCACTGTGGCTTGGCAGGTTGACCCACGACTTTGATGGCAAGCACCTCCGCGAAATTGAGCTGGCTGGATGCGCGATATAGCACGGCCTCTGTCGGAAAAGTGCTTGGCAGCGGCATCTCGCCGGCACGGGCTCTACTCTTCGTGCCGACCATCGCACTCCGCATCGCAGAACCACCAAAAGGTTCCATGCGTGTCGGAGATTTCCACAGGACTTTCGGAGGCCTCTGGGAGATTTTGGAAGGCGCCCGGTCCAAAGCTCCAAACTCTTCAAAATTTCGAAGTCTCCCCGACTCCCTGTACATGTATGCTTGTGAGGGAAATTTCGAGGCGATGGGAGCCTTCGTTTTTCAGCCTTTCAGGTACGGTAGTGGTAGTGAATCCGTGAAGTAGTACCGCCTTGTCCCGCGGGCTTCCCCCCGGGCTTCCCCCGGTGTCCTTCCTCCTTCGACGCCTTCAGCGTTGCGCCGAGCTCGCGCAACGCCGCCGCCGCCTCCGCGTCTGCCTTTGCCGACATCGGGCAACGGCGCGGGCCTACTGGCCACTTTTTCCGAAATGTGGCCGGCCAACTAAATGGCCAACTTTTGCGTATCATCGCCACCCGCAACCCCAAAATAGCCCCCCAATCCGACCTAACGCTTTCAACAGCCTTGGCTGGTACCCCCGTCATCGCAGCGATGCTCTCAGGGCTCGTTCCACACGACCTGGTGCTCCGCTGCCACCCTGTCGCTTATGGTTTTGTTTTATACTTTTCCCACTTTTTACACTTAGAATACTACAAAGCGAAGGCCAAGGCATCGACAAAAATCGCAAGAGAAGGGCCCCGTCGTGGTACGTGGACAGCTCACGGTCATGCCGGATGGGTCGACACATCTACGATGACGGGCATGAGACCTCCATGGAATGCACCCCGGCACAGTACGGATGGGACTACTTATAACTTAAGTCCTGCCCGCGCGCCGGGGGTCGCGGACGTGGGACGACGGTCTGGGCGCCCCTCACCCCCTCTGGGGACTCCACTACTTAAGTCCTGCCTGCGCGGGTCGTCGTCAACGGTTGACGAAACTTCGGTTTCGTCAAATGATTTCAGCTACAGTTGCCCCATTTGCAGGGGGAGTCGCCATTGTGGATACGAAATGGTGGGGACTGGACGCGCCGTCCCCGTGGGCAGGTCCCACCGGTCAATACGCCACCCGCGCGCCGCCTAACGGCCACGGCTAACCGCCACCAGGAGGTGTTTTATGCTGATCAACGACTCTGACATCATAACCTGGCCCCACGCGCCAGGTCACTCACGCCAAGTCACCGTGTGGCCGTGTGCAGGGGCACGCCCCATGAGGAGAGAGCGCGCCAGGTCGAGGCGCCACGCGGCACGCTTGCGTGCGCGTCGGTGGCGTACGTCGTGCTCGCCCAGGAGTGAGGCGACGACGCGTTCGAGCCAGTTGGTATCGAGCCAGTTGGTGTCCACCACGGGCGGCCAGGGCTCGCGGCGGCTGGTGCGCGGCGGCCAGCCGTCGGGCGGTGGAGAACGTCCGAGCTCGTGGCCTCGTGTCATCGCGGCCATGGCGAGGGTGATGTGCACCGCGAGAGGGCGTGGCTCTGGCGCTGCGAGTGCCCACGTGATCGGGTTGTTACACACGGCCCACGAGAGGAACGTCACGAGCGCGCGCAGCATGCCACGTGGGCCAACGCGCCGGCACGCACACCAGAGGATGAGCGGTGCAGACCAGAGCAGCATGGGCAGATTGACCAGCAGCGAGAGCAGTAGCTTAGTTCCGGAGGGGCGCGTGTCCTCGCTACGAGTGGCGCCCTCGCCCTCCTCCTCCTCGTCCTCCTCCTCGTCGAGGAGCGCCCCGGGCAGCCGTGTGGGCGGTGCGCTAGAGCCGATGCTCGAAGCGCCGCGAGTGCGCCGCCCGCCTCCCGTGCCAGTAGTCGTGGGCGAGCGCTGTGCATGCACCCGCGCGTAGACGGAGCTCAAATCTCGCTCATTATCTCGCTCATCGTCGACGTCGCTCTCCTCATCGGACTCCTCCTCCTCCTCCTCCGCCTCCTCCGCCGCCGCACTGTTGCCGGGCGGTCCCCACAGACGCACCGTGTTATCTCCCGCGCCCGAGATGCAGAGCGAGCCCACGCTCGCGAGCGCCCAGACGGTATCCTCGTGGCCCCGCAGCGTGCGCAGCCGCGTGGCGGACGACGGGTCCCAGATCTGCACGCAGTGGTCGTAGCCGGCCGCGGCGAGCAGACCCCCACCAACGACACACAGAGAAGTCACTGGCTGCCCTTGGCGCAAAATCGTCGGCGCATGCATCGCTTGCTGCGCGGCACGCGGTGCGTGTGGCAGGGCCAGCCGCCACAGACGCACGGTGCCATCATACGAGCCCGACGCGAGACGGTCTCCGAGGGGCGTGAGAGCCGAGACCCAAGCCGCGTGGCCCTGGAGCGTGGCGAAGCACTCGGGCAGCTGCAGCTCCGACGGTACCTGCGATGGGCGTGTGGAGCGGTCACGGCTGCTGCTGCCGCTGCTCGTGCCACGGAAACGTTCGCCACCGTCGAGAGCTGGGTCGAGCTGGCGGAGCAGAGGGCCGAGATCCCACAGCTTGATGGATGTGTCATAGCTGCCCGAGGCGAGGATGTACGCGCGCTCGCCACGTCGCACGTGCGCGGCCGCTGCTGCGCCGCCCTCGCCGCCCCCGCCGCCGCCGCCCTCGCCGCCCCCGCCGCCGCCGCCGCCGCCCCC
>Ga0210245_101365_pt1 | contig 19941 bp, 15 predicted proteins | sample ChrtobMetaP3_4mM_FD_155450 | JGI IMG/M metagenome (GOLD analysis project Ga0210245, IMG submission 155450) | Chrysochromulina tobin associated microbial communities from unialgal haptophyte culture, Seattle, Washington, United States - P3_4mM | ecosystem: Host-associated > Algae > Haptophytes >...
AGGAGGAGGAGGAGGAGGAGGAGGAGGAGGAGGGCGAGGATGAGGATGAGGATGAGGAAGGCGAGTAGGAGGAGCAGGGAGGAGGAGGCGAAAGTAGGTAACCGGAACAGCTTGGGGGGGGCTGACCCCTGACGTAACTTGGCCGATGTCGATGCGGGGAAATGTATAATGTTCCGTCACTTTGTCGCTTTCCCAGCCTACCTTCTTCTTTTTTCATCCTCGATCTTGTGATGATGTACCAAAATCGCTTCGTACCGGACTAATCGGGACACTGGGTCAAAGATCAAAGACGACCCAGCGCGACACCGCCGCGACACCGCCGCCATCGCGTCCTCGAGCGAACAGATAACAGTCTCCCGCCGCTCCCCCGGCGCGCGGCTGTGGGGCTGCTCCTCACGCGTTGGTGACCTTGAATGAGCCGCCGCCCTTGCGGAACTCGTCCTGGATCGTGTGGAACTGGCGCGAGAACGGGTTGGGAGACAGGTCAGGGTAGTTGCTGGGCACCTCGACGAGCTGCACGTCGCCGTCCTTGGCGCGCCCCTCGCAAAAGGGTGGCGGCTTGTCCGCGGACGAGTGGAATGGCGGCGGGCCGATGAGGAACTTGCACGGGAAGGAGCGGCCGGGCGTGCCGTGGCAGCACGGCGAGTAGAACGGGATGCAGCCAGCACGCGGGCCGACGCAGGCGCCGTCCTCGTAGCAAAAGTGTCGCGAGTAGGGCACGAGAGCCGGCGCGAGACCGGCCCAGAGGGCTGCCTCCTGCCTCTCCTCAAAGCCACAGAAGCGGTCCTTGGCCACGGCGAGCTCGAGGACGCGCGTGCGTTCATAGGGCTTGAGTGCGGCGCGCGCCTCGTTGGCACTCATGGGGCCGGTCTTGAGCCGGACCCAGGAAGACTTGAGGGCGGGTGAGAGGCGCGGGTCCGAAAGGAAGCCAGACTCGCGGAAGGCGATGGGCAGCTCGGACTGGAACCAGCGTGGCAGGTTGAGGATGTGGTCTGCTGGGCAGTCGAAGGGAAGGGTCATGCCAAACGCACCGCCCACGCGGCAGTGCTTCATCTCCTTCCAGATGTTGTCGCAGTAGCAGAGCATCCGAGGAAGCACCAGAGTGCGGTTGAGCGCGATCGCGAGCGCGAGAGCGTCGCGCAGCACCGTGCGCAGCTGCGTCTCCTCGCGATTAAAGCGGTCGGCCGCCTGGGCGGTCGTCACGTTGCCCGGCAGGTAGTCGATCGGGAGGGTCGCAGCCTCGGGCGCGACCGCGAGGTAGTAGCCGTCGTTGAAGTACGAGGGAGGGTCCACCTGCCACACGCGCCCCTCGCGCATCCGCTGCCGCTTGCCGTACGGGAACGCGGAGTCGTCGCCATACTGATAAGTCATGTGCACCACAAAGGGGGGCGGATGATCTTTCTTTTGATAGAGGCGCTGCACGAAGAAGGTGTGACCGTTGGCAAAGTAGCGAAGCGGCAGGCGCGCGATCTTGATCTTGTCATTCCACGCGAGGAAGATGGGGCGGACCGCCGAACGGCCCTTCGGGTCGGGTGGCGGGTCCCAGGTCTTCGAGTGGAAGTTCTCGCGCATGAGCAGGTTGAGAGCCGCCTGGTCTCGCACCATAATGTCGCGCGTGCTCTCGATCTTCGCCTTCCACGCTCCGAGAAAGTCAAGCACTGCTTGGCGTGAACGCATGTACACGAGCCCTGTGTTGTGGTCCACGTGCCAGCAGCCGTTGTGCTGGTCGCCCTCGATGTCGATGCAGTCCGTGGTGGTGAAGATGTCGACGTGCTGCATCGGGAACTCGTTGACGAAGACGGCCGGGTTCCCCATCCACCCCGTATCGGCGTCGCAGGCCCACACGTTGAACCCCATCCGCAGGACGCGGGTGTAGAAGGTCACCTTGAGGGCGGCCATGCGTTTGTATGCGCCGTAGTCGAAGCGCAGGTTGGCCGCATTCCTGTTCGCGATCGAGGTGCCCTCGATAGGCAGATGGTCGACGCCCGAAGCCTCGCAGATCTCGGCCATCCTGGCATCGAGCGTGCCCACCACGGTCGTCGTCAAGCCCGCGCGACGCAGGTTGGCCACCCAGTTGAGCGCAAACGGCGCCATCGACGAGGACGCGAAGCTCACGTACAGGTCGGTGCCCTTGCGCATGGCCGCGAGCCTGGGCGGTAGGGTTTCGCCCGGAGGCACGACCACGCGCTCCGCGAGCGGCACCTCCTCCGCCTCGACGGAAGGCGGTGGCGGAGGCATGTGCACCGCGATGAGCTCCGAGGCGTTGGACGCCGCCAATTGCGGCGGCACGTGCTGCTGCTGCGGCGCCTGCGACTGCTGCTGCTGCCGCGGCAGGCCAGCCGACTGCTGCTGTGTCTGTGGCACGCGGCCGGCCGATGATGCCCTGAGCATCGCCTCACGACTGGCGGCCGACGCGGCGGTGCCGCCCGAGACCTGAGCGCTCGAGGTGTAGGCGGCCGGTCGCGAGAAGTACATGTTGGCCAGGAGCAGTAGCGCGGCCGCGCCGACGAGCAGCCGGGCGCAGCGACCACCGCTCATTGCACCGAGTGTGAAGAGAGAAGTTAAAAAGTTGTGAACACTGTCACCTTGTGATTCACGAAGCCAATCGTGCATGCACACGAAAACAGTCCACCTTTCAGAATTTGTCTCGGGTTCCCTGGGTCCGCGGCACGTGAGTGGTTATGAGAGTGCCACAATTCGTGAGTGGTTATGTGCTGCTGCGGAGCAGGCTGTGCACGAGCCAGTCTTTACTGCCCTCGATCCACTGCGGAAAACCCTGCTTGACTGGCCGGACATGCGGCAGCCTGCCCTACATCATAGCAGGATTCACCTGTGAGGACTTTGCTCAAATCGGCTGCAATTGCCAGGGCTGCTGCACGAATCCATCGCCGCCGCCGCCGTTACCCCCGTCGCCGCTGCCTCCACCTCCGAGGCCTCCGCCTCCGAGTCTGCCACCGCCAAGCCCACCTCCGCCGTCGGCTCCTCGGCCATCTCTGCCACCACCACCGCCTTCCCCAAGCCCACCTCCACCCTCGGCTCCTCCGCCCATGCCGCCGCCGCCGTCACTACCACTACTGCCTCCCCCATCACGACCCCCACCATCGCCTCCGCCACCGTCACCGACGCGATCACCGTCGCCATCGCCAGCGCCTGTGCCGCCGCAGCCGCTGGCGACTGCTGTGGAGATGACGGCCTGGTGGTTCTCGGCGGGCATCATCTGCGGCGGCGCCACACTCCTTTTCGCACGCCATCGGTCAGCCCGTAACGACAAGAATATTCACCAATATTCGCGCGCGCACACTCAAGACGTTACTCAAGACGTTACTCAAGACGACACGGCGAATGCATGCAGGGCGACACGTTACACCGTCCGATTTGGGTCGAGGCGTTACATGTACCCGGGGCGTTACACTCGGAGGGCCGATTCGGACGTTGACTACAACGATGGTGCCACGGTCGTAGGCTACAATGACGGTGCCACGGTCATAGGCTGCAACGACGGTGCCACGGTCATAGGCTGCAACGACGGTGCCACGGTCATAGGCTGCAACGACGGTGCCACGAGCGTTGGCGCCAACGACGGCGCCACAAATTACAACGACGGTGCCACGGTTTTGGATTATGCCTGACGGTCCCACACGAGTCGCGGGGGGGGGGTCGTTCGGATAAAACTTGAGAAAGGGTCAGTTGAAACGACACACAAGGTACCGACCAGCCACTACATGTACTACTGTCCACGAAACACAGACTGGCGCTGCGGTCGCGTCGCTCGGTGGACTAACACACCGGCGAGGATTTTCAAGGATCCGGACCCACCCACCGCCCCAGCCACGCTACATCTATCGGCCCACTTGCGAGCCATTTTTGGATCTATTGTTCACGTGAATGCCCCGCGAGATGGTCCCTCGACTGCGACCTTGGCGATCCCTTTCGGCAGCCGAATTTTCTCCTTCCTCAGTCGTCAGACGGAAGGAACTTCTTCCACCCATTTCTTGGCGCCACGACCTCTTTAATCTTTGCTTCGGTGTGCGCGTCCGCCCTCGCCATGCCTTCATCCAAGGTGCGCGTCGTGCAATGGAACGTGCTCGAAGACGGGCTGAGTGACACGCCTCATGCGATCTCATTCCCGCCCGCCTTCGTCACGGCCTTTGGCGCGCTGGCAAGCGAGCTGAGCATGGACGCAGACGGGAGGCCATTCTTCGGCTTCTCCACTTCGCGCGACTTTACGGCATTGCCGGAGGTGGTGCCCATCGACTCGCTGCACGCGCTTATGGGCTTCGTGGACGTGTTGTACAATGCGTGCTACCACGCCACGGGCGGCGAGGCGCAGCTGGACGGCGTGACGCTGGGCAACACGTTGCGTACGCTCTTCCTGACGAGCGCACTCACGGACGCGACGGCGGCGCCAAGCATGGCGAATGCATGGGCGTGCTCCGCCTTCGAGTCCGAGCTGCACAAGGCAACCGCTGGCCTCGGGGATGTCGAGGTGGCACGCGCCAGGCTGTGGGAAGTCCGAGGGCAGATCTTCGAGCCTCGGCACGGGACGCTGCGCTGGCCAGGCGCACTGGCCGCGCGGATCGCCAAGCGCGGCTCGCCCCTGTATCGCACGTGGATGGGCCTCGATAGGAGTCATCAGCCCATCGTTCGTGGCCTACGTCTCTTCTATGCGCCGACCGAGACGGCGCTCGACGACGAGCGTACGGCAAGCGCGCTGCGCCGCTTCTGCCGTGTCGTGCGGGCGGGCGCACCCGCGACGACGCCCTCGACGGACCTCGAGGCGAGCTTGGAGGGCGGCGAGGGCGGCGGCGAGGGCGAGGGCGGCGGCGAGGGCGACGGCGCGAGGGCGCTGATCGAGATGGTGCTCGCGCCTGATGACACTCTCCTCTCGCTGCGCACGCCGACTCTCGCGGCCGCGCTGCACTGGCTCGTGCAGCGGATGTGTGAGCATGCAGGCAACAACCCGAGGGCAGCAGCGGCGGTGGCTGCCTTTTGCGCGACGTGCCCGGTGGGCGAGGGCTCGGCGGCGGCCTCGGTGGTCAGTACGGCGGTGGCCAATACGATCGCCGATGACGCTGGCGCTCCATACGACGATGCGAGCACCGCCGCCACTCTGGACGCAGGCTCGAGCCCGAGCGCTTGGGCGACGGCCATCTACGCGCGTCTAGCAGCGCCTCTGGCGGCATGGCAGCGGAGTTCGGGGCTTGGCGAGCGGCACGCGCGGGTGAGTGCCACGCTGTCGCGCGTCAGCCCTGACCTGCTCTGTGCCGTCGAGGCGGACGCTTCCTGGCGCGCGCTGCCGCTGCCAGCGGGGCGGCGGTACGTGGCAGCTGAAGGTAAGGGAACTGCTCGGATTGTGTACGATGCGGACCTCTTCGAAGAGGCCACCGTCGCGACGTGCGGCGTGGAGGTGCCGAAGGCCATCCGCAGCCTTCGGGAGCGCGGCGCAGCCGAAAGTGCGGTGGCGCCCAAATCGTCGCGAGTGCTGCTGCTGCGCCGTAAGGCGGACGGTCGGCTGCTGCTGCTGCTCGCCGCCCACTTGGAGAGTGGCAAGCCAAGCGATAGCGTCAAGGTGGCCCTCCGCGCGGCACAACTCAAGGCGCTCCTGGGCGAGCTCGAGGAGGCCGCTTCGGCCCTACGCCAGGCCGGACGACAGGCGGTGCTCATCGTAGCTGGGGATCTCAATGCGGTGCGCGAGGAGTTTCTGTACGGCAACAGCGACGCCTTCTTTGAGGCCCCTGGCGTTCAAGCGATCGTGCCCCCGCTCCGCCGCCCCTCTCACGGCGCGGCGCGGATCGAACCGCCGGAGCCCCCGCTGGCAAAGCTCGGAGAGTCTGGCGAACTCTGCCTGGCATGCGCATCCGCTGACGGCGGCTGGCTGCGGGAGGTGTCGGCGGCGCCCGCGTGCGTGGCGGCCCAAGGCCATCCGGTGTGCACACGTGCCGGCTCCAACATGGCCATCGATTTCGTTCTGCTCGGCAGCCTCGGCGGCGGAGGCGGCGACGGCTCGGGCGGCAGTGGCTCGGACGGCGACGGCTGCTCGGGTGCACCGTATGCGCTCGTGCCGCCAGAGGACGTCGCTGCGTGTGCTGACCCCGTCGACGGCACGCGCGTGGCCATAGGGCAGTGGGGAAGCGACCACCTCCCCGTCGGGGCGGATCTCGAGATCGAGCTGCACCATCAGAGATGCGAGAGGGAAGGCTCACAAGAGAACAACGAGTGAGTGTACCCGGGCTATGCCTCGCCTATGGGTTGTATTTCATAACGTCGATATCGATTCGATTACGAATAACTATCGGTCCGATGTTGATGTTGCATGTTCATCTGAGTACAGAGAGGCCACATCGCATGGTAATCGCAAATCGGTCTCGGCGCCTCCCAGGGTCCCAGCCTCTCCAGCATCTGCTCTTATGTGTACTGTATGCTCTCCTCGCGTCAACCGTCATGCCCTCGCGTGCACCGCCAAAGTGGGCTTACCGCCAAGCGCTTCGCCTCCAACCTTTCTGCCGCAGCTCTGACGCTCCAGCCCCTCCAAAGCTCCTCCTCCAATGCCTCTGACGCCGCCTTCTCGGCCTCCACCGCGGCCTCCTCAGCCTCCACCGCGGCTTCCTCGGCCTCCACCGCGGCTTCCTCGGCCTCCACCTCGGCCGCGGCCGCGGCCCTCTCAGCCACAGCGACATCGACCGCCGCGGCCGCCGCGGCCTCTGCGGCCTCTGCGGCCTCCGCAGCCGCCTCAGCAGCGACCCTCTCGGCTGCTGCTGCCTCAGCAACAGCCTCAGCTGCCTCGACCGCCTCGGCTGCCTCGGCCACTGCGGCCGCCGCGGCCGCCGCAACCGCCGCAACCGCCTCGGCAGCGACCTTTTCGGCGGCCGCTGCCTCAGCAACAGCCTCAGCCGCCGTGGCAGCCTCCGCTGCTGCTGCTGCCTCTCTCGCCGCTTGCTCGCCCTCCACTTGTTTGGCCACCAGTCTCTCCACCTCGGCCGTCGATGCCGCCTCAGCAGCCGCCGCTGCCTCGGCCGCTGCGACCGCCCAAGTAGCCACCGCCGCCTCGGCTGACGTCGTGGCCGTCGCCTCTGCCACCTCTGCCGCCTCTGCTGCGGCTTCGACCGCCGCCTCTGTCGCCGCCTCCAGCGCGACGCGTGCATCAGAGAGCTCTCCTCGCTCGACACGGCGCTCCTTGTCGAAGGCCGTAGGCTGCGGTGTGAACAAAACGGCCGCCGCCGGTGCCTCGGCTTGCCCCTGATTGCCTCCATCTGATTGCCTCTGATTGCCTCTGATTGTCTCTGACGTGGTGGAGGCCGCCGCCGGTGCCTCGGCTACCTCTGCCTCCGCCACGTCGGCCGTCTGGTTGCCTCTGATTGCCTCCGCCACGTCGGCGACCGCCTTTGCAGCAGCCTCGGCCGCCGCAGCCTCGGCCGCCGCAGCCTCGGCCGCCGCAGCCTCGGCCGTTGCTATGGCTATCACCGCCCCCTCCGCAAACTCTCTCTCGAAAGAAGCCGACTTGTCTTCGGTCTGCGCCTGCACGAACGTCTCCTCGGTCGCGTTGCCCCGAGCAATCAACGCCGCTACGACCGCCAACCCGCCACCTCGCGCGAGCAGCGCCACCTCTTCCTCTCTGTTGGCCCTGGCAGCCGCCGCCTCCGCAACCGCCTTGGCCGCTGCTTCCTTCGCGGCGGCTTTGGCCTTTGCATCTGCGGCTGCCGCCTGGGCCGCTGCCCGAACCTCCGCTTCGCGCCGGCGCCGTGGCGCCGCCCTTTTCCCTCCGATCGTGACCGCATTCTCCGCACCAGCGCTCGACGCATCGCTTGACGACCGGACCAGTGCCGGAATCCCTACGAGCGCGCCTGTCGCGCTCAGTCCCACGATCCCAAAGGCCAACGCGCGCCGGTCCGGCGACGCGATATTGTCAGCGTTTGACGACGCAACCTTCGAGTTCGCATCGGATGCTGGCCCACCAAAAAGTGCCTGGAGGGAGAAGGATGGCGGTGGCGGTGGCGGCGGCGGCAGCTTGGGCGGCGGCAGTGCAAACAGAGACATGAGGTCTAAAGGCTTGGGTGCGGGCGGTGGCGGCGGCGGCAGCTTGGGCGGCGGCAGTGCAAACAGAGACATGAGGTCTAAAGGCTTGGGTGCGGGCGGTGGCGGCGGCGGCAGCTTGGGCGGCGGCAGTGCAAACAGAGACATGAGGTCAAACTGTTTGGGTGCGGGCGGGGGCGGCGGTGGCTTGGTCCGACCAGAGAAGAAGGATGAGAGGTCGAATGCGAGCCCATCGGAGACGCCTTCATCACTCTCTCCGAGCCCATCGGAGACGTCTTCATCACTCTCTCCAGCGACTACTGCTCGTTTGAGATGTTCTTTACTGTCTCCAGCAGCGAGAGCCTCGTACTCCGTCATGCAAGGGTTGGAACGCGCACCTAAGCGGATAACTTTATGAGACACGAGTAGCAGGCTACTGTGGGCCAGAGTCAACAAGAACGCGACCATTGTTTGGGATCGAGATTATTGACGAATTTGGAAAGATAATTGACTCATCAAGTCGTGCTAATACCAAATTCGGTCAGCAGTAGACCGAGTCGCGGCGGGTAAGTGAGTCACACGGAAATCACCCGCGAAGCGCACTGCGGCCGTGTGTCACACCTTCCAAGCCGAGAAATGAGTGGCCGCTCACTGTGTCGCCATTCGCTTTACGCTTATACAAAGTCCAAGCCCATTCAGTACGCCCCCTCGACCCGCGCCATCTTTCAGCCTGCCGCCCTCAGCGCTTGACCTTACCCTCATTTTGACCCTTGTTATGCTTGGCTCGGCTTGGCTCGTGTCGGTTTGGCTCTAACCTTCGGCGAGGCTTTTGTCGAGCCACTTTGGTGCGGCGCCTCTGTCTTTTTCACTTTGGCGCGGCGGAGGCTCTCGTTGAGCTCGGTGTAATCAATCTGGCCCGAGCCTCCCTGGTCGAGGTCACCAAAGATCTTGTCGAGATCGCCCTTGCCGCATGGGAACCCCATCCCCTTGAGCGCCGCCCCAAACTCCTTCTTGTCCACGGTGCCGGAGCCGTCCGTATCCCACTCGCGGAACAAGTCGAGCACTCGCCCACGCGACGCATCGAGCGCCTCCCGGAGTGCCCACTGGATGTACTCGGACAGGTCCACCGAGCCACTGTGGTCCTGGTCGAGCTGGTTGAAGATAGCCAGCACCTCCGTCTCGGAGGGCGTGGGCGCGCCCTCGCGAGCGCACTTGGACGCCCACATCCGACTAAACTCTTCGAAGCCGAGGTCGTTGGTGCCGTCCGCGTCCTGCGCGGCAAAATCGTCGTAGCTGGCCCGCATCTTCGACGTGAGGTCGTCCTTGGATGTAGCTTCCTTGGATGGGGCCTTCTCGAGCGGAGCCTCGTTGGGTGGAGCCTTCTGCTTGGGTGGGGGCAAGGCGCTCGCCTGCGCCTGCGCGAGCGCCAACTGGAGCTCGTGCAGCTGCTTCTCGAGATCGCCTCGCATGGCGATCGCCTCGCGCAGCAGTTGGCTGCGCTGCTCGGCAAGCAGCCGACCCAGCCGCGCCTCGGTCGCCTCGTGCTCGGTCTTCTGCTGCGCCTCGAGCAGCCGCCGCGCCTCGCGCCCGATTCGATCTTCGTCGGTCATCTCGGCCCACTTCGCCTGCAAGAGCTCAAACTTGTCGGCCCACTCGGCGCCATCTCGCGTGGCGAGCTTGAGCTGTCGAAGGTATTCGAGCGCCGCCTCTCGCGCCTCGCCCACCGTCACGCCAAGCTCACGCATCTTGACGCCATACTCCGAGTGTAGCTCCGTGATCGCCGCCTCCGCGTCCGCCCGCCGCTTGCGCTCGGTGCCGAGCTGCTCACGTATCGTCAGCTTGGACTCCTCCAGGAGCGCAAGCCGCCAACTCTCGCGCCAGCGCACGTAGCTCCATACAAACTTGGGCCGTTGGAGGCGCATAGCCGCCTGTCGGAGCACAGTCCTCTGATGAGCCTTCTCATAGTACAGCTCCGACCACGCTTGCCAGCCCATTGCGAGCTCCTTTCTGCCCATTCGGCGCGCGGCGAGGGCCGACAGATGCTCGACGCGCCTCTCTCGCGTGCGCGCTTCACGCTCCTCTTGCCGACGCTCGCGTTCGGCCTCATACCCCTCGCCGCGAAGCATCGCCTCACGCGCCGCCGCAAGCTCCGCCCGCAGCCTCTCGCATTCCGCCGCGAGAGTGCCGTGACTCGTGCCGAGCTCGACCGCACGCAGCTCCGCGGCGAGGGCGCCACGCCGCAGGCTGGCCGCCTCAATCTCCTCCCACGAGCGCCGCCAGTGATGGTAGCATGCGCTCATTTGGGGCTTCGTCAGGCGCGCGCCCGCCTTCTTGAGCAGGTTGCGCTGATGGACCTGCGCCTCGTACATTGCAAACCAACCGCTCCAGCCCCGCGCCAACTCCTTGAGCACCATCCGCCGGATGGCGACTGCCTTGAGGCCCTCGACTCGCCTCTCGCGCTCTGCCTCGAGCTGCTTCGTCAACGCCGCCTCGCGCGCCGCCGAGCCGCCATCGAGAGCACTCAGGCGCATCGCGAGCGTCTCAGCCTCGGTGCGCGTGCGGGCGAGCTCCGCGCGCGTCTCGGCGAGCATCGCACTCTCATGCTGCAGACGTCCCTTGAAGGAGAGCCGAGCGAGCATCGCATTCTCACCCGTCCAATCGCGCCGCCAGTGGCCGTAGCACGCGACCAGCTTGGGCCGCGTGAGCTTGGCACCCGCGAGCCGCAGCACCCGATTGCGCCGCGAGCGCTCGAAGTAAGCAGAGGCCCAGCTCTCAAAGCCCATCGCGAGCTCCCTCTTGCCCATCCGGCGTGCGGCCAGCTGGGTCAGGTGCTCGACACGGCGCTCCTTGTCGAGGGCCTGCTGGGCGGCCACTTGCTCGCGAAACGCGACAGAGCTCCCCTCGCCTGACGCGATCGCCTCGCGCAGCGCGTGCAGCTCCTCCCGCAGTGACCGCGCCGTCGCCTCCGCCTGCTCGCGCTCACGCGCTAGCAAGCCACCCGTGCTGAGCGCCACGCGTTCCGAGGCACACCGCGCCGCCTCGAGCACCTCAAAGTCGCGCCGCCATTGGGTGTACGCGTGGACGAGCTTTGGGCGCGTGAGTCGGCCCGCCGCCGCACGCAGCCGGCGGCGCTGCTCGCGTCCCTCGCGATACGCGTTGAGCCAGGCGCTCATGCCGCGACTCAAGTCAAGTGAGCGCAGCCGTCGAATGGCCGCTTGCTGCACCTGCGCCACGCGCCTCTCCTTTTGAAGCTCGAGCTCGCGCAGGAGATCGAGCTCACGAGCTGCCGCGCCACCGTCGAGCGCCGTCAGCTTTGCGAGCAGCTCGTCGCGCTCACGCGTCAAGGCCGCAGCGACGCGCTCGCCTTCGGTGCGCAGACGCGCCGCCTCCGCCTCCGCGGCTTCTCGACGCGACAGGGCTCCGTGATATTGCATGGAGCGCGCCCTCGCCTCGGCCGCCGCCTGCTCGGCTTCCCAGTCGGCACGCCATCGACGATAGCTGGCCACGAGGGAAGGCCGTGCAAGGCGAGATCCCGCGTGGGCGAGCAGCCGACGGCGGCGCCCCTGTTCCACAGACCATTCGGCCCATGCCTGCCAGCCAGCGCTCAGCTCCCTCTTGCCCAGCCGGCGCGCGGCCATCTTCGCGAGGTGCTCCACCCGCACCTCCTTCTCCGCTGCCATCTGCTCCTCCATCTGACGGCGCAGCTCCACTTGATCCCCCGACTCGGCGAGAGCTTTCCTCGCCCGCCCAAGCTCCGCTTGCACCTCCGCCATGCGCCAACGCGGCCTCGGCCTGCGCCGCGCGCAATGTCTCGGCGGCAAGACGTTGCGATTGGGTGGCCGCCGCGAGCGCCGCCGCATGTGCGGCTGCCCCGTCGCGCCAGTCGGCATGCCACTGCGCGTAAGCGATGATGAGCTTCGGCTTCGTCAGGCGCGCGCCCGCCTTCTTGAGCAGGTTGCGCTGATGCACCTTCTCATGGTACAGCTCCGACCACGCTTGCCAGCCCGACGCGAGCTCCTTTTTGCCCATCCGGCGCGCGGCCATGCCGGTGAGGTGCTCGACGCGCCTCTCCTTGTCCTGTGCCGCCTTCACCTCCGCCAGCCGCCGCAACTCCTCTTGACGCCCTAAGCCCGCGAGCGCCGCCGCACGCGCACTATCAATCTCCGCCCGAAGCGATTCCACCTCTGCGCGTGCGGCCTCCATGTCACGTGCGTACCGCTCGGCGACGCTCATCGAGACCTCGCGAGACTGGTGAAGCTGCCATGCGATGCGCCAGTGGCTGTAGCCAGCCGCGAGCTTGGGGCGAGCGAGGCGAGCTCCCGCCTGCGCAAGCATCCGATGCCGACGCTTCCCGCCGTGATACCTGTCCGACCACGCCTGCCAGCCCAGGGCGAGCTCCTTTTTGCCCATCCGGCGCGCGGCCATGCCGATGAGGTGCTCGACGCGCTTCTCCTTGTCCTGTGCCGCCTTCACCTCCGCCAGCCGCCGCTGCTCGACCTCGAATGCGACGCCCGATGCGGCCGCTTCGCGGGCGCTCTGGAGCTCCGCACGCCAGCGCAACGCCGCCGCCTCCGCCTCCGCCAGCCGCGCCGTTTGCAACTTGAGTCGCTCCCGCAGACTCATCGTGGCCTCCTGCGCCGAGTCCACAAACCAATCGCGCCGCCAGTGGCCGTAGCACGCGACCAGCTTGGGCCGCGTGAGCTTGGCACCCGCGAGCCGCAGCACCCGATTGCGCCGCGAGCGCTCGATGTAAGCAGAGGCCCAGCTCTCAAAGCCCATCGCGAGCTCCCTCTTGCCCATCCGGCGTGCGGCCAGCTGGGTCAGGTGCTCGACACGGCGCTCCTTGAGGCGCGCCGCCTCCTCGTGTGCGCGCTTCGAGATCTCAACCTCGTGTGCGATCCCGTCGGCAGCTGCCTGGCGCGTGAGGGAGAGCTCAGCCCGTGTCCGCCGCAGCTCCGTCTCAGCCGCCGACAGCCGCACCGCAAGCTCGTGCACATGCTCGACCATGCTCATCCTCGCGAGCACGGCTGCACGCTCGGCCTCGGCAGCCCTCCAGCCCTCGCGCCACTCGGTGTAGGCGGCGACAACCTTGGGACGGGTGAGTCGCGCGCCTGCCTGGCGAAGCAACCGGCGACGGCGCACTCCCTCCTTGTGCGCCCCGGACCACGCGCCGAAGCCACGTGCCATGCCCAGCTTTCCGAGCCGGCGCGCCGCCACCTTCGTCAGGTGCGTGACGCGCTCCTCCTTCTCCTTAGCTGCCCTCAAGACCGCTTCCTTGGCCATATCGGCCTGTGCCGCTGCCACACGCGCCGAGCCCTCGCGCTGACCCTCGGCCACCACCGCCGCCACGCGCCTCGCCTCCTCCGCCTTCCACCATTGCGCCTTCCAGTCGCCATATCCGTGCAGGAGCTTTGGTCGGAGCAGCCGGCTCGCCGCACCTGATGAGAGAGGCAATCGAGAGGTCATCAGAGGCAATCAAGAGGTCATCAGAGAGCCCGCTGGAGCAGCCGGCTCGCCGCACCGCGGAGTACACGCTCACGACTGCGCGACTCGAAGAAGCGGTCCATCCACGCGCGCCATCCACGCCCGAGCTGCTGCCTGCCCATCCGTCGCGCCGCCATCTGCGTCAGGTGCTCGATCTGTTTCTCGCGCTGCCGGCGAGCGTACTCGGACGCGCCTCCTTGCCCTATCAACTCGGCGCGCTGCTTCTCGAGGGCCCGCAGAAACTCCTCGGCGGCCGCGCGCAGACGCGCCTCGTACTTCTCACGTTCGTGCTCGTGCCGCGCATCGAGCTGCGCGAGCTTCAAGCGATGCGCCTCCTCGCGCGACGACCCCTCCTCGCGCCACTGCGAGAGCTCCGCACCCATCCGTTTCACGGCCATCTCGAGCGACCGGTTGCGCTTCATGAGCAGCGAGTGGTGCTCTAGGTACGGCATCCCCGGCCCTCCAAACCCGTGGACCGGCCCAATCGCATCGATCGCACCACTCGCCACTGCACGCACCACCCGCGGGCCCACGGCGGTCGACGGCGGCAAGATCGGCATCAGCACATTTCTTGCCAGGCTGCCGTCCTCGTGGCGGCGCAGGCCGTCGGGGCTCGTAGGCAGCCGGCCGACGGAGTCGGGATGCCCTCCGAAGCCGACGAAGCCGCCCTTCGGCGCGCCTGCCGGGAAGAAGTCGAAGGGCGCCACCGGGGATAGTGGACCGAGCCTTGCCGGCAGCGGCATTCTCAGGCCGCCGTTGCCGCCGCTGATGTCGGTGATAACAAGAGAAGGGCTCACAGCCTTCGTCGCCGCCGACTGTGGCAGCGCCGCCAGCGAGGCGCTCCGTGGCATGCGCGAGGGCTGTGATGTTGAAGGAAGCGCGGAGAGATGCGACGTCGGCACGAGCAAGTCTTGAGCAAGTTGAAGCATCTGGTCGTGCCCAGTCGGCGTGGGCTGGGGAGTGGCACGGCGTACGCGGCCGTCTCTTCCTGGCTACACAAGGAAACAGTCTCCACGTTCGAAACGCTCGAAAGTGTTGAATGCATGCGGACTCTCGCCTCATTCTCGATGGGGTGACATCGAACCGATTCGAGTAATGATCAGAATTCCATAAAGAATCGAGGTGCACAATCTGTTTTTGGTCGCGCGAAACTCTGCCGTCGGCATATTAGTCAAGGATGCAATTTTGACATGCCATCGCCGCTCATGAGCTTCCGTCGACTCGACGGAATGAGTCGGAGCTGGCACGACGGCCTCTCCGCCGCAAAGGATGATGAGGTGAAGTGGCTCAGAGAACAGCTGCAGGAGTCCTCGGGCCAGCTCGGGCGGGTACGGCTCGAGCTCGGGCGGGTAGAGCTCGAGCTCGCGACGCTAAAGCGCAGCGTGATCACTACGGTCGGAGCGGCGACCACCCACCGCGACGACGCCAAGACACCTTTTCACCTACCAAGCGCCGCCGCCGACCCCGCCGCCGTCGATCCGCTCGCGCGCCCAGACAAGGCGACGAAGAAGCGCATCATCGCGACGATCTCGCGCTGTGCGCCCTTTGAGGGGAGCGACGAGGCCACCCTCGGGCGCGTGGCCGACTCGATGGTCCCCGCGAGCTTCGGAGCCTCGACGGACGTGCTGTGCGAGGGCGACGACGGCGACCTCGCGTACTGGGTTTCGTCAGGGTCGCTCGAAGTGCTCGTCGGTGGCAAGGTGAGAGCGACGCGTGCGACGCGAGCGGGCGAGCGCAGCCGGCCCTCCTCCCCCCTCGTCCCCCCCTCTCGCATCTTCTCGCACTGCACCACTGCATCCGCCGCACCTCGTCCCACTGCGCCGCACCCATCCCGCCTCGCCCCCCCCATCGCCCCCCCCCTCGCCCCTCTCCCCTCACCCCCCCCTTGCCATTTTGCAGAGAGTCGACACCATCCAAGCGGATGCCCTTTTCGGCCAAACGGCGCTCATCTACGACCTCAAGCGCAATGCGACCGTGCGCGCCACTGATGGCCACTGATGGCCACTGATTGCCACTGATGGCCACTGATGGCCACTGATGGCCACTGATGGCCACTGATGGCCACTGATGGCCACTGATGGCCACTGATGGCCACTGATGGCCACTGATGGCCACTGATGGCCACTCTCATCTACGACCGCAAACGCCATGCGACCGTGCGCGCGTTTGAGTTGTGCTTACGAGCGTGAGCTGTGATGGCCACTGATGGCGCCACTCATCAGCGTGAGCTGTGATGGCCACTGATGGCGCCACTAATAGGTTTCCTTGATTGCCTCCTCCCTCAACAGGTGCGCACCTTCGTGCAATGCGAGCTCTGGTGCTTGCACAGAGCTTCGTTAAAGCTGGTTGCTGACTCTGCGGCCGTCTCCGAGCGCCGATCGCGCTTTGCCTTCCTGAGGTAGCCTGAGTGCGCTTGATTGCGCTTGATTTGCCTGTACTTATTGGGCATGATTGCCTCCCTCATCAGGTCCGTCGACATCTTTCGGAGCCTGACGGACCGCGAGCTGTCGAGGCTCGCTGACGTGGCCGAGGCGGTCGCGGAGCCATCTCAGAAGATCAACATTCATCAAGACGAGGAGCCGGATGCCATGTATGTCCTGATCGCTCCTGATTGCTCCTGATCGCTCCTGATGGTTGATGATGGCTACTGATTGATACTGATGGCCACTGAGTGCCTCTGAGTGCAACTGATTGTGTCGCTCATCAGGTTCATCCAGCAAGCAGGGCAATGCTTGTGGATGACCAGCAGATTGCTCAAGATCGACAAGCTCAGTTTTGCCACGTACCTCGGCTCGCTGCACGCGGAGCTCGTGCGCAGGTGATTGCCGCTGATGATGGCCTCATTAGCCTGAGTGCCCTCCTCGGCTCGCTGCACGCGGAGCTCGGGCGCAGGTGGGAGCCGCTGATGATGGTCGCCTCTCAGAGAGCCACGGAGTGCCACTGAGTGCCACTCTCATCTCGTGTGCTCAGGCTCTCCTCCCACTCGGGCGAAAAGCCGTGCCACTCTCCTACGTCCACAACTGCGGGCTGGTTGGGCTCCGAGGACATCATTGTATCGTCCCTCCTTCGCGCCATCGAGCGAAACCTAGCGCTCAAGGTGGTCCCTCCTGCCGAGCTCGACCTGCCACTGCTGTCCGCGCGGCTAGCCGACCTGCCGTACAAGGTGGACAGCGCGGAGACCATAGCGCGCGGAGTTGCCACGCTGCTGCAAGAGTCGCGGCTGCTCCACTATCAGGATCAGGCGCTCATGGAGACCCACGCGGTCTGGTTCCTGTGTGAAGGCCGGCGGTCCGCCAGCGCGGCCAAGGCCATGTTCCTCGTGTTCCGCGGCACCGGGTCGCCCACTGACGTGATTACCGACGTCATGTTCCGGCCCGGGTACGGACCCAATGGCGTGCGCTGTCACGGCGGTTTCCTGCGCACCGTGCGCGAGGATGCGACGCTGCACGCGACGCTGATGACGCACCTTCCCGGCTGTGGCGAGCTTTACATCATCGGGCACTCGCTCGGCGGCGCGCTTTCCCAGGTCGTGGCCGGCGCGGGCTTCCTGCCCAAGGGCTTCGGCGGCCGGCTCCAGATCGTCACCCTCGGAGGGCCTGTGGCCTTCTTCGGCACGCCCGACGCGGCCGCCTTCGACGCCCCGACGACTGGCGCACACGTCCTGAGCGTGGTGAATGCCAACGACATAGTGCCTCGGCTACTCGGTTGCCCGCTCTCGTTTTCGCGCAAGCTGCTCTCTTTCTTCGCGGCGAACACCAGTTACAAGATGCAGCGCGAGCACGAGGCGATCCTCGACTTGTTCCATCAGTACCAAGGTTTCCCGGGTTACAAGCTCCTCTTCTTGCATGGGGGCAAAGCGTATGATGTGCCGCCCAAGCAACGGCACCTCGTACTCCACCTCGCCGAGGCGCTGCATCCGCGCTGCATCTCCGACCACCTGACTTACGTCGCCGCCGCCGAGGCTGCTGCAGGTGCGGAGCCATGGGCGCCATGCTTGGCGCCAAATTAAAGGAGGCGCATCGCACGAGGTTGAGACTCTGCATGACTCGCAAGCCGCCCGTGGTGCTGCCTGTGATCTGCCCTTGATGAAGGAGCGGAGAGGCCAAGAGCCCCTGATCACGAACGCGCGAGATACATCGGTAGAACGAGACCACGAGATACAACGACACAACGATACAAGGAGACAACGAGATACAACGACACAACGATACAACGAGACAGCGAGATACAACGACACAACGATATAACAACGTGAGTGTGATGGGTATGCAAGCACGAGCATGTGGAAGCACTGGAAGCACGAGCATGTGGAAGCAAGAAGAATGAAGGAATGGAGAGACGAGCGGAATGAGATACAACGACACAACAATACAATGAAACACGTGAGTGTGATGGGTATGGAAGCACGAGCATGGAAGCACTGGAAGTGCACGAAAGCACCATGAATGACGGAATGGAGAGCGCGAGCGGTCGTCCTCGCCCGCGGGCTGCGCGGCAGGACGGCGGGGACGGTGGTGGGGTGTCTGCCATGGACGATGGGGACGGTGGTGGGGAGGGTTGCTTGAGTGTCGAAGTATGGGTCGTGATTGAGATCACGGGCCATACCCCTGACCAGGCTGGGCGGGGTGATCCCTGAGCTCGCGCACCCCCACACAGCACTGACCGCTTTCTGACCGCTCGAGCCTCGAGGCAGGCCACCCCGCTGCACGGTGAGAATGATAGGCCACCTAGTTACGCGGGTGTAAGAAACCGTCCGTGAGAACGTGTGCATTGATCATGTTGATCTTGTCCGCGGATGCAACTAATTGTATTAGACGGGGCGAACCGAACACGGCGAGCCCGATCCCACTCACTACCCGAGGACGCCGCGCGACCCTTACCGTCACGGGCCGGAAGTTTTACACGCCGCATGGGCCGGGCCGTTTTTGAACCGACAATGCTTTACGCGTCTGCCGGACGGTCCAATTGCAGGCGTTGCTTGAACGACTTGGGCTTGCCTTTGGGGTATTGCAGCGAGCTCATTGAGGCCTCGAATTTCGCAGCCAGCTCACTGCCGGCTATATCATTCGTGAGCATTTCCTTGCTCATCTTTTTATACTTCTTGAAGTCGCCGTGCATGTCGTAGCCGCAGGGCGAGCGGAAGAGTAGCTTGGACTTCTGGCGCGGGTTGAACTCGATCACGAGAGCCTCGCGCGAGCCGTTGCCCGGGATCGTCGCCCTGTGCATCGCATTCGTATCGAAAATGAAGCCCTCGCCCACCTCGCCCGTAAATGCGTGCGTCGTGTACTCGCTCTCGACGTACGCGCGCGTGTAGCGGCTCATATGAACCGAGTCGTGCGCCCAGTAGAGGGTCTTGTGCGAGCCCACCGCGATCTCCGTCGGGTGGTCGCCGAGGCCCACGCTCTGGAGGAAGACCCACGCCTTGAGCCGCTTGCCACACCGGTCGTGGTGCCAGTCGCCCGAGGGGTACCGTTGTGACCAGTCGTTGCCAAAATGGGTGGGAAGGCGCGATGCGAGCACCGGCGAGCCCTTCTCGGGTGTACCTCCGTTGAGGTAGAGCTCCGCGTCCTCACCCAGGTAGCTCCGTGCAAGCTCGGTCAGCCGCGGGAGCAGCGCCGGCAGCAAGACTGCCTTGAGCTCCGGCAGCTCGAGCGTTGAGACGGGCACGTCGTCCCGACCCCTACCTTGGGCCACTCTTGTCAAGCGGCTCGAGATCACACGGCGCACATCGGCCGTCAGGAACGGGGCCAGCCCCCAGGAGTGGTCGATGCGCGCAAAGCCGTCGCGCATCAGCCGCTTGAGTTCCTTTGATTTCTTGGTTGGCGCGATCAAAGCGCTGGGCGTCTTGAAGTCGGAGGTGATCAGCGGGAGGCTGTAGCTCCCCCCGATGGCGAGGAGCAGCGGATCGAGCACATTCAGTTGGAACGGGTGGACAAAGTTCCAGCCCGGCGAGAAGGCAACGCCCACATTGTTCCAAGAGAGGCCCGCCGGCACCACCACCGTAGATTTGGTCTCCGGCAAGCTATTGATCTTGCGAACCCGGACGCCAACATAATCTGAGTACACGTACGCTTTCGATATGTTGCTGGCAAAGCAAGCCGTGGCCCAGGCTTGAGCTGTAGCTGCGTCCGCGCCCTCGACCACCATGCCGTGAAAGAAGGACACAGTGGTCCGGCGGTGTCTTGGGTGTCGAATTCTAAACATTGGCTGTGAATCATAAGTTTGACAAAACTTTAAAAATGTCGGTGGAGCCCGCCCATCTACGCTCGAACCCGCCCGCCAGCGCGGGCCCAGCTCGCCCTCTCACGCTCGCGCGACCCCCCAGCCCGCCCGGCCTCCCACTAACCAGCCTGGCAGGCCCAAGATCGATTCTCATCGCGGCCCTCATCACCATCTCCGCGATGCGCGCGCACCCTATCTCTCAATCCTACTTCATAGTGCCTCGGC
>Ga0210245_101370_pt1 | contig 19834 bp, 15 predicted proteins | sample ChrtobMetaP3_4mM_FD_155450 | JGI IMG/M metagenome (GOLD analysis project Ga0210245, IMG submission 155450) | Chrysochromulina tobin associated microbial communities from unialgal haptophyte culture, Seattle, Washington, United States - P3_4mM | ecosystem: Host-associated > Algae > Haptophytes >...
CGAGTGATGGGAATTGGGAACAGCACACGAGTGAGCCAGTAATGCAGTGCGTATATAGGTCAGCGTGCGTATAGGGCAGTGCGCACACTTAGGTTGTTCCAGTGCTCTATACACTATCACAACTCGCCATCACTATCACTATCGGTAGAGCTACCATCTTGTCGCCATTCCGACGTGCATGGGCATCCAACGAGCTCGGCCTTATCATCTAATTCTTTAAGGCCTTCCCACGTAAGGCCGTCGGGCAGCCAGATGGACGTCAACGAGTCACAGCCATAGAAGGCGCCCACACCGAGGCTTGTGAGGCCGGCGGGCAGCGCGACCGACGTCATCGAGGAGCAGTCCTCGAAGGCATACTCACCGATGCTCGTGAGGCTGGCAGGCAGCGCGATCGTTTTCAACGAGGAGCAGTTGCGGAAGGCGTACCCGCCGAGGCTCGCGAGGCCGATGGGCAGCCCGATCGCTGTCATCGAGGAGCAGCCATAGAAGGCGAACTCGCCGATGCTCGTGAGGCCGGCGGGCAGCTCGATCGTTGTCAACGAGGAGCAGCCACGGAAGGTGCTTTATCCCGTTATGCGCCCAACTAACACGTTTCTTGTCCTGCTGATTCCCTGGTATGGAAAATCGCACTCCGCCATACACGCCACGATGCCGCCTGCGCGCGCGCGCGCACGCCGAAGCCTGATGGCCGACGACGACGAGCCTCCGACGGCCTCAACCAGCGCACTCCGCTCCGCCTGGGTCGACGACCACCCTTTCCGCCGCTGCCAAGTGCTGCACGAAACGTTTCGCCAGCAGAAGTTGTCGTGGATGCCGTCGCGGTCATGCCGGCCGAGGGGCCAGCCGATGCGTCTGCGCAGCATCGAGCGATGCACCAGCGCAGGGCGGAAGCCGGGCGACGAAAGCTCTGGCGGCGTCCTGAGTTGCGCGAGGAAGCGCTCCGCCGCGCTCGCGCGTGTGCCTGCATGCATAGGTCGAGCATGGGAAGCAGAAAGTCGCTGCCGCGCCCGAGAAGAAGCAGGCGTGCGAGGTGCGCGCGTACGGTAATGCAGCTCCAGTGGCGGCGGCGGCAGCGACGGAAGCTACCTGTGCACTCGACATCGTCGTGACGCGACGGTGTCGAGCGCATCTATGCGTACCCCGAGGCGCGAGGGGGACTGTGCCAAATTGCCCTCGCGTCTTCCTCGGAACCGAAAATACCCCTAACCACAGACAGTTCTGTGTACCGGCGATGACATTAGGACAACACGCGAGGTGAGCGCGACGAAGGATGAACAGCGCAGACGAAAGATGACGCGGCGGAACGTCTGCGGAGTGCTGACTGCTGAGTGCTGTCGCAGTAAACTTAACAGTAAACAAGAGGTTAATTCATGAAGTTGCCAACCGATCCGCGATCGCTCGGCCGGAGGGGTCAGGAAGAGAGGGACGGCGTGGGACGCCATTTGAACTGAACTGAACTGAACTGAACTGAACTGAACTGAACTAAACCCCAAAAGCAAGACTCGGAAGACAGACATCCTACTACTGTAATGTAACACAGGACGAGCCATCTAATGTTCTCTTGCGAAAAGGAGGATTATTGGGCGTCCCCTTTTAAGTATTGAAGCTAATCTTGAAGGCAGAAGTACGATGACGGCATACGAGATACGACAAAACCCCAACCCCACCCCACCTCCCACCCCCCACATGATTGCCTATCACAATCCCGCCCGGTAGTATAGGGCAGCGAGCACCAGAGATCACACTGTGTGCTGGGAGACAAGACCGACCTCACAATAGTAGCGAGTTGGAGTTCTCAGAACTTGTGTTGACCGAAGGGAGCGGAACCGTCCTTTGTCCTGCACCGAAGCTCATGGCGGGAGCGGCGAGGAGTACGGTAGTTGCGTCCGCGAGGACGACGGCTGCCGAGATTGCCGCGCGATGGTGTGCAAGGAAAGTGCGGGGGGAGGACCGCGAGAGGCCATACCGGGTGGTTGGCGCGCGTGCGTGCTCCTCCAACGCGTCCTCGGCCATGGACGCGCTCGCCCAGCTGGTTGAGCAGATGCAGTTGACGCGCGCCGACATGGCGGCGCTGCGCGCCGACACCGCGGCGCGCGACGCGGCGCTGCGCGCCGACACCGCGGCGCGCGACGCGGCGCTGCGCGCCGACATGTCGGCGCTGCGCGCCGACACCGTGGCGCGCGACGCGGCGCTGCGCGCCGACATGGCGGCGCTGCGCGCCGACACCGCGGCGCGCGACGCGGCGCTGCGCGCCGACAACGCGGCGCGCGACGCGGCGCTGCTCGCCGAGATGGCGGCGCTGCGCCGCGAAGGCCGCCTGGTGGAGTCACCGTCGGCACCGTCGTACGCGACCGTTGGCGACGAGGCGCTCGTGGCGCTCACGGCGAGCGGCCGCATTTCGGCGGCCGCCGAGCCCGCCGAAGACGCGGCCGGCGCTGCCGAGCTCGCACCGATCGCGACGCCCGCACAGCTCGCACGCCTGTGCGCGTGCGCGTCTGAGCGCGAATTTGTGGCGGCCATCACGCCGCTGATGCGCGGTGCGCGCGGGCTCGACGGCGCGGGCGCGGCGGCGGACCCCTGCGCGCGCGTGCTCGTCAACAGCGAGAGCGTGGCGTGGCTCGACGCGCTGCATAAGGCGCTGCCCGCCAAGCAGCTCAAGCCGCCCGACTTATTCGCGACGTGGGCGCCCTTTTGGTCGGGCCACGCGGACGCGGCGCGCGGCGCCGTCGGCCGGCTCGCGCACCGCGCGCTGCAGCTCGACGGCTGCGTGTGCGAGTTTTACGAGGCCAAGCTCGGCGACGGCGAGCTCACCGCCGCCGACTTTGGGCAGCTCGTCGACTACCACTCGCGCGTGCGCGGGCGCGTGCGCGGCATGCTCTTCAACGCGCGGTTCTTTTGGCTCTATGAGTCGCACACGCAGATCCCCGTCGCGCTCATAAAGGGCGAGCTGGGCGCGCGCGGCTCGCGTGCGGCGCTGCGCGCCTTTTTCGACGCCGCGCCCGAGCCGCCGCTCGTGCCGCTGCTGCGGCACCTGTGCCGCGAGCTCCGCGTGGCGCCGCGGCACATGACGGCGGCGGGCGCGAAGCGTACGAGCGCCTTCCTCGGCGCGGGCGGCTCGGCGCGCGTTTTTTGCGTCGCAGCCGAGGGCGGCGCCCCGGCGCCACTCGCGCTTAAAGTGTCGGAGAAGCTCTCGCGCGCCGAGCTCGAGTACGAGTTTTCGACGCTGCAGCGCGCGGCGGGCGCGGGCGCGCCCGTCGTGCCCGTCGTGCCCGACTCGCTCGTTGTTTACGTCGACGACAGGGGCACGCACCGCGGCGGCGGCTTCCTGCTGCGCGACGTGTGCGCGCGCGCTGTGCTCGAGACGCCCTCGCGCTGCGCGGCGGCCTTTGCGGCGCTGCGCGCGCTGCACGCCGCGGGCTTTGCGCACGGCGACGCGCGGCTGCCCAACCTCGTCGTGCGTGGGTGCGGCGCGGGCTTCGAGCTGCTGTGGATTGACCTGCGCGAGGCCGCCGCGGGAGCGCTCGCGGCTGCGCAGCGCGCCGACGCGCACGCCCTCGCCGCGTCCGCCCTCGGCGTCGCGCAGGGCGACGAGCTCCCCGCACGCGTCGACGCTGCGCTCGACTGCGTGCCGGCCGGCGGCGAGGCCGCGTACGACGCGCTCGCGGCGGCCGTGTGGGAGGCCTTCGCGGCCTAGACCGCGAGGATGCAACATGCAAGGAGCGTTTGGTTTCGTGAGGCCTTCGGCCCACACCTGTCCGGGTGCATGCGATGCATGCATTCTAATTTTGTGTACCACCGGCCGATTCGTACGAAAAGGATTTCGAGTTCCCGCTGTTTCGCCCCTCTCCGCCCCTCGGCGCCCCTCGCCCTCGCCCCTCGTTTTCGGTTATGAGCGTTCCTCACCGGCTGTCGTCGTGCTGCCACCGCGCGCCCAGATCTCGATAAAATAGACACGTAGTCGAGCCGCTGCTCATAGAAGATGTGTTCGTATGTTGCACCCGCTTCCTAAGAATGTATATTCATTGTGTCTCGTCTCGACATTGGCCATCACCACTCACCCACCAAGATGCTGCGAGGATCGCGCAAGGCTTGTAGCCGACAAGCTCGCCAATGGCAGAGAGCCGAAAGATGCCCGGCGGGGGTGCCCCTCACGATCGTTGCAGCACTGCGGCGAACACGAGCCCCATGCGACGCGCCATCGTCATCATGAAGGAACTCGGAAAAGCTCAAACTTCGGAGATTGAAGGCTCAAGAGTGCTGCTTTGACAACCAAGGGGGTACATGTATGTAGACCTACCCCCTTACTCAAACCCTCTCCTTCGAGAGCCCCCGTCTATGAGAGAATTCCTTACCGATTCCCGTGTGCCCGTGTGTGTCCCGGCTCCCCCCGGTGTCTTTTTACCGATTCCCGTGTGTGTCCCGGCTCCCCCCGGTGTCTTTTTACCGATTCGAGTGCGATTGTGCTTTGTGGAGCCGGATGCACACACGAGACACGGCGGCTCGCCGAAGAAAGTGAAAATGAAAAGAGCGTGAAGTGTGCTCTGTTTTCCTTTCGTCTCTTCCGCTCGCGAGCCGCAGCCAAAATGTCGTTGTCGCGGCGAAGCTTCTCTCCTCCGCTCGCCCTCGCGCGCGCTGCAACGCAGTAAATCGCCCACCGACGCGCGCCCCGGCCGGCCGGACCCACCGACGCACGCCATAGCCAGCGCGCGCGCTCGCGCAGTCACCATGGTCACCGTGCAGCCACCGTAAAACCTCAATCACTCCGGAGGCTGATCTTCACAGAGAAGGAAGATCTGCCTTGGGCTGCGCAGCGCGCCGAGGACGAGGCGCGCGTGCTTTACCTTTAGGTGCCGCTGCCACGCCGCGCTGCCACGCGTGCTTCTCGCACCTTTTCCTATCCCAAGAGCCTCCTCACCGTGACCGCTCGTGCCGACGTGACTGTGCTGCCTGTCACAGGCCAGATCTCGAGGCTACCATCAGGGCAGGAAGCCATCGCTAGCTTGGCGTGCACGCGCAGCGTGCTGCACGCTCGGCCGTGCCGATTCGCCGTGGCAGCCGGGCGTGCTGCGGAGTGAGAGCGAGCGGAGCATCCTCCACGTGCCCTTACCAGCGCGTTCTGACTCAGGCGTCGCAGATTGAATCGACAGTTTTCGCTTCTGACGGCTACTGACGGCGCCCATCCACCAGTTTGCAATCAGTGTCATGCATTTCTGTCGCCGAGTGTCGTCAGTCACCATGGCCATCTACAGCAGTGTGCAGATGGTCATGCTGTCGGCAGCTGCAGGCGTCCAGGTGTCGAATGCATCTGATAATCGGTCGCAGTATAGATAGATTACCGCGTAGGAGTCCCGGTACGGCTGAAAGGGTTCGAATATTTAGTACCGGGCCTCGCCGTACTGTGCGTACCCGTATGTCTTAACTCTAACTACCCGATTATGTCGTAACTGTACCCGCATAGCAGTTCGGTGTTCGCACATGGCGCAGACGGCGGCTCGCGCGGACTCTGTTGCGTTTTGGTTCTGGGCGGAGGCGGAGGCGGCGATGGCGGCGGTGACGGTGGCGGCGGCGAACAGAGATGCGATCACGATCACGAAACCGCCAGAAGAGCCGCGCCGGAGACCGTGTACGAATGTGAAGTTAGGTTCTGTAGCATGTTGAAGCGTACGATGAAAAGCCGGGCGACTTCTGATGGCGCCCGTCGCGGCATGCTCCACGTGCTGTCGTCACGCCTGCGAAGCGCACGCGGTGACGGAGAACGGTGATCCGATTGACGGCAACAACAAGGTTTGCAAGCTGCCACGCGCACAAGATGGCACCAAGCGCACGCACGCGCACATGATGGCACAAAGCGCACGCGCCTCGCGCGAACGCAGCCGCGACTAGCATGAGAGACGAGGATAGCCGGAACACGGCCTCGCGCCGCGCCGGAGCGCGGCCCTCAGCACGCCGACAACCGCCATCGCGCGCTGTCGCGGCGAAGCTCGAAACGGCTGGCTGCGGCTCGCGAACGGTGGAGACGTTCGCGCCGCGGCCTTCGCGACAGACCCAGCTTCCTACATGGAGCTCCCTTTGCTTAGCTGCTTAGCTCCACCGCCCGCGCTAATGGCATACCGCTGCTCGAGCTCCGACCGCGGCGCGCTGGAGCAGCGTCGGACGCTCTTGCACGCGCGACTCGCTCGCATTCGAGAGCAAGTGATCGCTCTTGATCAGAAGCAGCTTGATGCTGCAGAGTACTTGTGTGAATTGATGCACGGCGATGCCGCAGCGGGCCAGATCCTCGAGAATCTCGAGCGTATCAGCACTGAGCAGCATTCGCAACTCCGCAGCACGCTGCACGAGGCACTCGACGTGATTGCCGCCTGTGATGCCTGTGCCCCGCGTCCTCCGGGCTCACTGAGTCGCGTCCTTGGGGCCATTGCCGCCGTTCCAGGACGCTGCGGCACCGCTAGCTCCACACCAGGCGACCATGGAGGCATGGGAAACAGCCCGGTCGAAGACGGCAGCGCCTTCTCATCGCCCGCCTTCTCATCGCCGTCTCTGCTGCCAGGACACGCTCCTCAGGCAACTACCACGTCAGCATTCGAGCCGATGCCACAGCCGCAAGCTGCCGCCTCTGAAGCGCCACTGAGCACTGTGCCGCCACCGCCGTCTGAAGGAGGCGCCCGCTTTCGAAGAAATGCGCCCTCGCGTCTCGTCATCATGCAACCCACGGCGCAAGCGAATCTGTTGACGCCCATACGCTTGGCGACTCTAGACGAGCTCAGTGGCGCGGCTTCTCTCGAGGAGGCCAGCGCGGGAGTGCTCACGTCACAAGGCGTGCAGCCGCTCTCGGCACGGTCGTGCGTTTCGACGGAAGCGAGCGTCCATACGAGCACGAGCTGTTGATTCTTGAGAGCTGCGGGTTGAGTGACTTTCACTGCTGAAGGGACTCGGCGCGGCGGGCGGCCGCGGAACCCCCGGATCCGGGATCGCGGACATGTGTGCTGGTTGATGTGTGGTTGTGCGCGCCGTTGTGTGGGGGAGCTGGGGGCTACTAACCTGCTGTAAGCCGAGCATGGGGCTATATCGATCGTCCCACTGCCGTAATAATTATATAATAATTATTACTCGAATTATTACGGCCGCGCCCGCCGCCCCGCCCGGGACCCGACGACGGTAATCGTGGGACGCGGGACCCTCGGCACCGCGCGCGTAACGCGTAATGGCTCGCTAACCTAGTAACCTAGACTCTAACCGCGTAGGTTTCCGTTCGCCTTGGCCTTCCGCGCGGGTTCGCGCACCCCTTTGGCCTCGCGGCCTGTGGTGCGCGCTTTGTTGGTGTTGGGCGCTTGGATGTGCGGCGGCATATGTGCGGCCGATGTGTCGATGACACGTTGACGTTGACGATGTGTGCGCTGTGCACGCGTGTGCGTCACACTACGGTCCCGCCCTGCTCGCCATCTTCCTCTTCCTCCTTCTGCTCAAGATCTCGCCGGCGGCTCGAACGCGCCAGGTACTGAAACTGATGGGCCAGCTGGACGTCGGGCTCGAGATCGGGCCCGCCGCTCTCGTACAGCCGCGCGAGCGCCGAGAGCACGCCCTCCTCGGTGGCATCGCCACCAGGCAGCCGCGCTGCCTCATTCTCAAATTCCTCGCACAGGTCATCGGGCTGTGCACGCGCGCCGATGGCGCGCCGAAACCACTGCGCAGCTTGCGCGGCGGACGGGGCCGTTCCGATACCGTGCTGACACGCATGGGCTGCCGCACACATCGCACTGCTCACTCCAAGCTCAGCCGCCATGAGGGTGTAGCGTGTGGCGACCGCGAGGTCGGTGCTAAGGGGTTTCTGGAGCGCCTCCGCCAGGGAGAAGAGGACTCCCTTCCGTGGCCTGAGCTGCTGGTACATGCATGCAAGTGCAATGACGGCGGGCACGTGCTGCATGGCCGCGCTCGTCCCTAAATGGAAGAGCCCAAGCGCTGGCGAGGCGCGCGAGCCCGGCCCTATGATCTCCTCGCCAGCACACACCGCGCGAGCGTGCAGCAGCGCCAACGCAAAGTGGATCGGCGCATGCTCCTTAACGGGCGCGGTTGCACTTGGCGGCAGTGCCTCGTTGAGACCCAAGCCGCCGAGGTCGGTCCGCTCGCTCCGTGGTCGGATTGCCAGCGTCATTGGAGAGACACCATGCAGCGAGCTAGAGAGGCCACTGTTCATTACAGTCGCCGCGGGAACCGTGGCAGATGAAGGCACCGCGGGGGGGCGCTCAAACGGCCGGCATCGAAGCTTCCGGCAGATGGCATTGCAAGTGTGAGAAGCGAAGAAGAGTGCCATGCCGCGAAGGCCGAGGTCACCGCTGCCTCGGCTTCCTCTGCGTGTGTGGATCTGCGGGTCGGTGAGCAGGTCACCCACCCCCTGAACATCGATGAGCAGCTCGGCGCCGCCCGAGAGCTCAAATGAGTAATGCGAGAACGCGTGCGGCGTCGAGCGCACCACCTCGTCCGTCACGAAGCCCGAGTTGGACGAGTACTTGGTAAAGTCGCCGCGCAGGTAGGCCTCGACGGCAAAGGTGAGGCCCCGAGAGGGTAAGCTGATCAACGAGCACTGCAGAAAGTCGACGGGCTTCGGAACACCCTGCGCGTTGAAGCGCTCCGCGTACCATTTTGCGCTCGACTGGAGTTTCACATCGGCCTCAAGCAGTGCGACCGAATTAGGGTCTCCTCGATAATGCTTAGCCACGAAGTTGGTGCCACCAGAATGCCAGCCGCGTCTGACGCTCTGCAGCACCTTCATGCGATGGCACTGGCGCATCGCGCCGTGTGCAAATGCATCTCGCTCCACTCGAATGAGCGCAGCATCCGCTCTCCAAGCCTGCACCGTGCGGTCCCAGATCTGGCGCACGCCCAGCTCCATGGGCAGTGATTCAAAACGCCCACGCCACGGGTCCTCGACCTGAAGCGCGAGAGCTTTCGCCGCAGCCCAACGGGCGGCAGCACTGCTGGACGATACGATTCCTGGCACCACAGGGGATTTTCGGCTCTGAAACGCCGAGGATGCCTGTGCAGCGAGCGACTGCAGAGACTGGCCGATGAGATTCATCGCGGCTGGTACGCCATGAGACCTGATGACTGCGAGCACTATGCGCGCATGCCAAGCTTGGAGCTCCTCCAGGCTGAGGTCCTCGAGCTTCGTGTGGAGGGACGACATCTGTCAAGCAGCTATGATGGGACAGGCAATGTGGCGACTAAGGACTCCCTTTAGAGTGGCGCCATTCCGCACTCCAATCATCCTCCCTGAGTGTGTTTCCCCACAAGCGGGGTGCATACCGGTACCGGTAAAAAGGTGCATACCGGTAAAAAGACACCGGGGAGCCGGGACACATACCGGTACATACCGGTAACCAACGCGCGTCCGTCTGCCTTGGAGGCGCTCCACCAGGGCGCTCCACGATGAGGCATCGTTATTTGTTCGTCGGCCTGTACCAGTCAGACGTTATCCCCTGACGTTATCGTGACCCGGCTGGGTCCCTTGGGCTGGGTTCCCTCCGTACGGTTCTACTTGTGCAAGATGCGTGTGTGCCCGACAGCTGAGCAGATGTTGTTTGCGACATTTTCGTGCTCTGTTAGTGCCCTGTTAGTGCCCTGTTAGTGCCCTGTTCGACACCACGAGGACGCCGTTTACATCGTGTTTACGTTCACACAGGCACTTCCGCGAGACCGCGTGACGGTATCCACGGCCGACTCCGCCGCAAACTGTGCAGACCAGGATGGAGCTTAGTGACGACGCGACTGACGAGATAGCCGCCTTGAGCGCTATACTGGGCCCCGATTGCTGGCTTGACGAAGAGATGAACGGACACCTTGTGCTGTGCGTGTCGCCCGAAGTGGACAGCAACGAAGAGGTCGGGTGCCTCGCCCTCGAGGTGACCATGCCGCCAAACTACCCTGCAGACGCGAAAGTGGCCATAGTGTGCTCAAGCCTCGCGCAATTTGCGCACCACTTCGAGCACCGGGTCGTGCCGGCGGCCGGCTTCTTTGTGCCACCGCCAGAGCAGGCGGCGGGAATCGAGGCGTTGATCATGGCCGCCATTGGCAACCGGCCTGGCGAGGCGGTCGTGTACGACGTCGTCGACGCCGTGCGCCAGTGGCTCGAGGCGAATACGCTGGGCGCTTTGCCCACTCTGGAGGTTGATGCTGACGTAAGCGCGATGATGGCCGACGCCGAGGTGTCGGAGGACGACCTGGAGCTCGATGACGAGGACATCGACGAGGAGCTGATCGACGTGATGAAGGAAGTGCTCGAAGACGACAAGGAGCAACTGAAGCGGCTGCGTGAGGCGGAGAGGCTGCCATCCGGCAGCGCAAGCCAGCGGGAGGCCATCATAGCGGTCTGGCGCAGTATGAGCAAGCAGCAGCGGCGTCAGGTGGTCGAGGATTCCGACGACGAGGACTTTCTCGACGACGACGACGACAACGACGACGACGACGACGACGACGACGACGACGACGACGACGACGACGACGGCGACTTTGAGCAGGAGACGAGGGCTCCAAAGGCGTCGCAAGGTGGTGGTGGCGGCGGCAGCAGTCGCCAGAAGCAGCAGAAGAAGGGGGCACCCCTTCCGCCCCCCACCCAACGGGCCTGCCCACGTGGGCACAGCTTGACTCCGGTGAACGCTCAGCCAGCTGACTACAGAAAACTTGGTGAGGGTGTCGGTACGTGCGACGTCTGCGGCGCGGACTTTGAGTACACCCGGGGTGGGTACCACTGCGAGGGCTGCCGCAATTGGGACTGCTGCGTGAGCTGTGGGAGCTCGTCGGCCAAGCGGCCGGGAGGCGCTGGCGGTGCTGGGCAGGGGAAGGGCAACAAGAAGGGCAAGCAGCGCCGATGAGATTTTTGCGAGGGGTTTCCACGCGTTGTCGTGGCACTTTTGCACCTTTACTTCCGGCGAGGGCATGGGGTCGCCATTGCCGCCGTGCGCGCCATGTACGTGCCTCCTACTTTGAGCGACGCAGGCGGTTTGGCGCGCCAGCGCGGCGAACCAATCGCTCGGGCGCCATCAAGTTGCCCCTCAAGGCCACGGCCTTAGCGCGCCAGCGCGGCGCGCCAGCGCCCCACGCACGGCCCCACGAGCGCGGGCAGCCCTGCCGTGCATCTGCCGGAGGCGTCCGAGCGACGCGCGGAGCGAGGAAGTCGACGCGCTGGCGCCGCGCCTACTAAGACGACGCCCCGCCGGCTGCGTGTGCGCCGCAGGCTTCCTCGCCAGCCCGCTCGTCGGCTGCGTCTTCGCTGCGTCGCAATCGGCGGGTCGTTTGTACTGAACTGTCGTGTGCCGTGTGAGCACTCTATGGCAGTCACGCTGATATCTGAGTCAACGTCTGTGCGTCCGATACGGCGCTGTTCGTTGCTGTTGGTGGAATTCAAGATCTAGTGCAGAGTACTTGTCCCCACAGTCACCGTCCCGCCCGCCATCCGAGACGACCAAGCCTCCGCGAAACTAGAAAGGGTAGCCGGGAGGACACATAGGGCGGACCGCACGTCGGACTGTAGTAATTGTAGCTTCGTCAAGTCAAGTCAAGTCTATACATAAACAACAGACAACCATACGGAAGCGTAGACTTGACTTGACTTGACTTGATTACTGGGTTACCGTACCGGGAGCTTCGGTCTCTCTTGAGGAAATAAGGTGAGAACTCGAGCACTCTCCAGAGGTGAAAGCGTGTGTGTGCCGCGCGTACTGGTGCCGCCCGTACTGCGACGCAGTGTGGGATGTACGCCGCCCTGACCCACACTTTGGATAGCGTCTCCCTCGGATGCATCGATGTGCAGTGTGCGGTGGAGACGCGGCCCCTAAGCCTGCTCGAGCGCGCTAAACTCAACTGCCAGCGTGCCCAAGCGCTGGCCGATATTGAGGCGTGCCAGCCACCGTGGCGCTTCCTCTCCGAGAGGCACTCGATCCTCGAGGCTGAGTGCGAGCGCCGCTGCCGCGCAATAGCAGGGATGAGCAACGAGCAGTTTCTTTCGCAGCTACTTCAACCTTCAACCTGCAGGAACCTCGAAGGTGTTCCTGCAGGCTTTGCTGACGTCATGCTGCCAGTCATGCTGCCGGTTGGACATTCCGCACTTCAAGAGGCGCCTGACCTTGATGAGATGCGCCGGCGCCTCGTGCCAGCCATTTGCACTGATGTTGCGTGGTGGTATTGCTTCTTCAAGCACTGCGAGGCCGTCAAAGCACAGCTCCTCCCACCAAATCCGGTGATCCGTAGCGCCTCTGATGAACGCCGGGCAGACGATGAAGACTTTGAGAGATTCCTTGCATCGCCGCTGCCTACATCATGACCGACATCAGAGCGACATCTCGGCATGAATCTCAGAGGGTGAGAGTGGGTTTTTACAGTACTTCGAACTCTGTCGTACTATTAAGAATCGACCGTCCGATTAAGCGGTTAAGCAGCCCGCGGCGACCCATAACCATGAAACCCATGCGCGCGACTTACGCGCGACTATGGTCTATGCGATCCCACGACGCGGCGGACCACGTCGAGGCCGCGCGTGTGTCGTCACTGTCGTGTGTCGTGTCGTGCGGCCGCGATGCACATGGGCGCGCGCAGACGATCCTCATTCGACCCGAACCTGCACACTTCTTGCACCACCACCATTCAGACTCTGTCCGATTCTTACCCGGCTATCAAGATAGACGGCATCAAAGATGCCAGTAGTACGCAGCCCAAACTCAAAGGTTCGGCTATCAAAGACTGGCAGGGATAGGCACGCATCGCCACCGCCAAAGCACAGGCCACCCTGGGTGATTTGGGCTCGGAAGCGCTTCGGTGCTATCAAATCAGCCGGATCGTCCTCAGAGAGGCTGCCACTCACGCGCACCTCAAGTGCGGAACCAAGTAGTTGGCCAACGTTTGTCACCGTGGATTCGCCAAAGATCTGATAATTCTCGTTGAAAGGGAGTTCCGGGAAGGGGATGCGTCGATCCACAATAGCACCGGCGATACCGGGCTGTATGTAGGCAAGGCGCCACTTGCCTCGAAGAACGTTGGCGTCCACTGGCGCGTGTAGATTTGCAACCTCGTCCACAAGAGTGTCAAGCGCAGGCCTCTCTGCCGCTGTCCACTGCGACGGCCGTCGGCCTTCACAGAGCGCTAACAGCCGAGCCGGTGCGTCGCTGGTGATGGCAGTGGCGGCGTGAACAGCGCCGATGTTGCAGTTGAATGCGAGGCACGCGGCGGCGACGACCGAGTGTCGCGCAAGCGTCGCCGCCGCAAAAGGCGAAGGCGTCAACATGTTCGCCGTTTCGCTTTATGTTCCGCCGGAAGTCCGCCGAAAGACGGAACTTGTGAGAGATTCGGGTCCCGCCAGAAGCGAAGGCCCGACCCACCGATCCGCGAAAAAATCAGAGGCTACAGGCTTTTGTGTGCAATCATGTAGAATGTATAATAGCGTGTTACTGTTAGGGGGCGTCTTGCGCGTCTTCCTACTTCCCACTACAGTCAACTTCCTTGTGGTATTACTTTCATCTTTCTGGAAGTATTCTGGAAGCAACCAACATGCCGACGTATAAAGTACTCACACCAAACAAAGAGAAACATCATGCGCCCCGCATGCACCAGACGTATGCATACAAAACCACATGACAACAGCGGATCACCTGCTGGCGTATGCGCCGAACCGCACGCGCCAGGGTCCACTCCGTGTCGTGCGCCCATCCCACCACGGCTACGCCGTCCTCCTAAGGCCTAAGAAATGCACACGGTCTCGCGCGCGGCCCGCCTCAGACGAGCAGCACCGCGTTTATGCAGCCGTCGTTCTCAGGATGGTTGGTCACCTGCGCGTACTTGCCCCAGACGACCTTGCCGCTGGGTGTGACGAGGCCGAGGTCAGAGCAGTTAACCTCGATGATGGTGCCTTTGGTGATCACACCGAGTGACGTGTACAGTGGCGACTGTGGGTTCTTCTTGATGCCGATCAAATCGAGGTTGAATGTGGCTTTGAGCTCCGGGTGCGTCACGTGGGCCTTCTTGAATCGCAGCGCGGCGGGGCGAATGAAGCGCTCTAGTTTGGGCGGCTTGCGCGTGAACGACTCGCCCACAAAGGTCACCTTGTTCACTTGCCGCTTCCACTGCTTCTTCTGCCGCTTGCCCGACTTGACGATCTTGAAGACCTCGTCTTCGCCCATGGGCTTCACTTTGGGAATCGGCACGTTCCACTTGCCGGCCTTCTCCTTGCGCTTCTGCTTGATCGAGTTGGATAGCACTTTGGCGTGCGACATGCCCTCGCGGTCGAGCAGGTACGCGGGCACCGCCTCGCTGTCGTCGCGCTGCTCGGCGACCTGGTGCTTGTTGAGCCGCTCGCCATGCATCTTGATCTTTTTCTTCATGACCGCCTTCTCGGCGTAGCGCTTCTTGTTGAACTGCTTCGCTTTGAGGCCGCGCACCTTCTTTGCGATCGCCGAGTTCAGGTGGTTGCCACGCGCCTCCTTTTTGCGCGTGCGCTCCTCGTGATCAAACCGGCGGCCCTGCCGCTTGCGGAAGAGCTCGATGTAGTCGCCCTGCGCCATGGTTGCTTGTGAGGAAACGGCAGAGACACGGACGCCGGGGACGGCCAGCAATGTCGAAGGCTGCGGAACGGCGGCCGCTCAGCGTGGAGACGAAGCAGGGCCAAGCAGCACGACTCCGCGCTGCAATCTCCGCACCGACGGACGGCCTCGTGGAGTTCCTCGAGGCGCTCCGACGTCCTCCTAAGTTTGTGTAACCACTCGTCTCGATGAGTGGTTTTGAACATACCTTGGGCAGGTGTTTTGGACATGCTGGGTTTTTGTGGCATTCGGTCTGATCCCATTGAATGTCGCTGGTCTTTGTCGTTGAGGGTGGACGTTGCCAGCTTGCCACGCGGTTTATACGCGGCCTTCGCGGGGCAACTCGGGTACATGTACGCGCGTGTTCGCGTTTTACGTGCTGCGAGTGGCACGTGGTATTGGTAGACACGACGGACCTTGAGACCCCCTTGTTGAGACCATGTTCCAGTTCAAATCCCGTTCAAATTACTGCATAGGAATTCCTAATAACAAGTACAGACAACCTACATTGTAAAGGAAAAAAGGAAGCCTACATGTAGGCTACAAGCACGGTGAGAGTCGACGGATAAACGGAGAACATCATGATCGAGACACAACACGGAAAGAGCACGAGCGGGAAGGAGACCAGGAGGAGATTGGAGACACGCACACTCGCACAGGGTGCTAGCCTGCGTCCCTCAGAGTATGATAGAGTATCGAAAAGTGAACATGAACTTGAAGTTGAACTTTGAGACCAATGATCACCGTCACGGGCTAAATATCATCTGTCGGAAGCACCGCTCTTGAACCATTCTTCATCTTTCTTTTGGAGGATTCGGTTAGGAATCGGAAAGGAATAGTGGGCGTCCCTGATGAGCGACGAAAAGGCCATTGCATCAAGAAGGTCGCCCGCCTTTCGCTCTTACCCATCAAGAGGCCCGTCGGCGCCCCCCCAGCAGCAAAATCGCTGGCTTCTGCGACCCCAGTCCCACTCGCACGACCCATCGTCCTCTGCCTTGGTCCCCAAGCACTCACTCTTTTGCTCCTTTCCTCCATCGGCGCAGGAATCCCGGTCAGTCCATACGTCCATACCCCTCCTGCTGCCTGAAGAGGACCCTGGCCCGCGGAAGCTAGCTCGCGACGTACTGATGCCACATGATCCCAAACGCAAGCGATGGACTGCGTGTGGCGTGTGCACCGCCTGCGTCGCCACAGATTGCGGTGCGCTGGCGCAGCACCCATCCCACCGTCTTGATTGCGGCTTGATGCCTGCAATGTACGGCCCCTTCCGACGGTGCCGCCACGGATTTTCACGCTCCCCTTATCAGGTGACTGCATAAACTGCATGGATAAGGCCAAGTTTGGCGGCCACGGTACGCTCGCCATCTGCTCCTGAGCGTGATCCTTTTACCGCTCTCCCTACGCTGTGCGTGCCTGTTCACGATGCGCTACCTTCTCTTGCGGGCGGTGTCTGGCGCTATGATCGTCGTTTTGCTGATTGCCATGGCTGCACTGACCCCCACAGCCCCCTACGATTGCCGCTGCCAATCTCACTCTTCTTATGCGCATGCTACGTTGTGTGGTCGCAGGCGTGCGCAAGCAGTCGTGCACCATGCGGCGGTGCGTGCGCATGACGAGCAACAGTTCGACGAGCTCGGGCTCGAGCAAAGCGACGAGCAAGCACGGCTCAGATCGCGGCGAGGTCCATCCCTCCGACCCCGCCAAGGGCTCCACCTTCGGCGCTCCTGATGGTCCAAGGACCTCTGAGGAGCAATCCCTGTTCTGGGCCGCCGTCTCTGGCTGCATGGCACTCACTGGGCAGCCAGCGGGCAGTGGCGAGGACGACGAGGACACCGCCATCGTGCCGCCGCACGGCTATGGCGGCTCGCGCGACAGCGGCTCCTCATCGCCGCACTCGCCCGCCCACTCGTCGGACTCGGGAGGAGGCACCGACCAGACCTACTCCGGCCACAAGCGCATGCTCCAGGATATGGTCGGCGGTGGCTACGGCGGCGGCTACAGCGGCTACGGCGGTGGTGGGCATCTCGGCTACGATCTGCCGCGCCAACGTCCTTCGTGGACGGGCGCGGGCGGACTGCCCGGAGGTGCTTTCACCGGTCAGAGCTCCTTCTGTTGCAAGCTCGCAACGCTTCTGGTGCGTGATAGTCCGAGCACAATCGCCCCGCCCTCCTCCTGCGCGGCTTGCCTTGATGCGCCGCCAACCTCATCGCCCCACCCGCTCACGCGCGCTCTCCCATTCCTGATACCTATGGCAGGCGCAAGACAAGCGGCTGGTTGCACAGCCGATCGCCCTGCGCGCATTGCGGCGCGCAGGCGTCATTGAGGCCTCGTCGCCTTCGGGGCTCGCCACCTCCTTGACCGACCCCTCGTTGGTCGGACACCTGACCACCTGCCTTGCCGCCGCCGCCGGCGTGCCCGCCGAGGACTTGAATCAACCCCCTGGCGCGCTCGCGCCTGGCGCGCTCGCGCCTGACGCCCTTTCGTCGACGCTGCATCTCACTCGAGACAGCTCATTTGGAGTTTCGTCGACGCTGCATCTCACTCGGGACAGCTCATTTGGAGTCGGGGGCTCGCCCTCGCTTCTGCTAGGAGGCTCGCAGCTGCCGCGTGCAGAGCCGCGCGTCGTGCACTCGTCGGAGCTGCGCCAGCATGCCTCGCGGATGCTGCTGCCGATGGCACCGGCGCCGGCACCCTTGAATCCGCACGCAGCGGTCGCCGAGCCGGCCAGCGTGAGTGGCGTGCATGCGGCCATTGACGCAGCTGCCGCTCTCGCGAACACACGCGTTGTGGACTGCCGCTTCGAGGGCGTCGTCGGCGACGCCGAGCGCTGCGGAGGCAACGGCCGGGCGGGGACGAGCATCTACAGCAGCATGGGAAGCTCGTCGGGGTCGACCTCGATTCCCCACTTGCTTAGCCTCGTCGCGCAGAATGAGCTGCTCGCGGCGAGCAACGGTGCGTCGGCGGCGAGTGCCATGCGCGCGCTGCCGCCCTACCTGCCGGCCGCGGTACCACGAGTCGTCAAGGGCCATGAGAGCTGAGCGAGGGGAGCTGCCATCAATGGGCGGGGTGCCGTATTGCGGGGCGACCAAGAGCGCTGCCTCATGCACCGCGCGTGTCTCGCTACAACCCAGCTACAGCCCAGCTACTCGCCTCCACGACCATGAGCTCCTGACGGACTGGATGCGCACAATCTGTATATTTCTGAATGATGTGGAGAGATGAGTAGGAGGGCGTTCGGCATGGTGCTGCGACAACTTCTCCTGGATGCAGAAACCTTTGGTCTACGATCTCGAATGTGCAGTGGGAAGTGGGGACCATCGGACATTGGAGACAGACAGAAAGCCTTAGAGTGAGAGAGAGGGTGAGAGAGAGAGCGCGAGGACGTATCGATGGGCACAGAATGTGCCCACACCTCGCGCGTGTTTCGAACGCGAGGCCGAGGAAGCGGTCCTCGCTGGCGGAATCAAACCCGGAGTGCGATCATTTCGTCGAGCTCAGGCTCAGAGTGTTCAATTCTATGTCAACGAAAGTGTGTTCACGGCCAAATAATCGTGCGAAAGCTCAGCTGACCGGGCCCGGGTCCGCGCGGGCGGTGCCGCTACATCCCAAACTAAGGGGTCGCGCGATTTCTGGGAAATGAGCTGAAATCGTCCTCGAGTGTTATCTTTCGTTTTTTTACACCTATTTCGAAGATCTGCGGCTTGTCGCAATTTGCGGAATATGGCCCGTGAATCGCACGCAGCTGCAGATTCGAACGGATTGTGTAAATTACACCGAATACCCCGCGGGTCTAGGAGCATGACTCGAATCACATTATACACTCACGGATTCAAACAAGAGCACGCCTCACCGAGTGGACAGGCTGACGACACCACGGACAGCTGTGCGTGCTCAAGGGGACCCACAGCTTGCGCCCACGCCGCACGCGATTCACACCGTGCACCCCATCTGTATAACCCGTATCGACTGGGTCATTGTGACGTCGGAGCCACTCACCTAGGCAACGCGCACACACTCCCTGTCCGCAGCAACGCATTCGGCGCACGGCAGACGCACCCGACTCATCTGCCTCCTCGCAGTAGTTGGAGCCGATTGAGCATGCTTCACACCCATGCTCGTCCATCAGAAACGCACGCAACCTGATGGCCCTGGGTCCATCAGCAACACAGCCGTCGGAGTCGTTCCGGGCATCGAGATGCCGCTTCAGCTTATACAGCTGCCTCTCCCGCCGCTCCGCTGCGTGGCGCTCAGCTTTAGCCTCAGCCTCTGCAACGGCGAGCGAGGTGGTGGTGAGTGCGGCAAAGGGCTCGGCGGCGGCGGGCTCGGCGGCGGCGTTCTTGGCGGCGGTGGGTTCAGCGGCGGCGGAGACGAGGGCGGCAGAGACGAAGGCAGCGGAGACGGGGGCAGCGGGGGCACACACAAGCAGCGCTAAGGCACCCGCAGCCTTCGGTTGTGCTAGAGCGAGTCGAGCAGCATCACATTTACTCCGGAGGATACGCGTACGACGGGCCGATGCGTGTTTGGGGAGCTTGATGTCCTCGTCGCTGAGCCGCGGCCGCCCATTTATCCCCGCCACGATGTTCAGCAGCTCAGTTGGCGGTTCTATTCCCGCTTCTTGAAGGTCTCTGAGGCGCTTCCTCTGCTTAGAGCGTCTGTTGCGCAACGTCTTGGGCGCGAATTCCGTGCGCTGTTGCGGTGTCGTTGGCGCGACGATCATTGGCGCGACGATCATTGGCGCGTCGAGTGAGCTGGCGGTAAACTCCCCGCCCAGGGTGTTACCGGTAAGATGGAGCTCGAGGGAGGGACACTTTGTGACGCCCTGTCAGTGAACGATAATGATTCGATTCGCGGACCACACAACCACTACACTCAATCTCGGCGAACGACTCCGCTCGGCTATTCTCGCCCTGTTCTCGCCTCAGCTCGGTCTTTTCTCTCGCCTCAGCTCGGTCTTTTCGCAAGAACCACCTAGTGCTCCGCTCCGCTACGCTACGCTATGGGGCCTAATATGCCGTCCGTGCTACACACCTCTTAGTCTCGTCTTGACAGCCTGACCGAGGGCGATGGCGGTGGTGGTGTCGGAGGCGGAGGCGGCGAGGGCGGCGGCGGTGGCAAGTGCGAGGGCGGAGGTGGCGAGGGTGGGGGCGAGGGCGGCGGCGGCGATGGCGATGGATGCGGCGGCAGTGGGGGTGAGGACGGAGGCGATGGCGATGGCGGCGGTGGCGATGGCGGCGGCGACGGCGGCGGCGGCGAGGGTGATGGCGGCGGCGGCG
>Ga0210245_101383_pt1 | contig 19673 bp, 15 predicted proteins | sample ChrtobMetaP3_4mM_FD_155450 | JGI IMG/M metagenome (GOLD analysis project Ga0210245, IMG submission 155450) | Chrysochromulina tobin associated microbial communities from unialgal haptophyte culture, Seattle, Washington, United States - P3_4mM | ecosystem: Host-associated > Algae > Haptophytes >...
TCCTCGCCCAAGGGACCCCCAAATTCCAGATTCCGAGTTTCCGAGTTTCCGAGGCCCCCTCTTCGGTCCAAGGCAGATGGAATCCCAAATTCCAGATTCCGAGTTTCCGAGTTTCCGAGGACCCCTCTTGGGTCGCAGGACGCAGCAAGAGGGACCCACAAATTCCCTGATCAAGTTTCCGAGTGTAATACCTAGTGCTCACCAACGTTGGGAGCACAGATTCCGGAATACAGAGCGCAGTTTCTATTTCCGCTCCTGTACTTTCGTGTAGCCCGTGGATCGCCCCCTCGGTTCACTGACCGACTCGCGACTACGCTAATTTGGCACATCTTCACCGTGTGTTTGCACCCACCGTGCGCTGGGGGGCGGAATTGTACTTTGAAGATGTATGTGTACAAATTTAACAAATACAAAACCGTCACGTGAAAACTTTACAAGTCCGGCGCAAAGGCTCCCAAGGCCAAGAGGCTTAACGATTTCGAGAGAACGTGAGAACCGCGCCGCCACACTCAGTTTGAAATCCGTGCCCCGCTGTGTCACCATGCCGTCCCATGTTTCAATGTCGCATACCACCATAATACTCACTTACACCAATTTCCCTTCAACGTGCTTACCATTAAACTCAGTTTGAAATCAGTGTATGAGGATAGTGTGCAAATCCAGATGTTAATCCCTCCCCTACCTCCTTGAAGGTGAAACCCCCACCCGCCATGGATGGAGCATGGTTGGGCCCGCGCCGCGAACTGGCGGTGCCGCTGCCGGTCCTCGCGCCTCGCGGTGGACGAGCCGGGACCCGGGTGGCGGGGGGTTGGTGAAAATTTGCCATTCCCCCCTCAATCACGGATAACTCACGAACAAGCTCAACTAGCAGATTCCACGCGGGCTTCGGGCTCGGCGTTCTCCACTCGCAGCAGCTTCACGTCGAGAAGCAGATCGGGCTGGTCTATGCGGTTCGGGTTGAGGTAGATGTTCTTGAAGCGCGCGTACGAGTTCACCTTGTCGCCCTGCGGATCGGTCCAGACGAACTCGGGTGGTATGGGCCCGACTTCACGAACCGCCGTCTCCCACGATGCGAGCTTGACGCCGTACCCGCGCGCCTGCGGCACGATCACGCGGCGCACGCCACCGGGTAGCAATGGCAGCATGCCCTCTGATCCGAGCACCGCCTGCTCCAGGCCTTCGATGACCGTCCCGTCGCCGATGACGTACGAAAAGGGCTGCTTCGAGTCGACACTGCTGTAGATCTTTGCACCGCCACGCCGTGTCATCATGTAGTCGATGGTCGCACGTTGGCCAACCCGCGGCGCCGCGCCGGTCCCAGCTTTCAGCTCTGCGTACTCGACGCCGCCGGGAGATTTGACGTACTCGATGTTCATGGCGGCCCGCGCAGGACCGGACCCAAGCGCCAGCGCTGCTGGGGCGGCCGTGAGCACGGCTCGTCGACTGAGCGCGCACGCACAGGCGAGGAGCATTTGGTGCGCCATGAAAAGGTGAGGTTCACGCAACTTTGGAGTGAGAGGGGCGTCTGCGGTTTGCGCCTCGCCCGTTGTTTTTAAAGATGTTGTTCTCATGGGTGGAGGGGAGAGGGGAGAGGAATCAGGCGTTTTACTGGTACATGATTCTTGGCCTCGATGAAAATAGCCGAGGTTTTTCAATCCAAAAACTCAAGGGTTTTGTACTGACGGAAATGTTTGTTAATATTCATGCCGCCGTGGTGTAGTTGGTTATCACGCTCGCTCCACATGCGAATCGCTGGATTTGCGAGAGGTCCTCGGTTCGAACCCGGGCGGTGGTAATTTTAACCCTCATTGACACATGTGCCCGCACTCGAGCAAGTGGAAGCCCCCTTGTCCTGCAACTCCGTGCGGCTGGCAAGCACGCCGCCCATGCGCAGCATCGCGAGCATGAAGTATGCCATGTTCACTCGGCTGCTCTCTTCGCTGGACGGATTCTCCACGAGCTGTCCCTCACTGCGCGGACGGGCGGTGAGCACGGGAGTCAGCAAAACCAGAGGTGCATGGCCGCCCAGGCCGAGGCGACTGCATACATTCGCATGGCCTCGTCGGGCGAAGTGGCCTGGAGCTCGGCGATCTCGCGGCGGAACTGCGCGTGCCCGTCGTGCCTTCCAAAGAAAAACCTCCTACGGAAGGCATCTCGCATGCGCTCCCGCTCGTCGGGCGAGAACCTGTCCTCGGGGTAGGCTTTGTCCATGAAGATGCCCATGAGGTTCTCCCAGCCGGCGTCGCGGATCGGCAAGAGCTCGGCGATGGGGTCGGGGCAGTCGGGACTGGGATGCCGAAACGCCTCGGCGAGGCCTTCGACGAGCGTGCGGCCTTCAAAGTGCGCCATCAACGGCCGCGGCGCCAATCGCTCCGCTTTGCGAGACTCGGTATTGTGAAGAGGATTCGCCGCCCCGCACGGCGGTGGGAGCGGCGATTGGTCGCAATCGGGGCACGGCGACGTCGGCATGTTACTGCGTCTCTTGTGCGATGTGCAACCGTAAATCGGCGCCCGGGACCGCCATGAAACCGGTCCAATGCGTATTATCCGGATCGGTTTGGGAAGTGATTGCGGAGCCATGTTCACACCGAAGGGTCCCTACTGTACATGTTCACACCGAGAGGACCGGTGGGTAAAGTAGTTACCATCCCACCTCTCAGGTCTCGGTTGACAGTGGTGGGTTGGTGGTCGTGTCCATTCAAAAAACGCTAAACGGTTACGCGCGTCGCGGAGAAGATGACGGCTGCCGCGGAGAAGATGAAGGCGCAGGCGGACCAGGCGGAGGCGGACCGCGCAGCGGCCGAGAAGGATCTGGTCGCCGCGAAGGAGATGAATCTCGCAAGTTGAACCTTGTAAAGTTTTGAACATTCAGCGAGGCCGACCAGCCCGCCGACGGCGCGGTTGATACGTCTCCACCCTCTTTATACGATCCCCGGGGATCCCCATGTCCCGCCTCGCGCTGCTCGAGCGGTATACACATCCCGGGGCGATACACACGCCCCGGATATGAAACCACCGTAGTTGCATGAAACCACCGCGCTTTCTAGCGCGGGCACCAGAGGGGTACGTAGCGTTCGAGATACAGTGGCCACGAGAGTGACCCGATAGATCCGTCGCCGTCGGCTCTGCCTGACAACCAACCAGTGCTCGTACTCAGTTATAACCATGCTCTATAAGCCCTCCATACTCAAGCTCATCAGCGGTGCTCACGTACTACAACGTGCACGCGCTCGACGACGCGTTGCCAGGCTGAGGAGATTACTTCGGGGTGCGCCCATGACGACGCGTTGCGGAATTCATTGGCGCACAGATCAACGCCTCTGGTGTGTACCAGTACGTACCGGTACGCGGTCGGTACGCGTAGGCAATAGTTGAGAGTCGAAGACTTGGTGGTATTTTTGCGGCCAAGGCGGTGGCGTCGGGGAGGTGCGAGCAGAGCGCCCGGCCGCGGACGCCTGCTGAAGCGCGCGCTGGCGCTTGAACACCGCCAAAGACGGCGTCTCGGAGAAGTCGTCGACGTCGTCGTCGTTGTCCACCTTTCTGCACAGTAAATGCGACAGGTTAGGCGGTCAGAGTTACAAGGCGGATTCGAGGATGAGCATGTGTCATGGCATGTGTGTAGTTCGGGCTACCTTTCTCCATTCAGTGACTCCATAACACTCGTCGCGTAACGCTCTATCATTTTAGAACGGACACGTCGCGTCATGGCTCATGCTCATGTCGAGCTCTGAGTACTGAGACACGTGTCTATCGCGTTGGACACACACCGCACTGTGGGCGGACGCGATACACACATAAAACCAACCTACCGTAACCGTATGCTACCAGAACGGAACGGAAGCTCTAATGGAACTCACACTAATGGTCTTTGTCCTTCTCAACCACTTGAGCTTCTTGACGACCCCCTTCTTGCCGCCATGCTTCTCCAACTTCGCAGACGCCATGCGAATCCGCAGGAGGAAGACGAGCGCCACACGGCCAGCAGCAGCATCCCAATGTGCCCCTTAGAGAGCGGAGTGGTCTTTTTGAGCGCCTTCTGGAGCTGTCGGCCCTTGTCACTCGCCCGCCACTTGGCAGCCCTGTCGCTGCCGCGGAGTCCGCGGCTTCGCGGCGACAGGGTGAGCATCCGCTCGGCACGTAATCAGAGGTACTCAGAGGTACTCAGAGGTACTCAGAGGTACTCAGGGTGAGCATCCGCTCGGCACATACAGGTCGGGGCGCAGGGCGGGCGAGATCCCATCCAGGTAGACGGTTTGCATTCGAATGGTTCTGCGTGGCCGAATCGGCGAGGCGGCGGCGGGCGGCGTGGACCTGCACGCGCTCGAGGCGGGGCTGCGCGCGCACGCGCACCGGCCACTGCGCGTCGGCGCCTTCTCAGCCGCCTCCAACGTTACCGGCATCCTCTCTGACGTGGATGCGATCACTGCATCGCTGCACGCGCATGGCGTGCCCTCGCCGTCTGGGAGCACGCGTTGGCGGCGCCCGCTTTGCCGTCGGTTGGCCGAAGATGGCGATGCGCGGCGTGCGATCTCTGGCGCGCCTACGCCTTCGGAAGCTGCAGATGGCGCAGATGGCGCCCGCGATGCTCGGAGTACCACCCCCTCCTCGCGCTCCTCGTCGTAGACTTGCATGCCAAGGAGGAGATTGCGAGCGCCATCTGCCATCTGCATGCAAGCCGGAGAGAGCCCAAGACGCGTCCACAGCGCATGCCAAGGAGGAGATTGCGAGCGCCATCAGCATGCTCGCACCCTTTTCGCATTCTTGCCGCGGTCGTTGCACACAGTCGGTTGATCGCTTTAATCATCGCCGCAGCGGCCGCACCGGCCGATGCGCTCGTCGTGCGTGCGAAATGGGCACGCAGCTCAACACGCCTGGTCGCCATTGGGTTAGCTCCCCGACGCGACGGACGTGGGGGCGAATCCACCAAATTCCCCACAGGAATTGCCCCCCACATCGGACGCGAAAGGAGCTCCAGGCGAGGCTCGTCTTGTTGCGTCGCGCACAACCCCGTTCGGGTTGCGCCTTGTCGCAGCGGAAAGGGTCGCACATATCCTACCAAAGGGGAAGAGCACACGAACGAGATGCACCACGAGCACCGGAAGGCAGTCCTCCTTGCGCTCGCAAACCAGTTGCTCATCCCACGACCCAACACCGCGCCAGAAGCTGCTCGAGAAGACGCGAGCCGAGTCGGAAGCGAAGCAGCAAAGCGCCTCGGCCCTGCGCGCGGTCGTGACACGCTCTCGGACGAGCTCGCCAGGCTCAAGGCCGAGGTGGAGGAGCTGATCGTCTCGCACGACCTCGAGGTCGAGCGGCTGCACATGTCGGCATTTGAGTGGTTCATGTGCAGCCGCTCGAGCGTGAGGGTGCCAAGGCGCGGCTCGCCATGGGCGGCTTCGCGATCGGCGTGCCACCCTCGGACCGCTTGCCACCGGCGCCGGCGCCTCTGCCGGCCCGGCCTCGAGCCCGGTCGCCACGAAGCCCAAGCCCAAGCCGCCGCCCACGCCTCCCAAGCTCGAGTTCAAGGGCAGCGAAGGCCTCGAGGAGCTGGTGCAGCTGCTTACGAAGGGGTCGAGCCACGCGCAGGTGCGCGCGGCGGCGGCGCTCGCGGCGCAGGCGGCGACGGGGCCGACCGAGAGCCAACGTTTCGTGAGCGCGGGCGGGCTGCAGCCGCTGCTGCTGCTCCTGCGGCGCGAGGGCGAGGTGCAGGAGCACGCGGCGCGCGCCATCATGTCGCTTGCCGACTGCATAGAGCATCAGAAGCAGATCCCGGTGGCAGGCACGATCCCAGCGGTGGTGCAGCTGCTGCAGGGCGCGACGCCGGCGGTGCAGGACACGGCGGCCGGGATCCTGGGCAACCTCGCCATCCAGAACCCGGCCAACCAGGCCGCCATCGTCGCCGCGGGCGCGCTGCCGCCCTTGGTCAACCTGCTCCTCAAGGGCTCGTCGCCTGCCAAGGAGCAGGCGTGCTTTGCGCTGTGGAACCTCGCCTGCCAACACCCGGACAACCAGCTGGCGATCGAGCAGGCTGCGGCGATCAAGCCGCTGGTGGCGCTGCTCTCCAAGGGCTCCGCCGCGCTGCAGGAGGAGGCGGCGGGCGCGCTCATGAACCTGGCCGCGCACCCGGACAATAAGCGCGCGATCGCGGGAGCGGAGGCCATCGCGCCGCTGGTCGAGATGCTCAAGGCGGGCGGCGGGCCGGCGGAGCAGGCGGCGGGCTGTCTGATGAACCTCGCCTCGAACAATGCCGAGAACCAGCGGCTGATCCTGAAGGCGAGCGCGCTCCCGCCGCTGCTCACGCTTCTCAAGGACAAGGGGGGCAGCTCACGTCGCGCGCGCGAGTACGTGGCGGGTGCGCTGATGAACCTGGCGCTCAAGCAGCCGGCGACGCAGACGGAGATTGCCAAGGGGGGCGCCATCCCGCTGCTCGTCGAGATGCTGGGCGACAAGGAGGGTCTGATGGAGGAGGTCGCCGGCGCGCTCACCAACCTCGCCGACACGAACGAGGACAACCAGGAGGCCATCGGCAAGGCGGGCGCTGTCGCGCCGCTCATCAAGCTGCTTGGCAGCGGAGTGCCCAAGTCGGGCCAGGAGGAGGCGGCGGGTACGCTGATGAACCTGGCCGCCTCCGAGGCGAACAAGGCCAAGATGGTCAGCGCGGGCGTCCTCGGTCCGTTCCTGGCGCTCCTGAGCACCGGCACCGTGGCCATGCAAGAGCACGTGCTTCGGCTGCCTGGCCAACCTGGCAAACGGGCACGACGAGCACCAGACGGCGATCATCAAGGCGGGCGTGATCGAGCCGCTGCTCAGCTTGCTGAGCGTCACGGGCGGCGGCGAGCCGGGCGCTCCACACGGCGTCGCCGCGCGGGCTTCCTCGGCGCTCCTCCTCCTCTGCCTTCGCAAGGACGGCGCGGACGCGGCCATGCGCGCGGGCGGCGTCGCCAAGCTCACTACAGCGCTCGAGCGCGGCGTCTCGGAGGCGGCTGGCGCGCTCATGAACCTCGCGCTTCACTCGGCGGACGCGCAGCAGGCCATCCTGACGGGCGGCGCGCTCCCTTTGCTCGTGGAGATGCTCTCGGCGGGCACCCCTGCGGGCCAGGAGGAGGCCGCGGGCGCCATAATGAACCTGGTCACCAACGCGCCGCACAACCAGAAGCCTGTGGCCGACGCGGGCGCGGTGCTCGTTCTACTTACTTAGATGTCACTCAAACAACTCGTATGTTGGCCGAGGGGTGCGTAGTCGTCCTTTGAACCGCGATGAAACTGTCTGACTGGTGGCGCTGGTAAGAGGCTTGTTAGAGCTCAGAGGTGGCGCTCCCCGCACGCCGTCTTGAGCGTTGTGTGTTTCACAGCAGCGAGTGAGCCGAGAGAGACGGAAAACAGGAGCTTTTCCCTCGTTTTTTCGACCTGAAGCAGCGATGAGTGAGGGCGTCGGCAAGCGCGTCCGCATGGACGCGCTGGCAGAGGTGGCTGATGCCACCGTTCTTTGGCGGCCCGGCCCGGCCGCATCGCCCGCTGCAGTTGAGACGCTGGCGCTGTCCAAGCGCCCTCGCGCGCTTGGGCAGACGTCCGCGGCCGATGCCGCCATCTGCTCTCCCGGCACGATGGTCGGCTTCGACGTCGTGCAGCCCTTCGCTCGCTCGGACGAGCGCGCCGAGGCTCAGGAGCCGGAGCTCGATTCGGTTGTCGCGCTCTGCGAGAGCCGCGCCTACGAGGTCGGTCTCGCGTGCCTGTGGCTCCCGGACTTCTCGATCGTGCTGTACTCCTTCTGCGACGACGAGGCGTACTCGCGCACGCTGTCGGTGCTCGCGTTGCACAACCCGCGCCAGATCCTCTTCCCGTCCTCGTCCGCCCAGAGCGTGCTCAACAGCGTCGCCGAGGCCGCGTTCCCGGCCGCGCGCTGCGACCAGGTGCCCAACTGGAACGAGGTCAAGGGCCTCGGGTACGTGCGACACTACTCGCACCGTTCGCAAGTGCAGGCGCTCGAGACGGACGTCAAGTCCAAATACCTGGCGCTCGCAGCCCTTGCCGCGCTCGTCGACGCTGTTGAGCAGTCCGACGGGGCGAGCTTCGTCAAGGGCACCCTTCGGATCAAGTACGAACTCTGTCCATCCTCACTGAGTGTCCCTTCGAGTGCCTCTCTGCGTGCCATCGGCTCGCGCTCCCCCACCCCCACGTGCTTTTGGTTTGTGTGTGAAGCTTGATGCTCCCTGAGCAAGCGAGTGCTCATCGCGGCGCCCTCTCTTCCACAGGTACCGGAGCGTCGAGGGCTTTATGCTCCTCGACCCGGCGACCGTCGCCAACCTCGAGCTTCTTCGCAACCTGCGCACTGGCGATCCGAAGGCATCTCTCTTCGGCGCGCTCAACACGGTGACAGTGCGGATCGGAGGATGGCATGCCCCACCGAACGCCTCTGGTTCCTCTGAGTGCCTCTTAGTGCCTCTGAGTGGGGCTCAGACCATATCCCTTGAGCATGCAAGTGCTCACCACGGCGCCTGCCCCGGTGTGCGCAGTGCAAGACCGCCGCGGGCAGCCGATACCTGCGGACGCTGTTGCTGCAGCCCTCGACAGATCTGGACACGATCACTGAGCGCCTGAATTGCGTCTCCGAGCTGCTCGCGCGCGACGAGCTCCTCGTCGACGCCCATAAGGTGATGGCCTCTGATGAGCTCTGATTGCCTCTGAGGACCTCTGAGGACCTTTGATCGCATTCCTCATCAGGTGCTTCCCGCCTTTGCGGACTCGGATCGGCTCCTCAAATTCTTCATGACGAACCCCACCTCTACCGGCTGCGCGCGTGCCAAGGCTGGCATCTCCGCGGTCCTCCAGCTCAAGACGGCGTTGCATGCGGCGCCGCGCCTCGCCTCCGCGCTCACCTCGAGTGGGGAGGCGCCGCCCACGAACGAGGTGCAACGTCGGACGAAATCTCGGACGATCTCGGACGTACCTCCATCTGTCCTACCTGCCCTGCCCTCCCTGCCCCCTTCTCCACAGGTGCTGCGCGCCATTGTGGGCAATCTCGCCTCCGACGAGATCGGCGAGCTCTGCACGCGCATCCACGCCATCATTGACGACGAGGCCATCTTCCGCAAGCAGTCGTGTCAAGGGATGCTGGGGTGCCTCTTCGCCGTGCGCTCGAAGGTGAGTGTCCTGCTGATGGCTGCTGATGGCTGCTGCTGATTTTCACTGATGATCTCTGATGATCACTGATGGCTCAAGTGCCCGCCACAACGCTCGTAGGTTTGCTCGTTCATTGACGTGGCGCGAGAGACGCTAACCGACGCAACGACCGAGATGGAGCACCTGCGCGACACGTACGCTGAGCAATGCGGCCGGAGCTTGCAAGCGCGGCCTGAGCATGCGAGTGCTCACCACGACGCCCTAAAACTTCCCCTCAGGTACGCGGAGCAGTTTGGGCTGAGTGAACTCAAGTTGGTGTGGACGGAGCGGCGGGGCTACCACCTCACGCTGCCAGTGGCTCAGCGCGAGACGGTCGAGCGCGCGGGCTTCGTCAAGATCGCTTCACAGGCTGAGAAGACGGTGGCTTGCTCAACGGACCAGCTTGTGCAGGCAAGATTGATTTCGGCTGATAAACGCCCCTGATTATGCACCTGGTTGTTCTCTTGATTGAGTGCGGCTGAGGTGCCCATCAGTTAACGAGATGGCAACTGATCTCGCTAACTTTGCAATCTCGCTAAGCTCCCGGCGCGCGCACAAGAGATGATTCAGCAGATTCCTTCTCAGAATCCTTTGCCATTTCTTTGCAATCTGATTGTAATCTCATTGCATTCTCGTCGCAGCTTTCCGCGCGCGCGCAAGAGATAATCCAGCAGATCCTCCTCTGGACGGAGGCGCGCATCTCGGCGCTTCTCGGCGAGATACGATCCTCGCTCCACATAGTCTTCCGCCTGGGTACGTGCTTGCATGCATCGCTCTGAGCGCGGCGCGCATGATTGCCTCTGATGGCCTCTGTTGGCCTCTGTTGGCCTCTGATGGCATCTGATGGCATCTGATGGCCTCTGATGGCCTCTGATGGCCTGCTGAGGCTGTGAGTGTGTTTGATGATGGACTCTGAGCGCCTCCGATGGTGCCTTATGTGCGCATGTCGTTGCACCTTTCCCACAGGCGAGTCCGTCGCTCTTGTCGACGTGATGCTCGCCTTCGCCGTCTTTGTGCAGAAGGGGGGAGGCAGCGGCCCGTTCTGCCGTCCCAAGATCGCACACGCCGCCCCTTTGGTTCTCCAGCGCTGCCGCCACCCGCTCCTCGAGCGGTTTGCGGAACCCGGCCAGCCTCTCACGCCTAACGACGTCGCCATCACGCACGCGACTAACTTGCAGGTGACAGACACGCCTGATTTCCGACGCCTGATCGCCACACCTAATTGCCTAATGCGGCATGGCAGATCATCACGGGGCCCAACATGGCGGGAAAGTCGACGTACCTGTGTCAGACCGCTCTGGTTGTGCTGCTGGCCCACATTGGCTGCCACGTGCCCGCCGAAGCGGCCACAGTGCCCCTGCTGCAGGTGAGGGCCGATGACCACTGATGTCCTCTGATGTCCTCTGATGTCCTCTGATGTCCTCTGATGTCCTCTGATGTCCTCTGATGTCCTCTGATGTCCTCTGATCGCCTCTGATCGCCTCTGATCACCTCTGATCACCTCTGATCGCCTCTGATCGCCTCTGATCGCCTCTGATGTCCTCTGATGTCCTCTGATGTCCTCTGATCGCCTCTGATCGCCTCTGATCACCTCTGATCGCCTCTGATCGCCTCTGATCACCTCTGATGGCGTGGCGTGCTACAGCGTGTCTTCACGCGCATTGGAGCTGCGGATGCGCTTGAGGCACATGGCTCGACGTTTGCACGCGTGATGCGCGAGACTGCGTACATCTTGCGCCATCTCGGCGGGCCAGCTCTCGTGCTCGTCGACGAGCTCGGGCGTGGCACCTCCGATGCCGATGGGGCCTCCCTCAGGTGGGCTGAATACCACACTTATGGCATCACTGATGACCTCTGATGACGACTGAATGCTCCCTTCACATCGCAGCTTCGCCGTGGCCGAGCAGCTTGCACTCGCTCCTTCGACGTTCACGCTCTTTGCGACTCACTACCTCCGGCTAGCGAACCTCGAGAACCTCTACCCGAGCAATGTGCGCCTTATCAAACACGCGTCTAGCATGCACCTCGTGCCTATTGATTGCCTTTGATGGTCATGGAGTGCCCTTGAGGATCACACACAATTACGAATAACCTTCATCAGGTGCGCCTCCTCAAGCTCGCAACCTCCGACAACGAGCGTGACGGGGGCGGAGGGAGAGGCGGAGGCGGAGGCGGCAACGGTGGCAGCGGCATTGGTGGCTGTGGAGGAGGCAGCAACGGAGGCTTCACGCAGCGCTTCCCCCCCATCGTGTGCGATGGCGTGACGAGTCGTCGTGCGCGCACGACGGACGTACTCGCCCGCCAGATGAGCTCTGATGCGTACTGATGCGCCACTGATTGCCTCCATCGTCAGGTGCGTACATGACGGAGGTACTGGCGAGCCTCGTGGGGCTTCCGCGGTCCGTTTGCCGACGCGCCGCTGATCTCTCCGGCGCTCTCGATTTTGATCCGGTATAGAGTGTGCCTCTGAGTGTGTCACTGATTGGCTCTGATTTTCACTACGTGTCACTGAGTGCCATTCAGTGACACGAATTGGTCAAGTGGAGCGGCCCTCAGCACTGTTTGCCATCGATGACCCCCCAACCCCCACGAGTGTCGTCCTCTGATGGCAGGTGGAGCGGCCCTCAGCTCGCACGCGCTCAATGGAGGCGTATGCTCTAGTGGCCGAGCGTCTGATCTGGTATGCCGCTGATTGCCTCTGATTATGCTCTCGTGGTGGAGCGGCTGATCTGGTATGCCTCAGATTGCCTCAGATTTCCTTCAATGGCGTCCAATGTTCTCTGAGAGTGTCTCGAGCTTCCACCGGTTCACGAGGTCGGGAGCCTTGGAGCTGAGCCAGCCCCTCGGGAGGACTGCTCTCTCCCTGGCTGCACCGTAAATCCTCCATCAGCTCCATCAGCTCCGCCTGGCCCGTCACCGCCAGCCACCGCCTCCATCGCCTGCAATCGGGCTCTTGGGTTCCATCGCGTCGGCGCCACCTCCCTGATTGCATCTGAGTGCCTTTGAGGGCTTCTGAGTGCCTCAGACTGCGCTCTGATGACCTCAGATTGCGCTCTCCATCTCTGATGACCTCTGACTGAGCTCTGATGCCCTCGGATTGCGCTCTTTGTCAGGTATGCGCGCAGCTCACTCGACGAGGCGTCTCTGCGTACTGAGCTTCTCGAGCTGCAAGGGCTTCTGCGCGCCGAAGTGGTCCGTCAGGCCGCTGCTGCTGCCGCTCAGGCGAGCGCTCAGCAGCAACGCAGCATCCCACAATTTGATGGTCCTGGCGACAAAGACACTGACGACGACTTCGTCGGAGGCCACCTTCAACCGTGGGCTCATTGGCGGCAAGCAACGTCGATGCCCGTCGATGCTGCTGCCGCTGCTGCCGCTGCCGCCGCCGATGCGCCCGTCGATGCCGCAGCCGATGATGCCGCCGCCGATGCGGCCGTCGATGCCGCAGCCGATGATGACGACGATGACGACCACGAACCTGGGCCGTCGCTTGTGCCGCTCATGCCAGTGACAGGGGCGCTGCCGACGCAGTTGCAGTGCAAAACGCAGTTGCAGTGCAAGGCGGCTCTCGAAGGCAAACTGCCGGCACAGCCAGCGCCACTCGCCACAGCTAAGCGCGCCCTCGCGCAACTTCTCGCCCCCTTTGTCGCTCTTAACCCGCGCCGCTGGACGCCCAAATCAACACAAAAGCAGAAGATTCGCCTCAATGACGAGACCCTACGCGCCGCCATTGAGCACGTCGTGAATTTGGCGCAGCGTGCGGGCATGAAGGTGGAGTCGGCGGCCGACTTTCAACATCACTACCGCCTCTGGCTCGCCGTCTACTTTGCCGTGGAGCACCTCGGTGTGTACGCCGACCACCGCGCTGTGAGCAGCCGGTATCGCAATATGCCCCCAGCGGACGGCTTCCCGCCATGGAGCTCGGCCGAGGGCCAGGCAGCGTCCGCGCTGTTGCGCGTGGAGCTCGAGAAGTACGGCAGCGGCTTCCCCGTCGACGTGATCTCGACGATTCGCAACCAGCATTCGGCGCTGCAAGTGTGGCCGTGCGCCTATCTGCACGCGCACGCGCTCAACTCGCTCAGCTTCGCAGGGCTCGATAACCGGACGGAGGCGGGGCGTGCCGCGCGAGTGGTCATGGTGAAGGAGCACAGCGATGCGAGGCACGCAAAGGAGAAGGTTGAGCGAGCAGTGAACGCCACAGCAGCCTCATCGCAGAAGACGCTGGCATCGCCAACGGCCGCCGCCTTGGCACTGACCATCCTCGGGCCGCTGCGAACTGTGTCTGAGTCCACTCTGGCGCTCCACCCGATGGCGCTCGCACAGGACGCCCTCGTCGACGCCTTGGGACAGGGGGTCACAACCCTGACCCTCGGCTACTTCCTCGGCAACTTGTACAAGAGCAAGAAGCCCTCCTACCCGACGGTGCCTCGCGTCACGGCCGATACTGTCGGCCTGGAGACTGTGCGTGCCCTTCTCGCCCTCGACGCGGTGGGCTGGGGCGCTGTTGTGCGCACCATGTTGTCCAACACCACCAACTGCTCTGCCGCTCTCGCCGCCACCGCCTCTGCCTCTGGCTCTGCTGCCGCCACCTCCACATCCTCCGCCGCCGCCTCGGCCTCCGCTTCGTCATCTGCTGCGGGTGAGGCCGTGGGCATGCTGCTGCTCCCGGTGTATCGCGCCACCGAGCAGGCATTCATCACGGCTGGCTTTGTCCTGCCGCACGCGGTGGCCCAGCGGCACGCGCCCCAGATGGGACGCGAGGGCGCACCAGAGGAGATAGGCACGATGCGCGATGCGCACCGGCGAGAAGGCGTCATGACCATGGTCGAACACGCAGGGCTCGGCTATGCGGCGCTGCGCACCATGTTGGGCGCTCAGCAGCGGCGGCTGCCCGACGCAGCCTGCATGGTGGCCTGGCTGCCCGCCATCCACCTTGGCGAAGGGGTGCCACTCGATGCGCGCTTTGCCGACGTGGGCGAGGCCGCGGCGCTCGCCGCAGAGCTCGGGCTCAAGGAGCATCGGGTTGTGGAGCACTGTGGGCTCGCGTGCGCGCTGCTCAACTTCGTTCGAGTGAGCCACCTCGAGTTACTCATCTCATGGGCCGGTAGCGATGGGCGCGGGGGTGGGGGGGGCAGCGGCAGCGGCAGCGGCAGCGCTGACGAGCCGCCCGTCGTGGCCGCGGCGCGAGCCGTGCTCGTGCGCATCGCCGTGAGCGTCGGCGCCCTTTGGGGAGCGGCGGTAGAGCGGCGGCGCCCACCAGAGGTGGCGGCGAGGGCGGCGTCGGCCGCGGCGATCTGCGAGTCGCGGCGCGCACGCTCGGCGTGGAGCTGCTGCGGCGCGTGCCGCGAGACACGCGACTGCCCACCCTCGTCGTGGACGGCGTCATGCGCGCGCTGGTCGGCCCGGCGGCGGCCGCCCCGCGGCCCGCGCGCACCGAGGCTGCCGTGATGGCGCTCGTGACGGGCAATGCCGCCATGCTGCCGCGGCCGGAGCAGAGCGCCGTGCTCGAGGACGCGGCCGCGGGCCGCGACACTGTCGTCGGCTTTTCGACGGGGGCGGGCAAGAGCCTGTGCTTTCTGTACGGCGGCCTGCTCCGCCGTGCCGGGCTCACGCTCGTGATCGGCCCGCTCGTGGCCACCAACGCCGAGCTGGTGGCAAAGCTCAACCGCCGCGCGCGGGAGCACGAGGGCGACATTGCTGGCCCCATCGCCGACGCGCTCGGCGGCGCCGCTGTCGCTGACCCGGCGGATGCGCTGCGCCTCGCGCTGCGCGGCGATCTCGAGGTGCTCGTGTGCACGCCCGAGTCCTTCCTGCGCGCGAGCGCCGCCCTGGGCTGGGCGCATCGGCAGCGGCCGTTTGCGCTCGTCGCCATCGACGAGGCCGCCACGGTCACCACGTGGGAGTTTCGCAGCTCCCACGGCGCCCTCGCGCCGCAGCTGCGCGAGTGGCTGCCAGAAGTGCCGCGCATGGCGCTGTCGGCGTCGCTCACGCCGGAGATGCTGGCCGGCGCGGTGCTGTCCGACTGCGATCTGACGGCGCCGCGCCTGCACCTGCACCACGAGCCGCGGCGCAACCTGGCGGCGTACGTTGTGGTGGGCGGCACCGCCGCGCAGCTCCACGCCGCCCTCGGGCTGAAGGGCCCAGCTCTGCCACCCTCGGCCGAGGCCGACGCGGCCTTTGGCGCCTTCCTCGAGGCCACGCGGTGGGGGCGAGGTGCCAGCTCAAGCGCGATCGGCGGCGGCGGCGGCGGCGGCGGCGGCGGCGAGGGCGATGACGGTGGCGATGACGGTGGTGGAGGTGGCGATGGCGAGATCGACGGCGACGGCGGCGATGGCGATGGCGATGGCGACGGCGGCGACGGCGGCGGCGGCGATAACGACGGCGGCGGCGGCGACGACATCGGCGGTGAGCCCGGCGGCGAAGCCGCAACTGAAGTGGCGGCGGACGCAGCCGCCGAGCAGGAGGCCGAGGAGGCGGCGAGCACTGCCACGACCGAGGTGGAGCTGCGGGCGGCGCTCGCGATGGCACGCCCTGCCGCCAGCTCCGACGACCCTCCTCCTCCGCCAAGCGGCGCAGCCGCTGCCACCACCGCCGCCGCCGCGAGAGCCGGCAAGATCGCGTACGTGCCCACGCGGAAGGCGGCCGAGACGCTGGCCGCGTACCTCGCCACGTGCGGCGTGCGCGCCGGCGTGTACCACGCCGGCTCGCGCGAGCGCGCGTGCGTCGCCGCCCGCTGGCACGCGGGCGAGCTCGAGGCCGTCTGCGCCACGATCGCCTTCGGGCTCGGCGTCGACCACCCCAACGTGACCCACGTGGTCACGTGGGGGTACGAGCCGGAGCTCGACCAGCAGTGGGGGCGGGCCGGGCGCGGCGGCCAGCCCGCGCGCTGCACACTCGTCGTGCCGTCGCTCGCGCTGCCGCGCCTCGATGCGCGTGGCATGTCGACCTCCATGGAGCGGCTCGCGCGCTGGCGGCTGGGCTGGGTGCACGCCGCCGCCACCTTCGGCGCCGGCGGCGGCGACGCGTGGCTGCCGCTGCTCGGCGGCCTGTACGGCCGGCGGCACGCGCCGGCGCCGGCCCAGCTGCCCTCTCCCTTCGACGAGGAGCCCGTGCCCTTTAGCGAGTACCTCGACGAGGAGGGCGCGGTGCGCGCGGTGCTCGGCGCGCTCGCCGTGGCGTCGGCTGCGGTGCCCGCCGGCGAGGCGGCGCAGGCGGCGGGCGAGGCGCTCACGCTCGTCGGCCCGTACGCGCGGCCCGACGCGGAGGACGGCTCGCCGCACTGGGCCGACTGGCGCCGCGTGCACCGCCTGCGGCCGCCGCCGCCCGACGACGGGCCCGACGGCGGCGCGCCCGTCGAGGTGCCCGCGATCGCCTTCCGCGCGGCCCTGCCGCGGCTGCTGCAGCTCCACGGGCGCGATGCCGCGGTCGCGTTTGACGAGCTGCAGCTGCGCCTCGGGCTGCACGGGCTGCTCAAGCGCAATCCGCAACCCCAGTACGACGCCGCGACGGCGGCCGCCGAGCTTCGAGAGCGCCGGTCGCGGCTGCGGAGCGCGGGCGATGAGGGCGCCGCCGCCCGCGCCGCCGCCGCTGCGCCGCCGCCGCTGCTCTTTGCGGGCCTCACACCGCACGGCTGGGCGGTGCTGCGGGGCGCAGCCGCGCCACCTGCGGGCCTTCTCGCGGCCATTCGCGACACGGCCGAGGGTCGCCGGGCCGCCGTCTCGGGCACCATGCCGCGGCTGCGCGCCGCGCTCGAGGGTGCCGACCGCCGTTGGCTCCTCGAGACGGTCCTCTCGGTTCTGGCGCTCGAGGACGAGCGTCGCCCTCTGCCGCCGCCCGACGCCGATCTGGAGGCCGCGACGCGCCTCGAGCCCGAGCGCCTCGCGCCGGGCGGCGCGATGGCGCGCGTGTGGAAGGGCACGCTAGCAGAGCGCGAGCGGATTGCGCACGCGACCGCCCGGTACGAGGCCAACCTCGCGCGCGCGCCGGCGGGCCACGTCGTCAGCCGCACGCCCGTGACGCGCGAGCCGCAGCGCACCGCTGCCGACGTGGCCGCGCAGGTGGCCGAGCAGATGCGCATGCAGGCGGCGCTGATGCGCGCGCGCGGCGCGTACGCGTGGCGCGGCGTGGTCGCGCTCGTGCGGCAAGGGCGCACGATGACGGCGTCCGCGGCGGACTTCCTGGCCTGCCTCGCCCTCGTCCATCGGCTCCTCGGCGTGCGCTCGCCCTTTGGCGGCGCCGCGCCCGGCGGGCTCGATGCGGCGCTCGCCGAGGGGCTCGACGTCGTCCGCGGCCACGTGCGTTTGGTTGAGGTGCCGTTGGCCAAGGTGCTGCCGGCCGAGCCACTGATGGCGACGGCGCGCGTGACCACCGAGCCAAAGACGAACGCTATCTCGATCGAGAGAGTGTTCAACTACGGCTCTGCCGAGCAAAAGAGCGCGGCGGGTGTGCCGGGTGCGGCGGCAAACTGCCTGGTCCTTTGGCAACGGGGCACGCCGCGCCCTGAGCTGCAAGATGATGCGCTTTTTGCCAACCTGATGTTCGCTGCTGCTGCCAGTGATGGATGTCCTCGGCTCTTCGAGACCGAGGGCTATCAGCAATACGACCAATCTACCGGCCACGAGCACGCGACTCAGACGGCGAGGATCGGCAGCGGCCGGGTCGTCCCTGTGCGCCAGCGCCATGGGCTCCTCTCTCTGACGCTCGTGGCCCGGAAAGGCGGCGAGCCCGACCCCTCCTTTGAGGCGACGGTGCTGCACCGCGGCTTTTGATGGCAGGCGGCGGCGCCGCCGCTTCGGCAGCGCAGCAGCAGACGGCAGAGGACACGGCAGCAACGGCAGTGACGGCGGCGAGGGCGGCAGGGACGGCGGCGACGGCGGCAGCAACGGCCGCCACGACGGCGAAGGCGGCAAAGACGGGCGCCGCTTCGGCGACAGCGAGGATGGGTGGCGGTTGGGGGTCAGGGTGGCTGTCCTAATGAAGTTGCAGAGCTCACGTGCAACCTCACGTGTCAGCCTAGTGAGGTTGCAGAGGCAGCGAACGGTCGTACGGAAGCTGTAGTACCAGAGTGACTGTACTCAGTAGTCACGTCAGTACAACAGTTGTACTGACAGGTTTTCGTTTTGTCATCGACGGTGTCGGAGACATCCAGTGCGCTCCGTTGGCGTTGCAATTCGAACGTCCCACCCCCTCTCCAGAACGCGTGATCTGGACCTTGTCCTTGATCTGGCGGACTGGGACCTTCCGTTCCCTAGTACCCTAGATGGCGAGGGGGTACATCGCTCATCGGGGTCTGTTTCGGAGTTACTTAGAGCGCGTGTATTTCTCGTACGTCGTGAGCTCATTAAGGGATTAAATCTTCCTCCAATACCTTCCTCTTCCACCTACCTTCCTCTTCCACCACTACCTTCCTCTTCCACCACTCTTTACCTTCCTCTTCCACCTACCTTCCTCTTCCACCACTACCTTCCTCTTCCACCACTCTTCCACCTACCTTCCTCTTCCACCTACCTTCCTCTTCCACCACTCTTCCACCTACCTTCCTCTTCCTCCACTACCTTCCTCTTCCACCACTACCTTCCTCTTCCACCACTCTTCCACCTACCTTCCTCTTCCACCTACCTTCCTCTTCCACCACTCTTCCACCTACCTTCCTCTTCCACCACTCTGAGTAATAACGAGATGTGTAATAACAATGTAAAGGTCCACTCTGGACATGAGGGTCAGGGTTGTGACCCCCTGCCCCAAGGCGTCGACGAGGGCGTCCTGTGCGAGCGCCATCGGGCGGAGCGCCAGAGTGGACTCAGACACAGTTCGCAGAGGCCCGAGGATGGTTAGTGCCAAGGCGGCGGCCGTTGGCGATGCCAGCGTCTTCTGCGATGAGGCTGCTGTGGCATTCACCGCTCGCTAAACCTTCTCCTTTGAATGTCTCGCATTGCTGTGCTCCTTCACCATGACCACTCGGGCGGCACGCCCCGCCTCCGTCCGGTTATCAAGCCCTGCAAAGCCGAGCGTGTTGAGCGCGTGCACGTGCAGATATAGGCGCACGGCCACACTTGCAGCGCCACATGCTGGTTGCGAATCGTCGAGATCACGTCGACGGGGAAGCCGCAGCCGTACTTCTCGAGCTCCACGCGCAGCAGCGCGGACGCTGCCTGGCCCTCGGCCGAGCTCCGCGTCACGGCCGGACCACTGTCGGCTCGGAGAACTGTGTGTGCCCTTCTCGCCCTCCACGCGGTGGGCTGGGGCGCTGTGTAATGTGTTTATCAAAATACTGAGGATTTTCGGCCGCCGCCGCCGTCGCCGTCGATGCCGTAGCCATAACCGGACGGCCTCCGCCGCCGTTGCAGCAATTGCGTTGCAGCCTTTCCTCGCCCTTTCCTAACGAAACCATCCAATGCGTTTCCGCATGCATGAGTGAGCTCGCTAACATCAGAAACGCTGCAACTTGCTGCCCCCCCCCTCCCCCCCCCCCCCCCCCCCCCCCCCTCCCCGCCCGCCCCCCCCCCCCCCTCCACCACACC
>Ga0210245_101387_pt1 | contig 19611 bp, 8 predicted proteins | sample ChrtobMetaP3_4mM_FD_155450 | JGI IMG/M metagenome (GOLD analysis project Ga0210245, IMG submission 155450) | Chrysochromulina tobin associated microbial communities from unialgal haptophyte culture, Seattle, Washington, United States - P3_4mM | ecosystem: Host-associated > Algae > Haptophytes >...
CGGCCATCTTCTCGAGCTTGCCGCCGCCGTGCTTCGCCTTGAACTCGGCGCGCGCCTTGGCCGAGATGAGCTCCGGGAGATGCTCCTTCATCTTCTCCTCGATGAGGTCCGGCATCGAGAGGGTGCAGACGGAGAGATCTGCGGAGGTCTCGATCTTGTACCCCGCGAAGGAACTCGGCTCGTGCTCCGCCTTGACGCCGCTGTACTTCTTGCGCAGAAAGGCGATCGTCGCGTCGGCGATCGCGTACCCCTCGCTCTCGGTGATGAGGAGGTCGTCCACGATGGTCCCGAGGAGCGCGTCACTCTTGGCGGTCTCGAGGCGCCACAGGCACTCCACGTTCTCGACCTTGGTCCAGCCAAACTCCTTGAGATCGGCCTCGAGCGTCACCTGCCACTCGTACCCCGCCTCCGGCTCTCCGAAGAGGGGCGGTCCGAGCTCGAGGACGAGTGGCGTACCGTCCTCGTCGAACTGCTGGCATGTGGCCGGACAGCGAAGGAAGCGCTTGCCCCGCGTCGTCTTCGCGTTGGTGTACGCGCTCGAGACGTCCGCCTTGGTCTTGGTGCGCTTCCGCCCTGCGGCGTCGGAGACCATCATCTTGAAGACGATGTCATCGAGGACCGTCGAGGACTTGGGGACGCCGTAGTCGATGTTCATCTTCTTGAGGATGAACTGGCCGCGGTTGCCGTCGAGATTGTGGCGCACGGTGCACCGATCGATCTTGCCCGAGTCGGCATGCTTCTTGACCTTGAACGCCGACACGCAGTCGAAGATCGGGCCCTCGTTCTTGGCCTCGTCCTCGCGTCTCATGCGATTGCCCCGTTGCGCGCCGAGCGCCTCCCACGACAGGCGACTGGTTTCGAGCCACTTGTCGCGGTTGGGTGATGCCAGCACTTGAGCGAGGCCTCGGGGCTCGTCGTGCATGGCCTTTTCGCCCGCCTCGGTCGTGTACTCGACTTGAACGACGTTCGCCTCGTCGCCGTAGTCGAGGAGCAGCCCGTGGTCGACCTTCCAGTCGAAGGCGACGTCCGCGACGCGGGCGAGCTTGTCGACGACGGAGTCGCCCTTCTGCGACTCGGGCGCGGTGTCGCCCATGACGTTGTCGATGATCGCCTGCGCTGCCATCGGCGACGCCTCGGTGTGCTCGAGCGCGGACATGACGACCTCGGCGACGCTGATCTCTTGGGCGGCGAGCCCGGGCACGCGAGTCGAGCGGCGGGGCGGTTCCTGCGCCTGCGCCACCGGCTTGGTGACGCGCGTCGTGCGCCGCTTGTTCGGCGTGATCCAGCCGTCGGCGACGTTCGCTGGCGGCGGGGGCGCGGACGGCGCCGGCTGCTGCGTCGGGCTTGCCGTGGGCGCCTCTGGCGCCGGCTGCTGCTTGGCTGGCGTTCCCTTGAGCGCCTGCGCGGGCCGAACGACTGTCGCAGGCTCGTCTAGGCGCTTCCACTTCCAGACGTTGACGAGATCGTGCCGTGGGTACATGCCGCCGTCGACGTCGTAGACGATGTCGTGCCGCAGCTCTCCGTTGGCCGTCTTGTGGATCTTGGTGACCGTGCCCGCGTACCACTGATCTGTCGTGCCCTTGCCTCTCCAGAAGACCGTCAGGCGCGTGCCGACGGGCGCGTCCGCCTGTGTGACCGGCGGCGGCGCTTCCTTGGGCGCCTTGATCGCGTTCGGCAGGAGGACGAGGGGCGCCGCCGTGCTCAGCTCGCACTGGATGGCGACGTCGTGCTTCAGCGCGCCCGCCGCCGTGCCGTCCGTGGCCAGCTCGAACTCGTCGAGGGGCCAGATGTACGGCTCCATGGTGATCCTGTTGGTCGTCGGATTGTACACGAGGTACGAGGTGTGGTCGATGCCCACGAAAATGCCATCGGCGACGCGATTGCCCGCGCCCTTCCAGCCGATGCGCTCATTCTCGTCCTTGAGCCTCACGCATTTCGAGCCGAACACGAAGGGGATCATCCCGTTTTTGTCGCCGAAGTCTGGGACCTTGCCCGTGTGGCGCTGCATTCTCGTCGGCTCGCCCATCTTGGCCGGGCGGCGTACCGCGAGCCACACCGCGTACTTGCGGGCGAGGGCGATGAAGCGCCGGACGTTGTCGCCCAGGTTGCGCCTCGCCCTCGAGATCATGGCCTCCGTCGCTCGGTTGCACGGATCCATGTGCGCCTCCGCCTTGTGCACCGACTCGTGCTCGCCCGAGGGGCCAATGGTCACCTTGACCTTGAGCGTTGCCTCGACGCGACGCTTGAGCTCGTCGCAGTCGAGCTCGGGGCCCCGGTCGAGCTTGAATTCGTCGACCGTGTGCCCTAACGCCTTCTCCTCGACGACGACCATGGTCATTAAGACAAGCCAGTCGTCGACGGTGTGCTTAGACATGTTCATGCCGTAGCCGAAGTCCGAGGGGCTGTCGTCCCAAGCGTGCAGCATGCACGTGGGTGGCGCCGCGCCGCGGCGATCCGGGATCTGCTTGACCACGCCGTGCGCCGGGTAGGTCGCCGCGTCGAGCACGAACACCTTGCCCGGAACGAACGTGCGCGTAGTCACGTCGCGCTTGGCGTTCGTCGGGACGCGCTTCGCTACGCTGCCTCGGCGGTGCCGGTCCATCTCGATGGTGCGCATCGCCTTCGGCGTCATGCTGCTCATCTTCATGTTGAGCACCGCCTTCTGCGTCGCGAGTAGACCGTCGACTCCGGTCACGAGGCGCGACGCCCACACGTGAGGAGGCACGTCGCCTCGCTTCATGGTCGCCTCGAGCTCCTCGGCCTCGGTCGCGCTGGCCTCTGCGTTCTCCTGGGCGTCGAGCTTGACGAAACCGAAGTGCAACCCGTTGTACTTGAGCGCCAGCCAGGAGTGGCCGTTCGGGAACGTGATGTCCCACGTGGCGTCGTCGTACTTCGTGCGATGAAGTCCGATCGTCGCGCCGATCGCCTCGAGCGCCTGCGGCGGCACCACGTTGCGTTTCGCCTTGGGCGCGCGGTAGCCCTCGAGCTCGACGGGGCTGTGCTCGTTCGCGCCGCCCTTGACGTACATCGTGACGTTGGCGGTGCCCTCGTGCGTCAGCTTGCCCGACTGGGAGGCGGTGCCGAGGGCGCCCTTGGAGCTGTCGAGCTGCTTGGAGGCCGCGAGCATCGCGTCCGACTTGAGCAGGATGCAGTTGGCGCCGCTGTCGAAATGGATCGTCTCGTAGCCGACGAGGCACGGCGTGTTCGCGTCGTCGATGAACATCTGGTCGCGCATCGCCAGGAGGTCCGCGTGGCCTTCGACGATGTTGGCTACGTCGCGCTCGGTCGCGCTCTGCTCGAGCTCGAGCACGGATGCCTCGCCCTCCGTGGTCCAGCTCTTCTCGTCCGCCTCCGGGACCGTCTCGAGCTCGCTCACCTCGTAAGGGACGTCGAAGTACTTGGCGTACACGTGGCCGAGGTCTTCGTACATCTTGCGACCGAGTGGGCCTCTGGCCTGTCGCACCTCCGAGTTCGGCGGGTACTTGGACAGCAGGAAGACGCACTTCAGCTTGGTGACCGCTGCCGCTCCCGGCGCCCCCGGGCAGTCGCGCCGCAGGCAGTTGGTGCACGGCCCGCATGGGCACTCGCGGGTGTTCTTCTCGGTGTTGCCGCACACGAAACAGCCCCACGGCGGCCGCGTGCCTTGCGCGCCCTTCCCGGTGCCTTTGCCTGCGCCTTTGCTTGCGCCCTTGCCTTTGCCTCCTTTGCCGCTGTCCGCGCTCTTGCCACCCTTGCCGCCCTTGCCGCCCTTGCCGCCGCCTTTGCCTGTCACGGCGCCGCGATAGTCGAGCGAACTGGCCTCGGGGGTGGCATTCTTCTTGATCTCGCCCGTCGCGTTGCGCAGCCGCACCGCGATCTTGAGGAGGAAGTCGTCCCACTCCGGCATCAAGTCCGTACCATCGCGATTGCCCTTCATCTCGAGAGTGAGCAGGTTGTCGAGCTCGTCGCGCACGAAGGGCTCCTTGAGGGACGGCGGTAGCTCTTTGAGCATCGCGGCGAGCAGCGCGTACTTGCGGTTGTCGAAGAACGGCCTTGCGGTGTAGTCCGCCTTGAAAGCCGCTGCTGCGAGCCGTACTTGGTCGTGAGACATGCCCCCCTTGAAGTAGACCGTCGTCTGGAATCGCAGCTCTGCGCTCTCCATCTTGAGCGAGTCCGTCGTCGAGACGTGCTTGAGAAGCTTCGCGACCAGCGCGACGCCCGACTCGATCAGGTTGATGTCCGAACGGACCTCCTTGAGGAAGACGCGCGCCGCGTCTGTCTCCGGCTTGATGGAGGCGAGCACCTGCCGCGCGAGCCAGCGGTTCGCGTCCACGTACTCGTCCGTCGAGTGCGCTGTGTGGACGGTTCGCGGGTCGGCCCGCAGCGTCATGCCCACGAGCTCGCTGCCCTTGGCGCTGAGACCCGAGGCCGCCCCCGCGAGCGTCGTCGCCCACTCCCGCATCTCGGTGACGTTCTTCTCCATCGGGCACGTCGGGACGATGCCGTCGCGGATGTCCTTGGGCGTGTAGACCTTGACCTCCCGCGGCTCGGGCTTCATGAGCTTCATCGTCTCCATGAGGGCGACGAGTACTGCGTCACGCGACGTGGTCTCCTTGTGGTGCATGCTCGCCAGACTGACCCGCATCACCTCGAGCTCTCGTGCCATGAGCTTCTCTTTGGCCTCTGCCTCGACCGCCCGCCGCTGCGCTGCGGCGTGCTCGAGCGCCTCTTGATCCGCTAGCGCTCGCTCTGCGGCTAGCCGCTCGCGCCTCTTGCCGCGCTGCATGATCTCCTCGACCGTGGCCTCCGGCTCTTCGTCTTCGAGGGCCTCTTCGATCGGTTGGCACGTGCTTGTGCTCATGCTCGCACGCAGCGAGCGGCGGCGCTCGGCGACTCTGTGCAGCTCTGCGATCAGCGCACGCTCCGTGCGTTCGATGTCCGCGCTCTCATCGGCTTCTGCTGACGCCTCTTCGGGCGTGAGCGTGCGGGACGAGGTTTGTGCTGCAACTTTGGTTCTGGCGAGCTTCGTCGCGACATCGACCTCCGTAGTTCTCGGAGACTTGTGCATTGTTTTTGCCCATAAATTGTCAGCATGTTGACCCGCACTGGGATCCCGAACCTGCGGTTCGGGGCGGAACTCGCTGGGCGAGCCGCGCCATTGGAAGGACGAACCGTCCTCCGTATCCTCCGGTTCGTACGAGTTCTCGTCGTACGGCGGGGCCTCTGGTGGTGCCTTGGTTCCGGCACCTGTTCTGGGGTTCGCCCAGGGATCGTTGAAGATCGTTGACTTACCACTCGCTACCATGGGAACGGGAGCCCCTGGCTCCAGGACCCCTTGCATGCCGCTTTGAGGGTCCGGCGTGTAGACCTGACCTCTCTAGAGCGGGTCGAAGTCCGTAAGAGGTTCTTAGATGTCACCACTGGACAAACACTCTTCGACTCGCGCGCGGAAACTCCGCGCGCCCTTTCACCGGGACGGCGCTTGACGTAACTCTACGTGCATGCGACCGGAACGTCCCGGACCCGGTTTACCGACTCGCAGGGACCGTCTGTGTAATGTATCGATATGAAATCTTGGTGGCTCCAGTCTCATTCCTCTTTTGCGAGTCATTCACACATGTTCACATTCACAAGGATTGGCATGTGGCCAATCCCGAAATGGCGGTTGTGTGGTCTTGCAGGTCGGGCTACCGCATCGCGGAGCCAGCGCATTGTCGCGATCTATTGAGGCCAAATGACGCCCAGTTTGCTGATCATACTCATCATCGGCGGAGTGCTCGCACTCATTGGCTGCGTGGTCTTTGCGCTCGAGCGCCGGCGGGGGAGCGGCGTGACGGCACCCGAGGACGTCAAGCCAACCCCTGCCGCTGCTGCGTTTGAGAAGAGGGACGACGACAGCAGCGATGACGATAGCAGCGATGACGATAGCAGCGACGACAGCAGCAGGACCGTGGATGCTCCACGGCCTCCACCGAAGCCGCCTCCGCCGCCTCCACCCCCTCCGCCGCCGCCGCCGCCGCCGCCGCCGCCGCCGCCGCCGCCGCCGCCGCCGCCGCCGCCAAGGGGTGGAAAGGCTCTTCGACCGCTGGATGGCACCCACGGCTGGATTCGACCTACGGCCGGGCTCGTCCCATCGCCAGTGCTCGGCAAGATCCCGAGTGGGAAGGAGGCGACGGACACGCCGCCGCACTCGCATGCCGCAGCTGTGCTCACGTCGCTGCCGCACGCTGGCAAGTGGTTCGAGGCTCCACTGGACGAGCGGGTGATCGTCACCCGCAAAGAGTGCCGTACGCTGGGGGCCGAGGAGCGCAAGCGCTTCGTGCAGGCGATGCTCAAGCTACGCGAGAATGTGGCCGGCGTGCCCGGCACGTCCCAAGCGTACCGGCTTGCTGCGCTGCATGCGGGACTGCGTGCGGGACTGCCGAAGACCACAGGCTCAGTTGGAGGCTCAGTGAGTGGCTCGTCGGTCGAGGTGGAGCAGCACTGCACGCACCGGCGCGTGAGTTTCCCGCCGTGGCATCGCGCATACCTGCTCGAGTGTGAGCGCATGCTGCGCCGCGCCGACCTCGCCCTCGGCGGCGACGGCACATTGGGACTCCCCTATTGGGACTGGACACACCCCACGCGTGCCGGCGAGGTCGTGCCGTCGGTCGTGCGCGACGCCTTGATGGCTGTTGAGCTTGAGAACGCCTTCTTCCCGAATCGCGCCGTGCCGGTCGGGACGTCCCACGGGTATCGGCTCAGCTCGATCTTCTCCGACGACGACATCCGCGGCGCTCTCGAGCGCAGCGGCTTGGCCGAGAGGGCGTGTGCGAGTCTGCTCGCGCCCCTATACCGAGTGCACGCGTGCTCGCGCTACAGCGGCGCCAGCCTGCGCCACGTGTCGCTCGAGGAGCTGCACCATACGGTACTCGGGATCGCGGGAGGGCTGATGGCCTCGGGTGAGTGCGCATTCCATCCCCTCTTTCCCCTGCACCTCGCCACCCTCGATCGACTCTTTGCAAAGTACCTGGAGCTTCACCCCGACGCCGCAGTCGAGATGGAGAGGGGCTGCTCGCCGCTGCCGCTCCCAACGCACCCATTGGACGCGCTAGCTTTGCACTCCAAGGGTTTCCCCACAGGCCCCTTCGGACCGTACCTGAGCTTCGTCAACCCGCACACCGGCGCGCAGTTCCACGCGCGCGATGCGTTCAGACCAGGGTATGCGCTCGGCTTTGCGTACGACTCGCTGCCCGGGATGGCGCTGGCTGGTGCGGCGCGGGGCGCCGCGCCGCCGTACGTGGCGCTCTTTGAGAAGGTCGATGTGCGATTGCTCGATGGCCCGTGCGTGCTACACGTCTTCGTGAGCTCTCAGTACGGCGTCGAGGGTACCGGTAGGCCGTGGATCTCACCGCTGCGGACAGGCCCGCCCGCCGGCGCAGGTGCCACCAGTGCCGCCGGCGCCGGCGGTGCCCTCGGCATCGCGACGGACGTGACCACGACGACGCCCAGCTGGCGCACAAGGCTGCTCGACGCGCCCAGCTACGCGGGGTTTGGGGTCGTCTTCTTTCCAACGCGGCTGCTGCGGCCGATGCGTGCGGGCTCGCCGTACCGAGCGCCGGTTGGGGAGGCCGACGAGGACGATGAGGACGACGTCATAGTCGACGTGACGGTCGATGTGACGGCGGCCCTCGAGAGTAATGGGTTGTCAGCGCGCAGCACGCGGCTCCATGTACTCATCGAACACCCGAACGGCCAGCTGGAGGAACGCGACGGGACGGCTGTACCAGCGCCTGTCCTCTGCGGGCCACGCTTCCCCCCCTCCCTCGGCATGCTGAGGGAATGTGCCGCGGCTGGTGCGGGCGGCGCGGCCGCGGAGTTGCAGGCGCAGGCACAGGTGCAGGCGCAGGCGCAGGCGGAGGCGGAGGCGGTGGCGGTGCTTCAGATGCTGCTGGCGGATCACGTGGCAGACCCCCCCGAGGTCGACGGCGTCTTCGGTCCGCGGACACGTGCAGCCGTGCAGGCGGTGCAGCTAGCAGCCGGCCTGGTTGGCGTCGACGAGGCGGACGGCATTGTGGGGCCGCGGACGCGGCGTGCGCTCGTAGCGAGCGGCCTTCTGTATGATGCGGTCGAGACTCCGGCGGAGGTGGCGGGCACGCCGCCGCCCTATCGGGCCACTGTTCGATGGCGCCTCGTCGGCGCGAGCGTGCCCGCCTATCTCGAGGTGAGCGACGTCGTGGGCGAGCTGGCCGCTGCCTTCACAGCTTGGGCGGTCCCTTCGGGGCTCACGTTCGTTCACGTCGACGAGAGCGCCGTCGCGAGCGCCGACGCCGACATCGTCATCCGTTTCGTCGACCTCTCCCCCGCCAACAACTTCGTCTTCGACGGCCCCGGAGGCTGCCTGGTCAGAGCCCGGCACGACGCGATCTCGTTCGACGAGATGGAGCAGTGGGAGCTCCTCCGAGTCGGGGCGCCCAACACGACGCCCTACGGCCGCGCATCTCGCCATCCCCACAGGCGCTTCCTCAAGGGCGAGGAGCACTATTTCGCCCTGCTGCCCGTGGCGCTGCACGCGATCGGACACTGCCTCGGCCTCGGCCACTCGGACGCGTCGTCGGATGTGATGAGTCCCTACTACTCGCGCGACCGCGTGGCGCTCTCCGCCGCTGATGTGGAGCGCATGCAAGCGCTCATGAGCGCCGTTGTGAGCGCCGAGCGACAGGGTGAAGCAGCGGAGGCCAACGAGCAGGAGGAGGCGCCATGACGCGGAGCAGCTGTCTCTGAGATACGGCCAACCCTGTGGCGCTGTCGTGTCGTGTGTGAGATGAGCGTCCGAACGCACCGGTATGGGCTGCGTATGGTCGCTCTATCTATAACCTATATCACGCCACGACTCACCCCGCCCATCACCGCTGCCTCTTCACTCTCGTCTTGTCTCTTCCGCCACGTTCCCCTCCCTCGCGGCCTCGCGATCGATGACTAAGCGATGACACTCATGCCAGATGCTGATCCCAGAGACCGAGATCCAGATCGGTCGTTCGGTCCGGTCCTGACAGCTGACTCACTCGACTGACTCACCTCCCCTCGGTGTTATGATGTATACCCTCGCTCGAGAACCTCGCGCCTGTCCCGTCCTTTAGGGAGTCGCAGACGGCCGCCGAGAGTCGCAATCGAGCGGAGCGACCCCCTCCGCTTGCCTCTCGTGCACAGACGAGACTCGACAGAACGACAGCGGAAGAGATGAGCCTGCATGCAAAAGAGCCTGTGTAGCCTCAAGACGTAGTTTTGCTTTTAGGAGTAATTATGCAGTTGTGTTTTCATTACCGTCAAAATGATGGGCTCCGAATCCTTCAAGAAGCGCAGCTCGCCGCCTCACAGCTCCAGCGTTCCGCTCATGCCCTCGATCCCTATGAGCACCATAAGCGTAGATGCTTCGATGCGATTGATCAACGATCGATGCGACTCGCCCCATACACTCTTCTTGCGGATGAGAGACAAGTACAAGGAGACGACTGGTGAGCAGCTCAAGTACATGGAGGCGGTCAAGTCGTCCGACTTCGACCTTTTCTCGCGCGCGCGCGTAGAGGTTGCTGACAATTCCGTACCCATCCCCCCTTCGAAGCTGGAGCCCTTCAACCCCGTCAAGAGCTTCCGCGTGGGAAACATAGAGCACGTGGGCATGGGTGAGGACTTGCCTGTGCACGTCTCGCAGGCTACGCACGACTTTGAGAAGCGGCATCATCGGCGCGCAGGCCGTGTGGCCCAGCTGCTCCAAGGTCTCTCCAATCCCAAGCACGAAAGCAAAAAGCTCAACGACGCGTTCGAGGACGGCATTGGCGAGGTTCGTCGCAACCGTTTCTTTGTGGAACTTCCGGTGCTTGGCCCGTATGTGGGGCACGCGTCTGACTGGAGGAAGCCGCTCCCAATGACCATGTCGGAAGCGGAGGCGGGCCGCGCGGCACGCTTGGGCGGCAGTGTGGGCGACAGACGCACAAACAGCAAGGCCAAAACGTGGCGTGTCGAGGACTCAGTCTTGTGGGCGCCGCGCAAGGAGACGTCCCTCTCGGGCGATTTGTACGAGACGCAGCAGTCGCTTCGACGCATGTTCGAGGCCGACTGGTCGCTCGCGCGCCGAGGGCACGGCCTGCTCAAGCTCATCATCAACAGTGACGATGCAGGCATGCGAGGGGCACGCGCGGACAGAGAGGGCGAGCTGCTGACTGATGAGGTGGAGGAGGTCAGAGAGACGCTGTTCAGCCACGCGCGCTTCATGTACGGCGTGCTGGACTACTACGCAGGCAAAGACGCGAGGAATGTGAAGAACCTGTCGGGCAACAGCGACTACGAGCCGGAAGTCTTCGACATCGGTGTGACGAGCTTGCTGTGCATTTGCAGGGATGGGCGACTGATTTCTCCCGCCTTCCCCGCTCGCCTTATCGAGCTGATCTTTTTGACGGTCGACGCGCCCGAGAAATCGACCGTGCACCTCGACAAGCACAACCGACCCAGCCGACTCAACCGGCACGAATTCATGGAGGTGATCATTAGGATTGCTATCGAGAAGTACGTGAGGAGCGGGCGCATCGCCGACGTGTCCGACGCGCTCGAGGAGTTGTTCCGCTCGCTCGAGCTCCACCTGCCGCCCGAGTGCATGCACAACACGAACGCGTTCCGCGCGCGCTACTTGTACATCAAGTCGACTTCCTTGGTCCTTCGACGGCACGCGCCCTCGCTGCGCGCCCTGTACGTCAAGTACGCGGAGGGGAACGAAGGCGCGAGTGCAAACGTACTCGACACGCGCTCACTGCTCTCGTTGGCCGAGTGGCTTGCTCTGCTGGAGCACCTCGGACTCTTCGCCAACGAGCAGCTCACGCAGTGCGACGCGCGTCTCATCTTCCTCTGGTCGCGCATCCGGTGCTGCGACGACTATTCGAATGCTTCCGAGCGTGCCTTGCGTAATCTGAGCTACCAAGATTTTCTGGAGGCCATCGTCCGACTCGCTGCCATCCTTGCGCTGCCGACGGACGAAGAGATCGCAGAAGCGCACGCGGCGGACGGGGGTCAGTACTTGCTCACCCTCGAGGAGCAAGCAACCACCGAGTTCCGCCGCTTCGTGCACCAGCGTAAGCAGCCGCTCGAGCGCGCCACGGCGAGCGGCCCGCGACAACCGATCGCTCGGTGTGTGGATCACTTGATGCACTACGTTGCACGCATCGTCGAGGCCAACACGTCACGAGAGGGCGACGGTGCACCCAACCTCGAGATCAGCCAGCTCGAGGCCGCCAACTTTGCCAAAGTTCGCACGCGCGGCGCCGAGCTCAAGAAAGCCACCCTCGTCTCGTTTGGCGGCGGCGAGGACGGCGGCGGCGGCGGCGAGGGCGGCGGCGAGGGCGGCGGCGAGGGCGGCGGCGAGGGCGGCGGCGGCGGCGAGGGCGTTGTTCTTGGTGCAAAGTGGAAGAACGTCGGCCCTACGAGGCCAAGGAGAGGAACTGAGATCTTCAGCAAGGCGCTCGAGGCGGCCCTGCGTACGAAGACGGAGTTCAGCAAGAAGGAACTTGCTTTCTTTCTGAGGGACATCACCGTGGACAGCTTCATCAAGATCGATGGCCAGTACTTCGAACAAGCTTGGTCCGCCGACGAGGTGGCCAGCGCCAAAAGTCGGGTCTCGTCCGAGCCCAAGCTCCCCAGGCAGCGGGCAACGGCCGAGAGCGTAGTGGATTCGCTTCGAATCGTCGAGACGCGCCTGATGCATTCGATCGCCTCGGCCGAGGTCTTCAGCGAGCTCTCGCCCAAGGAGCTCGACCAGCTGCGCGATTGCATGGTTGAGGTGACATTCGACGAGGCCGACTGGGTCTTTGAGCAAGGAGAGGAGGGGGACGCTCTGTACGTGATCATCTCGGGCACGGCGGAGACGATACGCACCGAACAGGGCAAGGGCGACGTGCTGCTCGCGCAGATGGCGAGTGGCGACGTCTTCGGCTCGCGTGCGCTTCTCCGGAAGGAGACGCGGTACGCCTCTGTCAAGGCCACGAGCAAGCTCAAGACCATGTGCCTCACGCGCGTCATGTTCGAGCGGCTCAACATGCGGGCACAACTTCTTGACAAGTATGCGAGCCGATCGGATGGGAGTGTGGTTGCAGGAGAGTGATTTCGACTTTTCGGGGTCTGGCTTTCGGGGTTGTAGTACCTACTCTTGTAACCAGGGGCACTACAATCTAACTCGTTTGCTTGTAGTCATGCATGCAATTGAAGGCGATATGAAAAAGACGAAAAGTCTTCTTTTCACATTCTTCGCGATCGATGAAGCACCCACCCCCGTCGCCCGCTTCAGCAGTGACCAAGATTGACATGTTGCTTAACACGATACCGCTAAGCCTTAAGGCGCCTGGAAGCCCTCCGCCTGGGAACCCTCCGCCACCACCGCCTCCACCGCCTCCACCTCCGCCGCCTCCACCGTCTACACCTCCTGCTCCTCCACAGGCGCCCCCGCCACCTCCACTGCCACCTCCGCCGCCACCTCCGCCGCCACCGCCACCGCTCCTCCCTTTTTCGCCGCCATGGCCTTCGCCGCTGCCACCCAAGCCTTATCCGCCTCCGCGGCCGCCACCGTCTCCTTGCCCCGTGCCGCCACTGCTTGCAGCGTGGCCGCATGCTCCTCCGACTTTGCCTCCGCCAGGAGTGCCCGTCGGAGGCATCGACAGCAGCTCAGCAACTGTCGTCGCCGTGGCCACGCTGGCTAGCCTTGTCGCGATCGGCGCCGCCTCAAGAGCAATGGTGCGCTCATGCCTCGAGCATCGCCGGCGGCGCGAAATTCGCGACAAGGCGCTCGCAGCTGTCTCCGCTCGTCGGCGCAAGACGTCCCAGCAGTCACGGTACCAGAAGCCTCCAGGAGGCTCATCAGAGATGGAGATGAACTCAGAGGACGAGGCCGCTTCTGACGCGGCGGACTCGTCCGACGACGCTGGGGAGGACCACAGCATCATCTTCTCTACGGCACCGTACGCCACGCTGGCTGCTGGGCACAGGCAGCGAGCCGACGACAGTCCCACTCGACGAGGCGCACGCGGTCGTGGAAATGGTGCAGACACGCACGCACACGCGTACCTATGAGGAGCTTATTGCATGCATCCAGAGTGTGTTCCAATTCCAGCGTGCCTTGTTCTGGCCGTCGCTCAGGTCTTGGGCGTGGGGCCCCAGCTTTGTGCAAGAACCAGCTCGGCGGCGCACTCGAGGTTCACTCGAGGCGGTGAGGCCGTCGTAACGCGTAGAGCTTTGGTGCAACGAAAAACGAGCCGTATGTACACACAGCACACGAACCGCATATTACACTCGCGTTACTCGGTCTTTGTACAATTCCTCTGGCTCACACGGGCACGCAGCCTGAGCACCTCCGCCTCGAGCTTCTCAACCTTCTTTAGGGAGCGCGCGAGCGCAATGACGGCCCTGATGCGCCCCGCAGCCGAGGCGCGCAGATCGGCCTTCGCCGCGTCCGCCTGCGCCTGCGCAACGACGAGCTCTCCGAAGTGGCGCATGGCCAGCGCGGCGCTCGCATCAACGCCCTCATAGTTCATCTCGCTGTTCATCTCGGAGCCTTCGATGTCCACGCGGCTCACGTCCACGTGGCTCTCGCGCAGACGCTCGAGCTCAGCGTGGAGCGCAGCGCTCTCTGCGAGGTGCTCGAGCTGGCAGGCGGCCAGTTGTGCGTCCAGCTCGGCTTTCGCCTCGCGCTGGTCGGTCTCGGCCCTCACCTGCAGCGCCTCGTACTGCCTCTGCAACTTGCGTAGCGCCACCCTGTGCTCTTCGAGGCTGCGCCGCAGGCTGATAGCCATCGCCTCTTCGAGATCGAGCTGCCCGAGCGTGCGCACACGCGCGGCCTCGGCGTCCTCGGTGCGCTCGGCCGCGTCCGCGAGCTGGGGCTGCAGCACGAGCTTGGCAACCTGTTCGTATGAGAGCCGGTGGCCGATGGCATCGCGGTGAGTCTGGGAGAAGAGGCATGGCTCGAGCGCGTCCGCGATGCGCTGAAGCACGGGGCCGAGCTTGGGCGACGTGACCCCGGCTAGCTGGCGCAGCGCGAGAAGGCACGACTCGGACACGAGGCGAGAGGAGATGTCGAGCCCGTGATCGGAGTTGCCGTGCTCAGGCGTGGCAGCTCGGTTCGCTTGCGCCTCGGCGATGTGCAGTTCTAGCACATTGACAAGCGAGCCAAAACGCGACGATAGCGGGGCCTGCAGCGGCAAATGACATAGGGCCGATGGAGGTGACTTCGTCGATATCCTCACTCAACACGAGATCGGATATGCGTCGATCCGATCGGGATGTCGATGGGAAAGTTTGGCCCCGGGCCCCACGCGGCTCTCTCTCTCGTCAACTGCACTGTCGTAGGCTACTGCTCGTGTTACAGCGGCGCGGCGCAATTGTAGCAGAAATTGGCCTTGGGGCTGTGCCCGGTCGCACCACACAGCCCGCATGTTGCGGAGCTCGCGGTGCCCTGCAACGGCTTGGCACCTGCCGTGGCGCCGCTGCTGCCTCGGTTGACGATGGCCTCTGCAAGGCTCGAGAGTTGCACGGGAATGATGGCGATGCCTGCAAGAATGGAGACGCTCACGACGAGCCGCCCCTCGGCTGTCACAGGCACGATGTCGCCGAAGCCGACGGTGGTGAGCGTCGTGAGCCCAAAATAGAGCGCGGTGAAAAAGTCGGGCAATTTCTCGTTCTGCAGGTGCTCGACCTTGTAGATGAGCCCGCTCGACACGAAGAGCAGGGTGAAGATTGAGGACACCACACGCGCCACCTCGAGTTGATAGGGCTGGACGTCGAGCGGGTTGAAGCCCAGCGCTGCCTCGAAACGTCGGAACGAGCGAATGTCCTGTACGTATCGCTGGAGTCGGAGCACACGGGCGAGTCGCAGAAAGGCGAAGCCGTCATCCTGCAGGTCGGGCAGCACGAAGCCGTCGTACCCCTCGAGCAGCATCGGATCGTACATGGGCCCGACTGTCGTGGTGGTCACTAAGATGGCCAGCAAGGTCGGTACGATGGAGAGGAGGTCGATCAAACTAGTGGGCTTGAGCAGGTACTTCAATGAAAACGAACGGCTCCACCAGCGCAGCACGAACTCGACCAAGAAGACCACCGTGAAGTCGGCCTCGACGTTATTGAGCCAGAAGCGCGATTCGTTGCCCAGCTCAGGGAGCGTGCCCACTGCGTAGCACAGAGCGGTCACGAGCACAGCCACCAGCGAGATGAGCTCAAAGCGAGGCGCGTTGATGGCGCGGAGCACGGTGCGACTGCCCCAAACTGAGCCGCCGGAAAGCAGCTCATGGAGCCGCCGGAGCTCCTTCTGGTTCCACATCGACGACGCACTGTCGGCCGAGTACAGCTGTACTCGCCGCCGGAGCTCCTTCTGGTTCCACATCGACGACGCGCTGTCGCCCGAGTACAGCTCCAACAGGCTCTCAACAAACTCGTCGCGTGAGATCTTCCCGTCGCGGTTGACATCCAGCCAAGTTAGAAGTAGCTCGGGGTCGAAACCCGCTCGGGCCAGCTCTTCGGAGTCGAGTTCCGCGTTGTCATCGCGGTCAATCGCGGTGAAGGCCGACTCGAGCGCAGCGCGCAACGTCTGCTCATCTGGAAGGCCGTTCTCGAAGAAGGTGGCCTTCGTGTGTGTCTCCATGCACGCCACTCGCCCAGAGCGGCTGGTGGTGAATGTCTGCTGCGCTTGCACTCTCTGAAGAAAGAGCTGCGGTTGGGCGTGAAAGAATGTCGATCGTATAGGAGCGAAGCCGATGGCGGCTAGCAAAACCGCGTACATGAGGCTTTTCTGTCCCGTACCCGGTAGGAATCCTAACTTGGAAGAACGCCAGGAGAACCCGAGCTCGCGCGTTGAAGTATTGAAATTGTATCGAGGTAACTATCAATTGGCAGGCGGGACCCTCTGAATTGCGGTGGGGGAATTTGAAGGAGATGCCGGCGCGTGAGAGTACATGGAACTTGCCGTACCGCGCTGCACGCACAACGCTCACAATTCAGTTCAGTTCAGTTCAGTTCAGAAAATTGCGACGGCCACAGGCATATTAGGTTGCATGCAATCATTCCATGAAAAGAAAGAACGATCCAGCTCTTTATGATCATCCATGGTACCGGTAGCAAAGTGTGAATTCACAGCCTTTACCTCGACTTTCGCAAATGGCGTCGACCGCGTGGCTGGAGTGGTGCGAGCAGAAGACCAGCAGCCTCGCGAGCCAAGAATTGCTGCGCTCGTTGCGCACGGTCACCCCTTCGCCTCACGTCGCCTCCACGGTATATGTGGACGAAACCACGCACAGGCAGTGGGTGAGCAACATGCCGAGTGTTGGCGAGGCACCGAAGGTCGGCATAGGAGCGCCAGTGGAGCTCGCGATGTTTGCGACCAACGACTACCTTGGATTGAGTATGCATCCTGCCGTGAGGTCTGCGGCGGCAGCCGCGGCTAGTGAGCACGGCTGTGGGCCACGTTCGTCTGCGCTGGTCTGTGGGTACACGGCGGCGCACCGCATGCTCGAGAGCTCACTCGCGGCGCTCAAGAGCTCGGAGGAGTGTCTTTTGTTCCCCACGGGTTACGCTGCTAATCTGGCCGTGCTTGGCGCCCTCGCTGACGCTGAGGACTGTGCCATCTTCTCCGACGAGCTCAACCACGCGTCGATCATCGATGGTAGTCTGCTTGCAACCCGACGGCGGCAGGGCGCGTCGCTGCACATTTACCGGCACAACGACCTCGAGCATCTGGACGCGCTGCTGAGCGCGAGCTCGGCGCCGCGCAAGCTCATCGTCTCGGACTCGCTCTTCTCCATGGACGGCGACTACGCCGACTGCGCGGGCCTCGTGCAGCTGCGGCATCGGCATGGTGCGTTGCTCTGCCTTGACGAAGCGCATGCGACGCTCGTGTGTGGCGAGCACGGCGGCGGTGCGGCCGAGGCGGCGGGCGTGGCGCACGAGGTCGATGTGCACGTAGGCACGCTCTCCAAGGCGTTCGGAGCGCACGGCGGCTTCGTGGCCACGAGTGCTCCCCTCAAGCAGTTACTCATCTCCCGCGGACGCGCCGGCATCTACTCGACAGCGCTGCCCGCTCCCGTGCTCGCGGCGGCCTCGGCGGCGCTTGAGCACGCGACGCCCGCGCTCCGCGCCCAGCTACGTGCCAACGTGGACCTGTTCGCCCAAGCGGCGGGGCTAGAGCCTGGAGGAAGCCACATTGTGCCCATCGTCGTGGGCGATGCCGCCGCCGCGCTGGGCGCGAGCGCGTCACTGCTACGCCAGGGCTTCCATGTACCGGCTATCCGGCCACCGACGGTTCCGGCGGGCTCGTCGCGGCTACGCATCGCACTCTCAGCGGCGCACTCGCGCGCGCAGATCACCGCGCTAGCGCAAGCACTCCGAGCGACGGGCGTGCTCTCGCGCCGCTTGCCTCTCTTTCGATGATGCCCCGGGGCAGGCCAGCCGGCAGGCGCGGAGAGCCGGAGACGCGAGACTATGAGACGCACACTTCCTACTGAACTGTACCAGATACTGTGCTTCCCACCTGATTTTGCTTTGGAAGTTCGCGCCATTGCGTGGGCTTAAGTACAAAACCTCGTGAGGTGAAGAGACTCGAACCCTCGCAGGCGTGCGCTCGGGCTCGGCCGGGCGGTAGGTGCAGACGCTTGGGAAGTTGGAGCCGGCAACGCTCGCGCAGCACGGCGCCGCCCTCGTTGCGGGGCTCGAGCATCTGTGCCTGCAGGGATCCGGGTTCCGGCGTGTATTCGTTCCGCAATTCGTTCGGTTGGTTACCGAGGTAATTATTAAATTAATTGTTTTACCCAAGGGCGGGTAGGGGACTGGGGAGGGATTTATATATTTGGATTTGCATCCTTTCCTCATCGATACCCTGATTTCAAACTGAGTGTTGACTATGACTTCACTTCACTGCCAGGCCACACCGCCCTGTCCCGGGTGAATGCCGCGATCGCCATACGCCAATCATGAATCAAGAGGGGGCTGGCCCGGCTGAGGCCGAAGCGGCAGCCGTCTTGCATGCGGGCAGGTTGGGCAGTGGCGTCCTTTGCGCCCTTCTTCCTCATCAAAGATTGGCCAAACCATGCATCCAAGGCCCGCAGCTGCCTTTGCTGATGAAGCTGATGGACCGTTGATCAGCGTGGGCTCAACGTGGGATGGGACCTTCGCCAAGCTCAACCATCACGAGTTACCCACGGCACCACCAGCCACTCCACCAGCGGTATGCATCACGCAGGAAGGGGGCGACGTCTTGTGGATCCCACCCGGGTGGCTGCACTCGGTCGACACGATTCAGGAAGGCCCGCTCACAGACCTGTCCTCGGTGAGTGTCGCGTCTTACGGCAAAGACAACAACCAGACGAAGCTGCCGCCGCTGACTGCCATCGCCGACCAGCTGCTCATGGCGCGGCGCTTATACACGCACATGCTGCGCGAAGGTGTCAAGGCCAACGACGAGGTGCTGCTTGTGCCGGCTGGCGCGTGGGTCGTGTCGGTGCAGAGAATTCGGGTCGGCTGCTAGTGTACGTCTGCACAACGGGCGAGAGAGCTGGCTTGGCGTTCCGGCGTGGAGCCGCGGAGACCCTCCTCCATGTGCCCCGGGCTGCGCAGTCTATGCCACCAACAAAAGTTCCGCATCCCATAGCGAAGTTATTCGCTTCGGCAGCGGCGGTGCTTGGATGCAGTCGGCACGTTCGCCGCTGCAGGCGCGAGCGGCGCCGCACGTGCAGCCGGCGCCGGTCAGGAGACCCTTCTTGCATACGTCGAAGAAGGGAGATACGTCATGCGCGCCACCGCCCACAGATGATGCGGCCGTCAACCCGCCGCGCGCCGAGCACTATGGCATCAACGAAAATCTTCCCCAATCTGTACGGCCGCAGGTCCATTGGGCCTTCCTGTACTGGGGCGTGGCCCCCGAGTTTGACATCTCTGACGAAGCTCAAGTAGCTCACAGCGGCATCTTGGCAGTGGCAAAAGCGGCAGTGTGGGCGCGATGGCAACTTGTGGCGCGATCCTTCTCGTCATGAGTCAGCGTGTGCGCTGCACGCTACCGCACAACCATTTTGGGATACATAGTTTCGAGCTTGAGATGGGCAAGCGGTCTCGGAAGGCGCCTTCCTATCACGACGACGGCGGTGCTGACGACAGCGACGACAGCGACGCCCCGATGCTCTCTCCTGGGCGACCAGTACGGCCTCTCCGCGCCGCGCTACGCGTTCACCAACGGTAGCGCGGTGGTTGTTGGATTCGTCCACCCGCAAAACCTGCTGGCAAGTTGGTCGGGAGGCCGGACGGCGGCAGGGTACGCCGGCATTGTCGACACGTACGCGAGGCGACTATATTTCCTCGGTGAGTGTCGCGTCTTACGGCAAAGACAAGAACAACCAGACGAAGCTGCCGCCGCCGACGACATGGACGTGGACACGGGCATGGGCGCGAGCGCCTCGAACAAGCCAGTGACCCCGAGTTAGACGAGGGCAAAGACAAGGCCAAACGCCAGTACAGGTCGCTATGTTGGCCTCGATCGGCGACGCCGTCGGCGTTAAGTCGGCGCGCCCGCCGCCCTCGTGCTCCCCAAGAAGTGCCCGAGCTCGAGCGCGGTGGACTCCACTTCCCCACAAGACCCCCTTC
>Ga0210245_101398_pt1 | contig 19485 bp, 17 predicted proteins | sample ChrtobMetaP3_4mM_FD_155450 | JGI IMG/M metagenome (GOLD analysis project Ga0210245, IMG submission 155450) | Chrysochromulina tobin associated microbial communities from unialgal haptophyte culture, Seattle, Washington, United States - P3_4mM | ecosystem: Host-associated > Algae > Haptophytes >...
CCGGCCGCCTTGGCCTCTCGGATAGCAGCTTCAGCTTTCTTCGCGTCCCCCTCCTTCAGTGACGCGACCAAGGCTTCCACGGCCGCCGCCTTTGCAGACGGTTCCGCTCTGGCCGCCACCTTCTCAGCCGCCGCCTTCTCAGCCGCCGCCTTCTCAGCCGCCGCCTTCTCAGCCGCCGCCTTCTCAGCCGCCGTCTTCTCAGCCGCCGCCTTCTCGGCCGCCGCCTTCTCGGCCGCCGCCTTCTTGGCCGCCGCCTTCTCGGCCGCCGCCTTCTCGGCCGCCGCGTTCTCGGCCGCCACCTTCTCGGCCGCCACCTTCTCGGCCTTCTCGGCCGCCGCATGCGCCGCCGCCTCCTTCTTCGCCGCCGCTTTGGCCATCAGTGATGCAACCAAGGCGTCCTCGGCCATGGCGCCCTGAACTCCGACGAGGCTTTGTAGGCGTGCCTTGACGGCGTCAACGTTTGGGATGGGCGACCCGGCCGAGGCGAAGGCGGCCGAGGCTGCCTCACTCTTCATACCCACCCCACCTCTAAACGGTCATAGATATGCGCGGAGGCACACTGCCTCCGATGCGAGAATGCCTAATAAGGCAATAGAGATGCCTGAAAAGGCAACGGGACAGCCTCATTCCCCTCACTCCCCAGGCGTACGCCGACTCAAACCGCTTGAAGAGGCCGTACTGTACGCTGCTATGGAGAAGGCCATGGCTGAGGAGGAGACATCCGGCAGTGCCTCAGGGGGTCCGTCAGGCTGCGCCTCGGCTGCGGCCTCCGGCGACGCCAGGCCCAGGGAAGCCTCGTTACAAATATCACCAAAGACCGCGTCAAGGTGGTATCCAGCTGTCGCAGTGGCTGAGCTCGATGAATCTACAGCTGTGGCTGAGCGTGAGCCAGCTGAGCCACTAATGCAGCCTTCTGCCGCAGGCCGCGAGAAGCCACCGCGGGCGTCGGCTTTTCGTGTACACAAGTGAGTACAACAACTGTATCACAGTCACTGTACACAACAAGTGACCGTACGTCGTACACGTAACACGACATCGGACCGTGTATAAGAATAAGTCCTTAAAAAACTGTTTGCTTGTAAAACTGCGAATCCAGATTGTATCGGAACTCCTGTCTCCGGTCTCCGCTCAACCACATGCTGTGGCGCTAATTCGCGAGGGTCACTCGGCGCGGGCCGCGGCCATGCGGCGCTCATACATTACATACAACTTGGCGCGGTCTTGGCGGCGAACCTTCTTAGGCTGTCAAAGTCACCCTCTCGACGTCGGGAGTTGCCTAATTAGGCTGTGATGTCGCCCACCTCGACGTCGGGAGTTGAAGTCTTCGGAGGCGGTAGCGAGCGCGGCCGTGCTGCCGGTTCAATGGGGGAGATGCCATCGATCGCCCTTAGCTCGAAGCCAGTCAGGCCAGCCACCATGCCCCCCGTGCCGAGCCCCGTACGCGCCCTGGCGGCGGCACAGCTGATCTTGTACTCTTTGAGCTCGTGCCGCAGAGCCCCGACCAGACCGCCCTGGGCAAGTCCGCTCCTCCATTTGCCCCACGCCTTCTTCAGAAACGTCCCAAGGCGCGGCGGGTAGACCTTTGGGTTCGCCGCCATTACCTTGTCCTCCGCCTTCTCCTGAACGATGCCCGCGGCGACGGCGCACACGATCGAGGAGATAAAGGGCGCGTTCTGTGCGAAGGCGCCCGGCCACGTCTGCCCCTCAACGTAAGTGTAATAGATCAAGTGCGTGGTCTGCGACGCGTAGTGCAGGATGTACGCGAGGTTGAGCAGCACCGAGATCACGCGCCGGTCGCGCACCGGCAGCTGAAACCAGAGCGTTTCGGTCCTTCGCCCGTAAAAGTCCACACCTGTCTCCTTGGATCGGTGGCTGAGCCACACGTGATGAAAGATTGCGAGCCGCCATGGGATGGGCAGGAAGTTGATGTAGCTGAAGCAGCCGGTGAACCACTTGATGGACAAGTTGAACCACCGCTGATTCTCGTTGCAATACTCGACTGGGCTGTTCCGACTCCAGCCCCATCGAGCTTCCGGCGGCCGTGGAATGTCTTTTGGGCTGAGGGTCTGATTATACGACGCGGCCAGCTCCAGGCACTCCTGTGACATCTGCGTCCAGCCGTTGTCAAACTTCAAGTACAGACCGATAATGGACCAGGCGATCATCAACCCCCAGAAAACGATCGTCACGAGGACGCACAGCGCAAGGAAGATGAAGATGCTTGCCACCAACGGACGGCAGAAGAAGGCGAGCGTGTGGTCACGGCACCTCTCGAGGAAAGTCGCGTTCGCCGGGGCTCGCGTGGAGAGATTTACCGCCGTGTCGGTCGTGTCGGCCACAGGCACAGCTACCTTGAGATAGCGGAAGGCACGCAGCCACTGCCCCTCTAAGTTTCGAGCCTTTCGTGCGAACACCGTCCTTCGCGCCACCTTACCTTGGACCGCCGCCTGGATTCTCTTGATGCTCTCCACTCGCTTGACATGCCGCTCGGTATGTTCCGATATCGGAGCTCCGTCAAGTTCCACTGCGTCAACTCCGATCCCGATTGCATCAACTCCGAGCTGCGTAGACGCCTCGGAGACCTCCATACTCACAGGTCTCCGACCCGGAGAATCGCTCATGAGACGGTGGCGGCGGCTAGCGGTGACGGTGCCTCGCCGCCGGTAGGGGCGGGGAGGGGGTACTTGTAGGAATTCCTAGGCAAGCGTCTTCTTTTTGGGAGAGACTTGCGAAAAGGTCAGCTCTGAACGACACACGAAAGCGCGCACGGCCACTACCACACGAAACACTGCCACCCAGCGGTCGCGTCGCGCGGTGGACTAACTCACCGGCGGGGGCGGACGAGGTGCGCCAGAGTGCGGCCTGTGCGCGCCAGCTGTGAGAGCCTCGAGGCGAGGATGCGGCCGCACGCCAAACTTCAGCCGGATGGAGCCCCCCGTCACATGCTACTGCTCTGCTCCGCGCCTGCCCGGTCACGTGTCGAGGTAATTGGCAGCCATGAGCAACTCGAGCGCCAGCTCGGGCTCGATTTTGAACTCCGGAAGGTGCCCCGGATGGTTGGTGTAGCGCATCTTGTAGTAAAAGTATTGCACGACCTTCTCGAGCACCTGCGGCGAGATCTCAGGGAACTTGATCGTGTTCTGCAGCGACTCAGAGTACTCGGCTGCAAGCACGGGCAGGCGCAGGCGAGCGATGCAGGTGAGGAACACAAGCGCCCCTCGCAATGTCAGAAGTGCTGTGCGCCAGGCGACGCGCTTCGCGCGGCAGCAGCATGGGGGCACTGATGGTGCGCGCACCGGGCCCCGCGAGCATCGATTTGATCGTGCCCGACACCATTGCCGCCCTGCGGTCGATGATGATCTCGGTGCCATCGTTAGCGACGAGGGTCACCGGCTCCATGGAGCCCTGCGCACGGGCGGTCGCATTTGCCGCCCGCACGAGGGACTGCATTTCCCTCTGCCCTTGAGACATCTCGCCCATCATCATAGTTGAGAGCGCAAAGGCGCGGGCACCGCCGCAATGCGTTGCGTTCTCACTCACCTTCCACCTCCCACTGTGAAAGAACTTTTCATCCTTTTCCTTCTCTATTGCTGCCGGGCGGACGAGACCAACGTCTTGCGGCGATTTGGAAACAGTTTCATCCCGTGGCCGCTTCTTCGTTACATAAAGTTTACCCAAGCTGCGCCTCTCGTGCCGCCCTTGCCCTCGGCACAATGCCGACGGGCAACCTGCCGCGAAGGAGACAGCAACCCTCCGGCGCGCCATACGTCATCGGGACGCCCGTCCTGCCTTCCGAAGAGGACGCGGCGGCGCAATTGGTGGCGGTGCCACTTAGCGTGTATTCGACCTTGGCGATGCCAGCGACGCAAATGTACCGAATGCTGCACTCCTCGCAGAAGTACCGAAGCGATGAACCCATGGATTCGGCGGACGCAGTTGGCGCGGCTCCCGCGGGATCGTCATGGCGCATCTACCGCGGAGCTGCAGCACGGAAGAACAAGAGGGCAACGAGGAAGGTGCAGACCGCAGACGATAGGGCGCTGGTTGAGGAGCTCAGGCAAGCGGGCTTCACGTGCGAGGAAGCCATGTCGATGGGCTGCTCAAGCCTTGCCGAGCTCAAGGCCGCGGGGTACGTCACTGGGCTCGTGGCTGCGGGCTACACTTGTGAGGAGCTAAAGGCCGCAGGCTTCACGTGCAGCGAGGCGAAGCAGGCCGGCTGCACACTTATGCAGGCCAGGGAGGCGGGGTTTACCTGCCTCATGGCTAGGGCTGCGGGGTGGACTGACCTTCCGAAGATGAAGGCAGCGGGCTACCAGCTCGCAGAGGCCATGGATGCGGGTTGGACGTCCCTCGCAGAGCTCAGGGAGGGCGGGTATGTTGAGGGGCTCAGAGAGGCAGGCTTTTCCCTCGCAGAGCTCAAGGCGGCGGGGTACGCCCCGTTCGACTGCAAGCACGCAGGATTCTCATTCGACGAGGCCGAGTTCGCAGGCTTCGACTTCACGATGCGGGCCTGGACTAACGAATGGCCGATGTTCAATCATTGGGACGGAGGCCAATCCTACAATCCCCCTGACCTGGATGATTAGTTGTAGTTCCAAGTTGAAGATGAAGTTCGAGCAGGTACACACGGAGGCTCGAGACCGTCGACGCTGCACGTGTGTACAGCTGGTCTGCATGAAACGTGTGAATTTCGGCTGTCCTCGTCCAATCGAGATGTCGATTTTAATAAACCCTTAATAAACCCTTTTGGCGTGGCATGTGAAGTGTTTGTGAAGTGCCGGTGTACGCCTCGCGTGGATATACACCGGTATCCAAACCTCCGAATCATGCGGTTCCGTGGCTGCAGGCTGCAGGGCCGGCGAGATCCTTGCGCTAGCGAGATCTTGAGCGAGAGCGCAAGGCGAGCAGCACCAGTGCGAGTGGCAGCAGCAGCAGCGCCGCGATTCCGACGATGGCGCTGCTGCCACCGCGCTGCAAGCGCAGCTCGAGCGCGCGACACTTGTCGGCGCCAAAGGGGCACACGGCCAGCCAGAGCCGGTGGCTCGGGTTCCAGCTGCCCTCAAACGTGTGGTACGTGACACGCGGCTGGCTCGGGTGCGAGTAGGTGAGGTGCACTCCCCAGATGAACACGATGTCCTCTGGCTGGTACGCCTCGATAGCGGCGGTCAGGAATCCAGGGCCGTTGCCAGGGCCGTTGACGCACTTGCGAAACTTGTCACACGCCTCGGCGGCGGCACTCAGCGCGAAACGCAAAAAAGGAGAGTGCCGGCCGAAGCCGAACATGCAGTTGCAAATGTTGCCGCCGTGCACGACGAAGGCGCGGCGGAAGAGGTCGTCGAAGTCGTCGAAGGAGCGCTCGGCAACCCCGTCAGTGTCCGTATAGATACCCCCGAAGAGCCTCAGCACCTCGAGGCGCAGGTAGTTGGACTTGCCGCTGAGCCTCACGGGGTCTTCGCGCTCAATGTGCCGCCACGTGCTGAAATTGGCCGCAAAGTCGGAAATGCGCAGCAGCTCGATGGGGCCCGCCGGACGCCTCGTCACATTGTCGCTCGTCAGCATGCCGTGCACTGGCAAGGCCTGGCTCTGATGCTCCAGCCACAGCAGCACGCGCCAGCTTGGGTTGATGGTGGCGAACGACACGATGTTGCGCGCAATCTTCTGGCTCACCGGACTGCCGAGCCAGATGAAGTGCACGATACGCGGCACGCGCGGCTCGCATCGCGGCAAACGTGGCTTCGCTCGCTTTCTCCAGGAGGGCGAGAGCATCCCGTCGTTGTGCAGGGCGCCTCGATACGGCGGAGGTTTGAGGTCGCTCAAGTGGCCATAGTGAAGACGCACCGGATGGTGCGAGAATTCGGGAAGCGGCGAACAGCGATTAGAGTGATTCCCCCGCATACGTTTGGCGGAAGTGCCGCGCTTCTCGTGACGTCGCATGTGCATTGTTGATGTTCGACGACGTTCTCCAGCACAAAAGCTCGGGGGTGTGAATGGATTTCTCCTTGCCCAAGAAGAGGTACAACACATTCCGGAAAGTGCGCCTGAACCGAGGAGCACCAACTCACAGATGAAAAGTAAAAGTCCGTGCCAGCCCCTTGCATGGCACAGATCTGGCACGGGGCTTGATCAAAACAAACATTGAAAACAATTGGATCAAAAATCATTTGCAGCTGCGTTCAGTGCATCTCGCCATGGCGTTACTTACATCTCTCGCACAGATCATCGGATTTGTTTAATTTAGAATCGTTGCGTATAAACATTCGGAAGTCTGTACAAGACGTGTCTTGAATGTCTTGAAATATGTCACATCCTGTTGTCATCAGTGTGCTTGTCATCGCCATCGTCACTGCCACCGTCGTCGGCATCACATGGCAGTCCGAATCTTCCATGTCTCATGTGCGCGCACTTTGGCGCTAAACATGCCGCTGAGGTTCCACATGACCAGCCTGCAGGCCCGCATACACCCAACAATAGCGAGCTCGCCCTCGACGTACTGCCAACTCTCCTCGGTACGCGGCACGCGCCCACGCATTCGCGGCACGCTCGGCAGATGGTGCTGCGCACTCTGTGGCGCGGATACTGAAGGTATTGGTGCACTCTGCGCGATCTCGGGCGCGGCAGGCACCTGCTGTGGAAGGGCGTCGGGTGTGCGCATCGCGAGCAACCCATGCCAGACTGACTCGGTCAAGCCGCCTAGGTGCGCAGCACGCAGCCTGTTCTCCACCTCAGCATAGGTGAGCGCGTTCGAGAGCCTCTCCCAGTCGGCGCCGTCAGGATTGAGTGCGGCGGCCACCATCAGTCCCAGCGGCAGAGCTTCGCAAAGTCGATCTCGAGCGGCGAGCGGCGGCGTTTTCTCGATCTCGAGAGCATCATGTTGTTGTATGTCAGGAGAATCCTCTACGTTGTCGAACGCGCGATAGGCATCCGGGACTGAGCGCATCGCCTTTTCACGACTGATTGATTCCCTAATGCGGACATCCGTTCGGCCGCGCCGAGCTGGGCGTACAGATACCCTTCACGAATTCAACGTTCACGTCCAACGACACTGCTGCTTTTGGCTGGGTTGTATCTAGACTCCTTCACGGTCGTGTGTGTCCCGGCTCCCCCCGGTGTCTTTTTACCGACCACGACCGTCACCTCCGGGCCATTTCGGCTTGCCAGTCCGAATGCGGCTGCTACTGCTGCTGCCCATGCCTGCGAGCGAGCGCAGCCTGTCCAGAGCATCCTCCAGCCGGCGCCTCGTCGCCTGCTTGATCGCGTCCACAGCGGCGCTGGCGAGGGTGCGGGCGGCCTGCCTCGCCAGGCCCTTGAGCATCGCTTCGGCTTGCATCTGCGCGGCGGCGCGCGCGCGCGCAATCTCCTCGTGCTGCTCCTTGGTGATTCGACCGCCGCCGCCAGCACCGCCGCCGCCAGACCCACCGCCGCCAGCACCGCCACCACTCGGGGAGCCCTCGCGGCCTGTGCCCGGGAAGCCGCCCGGGAAGCCGCCGAAGCCGCCGGCGCCGAAGCCAAAGGGGGACGCGCCGGCGCGCAGCTCCGTCTCCTCGACAGTTCGGGTGCCGTCGGGCCCGACGCGCGTGATGCGCACGCGCATGCGGCCGTCGGAACCCTGGAAGACCTCTTGCTGCATCGACGTGAAGCCGCCTAAACCGCCGCCGCCGCCCGGGAACCCGCCGCCTGGGCGCGCGCCAGCCTGGCGGAACAACTCGCGAAAGAGGCGGTCGGCGTCCTCTTGCCGGAAGCCGCCACCACCGCCCGGGAAGCCGCCGTCGCTCTGCTGCTGCTGCTGGGATGAGCCTCCACCACCAGAGAGCCGTGCGTAGGCTTCGGATACCTCCTTGAAGCGGCGATCCGCACCCTCGCGGTCGCCTGGGTTGCGGTCTGGGTGGTGCCTCATGGCAAGCTTCTTGTACGCTTCCTTGATCTCCTTCTCACTTGCGCCAGGACTGATGCCGAGAACGCTGTACGGGTTGCGCGTTGAGAGCAGGCGAGCTTGGACTCGAAGCAATGGCAGCCGCCGACAGGGGCTGGCAATTGGCACGCAGAAGCGCCTGGCGAGCATTGTGACGTGCGCCGCGCCACGCGCGCCCCTTCCTGCTCCCACGAAGAACTCCAAGGACTCCAAGAAGCGAGCCACAGAGCCGAAAAGGTCAGCTATGATGCGACCCCAAAACACTCCCTCAGCTCTCCATCTGCATGTGTCTCATTTCGTAGTCCTCCGTTGCTGTTAACGTGAGGAGTGGAAAAAAATGGCGCCCAGGAAGTGCACCTAGGAAGCAAGGCTCGCTCGGGCTGGACGCGCCTGTAGAGTCCGCTCCCACGGGCAACGCGTGCACCGGCGATGCGCTCGGTGCCTGTAGTCTACGTGCACTTTGCAGATGCGGTCTCGTCGGCGAGCTACTTGTGGTCCACAATGAGACTGACTATTGATCAGGGCAATGCGGTCGTCTTGCTCACGCATCCCGCTGTTGTTGTACCCGCTGACGTCTCTGCATGCCTGGCAGATCGTGCGGATGCGTACGACCTGGCACTGCGCAGCCATGCAATCAAGCGGCTGGACCGGGTGTACATGCCGGGCGCCAAAGCGGCCGCGTCGGTCCTCGGGAAAATCAGAGAACCACAGGAAGCTCTCAATCTCAAACGCTTTTTCGTATGCACGAATACATGCACCTGAAGAAGCTGCGCGTCGCCATGCTGCTCGACTCGGACGCTTCTTTGCTGAGTCACAGTTCTGTGATCTGGTCATACATGCGTGCCCAACAGCCTCGCTGCTCGTCTGCCTTGGTTGCACAGGACTGGCGAGGAATGGGACAAGCGACGTGGGCGCACTGGGCGGGCACCTCTTTGCTCTCTTTGGAGGTACTCTCCGATTTTCTAGAGTTTGCGGTCGCTCTCTACCATCCCAAGACGATGGCAGCCGTCGCGAGCGCCGCCAAATCTAAACGACCTTCGCCCATGGCAGCCACGCATTGGAATGACATGATCACATGGTACCTATTCGATGTGGCGGCTGATAATAGCACTCACGCACGCGCCGTAGAGCTCCGGACGTTCGAAGATGAGTATGGCGTGAAGCTGCCTCGCGTGGCACGTCGGTGGCACCTGTGCGACCTCACCGCGTTCGGCATCAACAACAACCACATCGGCTTCATGGGCCCTCGGACGGACTATCACTCTCGCATCAGTTCATACCTGACGCTGCCTGGACCGTTCAGCATGTACCAGCGTGAGCTGACGTTTGATCGCCGGCGGCGCTTCTGGTGGAAAAACGAGAGTGTGCGCTCCATGCACTTCTGGCTGCAGAAATCGACAGTGCTCGAGATTGTTCCCGCCTGGACGCATCTCAATTCGTCATGCAGTCTCCCAGACTACCATCCAGCATGGGGTACCATGGCGTGGGGCAAGTTGGCGTACGTGCTCGGGATTTCTGGGCAAAGAAGGACGCGTACATAGGGATCCATTGTGTGGCCGCGCCGACAATTGAATGCAAGATGGGGACCAAACTTGCATCCAACTTGCATCTCTGCAGGCACATCCCGTCCAGCATGCTTCCATCACTATCGCCACTCAGATGTCACATTGTGACCTCGAGTACGGCCTGTGAGGTCGCGTTATGCAGTCTCCCAGACTACCATCCAGCATGGGGTACCATGGCGTGGGGCAAGTTGGCGTACGTGCTCGGGATTTCTGGGCAAAGAAGGACGCGTACATAGGGATCCATTGTGTGGCCGCGCCGACAATTGAATGCAAGATGGGGACCAAACTTGCATCCAACTTGCATCTCTGCAGGCACATCCCGTCCAGCATGCTTCCATCACTATCGCCACTCAGATGTCACATTGTGACCTCGAGTACGGCCTGTGAGGTCGCGTTTTGGTCGCATTTCGGTACTAGGACCCGATGCAGAGTGACTTGGGATGGCGTGATTCTCTGTGTTGTATGAGTCCATATAGTCCCAAGACTTGATCCATGGCCCTCCAGCTATGTGCTGTCTCGCGATCTTTGGAGATGTGCATCGAAATCCGGCTTTGCCTCGAATTTCGACCCGTGAACTGTTTGGCCACACAGCTCAACAATTCGAGCTCCAAAACACATTATCTCGCCTGTTCTCGGTAGTGTATATCCTATAGAGTGGTGTGCGATCCTAAGATGAAGACTGGTCGCGTGAGGCCTGCCAGGCCACACCCCAGGTCCCGGCGGCATGCAGTCACATGCAATTCCAAACCGCCAACTGTGTTTACCAAATTAGTGTGTAACAGGCTGGGCGCGAGCCCGCCAGGTTGTAGTGCAGTAATTTCCCGGGCTGCCTCCGCACCCGGTTTACATGACTAGCCCCTGGAGGTACTCGGGCCAGTCGGTGCCCCAGGGCAAGCCGCCCGCTGGGACGGCAGGCACTGAGCACCCTGCACGCGTGGTAGCGAATTTGGTCTCGACTTCTACACCGAGTCGAAAGGGCACGCAAGCAGAAAAGGCAAGCGTGCAAGAGCATGCCACAGTCAAAGGCCACAAAGCTAAGCACACAGAGAGTGCCACGCCGAGGCGACTATGGCCAACGACCACAGCTGTAGATTCAGCTGATGGCCAAGAGAAGACCATCCCGGCTTCAAAGAGCCGGACCAAGACAAAAACGAGCCTGGCGGCAGCAGCTGCAGGGCTGCAATCAACGGCAAGCCCGAGCTGCCCGATCGTACGGAACGCTGACAACTGCAGCACGCAGGTGCAGCAGAAGAGCATCCTGCGCCGATCGGCAAGCCGCTCGAGCAGCAACAGCCGGGCACCTCAAGAGACGGAGCCCGGAAGCGACGCCAAAAAAGGGGGGAACTACCCGATGGTCGCGCGATCCCTCGTCGAGCTGGCATGCAGCACCGGACTCATGATGGGCTCGACGATGCTGATCAAGGAGCTCGTCCCCCTCAAGATGCGCTTCAGCATGCCCGACATCATCTACGGCTTCAAGGCGCTGATGCGCTCGCTGCGAGCGGCTGCGATACGATCCGCAGAGCACGGGACACGCCTCGCCGGCGGATATCCGAAAGCTTCGTCCGCATACGCGATGATCATCCTTGCCGCATCGGCAGCAAAGCTGATGAAAGAGCTGCGTCTACTCGCACACCTCATCGCGCATGCGGGCACGGCAATCGCGGCAAGCCTCGGCACGCGCGGCTGGCGACCTATGCACGCCAGCGACGACGAGGCTGATGACGCCAGCGACCGCAGCTCGCAGCCACCATCGTCGGAAACGAGCGATGCGGAGCACCCCGATGATGTGTATGAGGAACCCGCTGCGGCAGCGACGGGCATCGAGGGCACCGACAGCGACGACGATAAGGACTACAAGGACTACACGACGTTCTGGGAGACGCGCCCTACGCGCGACATGAGCAAGCAGCTCTCGTCGCAGGAGATCGACGTGTACAAGACGGACCTGAATGTAGCAACGCTCGAGGACTGGAAGCTCAAGGTGCTCACGCTGATGCGCAGGCGGTACCCGCAGTTTGGGGCCCTGCTCCAACTCGCGTGGGCGGACGAGAGCAACGAGCAGCTGCTTGAGATCATCGCCGACAACGAGCACGCCGCGACAGCCAACGTATGGGGCGCATCGGCGCTCCTCGCGCTCATCGAGGTGACCAAGCCCAAGGGCAAGGTATTTGAGCACGAGTTGCTCGAGCTCGAGCGCCAAGTACCAGGCACGACGTCCTCCGGAATCGAAATCGCTGCCCGCATCGCGTCATTGCTGACCACACGGCACACGGGCGACGAAGAGGCGGACCTCAAGAAGCTCGAGTCGACCCAGTACCTGAAGCTGGGCATGGACAAGGACGCGATCAAGCTCGCAATCGCACAGCTCCAGTCGCAACTCCGCATCTCGCCGAAACGGGTGCGCGAGGCCCCGCACGCGCTCTTCCGCTGGATCTTGAAGAAGGTCCCCACGGAGATCAAGGACAAGTGCGACCTCATCGCTGAGCGCATCAACATCGCCGAGGCGACGGGCGAAACCGTCGAGCCGATCTTCAATGGCTCCGTGCTCACGCTGCAGAACCTCAGCAACGAGCTGGTCGAGTACATCAAGAAGGCCTCGACGAAGACCTCCCCGAGGGTGGAGTGTAGTTTATTACTCAAATCGGTGTAGTTTATTACTCAACGCATTTAAATGCATTTTTGCGCATAGCAATGCATTTGCATGCATTTTTAGTGCATTCTCTGTGTGCTGCATTCTGGGATTTGTTGCATTTTCATGCATTCTAGACCCCCTTTGTTTGCATTCTCTACTGCTGCATTCTTCGTTCTCGCGGTGTGTGCATTTCGATGCATTCTCTGACCTGCTGCATTTTGGATATGATGCATTTTAACGCATTATAATGCATTCTCAGAGTCCGCTTCATGTTGGTGCATTCGTGACGTGGTGCATACGCAACGTGGAGTATTTTGACGCATTTTGACGCATTGTTCATAGATGCATTTTTATGCATTCCTGACGAGGTGCATTTGCGCGTATTGTAGTGCATGTTGATTCAGGTGCATTCTTATACAGCTGCATTTTAATGCATTCGCACGTCTCACATCTTCAGATGCATTTCGTCTCCACAGCCCGTCCGAAGCCCATGTTCGGGTCCATGCTGCATGCTTCCTTGTGAGTTGAGCCTTGAGTCCGCTCGGCTTCTTTGTGTATGTTTGCGTGGTCCACGAGTCTGGTCCTCACGCTAGCGTGTATCCTCACGCATGTTGGGGTATTTTTATGCATTCTCACGCATCATGAAGCAGTCATGAAGCAAGTATCATGCTATCATCTTATCATCGCGTGGCGCATCCAAATCAGGCAATGTTCCTCCTTCGTGAACTGGGTATACAAATTTATGCACATGAATGCATCATAGTTAGAATGCAACGCATTAACATGCATCTAAATGCGCTAATATGCATCACATACAGAATGCATACATACGGTAATGCACATGAATGTATCACGTGCACCAAATGCATGATAATGCAGCAGAGGATGGAAATGCATCGTATTATAGATGCATGATAATGCATGTAAATGCACCAGATACTGAATGCAGTGTGATGCAACAAATGTAATGCAGGTAAATGCACATAAATGCATCGTACCAGAATGCAACCTACATGAATACGTCGAAATGCAAATGAATGCGTGAGCATGCAGCAGATCAGAAATGCATCAAAATGGAATGCAATGAAATTTTGTTGAATGCATTGAAATGCACGAGAATGCAACAAAATGCGGTGAGTAATAAACTACACCGATTTGAGTAATAAACTACACTTATCCCGACGCAGGTCGAGGTGTCGGCAGCTGAGAAGGAAAAGCGCAAAAAGTTGCAAGTCACCGAGTGGGCGAAGAAGCCGCCGTGCACGATGTGCGCAAGCACAACGCACGGCTGGGGCGACTGCAAGCTGAAGGCCAAATGCGCGTTTCTTGCATGCCAATGCGCACGCGACAAAGCCTGCTGGATCGACGCGGACGAGATGCCGAACGACAAGGAGCTGCTCAACGCGCTCGGCAAGCCCATTGTCGGCAAGCTGAAGGAGAAGCTCATTAAGTTCCGCACTGACAAGGGCAAAACTGTCTCATCGATCGAAATGTGCAATGAGTGCGACGAGTCCGAAGTGACCGAGCTCGAGTGCTCAGTTCTCGAGGAGCTCGACCTCAACGTCGATGCAAACACTGCGACCTCAAGCTGCCTCGCGCCGAGCACCTCGACGATCTGCGACATACCCACGGCAGTCCTGGCACGCATCGTCGAACTCTCCCACGGCGCGAACCCTTTCGTGCTTACTGCCGTATCGCACGGCTTCGAGTGTGCCGTCCATGACTACGTCGACGGCATCTACGAGGCCGAGGAGCGCAAGTATGCGATCGAGGTCGCGGACATAAAGCTGAAGGTCGACACGCAGCGCAAGGCGCTCGCAGCATCCCCATCGCTGCGTGCCGTGTGCGCCACGCAGATCCAAGAGGCGGTCAAACGCTTCCTTGCCCGCCGGCACCACATCTGCGGCATCGAGCTCGAGATCAGCTCTGCGGCCCTCGCTGCCGACACCGAGCCAACGATCAAAGTCCAGATTGACGGCGGTGCGAACACGAACCCGCCGATGCCACCGCCTACCCCGATCGTCGTCAAGGCGGGCTACGAACCGCTGCCTGATGGCACGCGCCTCGAAATGTGCTTCGACATCGACAAGAACAAGGCGACTTGGTTCCCTGCAACCGTCATCAAATCTCACAAGCAAGAGTCAGGTAAGGTGTTCACGGAGCTAAGCTGGGATGACAAGAGCTGGGCCGACGACCCGAAATGGAAGGGCAAGCTCTATGACCTCACCTCGCAGCTCCAACCGTGGCGACCGATTACCATGCCCGCTGCTGCTGCACCTGTGCCCACTGCGCCCATCGGCATCGCTCCGGTCACCGCGCCGCCGCGGGGGGCGCCACGCAGGGTGCTGCGCTCGGCTGGACTGTCTATGCCGGTCTCAGCTGCGCTCGAGCACATCCTCCCGGGCCTCTCGGAGACGGCATCCATCGACACCTTCAACGCGATTGCGCACCAGTGGCTCGGCCACATCGTGCCCATCGAGGTGCATTCGATTGAGGAGCTCGACGAGGCACGTGAGCTCATCCACAAGATTGAGTGCTCCCTCAGCAACGTCGACCCGTTCCAAGCCGAGGTGAGCGCCGCCGAGCTTGCTGAGAACCTCGAGGTCTCCAAAGTGCTCAAAAACGTCATTGACGTCAAGTCGGCAAGCGGAGAATGGTTCACGATCACCATCCCGAAGAATGAGCGGGCGCTCAGGAACGACCCGCACGAAGCCGAGTGGCGTGCGGCGCACCAGGTGGCGCATGAGTCGGTGCTTGCCAACCCGCTCAACAAGCTTGTCAAGCGCAAGGATGCCAAGGCAAATGGCGCGATCATCGCCCTATATATTTTCCCGAATCAAAACACATCATAGTATGCTTTACAAGTTCATCATAACTCGGAAGATGTTCCTGTAGCGCTTTAGCGTTTGTGAGACGATGTAGTTGCATTTGTGAGACGATGGAGTTCGACGAACTGACGGTTGTGAGACGATGTTGTGAGACGATGCGGTTCAACGAACTGGCGTTTGTGAGACAATTTAGTTGCGTTTGTGAGACGATGTAGTTGCATTTGTGAGACGATGGAGTTCGTCGAACTGACGGTTGTGAGACGATGTTGTGAGACGACGCGGTTCGACTTGCAACAGTAAAAATGAAAACGTCTCACAAACGCAACCGACCAACTATCGTCTCTCAAACGCAACTAAATCGTCTCACAACCGAAACCATGAGTTCAATCGTCTCACAAATAAAAGTCGAGGAACTAATCGTCTCACAAACGAAGTATTCTCTAGAAGGAGATTCAGGGGAGTCGAGGGAGTCGAAGGAGTCGATGGGAGTCGACCTTCGTCCAGCGTGAAGAGGGCTGTGGGGAAAACCTTGGGTATGCGCGCCTCGCGTCTCGCCACCACTGTAAAGCTGCCTTTGGCTTTGCTTTCGTGGTCTGGCGCACAAGAGCGCGCAGAGCCATGGCAAGCGAAGGTGGCTCCGACCCGTCCGAGGACGTGGCGAAGCTTTTCGCGGTGACTGAGTGCCTCGTCAGTGCAGGCATTGCCCCGTCGATTCACCAGGGCCGCGGAATCATCGTCTCTGCGTTGTCCAAGAGCACGGTGAGAGCCACGATCGAATTCAGTGATGATGAGGAGGACTTTAGCTTCGAGATCGTCAAGGAGGAGCTGTGGCGCGCGGTCAGGCTGCTCGAGGAGCATGGCTGCGGAAGCGAGGTTCCGTCCGCGGCGACGAGTTTCGACAGCAAAGCTCTCCGCGTCAAGATGGCTGGCATGTATCTGACGACTGAGATGCCCTCGATGGAAAGGGCTTCAACCTCGTCAGGCGTTGTTCGTTCGGCACGTACGCGTGCTAGTTCTTCATCCCCTGCCGCGGCGCTTTCAGCGCCGCCTCGCTCGGGTACCCCCGCGACAAGTGAGCCGCGGGCTGTTGTTGTTCCTGAAGCCGTCGGGTCGAGCCCGAGCGCTCGAGTGGCGACGCCGCGTGTGGCGTCGACGGTGGAGCGCGAGGCTCGCCGGGAGTCGGAAGCCGAGCGTCTCGAACGCCCAGCGGCCGCGCGGCGCCCTGCGGTTGTTGCTGCTGATCGCCTCAAGGACGGGGAAGATCACGCGCGCTTCGAGCGCTACACGCACGATGGGGCGGAGCGAGCTTGTCAGTGCGGCAGCTGTTCGAGCGGGTACGCCAGTGCCGTGCAAGACGTCCGTGCAGGGCGCTACGGCGCTGAAGGCGCTCCGCGAGATCGTTTCTGAGCATATGGAAGGACGAGAGGGCGGGCAGCATGCTGCTGCGTCCGGCGCGGCAGGGCGCATGCGGTCGTCGTCTCTCAGCTCGTCGGGTGTGCTTATGCAGAAGCTGGGTCTGCCGGTGGCGACCACGCGCCTGCAGATGTTTCATGTGGCGGATGCCGGTAGCTCCTACAAGGGGGGGCCGGAGGCGCTGGGCCAGAGCATCTTCGAGCGGGGGCTGCGTACGATCTCGAATGATGCCGCAGCCCGTCAGCAGCTGGTGGACCTCGTCGCGCTGCTCGAGGAGGGCCTTGCCGACGCGGGGACGGTGCGGAAGGGCGGCAAGAGGATGACGCCCGGCTGTCTCTTTGTTCGTGCGGTTGCGGAGCTCGTTGGCACGGCTCTCGCGAGCAGCGCCAACTCCTCGACCATGTGGGCTCACGTCTTCCTGGCAGAGCAGTGCGGCAAGCCGTCGGCGAGCAGCCGTGAGAGCATGCAGCACGACCGGGGGTACGAGTACCTCGACATCGTCTGGCAGGCAGTTTGCTCGGTGCGCGCGGGTGTCGAGCAGGTGCTGCAGCAGGAGTGGCGGCGCCTGATGCGCCGCGAGAGCCTTGACACGACCGAGCTCGCCAACGCCTGTTGGTACGGGCGATGGCGCAAGTTTGACCTCAAGAAGGCCATCACTTCCGAGCAGACCTCTAGCTGGCTCGGCGTGGTTAAGGGCGACGCCAACAGCCTGTCGAGTGTCTGGGCGATCTTCACATCGTTCTTCAGCGCTCTGACGTACTTGATGACGACGCTCACCCACTTTTGGGACCCGGAGGTCGCGTTCACGTTGCAGCTGATCACCTCTTCGGCGGTGAGTGCCCTCGAGGCGCCCGCCCGGGCGGACTCGTCGACCACCGAGTAGGGGCAGCAGCGGATCGGCCACATCGGCAGCCGCTCATGATCCTCTGCCCACCCTTGGAGCACGCTCTTGGTGATCTTCGCCTCCGCCTGCTCGAAGAAGGCCAGCGCACCCGAGTGGGGAGCGCATAACAACGTCCCAAACTCGACTTGCGAGTCGTCGCCGAAGCCCCGCAGGCACTCGTCGATAATAGCCTGGTCCGGGTAGTCAATCCCCAAGATGGAGATCGCGTGCCTGTTCAGGTCATGCCGAACTGGCGTCCCGGTAGCGATCACCTGCGCCGGAAGGCCGTGGGCGAGGGGACGAAGATCCCACACCCAACCCCGCGCCTCCGGAACTGTATGCATGTCCTCCGGAAGCCATAGATCCTCCGGGCGGAGACGGCGCGCCAACGAGGCATTCCCCCGGCGCGCTGCCGCCGCCATACGCCGAAACCGCCTGAGCCACCGCCCGATGAGCTTGATCGTGCCAACCGGCACGACCTGGTCGAGCCGCGTCACCCTGGGCGGAAAGGCCGAGTGCGCGTCAGGGTTCGCTTTCGTGCGCCCGACAGATGGGCTCGGTTATCGCCTCAACTTCCTACGAGGACTTCGAGGCGATGTTCGACCATGAGGAGTTCGTTCGCTAATGGTCTTCAGTGATCAAGGCGGACTATTTCTCGGCGCTGCTCTTCAGCGTTGGGGTCTCTTCGCACACACTGACTCGAGCTTGGTCAGCTCGCGGCAGGTCTGCGGGCTTCCGAGGGCAGCTATGGCGTGTGTACCCATCCGTGTTCAGGGGGGTCGCCGCGCCGTAGCAGTCCTAAGGGAGGCCAGTAGGCCAAACCGTCTATACTACCGTATTCACACTGGGGTCGAGACGCTGGATACACACCGAACGTCGCGAGGGATGGCGGCGTCTGGCAGCGACGTGTTCTCGGTCTCTGCAGCTTTGCACGTTAAAGATACAAACGACCTTCTGAAGATCGCCAATACGCCGCATCACCTCGAAGGCACCAGACTGCATGAACCGTGTTGCACCCGTCATGGCAGGAGCAGAACGCCTTCAATTGTTGAATCTTTTGGCGGACGGGAGAAGTGGCGAAAATGGGGATGGACGGAGAAGTGGATGGGAGACTTGGAGTGCCGCGAATGCATATGTGATCAGATCAATCACACCCGCACAACGACAGCGGAGAGGGGTGGCAGGAACTTGGCTGTTCTCATCCTTGGTCATCGTAAACGCCTTGCCTTTGACTCGCTACTCCCTCGTGTCATTGAGGTCAATGTGCGACAAGGTCACCGGGTCGCCGTTTTCATTTATCTCGAGACAGGCAGTATGGCGGCGCCATATGTGGACTATGCCGTTGGCGAAGTAGGGAGTCTTCAGAGCCATCCCGCCTTTCGCGATTTGTCCCCAGCCGTGCTGCGAGAGACTCTTGGGCGCAAGGTGAGGCAGGCCGGCGGGCACGTGGGCGCGATCGTGCTGGACCCATCACCTCCCGATGCCCGCTTTCCGTCAGAGACGTCGGACGGCTCTAATTCATCGCACGCGTCAAATTGGCCGCGATGGCGCCTGTTCAGCTACGACGACCGAATCCGTCGCACGGTCGCAATCGTCCTCAAGAAGGAGCTCATGGCGTACCGGCTGATTCTTCATGATGAGGAGGCCCGGAAGGAGCGCTACGACTGGGTCTTGCTCATGCGCGAGGATGCTCACTGGCTCAGGCCGTTCAACTTGAGCGCGTTCGAGCCAGGCTACGTGCACGGCAAGGATTGCGCTACTTACGGCGGTTGGAATGACCACGTCTACTTGATCTGGCGTGAGTTTGCTGAGCCGATGCTGAGCAGCTACTTGGAGCTGCACACGCCGCGGCGACTAAATCGATGCTGGCTCCGGCCTGGTAGTCGCGCAGGCACGCTCACGTCGTCATCCGAGTGGAAGTCTACTCGGCACATCAACGCCTCTTCATCTAAGGGTGTTCTGACAGATGCTCTCGCGTGCGTGAATTCTGAGCAGTGGCGGCAGCGCATCGGAACGCTATTCGGCATTCCTTTCCAGGGACATCCCGCGGAGGAGCTTGCGGTCGTACCAGCTTAATCGGGGTTAAGGCCATCTTCTCTTCACGGCGCCGTAACAGCGCCTCTCAGGCCCGTTCCGATGCTTCCGTACTGTTCACCGGAACCATACAGGACATTGGTAAGCTGTAGGGCCGGAAATACGAGCGCCAGGATCAACCCGAACACTAGATGTGACGAAACTGTATCGTGGCGCGG
>Ga0210245_101408_pt1 | contig 19346 bp, 24 predicted proteins | sample ChrtobMetaP3_4mM_FD_155450 | JGI IMG/M metagenome (GOLD analysis project Ga0210245, IMG submission 155450) | Chrysochromulina tobin associated microbial communities from unialgal haptophyte culture, Seattle, Washington, United States - P3_4mM | ecosystem: Host-associated > Algae > Haptophytes >...
CGAACCCATCGGGTATATCCCGCCTGCTGAGGCTGAGGCAAACTACTACCGGCAATTCGCCAATCAGGCCACTGCTGTGGTGACCTGACTTAAACCAAACAGCCTCCGCGGAACCCGGGGCGATTCAGTCCATTCCACTTGGTCGCGACCGAGGCTGTCACTGTTGTTCCATTCTTGAACAAAGCTGAATCCTGCGCTCTGACAGAGGTGTCGCAGATGTCCAGAAGCATCCGGAATGAAAAGTCGGCCTGCTGCATCTCTATGGTCATGAGCGCTCGCATCGTCACGCCGGGTCGGTACCGAGTAGAGAAAGCGGCCCCCAGGCTTGAGGCAGCGGCGCACAAAATCGATCGCCGCAGGCTGCATGTGCACAGGCACATGCATGAGGACCGCCGAGCACAGAACTCCATCAAACTGTCCGTCGAAAGGGACGTCGCAATCAGGCAGAGCACCTAGGCTGAACCGGCCTACTAACTCGGGATGGAAACGTTGGGCTTGCGCAATCAGTTGTTCAGAAGCGTCGAAGCCATAGACTTCGCGGCCGATAAAGCTCAGCAGCGCCATGTCCCTGCCCGATCCACAACCCACGTCCAATACGCGGCCGCCAGGAGGAAATGCCGCTTCGAAATGAACCGACATCCCGTTCACGATGGACTCGTACCGTGACGCAACGTCGGCAGCATTGACTGAGTAGTAGGCGAGGGTCTGAGGATCCATAGGTGTTCGATAGAGGCCTGTTGAGGATAAGGCCCTGTGGTCGGCGTATTTTTCGTTATTCTGGCTGCCTACCGCACAGAGGAAAAACGAATGGCGCATTTGGAAATTGAGGTACCCGACTTCGAAGTGCCAAGCTTGAGGTCCCTTTCGGGGAGGGGGAGCGAAGCCGCGCGGTCTGTGATGGAAGCGGACTTGGCGGAGAGTTATAGGTCTAGTGCTTTCATAAACACAGATTGGGACGAAGTGCGCAGGATGTTCGACTCAGGCCACACGATCTGGTTTGGGTCATACACGATCGCTCTGAACGATGCGGTTGGAGAAATCGCAGCCATATCCAGCTTGCTCGCTGAAAACGATATCCATACGATCTCCCGCGCCGTCGTTGTGATGACTGGTAGCAATGACCGGTTAGGGCTCACGGGTACCAAAGCTATGTGCGAGGCTCTTCGCGACGGCTTGGGATTGGAGCGATGGACTTTCGGAGTGGTGCATCATGCTGGAGTGTCAGATCGGGTACGACTGACTCTGTTGCTGGAGACCCCGCAGTCTTGAAGGACCTGTGGCAGGTTGCTCACTTCGATGAAACCGTCGCAAACTCTTTGACCGGTTTGCGCTTACCTGCTCTGGAAACGGTGTATAGCCAGCAATACAGCGTTGCGTGCCCGCTGCGGTCTTTAGATTCCGGTTTGATTGGGTATCGTGCGTAGTGTCTGCCCAAGATGCCTTCCAATTGGCCCAGCGAGCCGCTCGCGCATTCAGTGGCATCCTCAGGGATTTTGTTTTGCTTGTACCGCTGCACCAATGGTTGTGCGACGCAACGAGTGAGTGATCGTTTGGCCATAGCACACTTCACCGAGATGGGAGTTGCAATGGGCGCAGTTCATGTGGACCTCACACCTGTTTCAGCGCATCCATGATGGGGACATCGTTCGGGCTGTTAAGCACTTGTGCAAGCTGTTCCACTGGAACCAGCATGACCGCTTGCGATTCCCACCCCATATCGGCGGGGTTGCCACCAAGGCGCTCTGCCAGGAAGTACCGGGTGTAGCTCTGACTGCGTTTGACGTCCACCAGATGCTTACGCAGGCGCACCTGGAGCCCTGACTCCTCGTATGCCTCGACCAGCGCAGTGGCCTGGGTGGACATGCCATCCATGGTCCCCTTGGGAAACGTCGCTTTGTAGCCTCCAAAGCCATTGCTGGGTGCCACGACCCAGACCCGACCGTCGGGCTCACGGATCACCACGCCTGCGGCTTTTTTGTACCCAGCAGGCACTTTGAATTCGGGTTCAGGCACCGCTGTCGTTGCCGCAAGGGCTTCCCAATCCTGTGCACTCGATGGCGCTGCACTCCAGGTCAATGCCGAAACGCCGTTGATCTCACCAGGCATGGGTCCGTCGGGAATCACACAGGCAATAGCCTTGGCATCCGACCAGGCGGTCAGAGGACTGGGGTGGCTGGGTTTTCTGAGCTCAACATGCTTGTCCTGCTCACCGACCTTCGGATGGAAGACTGGCCCGCTGGGTTGGATGGGTTTTGGGGCAGCTTGGTACTTGGCCGGCTCGGTTTGAAGACGGTGAAGCACATCCGACACGTCGTGGTACAAGTGAGCGCGGGCATTCCCTTGAACCTTAGCCACCTGGCTCTTGAAGTTGCTGTACTTCAACTGGCTCACCAGGCTCGCCATTGCAGCAGCCACGTCGGCGCGGGGGGCGACCGCGCGAAAACGGTAGTCATTGGTTTTGCTTTCTTGCACTTCGCCTAGGGCGGGCAAGTACTGTTCGCGCAAGGCGTCCAGATCGCCTCGCACCCGTGCCCGCACGGTCAGCGTGTCCGCCGTAACGTCGCTGGCTTTTTGCACGACGCTGAAGAATCCCACGGGCGTAATTAACCACATATCTGTTCCTTGTTTTTCTGCTTCATCGATGCTTGGAAAAAAGATGAGCCAATGCTTGGGACACGTCCTTCGCCAACTGAACCGAACTGCTGAAGTGCAAACGCGGCGACGGCCTATGCACTGGTGAACGCATCAACCAGCTAGCCGAGGGCGCCGTTCTTCACACTGGGCTTTCGGCGTTGGTGCTGTCCACCTAGTGGGAAAGCAGGGAGCAGCGGGAGGCTTTTGCAAAACCATGCGTTGGCAGGCCTGTCACCATGACTTCTTGTGGTAATCAAGAACCCTGGTCGACCTTTCCAAGAGACAAGGCCAGTGTGTCGGCCTCTTCGGCCAAAGTGAATGCGCTTGATTCAATACGCCAGAACTGAGTTGCCTGAATAGTTCCTAGTGCGACGCCGTGTTTGTCATAGAGGGCACGAGTCAGGGCGTTCAGGGAGTCGTAGGATTGACCGTCGTTCTGCCAGACGAAGCGGTTATCGGCAGTGAAAACCGCCACCATTTCAGAGGCTTCGAGGGGAGCGAGAGCTGTGACTTTGCTCTCATTCAGAATGATCTTGACGCCGTCCTTTAGTCGCCCAGCGGAAACCAACAACGATACAGTTCGCGCACGTTTCGACTTGGCTTGATTCTTGGCGCTTTCAATCTCTTTGGCGCGTGCTCGAACCTGGTAGTCTTTTGCAGCAGGGATGGGAATGATCTGGTCAAAGTGCAGGGCCTTTTGACCGTTGAGGTCATACACACCGACTTCGAAGCATGTGATGTCCATGCCATCGAGATCCTGTGAGATGGAGCCAAACATCTCGTTCAACCAGAGAACCGTCGTGGTGATTTCTTTGTTGAATTTGCTTGAGATCAAATAGATCTTGGGGATTCGGGGCAACTCAATGTCACCCGGGCTCGACGCTCCAAGAAAACTAAGAAGCTCGCTCTCCCATTCGCCCACGACCAGTGCTGGATTGGCTTTCTGCCGATATTGGTAACCGGCCTGGACTAGATCGTTGAAATTGCAAACGGAAAGCATGGCGGCGTACCTGAGTGCTTGTAACTCGGCATGCGCCCCATCGGAGTCTCTCTTGAACTCCATGACATACAAGTTCAGGTCGGCGTCCACAGCCAGAATGTCAAGCCGTCTGGCGCTGTCTTCCCAACGACTAAATTCGGTAGAGATGGTCTTCAGCCCTGGGAAGAACATCCCCAGGTTCGACGCTACGAGATCACGAACCTCGCTTTCTGTGTACCCAGCATCCTTGATGGACAGTCGAGCCACACTGCTGGCTTGGTTCATTGAATTTTTTGGCAGAAGGTAAAAGGGCATAGGCGGAGGTCGAGTTAAAGGGAAATGATGCTCAGGAGCACCCGAGCTGAATGCCTTGGGCATACACACCGTCAAAAATAGCTTCAAGCCCAGGATGCGTGCCCCTCAACCCGTGCACGACTTTGTTTGACCATTCAAAGTAGTCCTTCTTGCGCTCAGGCGTCCAATCCGCAGGCTGTGAAGCCAAGATGTCTCGAAGGTTGCTGCTTTTGTCCGCCAGTTTCACCAGCCGACCTGCATAGGACATGTGTGGTGCATGTTCAATCTGCAGTTCCTTGCGGCGACTCCAACATCGAACGCCAGTTCGTCAAGGAACTGGACACCAGCAGTGATTTCGTGGTCTACGCCAAGCTGCCACACGGCTTCCTGATCCCGACACCGGTAGGCGACTACAACCCCGACTGGGCCATCTCGTTCAAGGAAGGCTCCGTCAAACACGTCGACTTCGTGGCCGAAACCAAGGGCGCCATGTCATCCATGGAACTGCGCGAGATCGAGAAAACCAAGATCAAGTGTGCCCGCAAGTTCTTCAACGAAATCAACCAACGCTTTGCACCCGAGGTCGTCAAGTACGACGTGGTGGACAGCTTCGGCAAGCTGATGGAGTTGGTGAAGTAACAGAAACATCGAATCGCCCCGCGGGTGATTCGATCATGGCGAGCTGGGTTCAAGTTTGAAGACCACACGAAGCGCCCTGGTGTCGTCACCGAACTAGCCTGCCTTCACCGTTCCCCTGCATTTTGGGAAGGTTGAACACCCCCAGAACGTATTTCCTAGGTTCTCTCCTTGTCTGGCGGTGCGCAGTGTCATCGCAGCACCGCAACGTGGGCATTCAGGTTGAGCTGCGGCCTTGACTGGGGTCACGGGATTTCGTGCTGCTGTTCCCGTTCGGGGGACTATGCACTCCGTAGAGCTGGGTGCATCGCCTTGCGCCGCAACTGGCTGCCCTTGAGCGCTCTTTGCCTGCTGAATCATTGCGAAGAGTTCGATGCCGTCAACAAGTTCGATGTTTCGCCCTTCGGCAAACTCTTTGGCATCGGTCGTAAACCGCCCCGAAGTGATCACAAAGCCGCCCGCACCACCTCTGGCTGCCATGACGCCATAGAGTTCCCGCACCGTTGCCACGCTTACTTTGTAGGCCTTCCACTGCTTGCACTGCACGAAGAATTTTTCCGAACCTTTGGTCAAGACAAGATCAACGCCGCCATCGGGGCCGCCGCCACCTGTCTCGTCCACGCGATATCCCTGCAGTCGATAGGCTTCACCAACCAGCAACTCAAATTCTCGCCAACTCATGTCGTCCAAGACGCGGGCGCTGCGTGCTTGCGCCACGTCCGCAACCAAAGTTTGACGCTGTTTGCGACGCCATGCCGATAGGGCTGCTGCTACTAGTAAAAGCAGTGGCGCGATGTACTGAGCGGCGTTCGCGATGCCATGGAGGATAGCCTTCTGCACCATGGTTCCCACCAAGGCACCCCCTTGGCTTTGTATGTCTGAAACCTGAGTGGGCGACGCTAGGCGGTGGAGGAGGAAATAGCTGAGCGCTGCGAGTACCAGGCAGACCCACCATGGAAGCATGGCAAGCGAGTCTAGAACAGCTTCCAATGGACTAGATTTCTTGCGTCTGGCCATCATTCCTCCCGATGTTTTGTAACGTGTGCACGATGTGGCGCAAGCATTTGATCATGTCCGATAGAGAGGTGTGATCTGCCGATGGCTCCTGTGTTTCTAGCGCGGTAAGGTTGTCTTCTCCTTGGCGGCGCAGGTAGCGCTGCTCGACTCAAGCGAACGTCTTCAAGAGGGGACATCAAGTGCCATTGGCTCGCTAGCAGGAGCATCATTGAGAAATAGCGATGTGCGCCGCAGGCCCTTTTCAAAAACCACCTGCGCAGGCGTGAGCAGGGCCTGCGGCGGTGGACGATCGGTCTGCGAAGAGACCGCGCTTTTTCCATTTGTAGACCATCGGCTCACGAATCCCAAAGCACTGAAGCTGTAACACTAGCGGTCTCGTCGGGGTCCACAATCTCAGGTCGTACGGCAGGCAGGGTTAGTGTAGGGCGATCAACCTGGCATCCTATTCTGGGTAACCTGAGGAGGCTCTGTCGACTTTGTGAAACGGGCGAGCAATAAAGAGTAGATGGCATGTCTGCGCAGCCGTCTGAAATTCGCTATTTAGAGGGGCTGATGATGGGGATTTTAGAGATGCGATCGATTCGAGTGGATTATTTTTTAACATTGCTCGCGTTTCGGAAGTGCCCCGCCAGAGATAATTCAGTCGGAATCAAGTGCATTGTCGGTGGGCAAATATCGGTAAAATCTTCATGTGGATCGGAGGTTAACTGGTTTCCTGTGGAGTTGTCTTCGGAGGATATGCGGAATTTAGAGTGGACCTTGGAGGTGCTTCCGGAATTGAAGTATCCCATCAGTCCAATAGATGCAGAACTATTCATGCAAAAGTTCTTGATGTTAAAAGGACGGCCGAGATGGTTGCCGCGTTTACTGGAACCCCTTCATATAAGAAGGGATGACATCAATCGAGTGGAGTCGTATGTTAATCTAAAGCGAGGTTTTACCGAGCTTGTCAAATCGGGGTGTTTTAAAATATACAATTCTCGTTATGAATATGTTAAAAGCGCTGCGGATGATATGCTAATTGATTTTGGTAATATCGAGGAGTACGCTTCAGAAATGGGGGTCAAAATTTTCGCAGACGAAATAGTGTTTGCTGATTTGCCTTGCATTGACCTTTTTGCTGACAGCACAGAATCGTTTCCTTCCACGCCGCTGGGCTTAAATGATCGCCTTCTGCGAGAAGGCATGCCCAGTCCCGAAAGTTACGAAGGCGGGCTGATCAGTCGTTCCTATGGTTTCCAAAAAGTAACCACGTAGGTGGCGGACGCTACGCTCAATCCGGGCCCAGCTCTTCCAAACACTAAAGCGGCGAACGTTACCCTGAGATGCGCCCAGCAAGAAGGGCAAGCACTCGTTTGGCATGACGGCCCACTTTAGCGAGGATACGGATTCAGGCCTGGTGCAAAGCGTCCGAGGCACTAGTGGCCGAGAACATAGGTTATCGCACCCGGAGAGCTCTCTCTCGGATGGTCGAACAGTGGCTCGAAGACTGCCACTTGCGCAAAGTCCTAAGCATGTATTCCGGACTTGTGGATGTTCCTTGGGGCTGTAGTTCTTCATCCACTTTGCTCTTGAACTCGCCATGGGCAAGCAGCCGGTTCGGCGAAACTTCGGCGAGCTTCTTGCCCAATCTTTCGAGTTCCATCTCGGACGCGCGCAGCAGCTCACGGTCATTCAAGTGCAGTCCCACTCGATAGCATCTGCCGGTGGCAAGGATCTCGCTATCGATGCCGCCACAGCCGGCCACGAAAAATGTAGTGGCCAGGCTCAAAAGGAGAAGAATTCTTTGGTGGCTAATATTGAACATAGGGAGTTGGCACACGTATTTGGTGCACTGGAAAAAATTTGGAGTGATAGAGGGGCTTGATTGGTAGCTTTTGGTGATTCGCACGGCTGCATACAGTGGAACCGACAACCAAAACAGCATACCAGGCAAGCTGGTAGCGATAAGTGCCACCAAGGCGGATCACTAGCAAAAAAAACCTTACCCACGACCTGTCCTCACCCGCTGTTCGATCCTGGAAACAGCGGGTGAGGACGGTATGCGAAAAGGAGGAGTGGATACCTGAACTGGTTTGCGGCAGCCTCTTTCAGTAGCTATCCCATAAAGTGCTGAGCTGCATCAGATAGAAGCCATGAAGATCGCGCGCTATCCGGGCATTTTTTGCCGCATGTTCAAAAACGTACTCGGGCTTGATCTGCTCTTGGAGCGTACGGTCCGGGAAAACTAGTTCTATCCTTGAGGCAAGATAAACCGGTTGCCCTGCCTGAACAGTCCACTGGGATACCTCGTGCGCGCGCTGAAACTTCGCCAACTTCTGACGCAGCTTTTCGGACTGCGCATCAATCTTCGCGAACTCAGGATTGTTTGGCGCGTTCGTTGCCTTTGCGCGCGCTAGCTCCAATGCCTCCCTCCTTTTGGGTAGGTCGCCTTCCAATGCCTTGAGGTACTCTTGCTCGTCGCGAAGGCGCCGGTTGCTGGCCTGCTCAAGGCTCTCAAGCCTGCGTTGCACTTCCTCTGTGACTTCGCGAACGATCACGCTAGGCGACTTGCTGGAGCCCGTGTCGAAGGTTTGGGCGCATATCAGATACCGGGCCCTGTCTGCTTTCATCGATTCTGGGCAGTTCGCCAGAAACCGTGCAGCGGAGCTGCATGAACCGGCCATATTTTTGACCAGGCCCTGCACGGTTTCGTCAACATACTGCTGAGGGTTAGCTTGCGCGCAACTCGTGGGCGTCACCTGCTGTAGGCGGGCTAGGTCAGCACGCAGGGCTTGTGCCTTTAAGCCGCCTTCTTGGCTCACAAGGGTCGTCACTAGCTTTGTCTGTTCCGCAAGCTTCGTCTCCGTGGAACTAAGCGATCGCTCTTCATGCTCCAGCATCTTTGCAGCACTTTCAAGCGAAAGCGCTTTCTGTCTATCGTTTGAAGCTATGTCTCGAGCAATTTTGTTGGAGAGTGCGTCCCGCACAGCATCGCTTTCACAGGTGTACTGCACGATGGCGCGGTTGCGATCATCAGTGAATTTCTCCCACTTGGTTTTTGTGCAACCCTCACGCTTGTCGAGCAGTTGACCCACTGTGAACGCAGGCCAGCTCTGCAGTTTTGAATTTTTGACCGTGCTAATGTCTCCTCCGAAACATCCTGCCAGTAGCGCGGAGAGCGCCAACGGTATGACTCGTAAAAATTTCATGGCAACTCCGATATTGATGGGCTATGCCCGAATACAAACAAAATGAGGTTTGCATCGTTCTAAAAGAACGTGCAGCATCCTCTGGTTCTACCGTGCGGGCACGGTAGTAGCGTCTGCATTCACCAGCCATTGCAAATCTCAATAGAAAAGCAAAGGCCGTGAATGCAAATGTGTAAAAGGCGACCGTTCACCCTCGCTTTCGCAGCTTCTACCCGGACCTTGCACGCTTGCTCTCTGGAAAAGGTCCGCGCCCCTATCTCGCCGCTTTGAATCCAGGCGCCCAATGCCGTACCCTAGAGTGCGGCATTGGGCGCTCGGATCCGCGAAGTCGGGGAAGGTGCGTCTACTCTTAATGGATGCGCTGTTTGACTACGTGTGCAATCTGGGTTTTCTCGGCCTTCTTTGGATTGCCTTGCTTTTGACCCTTTGCATGGGAACCAGACGGGCCTAGCGCTGGCGGTGATGCATCGGGTAATTGGGTGGCGGGCTTGAGTTCGTCTGCCTGCTTGGGCGCAAGGGCCTGAACTGGTTCAACAGTCAGTTCAACTTTTGCCCCTGATCCAGTACATGGATGTACTGCTGAAGCCTCGAGGGCTGAGTCAGAAAGCTCGAGGTGCGCGGGCGGGGAATGCTTGGCTGGCGAAACGAAGGACTTCACGGATCGCATGATCGAAACCACCCGTACTTCCCTGTCGTTCATCACGGTTGCGAAGCACGTTCGGCCGTAGCTCCCCTGTACAACGCGATAGCCAGCGGAACATGCCGGTGGAAGAGGCCCGGCGCTTGTTTGGGCCAAGCCAGAGACCTCCTTGCCGTCAGCTTCGTTGAGCGTCTGCCCTGGTTGGTACTTGTGCAAGATGTCTAGATAGTGCAATCGAGCACGGTTCAAGCTCGGAAATTCGTGCTCAGAAATGCGGACAGGGATTCGGGTAGGCATGTGTATTCCTTGAAGTGAAAGGGTTGTTGAGCGTCGAATGTGAACTTGCTCACACCATTAGCGTGCTTCTTAGTCTGGGCATCAGCCCATGCTTCAACGTCCCTTGCCGTTCGCGATGCCGATGAGTATCCAAACGACCATAACGAGCCTGCCCAACCAAAGACCCAGGGAGGCAAAGAACAGGTAAATCATCAAGCCAGCGATAAGCGGCTGTGCGATGCATGCCATGGGTTGTGCTTCGGCGGTCGGTTGATTTGCCAGCACAAAGGCAATGACCGCAGCGATCAACACACCGCCTACAAACTGCCGAGTCCTGGTGAGGCGATTACTGGCCATACCAACCCCTGACCCAGGTGGTACGCGAAGCCTCGATATGACTCACTTCCCCAGTTGTTGGCCTAGACCGCATACAGCAGACCGATCAATAGATACCCCATCAACAGCCAGCGACCCAGCCAAAACGCTTCATGTTTGGTCCTTTCCTTGAACTAAAAAAATCGTCACCTACGACGCAATCTGGGTTGCTTTAAAAAGCGAAGCAAACTCCGTAGATGCAAACAAAGCAAAACCGCATCCTTTCGCGGTGTCTGCCAAACCCACGCCCCCGAGCCAACTGCCTGACCCAGGCAACGTGCGCGAAGTCCTCGCGTACTGGGTCCGGCTACTGCGTGTAGAAAAAGGCTGGTCCCAGGAAAGTCTGGCCCTGGAGTGCGAACTCGATCGGACCTACGTCTCAGCAGTCGAGCGCTGCCGTTGGAACGTTTCCCTGGCCAACATCGAGCGCATCGCAGTAGCCCTGGGCGTTGAGCCCTGGACCCTGCTCAAACCCCCGGAACCGGCCCGTAAGCCCGCTCGCAAGTCCGTACGCAGCAGCACTGGTAAAACTTGATTCCCAGCCAGACGATCGCCCGCTTCAGGTCGAAGGAACCGGTTTGCCCTCGCGCGTGAGTGAACCCTGCTGGTAGATGAACTCCAGCACCTGTCGAGCCGCCTTGCGCTGCTCTTCCTCAGGTTCAAAGGGGCCTGCAAACCCCACCATCCGGATCACCAGTTTCTCGGTCTGGTTCGGCTTTGTCTGCACCACGGCAGACACCAGATCCGAGCAGGATCCGAACTGCGGAGAAACCTGCACCCCTTGAGCAGACACCGCCATCACGCGGAATAGGGCAGGGCAGGCTGTGCCTGAACCGCTTTGCAGCAGCAGGACATCCTCACCACCCACGGACGCGTGCCGCACGATCAGCACCGACTCGTCCGGGGCCGGCACAACCACTTGCCCGTTCAGCAGGACTGAAGAATCATCTTCTTTGATCACCACTTCGCCGAAGCGGGTCGTGACCTTGGCCTGTGGTGCTTCCAGACCCGACTCCATCCGAGCCGCCCCCGCATCGATCAGACCCAGCCATGCCGATGGAGATACGCTGAAACCCAGCTTCGCCAAAGCCACCGTTGAAGGCGCCTGGCTGTCCAGAGGTCTGGCCCGCACCCCTTCGACCAGACAAGGCATATCAGGCGCGCACTGCGAAAGGATCCGCTGACCCAGCGGAGAGTCCGGATCAAAAACAAACGCGATGAGATCCCCCGATTCAGGGCTCACCTCGATCAACGCGGCCTTGCTGCCACTGCGGTCCAGTACCCCAGCGATCTCAAGGAACCCGGACACCGTCTGAACTGGCAACTCCGGCGCTTGCACCTCCACGGCCACCTTGCGTTCGCATCCCGCCATCAACGCTGCTGCCGCGATGGCAGCGCAGGACGCCGCTACCCAGCGCAGTGCCTGCGCCCTTGTCCCCATTGGTTTCATTGAACCCCCTCTTTAGATGTAAATGATATGTGATGCAAACGCATCCATTGAACGTGAAACAAACCCCGCCGGTTGACCCGGCAAACCCACTTCCCGCAATCGAGATTGCTGAACGGGCAGGGATGAAGGAGTAGCTGCGAGATCTTTGCCGCAGCTCGGCCGCCATCGTGTGTGCTCCTCCACTTGGGGCGTGACATCCCTGCCCGTAACCAGCTGACCTCAAAGGCGCGGCTGCAACTTCTACGCCTTGTTACGATCAACCAAGACGAACCATTGCCTGATTGAACAACTTGCGCGCTGCCATCCCCTTGAACCCGTCCACTGCCTCCAACCGCTGCGGCTACTGCGGCGCCACCAGCTACCACCGGGTGCTCGCCCGCGACGACGCCGGAGTCATGCGCTACACCGAAGCCCTGCGTTGCACAGGTTGTGGTCGCGAATACGCCAACCTTCAAGTCTGGCGCCGGGGCGGAGCACAAGAGCCGACCACTCCACCCATTGCAGCAGCAGACTGAAGGTGACGCGGCCCCTGGTTCGCGTAGAGTGACACCTGCGCCTTCCTGTCCTTGCCAAGGGCACGATTCGCCTCTCTCCCCACACTCAGCACCGACTCCTCTCACGCACACCCGCATGTCCAGCTACACCGAACTCCTGGCCCAGAAAAAACTTCTCGACGAACAGATCGCCAACGCCAAGAAGGCCGAGTCCGAACAGGCCCTCCAAACCGTTTTGCAACTCGTTCAAGAGTTCGGCTTCACCGCCCAGCAAGTCTTCCCCTGGAAGCCCCAGCCCAAGAAGGTCGCTGCCAAGTACCGTGATCCCGACACCGGTGCCACCTGGTCTGGCCGAGGCAAGCCGCCGCAGTGGATTGCGGGCAAGGACCGCGCGCCGTTTGTGATCGGCTGAGCTCCGCTAGGAACGGGAGTGCAGACTGCCTAAGCCGCAGAGATCCGAGGGCGCACAACCCGATGACAAGCGACTCATTGCCTCCTGAGATCACTAGTCCAGCGATCCAGCGCGATGTCCAGCGCCTGCTTGGGCGTTGCATGGTGCGTATTCAGCAGTACGAACACACCCTGAAGGTCCTGCTAGCGCACCATGAAATCTCTGGTCCGGTGGACACGCTTGCAGACCAGGCGGCCCAACGCGCACAGAAACTGTCTGGCCAGACACTTGGACAGTTAGCGAATCTGCTCTTCGGCTCGTTCGTTGTCCCCGAGGGGTTTGAGCGTGAATTGCTTCCGGAAGACAAGACACCCACAGATCGGGCGTCCTTCGCTCGCGGGTTTCGGATGACCATGCAATCTGAACAACTGGCGCAGACCAAGCTAGCTGTTCAGGAGTTGGTAGATCTGCGCAATGAACTGGTTCATCATTTGTTGGCCCGGTTCAACCTGGGGGATGAGCAAGGCTGCACGGATGCCATCGCCTACCTGGAAGACTCCTACTTGCGCATTGATGCTCGTTACCAGGAGCTCCGAGGGTGGATGTGGACCATGCACAAAGCTGCAGAAGCCATGGCTTCCTTAGTGCAGTCAGAGGCATATCTCGATTTGCTTTTTAACGGTATCAATCCCGACGGCAGCTTCGAGTGGTCGCACACCGGCATCGTGCGGGCATTGCGCACGCAGGTCCAAACGCTTGCTGGAGACAACTGGGTAGCGCTGGAAACCGTCAAGGCTCAGATGCTTGCGCATCATCCAGACCAAACCCCTCAGAAGTACCGCAGCGGCACTTGGCAGCAGGTGCTGTCTGAATCGGGCGAGTTCGATCTCGAATATCGCCGCGAATCCCACACAGCCCCCAAAAAGCCTTGGGTCCGATTGCGTCCAGAGCGCCCGCTCCGAAGTGGAGCGAAGGAACGCAAGCCCCCAGGACGGGGCCCAATAACACCCCTGATGGACCAGATCAACGGACCTCAATAGCGAGTTCAGCAGTCACCCGTGCATCGTCGGCATGATGGCTAGCGCCGCAGTCACCATCCCGCAGTCCGAACCTCCCTCGACCGTACGCGCCGACCAGACAGCACGAAATTCCGCGACCCGCGCTGCTGCCTTGTGGTGTGGATATGCACCAGGAACCAGACGTTGGTTATGCCCCAAGCCCCATGCAGGGTGCACCCGGGTATTCAGGACCAAAAGCCCGGAAGTCCCTGCGCACACCGCACTGCCTGAACCATCATCCAAAGGTCTCCAAGGCCCCTCCACCCCCACCACCAGCATCCATTGAGGCGCCGGGCAGGGCAGGCGAGGGGACCCCTGAACCTGCCTGGCAATCGACTGCCAGAGCAGCAGCACCAGGCCACCACGGTGAACCGCATCGTGGGACAGCGCCAGCAAGTCTTGCGGAGCTTGCTCCCAGACCAACTGAGCATTGAACCCCGGCAGGAGCCGCTGCGCATGACGCAACAACCCCTGTGCACTGACCACCGGCGGAACACTGACTCGCACTCCGGTGAGCAACGCAAACGCTTGCTGCAATGCCACCGCACCGGGACGGCGCGGCAGCACGGGATCCCGCACCAGAAGCCCGGGAAGCACCCTGTGCTCAGGTTCCGAACCCTCACCGCAGCGGTAGCCGGGTACCGTCTCCATCACCAGTCCCACGACATACCGGCGAACAACCCCTTCATGCGCTCGCATGAGAGGCTCCAGGATCCCCCGTTGCCGTCACGGTTGCACGGCTGACCATCGCCTCCTGCCGACGATGCAGCTTGCCACGCAGCGAAATCGGCTCAGGCGCTCGCTCCACTCCTTCGTCTCCATCCGCCATGGTCTCTGGATAGAACTCTTCCACGATGCCCGCGCCTTCTTCCTCCGATTCCTCAAACTCCCCGAGCGCCAAGCCCTGGCGTGCCGCTTCATCGAGCGCCGCCTGATCCAGACCCAGCGCAGCCTGTTGCTCGCGCTCTTGCCGCGCCAGTGCCACGACCTGGGCCAGACTGGTTCCCGCTCTCAACGTCAGGTCGACGTAGTAGATCGGCGTGCGATGCGACAGCGTCGTGGATTTGCCGCGCAGCCGAAGCTCCAAGGGCAGCCCCGCTAGCAGTCCACCAGACACCGCGAACAGGTAGCGCAGCCGAGCCGACAGTGTCCGGATGCTGTTGAACCCCGTGGTCCGAAACACAAAGCTTCCGAGCTCGTCATCTCCCACAGCTGTTCCTGTAGCTCCAGCGCTTCCGGTGGCTGAATCCGTCTGCCCAGAACTACCGGCATCCACACGCACATGCAGCCGCCCATACGGCTTGCAGTTCCCATCCTGGGCCAGTGCACAGGACACTGGCGAAGGGCAGGGCAGGGACTGCATCCCGGAGATCGTCACCCGCTTGCAGCTGTCCCCATCCCCCACACACAACGGCCTACCGGTCGCCCGATCAAACATCGTGTAGTTCGCCCGCAGGCTAAGATCCGGATCGTTAAACAACAAGCGCACCGGAATGCTGCGCAGCTTCGCACCGGGATCCTTGCGCAGTTGCCCATCCGCTGGATGCAACACCCACCCGTCCTTGTTCTGTACCTGGCTGGTGAGCGTGAACTCATCGTCCTTCTCGGGCAGGCGGCGCCCGTTCTTCTCCACCACCCGACCAATCGCAATGCGCCCGATCACGGGCGGTGTCAAAGCCAAACCTTTGAGCATGTGAATCTCCTTGTTGAATGTGATGAATGCACCCCCAAACAGAACGGGCCTCACCGTTGCCGATGAAGCCCGTCCGGGGGAATGCATGGAATAAAAATGAACCCGCCTCACGTTTGCACCAGGAACCGCCTGCTCCCAGGCTTGGGTACCGTGTAGGCCCGTACGGTCTCAGGCATCTCTTTGGCCAGCCGCGCTGTGTCCAGCGTGCTGCCATCCTTGCTGCGCTTGAAGCTCACTTCCCCGCCATCGAACACCGCCCGCGAGGCATCACCCATGCGCTGCTGGATGGATTGCTTGAGCTGAGCTTCCAGCGCTGACTGAGTGGCCAACACCTGGCGAACGGCAAGCAGGTCCGAGAACACTGCGCCCATCGTCAGGTCCTCGCGAAGGTCCAGGGTGATTCCGGTATCCCGCGGATAAAGCGCCCGCAAGGCCCGGTCTGCGGAATCCGAGCCATCGGCCGGAGGCTGTTGATCCCGCTCGACATAGCCCCAGAACTCCCGCTCCAAGGTGATGAGCTGGGTGATCAACTCCTCATCGCGATCGATCCGGAATACCCGCAGTTCCTGGCCGCCCAGCAGCACCGCCACATCCGCAGCCTGTTTGCCCGTTACGGCCAGCTGGTGCTGCACCTGCAGTTGCACGTACTCCGGCACCCCGTCGCGCCAGAGCCAGGCACCCTGAATGCCGGCTGTCTTGCACTCGAGCAACTGGACATCCGGGGCCCCGAGCACCTCGCGGTCGATGTTGGCCAGCATCCAGGAATGCTCGGGATGCTGCAGCACCGCATTGATTCGCCGTACACGGTTGCCCGTGCGGCGCGTGTAATGCGCAGCCACGATGGGCTCCAGGAGAGATCCCCAGTACATCGGACTGAGATCGTCCGCACCACCGTCGCCCGGCGGGGCCACAGCGGCACGTCCGGTCTTCTCCATCCACAGCTCCAGCTGCGACAGGTAGGGATTGAGCCCCACCGCAGCCGCGGCATCGGAACTCCCGATACCGCCTTTGCGTACCTGCAACCACTGATCCCGGTCCAGGTGCTGTGTCTTGACCAGCTTCAGGGCTGGGCGGGTCTTGGAACAAGACGGACCCGCCGGTGAAACAACAGGAACAACCATGGTGACTCCTTCGAATAGATAGAAACAAGAGAACCCGAACGCCACCCCCACAAAGCAAAAGACCCCGTCTCCCAAAGGAGGCGGGGCCTATGCCGCAAGTGCAACGAACGAAAAAAGATCCTGAAAAAAATGCAGACTGAACCCTCTTCCGAGCCCTTCATGACGCCATCTGCAAAGCCTGCTCCAGCGCCCGCTGCTTGAGAGCTGCACCCTGACCAAACCACGCACTGTCCAGGCGGTACTCCTGACTGCGTGCCCGCCGTTCGTGGTCCACGAACTCGGTGACAGCGCACAGCAGACCCCAGGCCGTGCCCTTGGCCGCTGCCAGTTCTGCTCCACGACCCTGGCCCTCGTACATGGCCTGCACCTTCTTCAGAGCCCGTTCATTGGTCAGACCTGCAGATGCATCCGCATGCCCATCCGTCTGGCACAGGACCTTGAGGAAGTAGTTCATGGACTCATGGCTCTTGACCTTGCGCTCGGACAGGGTCTTCATGCGGTACATGAAGCCATCCCACTGAGAGACAGCAATGCCCAACTGCTTCTTGACCGCCTGCGCATCAAAGCTGGTGCTGTGAGGCACCTTGATCGCGCTCGATGTTCCGGACAGGGCAATCGAGAGAGTGTTGTTGCAGACCACCCGCACGGTGGTGGGGGTGGCGGTAGTTGCCAGCGTCCCATCGCAGGAGGTGGCCAGCAGCAGATAGCCATTGACCACATCGTTGCCCTTGAGCGCCGAGGACTTTCCAGTGCGGGCCAGAGCCCAGAACTTGCGCCCCGCCTTCAGAACCCCGGCGGTCTCCAACTCATAGCCAGAGACTTCCGTCAGATCCCGATAGAACTCCAACACCTGCTTGGGCTGCACCACCTGGTATCGGGCACTGACCACTGACAGAGGCGCCTTGGTATCACTGCGGTACAGCACCTTCTGATCGGGGAACTCCATGGGTTCGCCGTAGAGGTTCGAGACAGAAGACGCAGTGCCGGAAGCGGCCCCAGCACCAGCCTGCGTGGCCATGTAGCGCACTGGGGTCTCACGGATGGTCCAGTCCATGCCCGCTCCACGGGCCCAGACATCGATGGGTTGTTTGGCGGGCAGTTGCTGACCCAGGTTGTGCCAGGGGGTCTCACCAACATAGGCCATGGTTTGAACGAGATGTGCCATTGAAATACTCCTTAAAGAACAGTTGGAAGAAAAGCAAAAGGCCCCGGTGCTGGGCACACGGGGCCTTCTGTTTTGTGATGAGAAAAGGTTGTTGACCGGATCAGCACACCCTGCTGCTGAAACTGCACCCACATGCCAGACAACGGTGGTTGTCGAGCACATTGGCGTCGATGGCGTTGCCCAAGGCCGCGCCAACAGCGCAGCCGGCGGCAGCGCCGACCATTGAACCGAGGACTGCCCCAGCGATGGCGCCGATGCTGGCGCCGCCAGGACCGGCCACCAAGCCAAGTGTTGCCCCGAACTCCGCGCCCAGGTTGGCTGCACCGGCTAGGCGTGAGGTTCCCGCAGCCGCGCCGGCCAGCGTGCCAATGGCACTGCCGACTTTGCGGCCGTGGTAGCGGGGCATCACGCGCGTAGATCCGCACTGCGGACAGTGTGCTACGGCATGGTCTGGGTGTGTGCTGGGAGGGAGGTCCGTATCGGGGTCTCGTGGATCCCACACGGCTTAGGCCTCCGGTGGAAGGACGCGGGGTCGGCGATCACTGGTAACAGCGCCGTCGATGTAGCTGATGAGCACGAGGGTAAAGAGGATCCCTGCCAAGTACGCGACGGCACAGGCGGCGAGGTTCTCTAGGGGCGAGGGGGTTTCAATCACGATATGCGACTCCTTGAGCTTGTTGCGGGGGTCTGCGGCGTCCTATGTGCCTTGCAGACAGCAAAAAGCCAGTGAAGAGTTATTGGCTCTCTCACTGGCTCAAGGGAGTGATATGTGATTGAATTCTTTTAGTCTGGAATGCAACGATGCGTCTCTCCTGAAGGAGAGCTGCCAAGAAGGGGTGAACGCGGTGCGAGACCACGAGCAAGATGCCGTGGTAAAGGCACACAAGTGAGGACCAGCGATCTGAAGAATGCCGCTACTTTTGGTGGGGAGCCAGGGCGCGCAGAGCACCTCTTTGGCGACTTCCAAAATCCGTTTGAGGGCGCATGCTGCGGTGCGAATGCGTCGTTCCCCAAGCGATGGGAAGCTGACTGAAAAGTCTGAGGCGCGACCATTCGTCGCGCCAAGGCCAGAACCTTGCATAAATCACCAATCTTGCTCCGACCCAACCCACAGTTCAATGTGGGTTTTTATGTGGGTCAAGAACCAAATATCGATCTAAGTTGTTGATTTATAACAAATTCTGGCGGAGAGGGCGGGATTCGAACCCGCGGTGGGGATTAGCCCACACACGCTTTCCAGGCGTGCGACTTAAACCGCTCATCCACCTCTCCGAAGCTCTCCATTATAGCCACGGCGACGGCTCGTTTTTGCTCGCTACGCCCTGCGGGGCAAAAAATGCTTCTCTGTGTCACGAGTCATGCATGCCTGGTGCCGCGGGCCGCCCTCCTATCCAACCTCAACCCCGCACGCGGCACGCTGCCGAAATCATGCGCTTGTAGGGCTGGCCAGGCACATCCTTGAAAAGCACCGCTGCTTCGCCCTCGCGGTACTCCTCGCGCCCCACCGTCTGGCCGGACCAGGAGGGCTCCGCGAAATAGCTGAGCCACAGGTACCAAGCCTTTCGCGTCGAGCAGTTAACCACTGCCTTCGCATAGTACGACCGGTATTTCTGCCCGCGAAACGAGGTACGCCCCCGGTCACGCGAAACGCGCAGGTCGAGCACCACGCGCTGGTCCAGTCCGGTGGGTTCCGGGCGCACTTCAACGAGGTCGGTGGTCGGGTCATTCGGATCGCCGTGCAGTGTCAGCCAGAGGTCCGGGTCGTTCGCCGACTGGGCGTTGACTGGCGAGCTTGCTGCGGCCAGCGTCAAGCCTGCAACGGTGATCATCCGGCCAAGGCCGGTAAGGTTCGCTGTGCAGCCACCGAGCGGGCGCAAATCAGAAATGCGTGCAATCAGCCTGCTGAGCAGACGGGCGCTGCCGGCGGCCGAC
>Ga0210245_101421_pt1 | contig 19251 bp, 21 predicted proteins | sample ChrtobMetaP3_4mM_FD_155450 | JGI IMG/M metagenome (GOLD analysis project Ga0210245, IMG submission 155450) | Chrysochromulina tobin associated microbial communities from unialgal haptophyte culture, Seattle, Washington, United States - P3_4mM | ecosystem: Host-associated > Algae > Haptophytes >...
GGCCGTGCTGAGCGCCTTGTCCGCCGCACGCTCAGCGGCGGCGTCGGAGAGGTATTGCCGGAAAAAGTCGACGACGGCCGTCCGGCCGACGTACATCTCCGGGTTGGCGCGCACGTGCTGCTCGATCAAGACTGGACCCCTTCCGACCGCATTCGGAGGTGGCACCGGTGGGGGGGGGGGCGCGGGCGGCGGCACCGGTAGCACAGTCAGGGGTGCGGGGGTCACAGCCGGTTTGGGCTGGGCTAGTTTCGCAAGGGCGGCGGCTGCCGCCTTGTCCGCCTCGCCGCTCGCGAAGAAGGCCTTGACCGCTGCGTTCTCATTGAGCTTGGCTTTCTCGGCCGGTTTGTTGCCAACGAAAATGCCATCCTTGTCAGTCGCCTTGACGGCATCCGGGTACGCCTCGAGCAGCGCCTGCACCACCGACACCGATGAGCTGTACCGAGCGGCGACGTGGAGGGGCATCCTCCCGAGCTTGTCCGTCGCCTTGACGGCCTCCGGGTACGCCGCGAGCAGCACCTGCACCACTGCCTCCGATGAGCTGTACTTCGCGGCGCGGTGGAGGGGTGTTTTCCCGAGCGCATTGTTTGCTCTGGCCATTGCTGGCGTGATCAGCGGGAGGACCTCGGCGTCAGGCCGTTTGTACGTGTCGTTATCGAGGAGGCTCGCGAAGAAGGCCTGGCCGCTCGCAAAGAAGGCCTTCACCGCGGCGTTCTCATTGTACTTGGCGGCGTAGTCGGCCGGCGTCTCGCCATCCTTGTCCGTCGCCTTGACGGCCTCACGGTACGCCACGAGCAGCGCCTGCACCACCGACACCGATGAGCTGTTCCGAGCGGCGGCGTGGAGGGGCGTGAGCCCGTCGTTGTTCGTTGCCATGGCGGCCTCCGGGTACGCCGCGAGCAGCGCCTGCACCACCGCCTCCGATGAGCTGTTCCGAGCGGCGACGTGGAGGGGCGTGCTCCCGTTGTAGTTCATCGCCTTGGCGGCCTCCGGGTACGCCGCGAGCAGCGCCTGCACCACCGACACCGACGAGCTGTACCAAGCGGCGGCGTGGAGGGGCATGTTCCCGATCTTGTCCTTTGCCCTGGCGGCCTCCGGGTACGCCGCGAGCAGCGCCTGCACCACCGCCACCGATGAGCTGTACCGAGCGGCAACGTGGAGGGGCGTGTTCCCGTCGTTGTTCGTCGCCTTGACGGCATCCGGGTACGCTGCGAGGAGCGCCTGCACCACCGCCTCCGATGAGTTGAACTGAGCGGCAACGTGGAGGGGCGTCCTCCCGAGCTGTACGTGGCACACACGGCGAGCAGGGGGGCGGCTGAGCGACGAGGCGGGCGGCGGGGGGGAAAGAGGCCGCATGCGCGCGGCACACAGAACTGGGGGCGGCGTACCTTGTCCGTCGCTTTGACGGCATCCGGGTACGCCGCGAGCAGCGCCTGCACCACCGACACCGATGAGTTGTGCGTAGCGGCGAGGTGGAGGGGCGTGTACCCGTCCTGTATGTGGCACACACGGCGAGCAGGGGGGCGGCTGAGCGACGAGGCGGGCGGCGGTGGGGGAGAGGCCGCATGATCGCTGCACAAAGGGCCGGGGGTGGCGTACCTTGTCAGTCGCCTTGGCGGCCTCCGGATACGCCGCGAGCAGCGCCTGCACCACCGCCACCGATGAGCTGTACTTAGCGGCATAGTGGAGTGGCGTGTCCCCGTGCTGAGTGTGGCACACGCGGCGATCAGCGGCGCGGGAGAGGGGACGGTGGCCGGCGCGCCGTGCGCAGCAGCGCTGGTGCGATATGCGGCGTACCCCATCCTTCGCTTTGGCCGTTGCGTGCGTGATCAGCGGGAGGACCTCGGCGTCGGGCCGTTTGTACGTCTTGGTATCCAGGAGGCTCATCTGCTCGCGTGGTCGATCGGGTGCGGAGGGCGTCGGGTGGGACGGACGCGGCGTGGTCAGCAAGGGACGTGGAGCGCTCGGCACGGCGGAGGACAAGGAGCTGCAGCTCGAAGGCACAGCGGGCAGAGCAGGCGTCCGAGTGGTGCAAGGGACGTGGTGAAGAGAGATGGCGAGGGCCACGCAGGCTGCAGGAGGCGAAGGGAAGAGCTTGTGCCGAGAGGGAGATGCGGCGGCGGCGAGCGGCGGGCTGGCGGCTGAGAAACTCGGCGCGCGACCAGGTTCGAAGGCCGCATTGCAACATACCGCCTTGTCCGCCGCTGCCTTCTTGACCGCCGCTTCCAACTCACGACGAAGCGCTGCCGCCTCCGCCAGCGCCGCTGCTGCGGTTCTTTCGGAGGCTGCCTTCTCTGCTGCGGCTCTCTCGGCAGTTGCCAATGCCTCTGCGGCCATCTCGGCCGCCGCGGCCAACTCGTCGGCTGCCTTCTTGGCCGCCGCCTTGGCCTCGGCCGCCGCCTTCTCGTCGGCTGCCTTCTTGGCCTCGGATGCCGCCTTCTCGGCCGCCGAAATCGCCTCAGCCGCCGCCAACTTGGCGGCGGCATGCACAGCTTCCAACTCACGACGAAGCGCCGCCGCCTCCGCGTTCTCGGATGCCTTATTCACCAGTGCCTTTTTCTCGGCCGCCGCCGCCTCAGCCGCCGCCGCCTCGGCTGCCGCCGCCTCGGCCGCCGCCGCCGCTGGCTGCCCAGTCGTCGCCTCCAAGTGCTGCGCGCGCACACACACATACACACGCACGGCGCATGCTCAGCACGCGATGTGGCAATCGTGGCAGTCTTGGGTCCCGGTGCCCTCTGAGTGCCAGTGATTGCAAATGAGTGCCAATGATTGCCAATGGCGCGTGCGGCCGTGGCCACGCATCTGCCCCCCCACCGCACGCGAGTCGGGCGCACCTTCCCGCTCGCAAAGAAGGCCTTGACCGCGGCGTTCCCATTGTACTTGGCGGCGCAGTCAGCCGGCGTCTTGCCGTCCTGCGGCGCGGGCACGCGGAGGGCGACGGCGGCGGAGCGAGAGGGTCGTCAGCGGCGAAGCGGGCGGCGGGCGTGAGGCGCGCACGACGATGGCGCAGCAAACGGGCGAGCGAGCCGCCGTCGCACCACCGATGTTGGCGCTGGCGGCGTACCTTGGTCGTCGCCTTGACGGCATCCGGGTACGCCGTGTGCAGCGCCTGCACCACCGCCTCCGATGAGCTGTACTGAGCGGCGCGGTGGAGGGGCGTGTACCCATACTGTACGGGGCACACACGGCAAGCAGGGGGGCGGCTGAGCAACAAGGCGGGCGGCGGGTGGGGGAGAGGCCGCATGATCGCGGCACACAGGGCTGGGGGCGGCGTACACTGTCCGTCGCCTTGACGGCATCCGGGTACGCCTCGAGGAGCGCCTGCACCACCACCTCCGATGAGCTGTACCAGGCGGCGTAGTGGAGAGGCGTGCTCCCGTCCTGTACGCGGCACACGCGGCGAGCAGGGGTAAGAACAGAGGGGTGGCTGAGCGACGAGGCGGGCGGCGGTCGCGCGACGATGGCGCAGCTAACGGGCGTGCGCGTCGCCGTCGCGCCACCGATGATGGCGCTGACGGCGTACCTTGGTCGTCGCCTTGGCGGCCTCCGAGTACGCCGCGAGCAGCGCCTGCACCACCGCCACCGATGTACTGTACTGAGCAGCGCGGTGGAGGGGCGTGTACCAGACCTGTACGTGGCACACACGGCGAGCAGGGGGGCGAATGAGCAATTGTGCGGGCAAGCGAGCACGGCGCGCGTGTCGAGCCGGCCCACGGACGGGGCGCGCGAGCGATGGCGAATGTGCAGAGTCGCACGACCGCCGCCGTCTCCCCCTGCGGCCGTTCCCCTGCTGCCGCCCGTCGACCGCGTGGCTGTGCTCTCCCGCGCGTCGCGGCTGCAGTTGGAGCAGACGGCGGAGCGTCGGTGGTACACGCGTCGCCCACCCATCTCCTCCTCCGCCCCCCCGGCGAGCGCACACTCACCATCACCACGCCACGAGACACGGCCAGCCTCGCCACCGGGGTGCGCGCTCCCGCGCCTCGCGGCGCGCGGCGCACGCGACGAGCAATCGAAACGTCGGCGGTCTGCCGCCGCAGAGGGGCGGACCCTCGCGCCGTCCGCCGCCCTGCCTGTCGCGGAGGGGGCGTGCGGCCGGCCGGCGGGGCGGCACAGAGGCGACGTGCCACGAATGGCGGCGCGGGAGAGGGGACGGTGGCCGGCGCGCCGTGCGCAGCAGCGCTGGTGCGATATGAGGCGTACCCCATCCTTCGCTTTGGCCGTTGCGTGCGTGATCAGCGGGAGGACCTCGGCGTCGGGCCGTTTGTACGTCTTGGTATCCAGGAGGCTCATCTGCTCGCGTGGTCGATCGTGGGCGGTGGGCGGGTGGGACGGACGCGGCGTGGTCAGCAAGGGCCGTGGAGCGCTCGGCATGGCGGAAGACAAGGAGCTGTAGCTCGAAGGCACAGCGGGCAGAGCAGGCGTCCAAGTGGTGCAAGGGACGTGGTGGAGAGAGAGATGGCGAGGGCCGCGCAGGCTGCAGGAGGCGAAGGGAAGAGCTTGTGCCGAGAGGGAGATGCGGCGGCGGCGAGCGGCGGGCTGGCGGCTGAGAAACTCGGCGCGCGACCAGGTTCGAAGGCCGCATTGCAACATACGGCCTTGTCCGCCGCTGCCGCCGCCACCTTGTCCGCCGCCGCCTTTTCGGCCGCCGCCTCCAAGTCTCGACGAAGCGCCGCCGCCTCCGCCGCCGCCGCTGCTGCGGCTCTCTCAGCGGCCGCCTTCTCCGCTGCGGCTCTCTCGGCCGCTGCCTTTTCGGCCGCCGCCTTCTCGTCGGCTACCTTCATCGCCGCCGCCACCTTCATCGCCTCCAAGTCCTGCGCGCGCACACACACGCACACGCACGGCGCACGCTCAGCACGCGATGTGGCAATCGTGGCAGTCTTGGGTCCCGGTGCCCTCTGAGTGCCACTGAGTGCCTCTGGTTGTCATCATGGCAGTTACATGGCAGCCTTAGGTGCATGGGGTCGCACCAGCTGGTGTGCCCTCCACAATCGGGCACATGTGTCGACCAGACCCCACACCACTCCTCTCGCCGCGAGGCGTGTAGGGGCGCGCTGGCCGTATGCGGCCGTGGCGCGCGAGCCCCGTGGCCACCCATCTGCCCCCACCGCACGCGAATCGGGCGCACCTTGCCGCTCGCGAAGAAGGCCCTGACCTCGGCGTTCTCATTGAGCTTGGCTTTCTTGGCCGGCGTCTTGAAATCCTGCGGCGCGGGCACGCGGAGGGCGTGTCGTCGGCGGAGCGAGAGGGTCGTCAGGGGTGAAGCGGACGGCGGGCGGGAGGCGGGTGGCGCAGGACGATGGCGCAGCAAACGCGTGCGCGCGCGCGCGCCGCCTACGCGCTACTACGCGCCACCGATGTTGGCGCTGGCGGCGTACCTTGTCCGGCGCCATGGCAGCCTCAGGGTACGCCGCGAGCAGCGCCTGAACAACCGCCTCCGATGAGCTGCACCGAGCGGCGAGGTGGAGGGGCATGCTCCCGTCCTATACGTGGCACACACGGCGAGCAGGGGGGCGGCTGAGCGACGAGGCGAGCGGCGGGTGGGGGAGAGGCCCCATGATCGCGGCACACAGGGCCGGGGGCGGCGTACCTTGTTCGTCGCCATGACGGCCTCCGGGTACGCCACGAGGAGCGCCTGAACCACCGCCACCGATGAGCTGAACGCAGCGGCGACGTGGAGGGGCGTCTCCCCGTTCCCCAACTGTACGGGGCACTCACGGCGAGCAGGGGGTGGCTGAGCGACGAGGCGAGCGGCGGTGGGGGAGAGGTTGCATGAGCGCGGCACACAGGGCCGGGGGCGGCGTACCTTGTCCGTCGCCTTGGCGGCCTCCGGGTACGCCGCGAGCAGCGCCAGCACCACCGCCTCCGATGAGATCGCAGCGGCGTAGTGGAGTGGCGTCTTCCCGTCCTGTACGTGGCACACGCGGCGAGCAGGGGGTGGTTGAGCAACAAGGCGAGCGGCGGGTGGGGGAGAGGCCGCATGCGCGCGGCAAACAGGGCCGGGGGCGGCGTACACTGTCCGTCGCCTTGGCAGCCTCTGGGTTCGCCGCTAGGAGCGCCTGCACCACCGCCACCGATGAGCTGTACACAGCGGCGCGGTGGAGGGGCGTGTACCCGAGCTGTACGGGGCACACACGGCGAGCAGAGGAGCGACTGAGCAATGAGGCGGGCAAGCGAGCACGGCGCGCATGCTGAGCCGGGCAACGGAGTCGCCTTGGCGGCCTCCGGGTATGCCGCGAGCAGCGCCTGCACCTCCGCCACCGATGAGCTGCTCGCAGCGGCGTAGTGGAGGGGAGTGTAATAAGGCTTGTAGTAGTCGAAGTCGATATGATCCTTTCCCACCTTGACTCTTTCTTTTGTGTCCACCACGACGATCGCCCACGCGTCCTCGTTCGGGGTCCAATTTTTGACGTAGGCAAGCTTGCCGTTGAGATGTAAGCAATCACTTCTGGTAAGGCCAGAAATCCTACCGTGCTTGCCGGCCTTATCCGCCGCCGCCTTGTCCGCCGCTGCCTTTGCCGCCGCCGCCGCTGGCGTGTGCCCGTTCTGTACGTGGCACACACGGCGAGCAGAGGGGCGGCTGAGCGACGAGGCGGGCGGCGGGTGGGTGAGAGGCCGCATGCGCGCGGCACACAGGGCCCGGGGCGGCGTACCTTGTCCGTCGCCTTGGCGGCCTCCGGGTACGCCGCAAGCAGCGCCTGCACCACCGCCTCCGATGTGTTGGACTGAGCGGCGAGGTGGAGTGGCGTCTTCCCGTCCTGTACGGGGCACACACGGCGAGCAGGGGGGCGGCTGAGCGACAAGGCGGGCGGCGGGTGGGTGAGAGGCCCCATGATCGCGGCACACAGGGCCCGGGGCGGCGTACCTTGTTCGTCGCCTTGACGGCCTCCGGATACATCGCGTAGAGCCCCTGCACAACCGCCACCGATGAGCTGTAATTAGCGGCGCGGTGGAGTGGCGTCCACCCGTCCTGTACGTGGCACACACGGCGAGCAGGGGGTGGCTGAGCGACGAGGCGAGCGGCGGGTGGGGAAGAGGTCGCATGATCGCGGAACACACAGGGCTGGGGGCGTCGTACCTTGTCCGTCGCCTTGGCGGCCTCCGGGTACGCCGCGAGCAGCGCCAGCACCACCGCCTCCGATGAGATTCCAGCGGCATAGTAGAGTGGCGTCTTCCCGTCCTGTACGTGGCACACACGGCGAGCAGAGGGGCGACTGAGCGACGAGGCGAGGGGCGGGTGGGGGAGAGGCCGCATGATCGCGGCACATAGGGCCGGGGGCGGCGTACCACTTTGTCCGTCGCCTTGGCGGCCTCTGGGTTCGCCGCTAGGAGCGCCTGCACCACCGCCACCGATGAGCTGTACACAGCGGCGCGGTGGAGGGGCGTGTACCCGAGCTGTACGGGGCACACACGGCGAGCAGAGGAGCGACTGAGCAATGAGGCGGGCAAGCGAGCACGGCGCGCATGCTGAGCCGGGCAACGGACGGGGCGCGCGAGCGATGGCGAATGTGCAGAGTCGAACGACCGCCGCCACCTCCCCGTGCGGCCCAGGGACCCGTCGACCGCGTGGGTGTGCTCTCCTGCGCGTCGCGGCTGCAGTCGGAGCAGACGACGGAGCGCGCGGAGCGTCGGTGGTACACGATTCGCCCACCCATCCCCACCACCGCCTCCTCCGCCCACCTGCGAGCGCACACTCGCCGCCATCACCACGCCACGAGACACGGCCGGCCTCGCCACCGGGGTGCGCGCTCCCGCGCCTCGCGGCGCGCGTCGCACGCGGCGAGCTATCGAAACGTCGGCGGTCTGCCGCCGCAGAGGGGCGGATCCACGCGCCGTCCGCTGCCCTGCCTGTCGCGCTGGGCGTGCAGCCGGCCGGCGGGGCGGCACACAGGCGTCGTGCCAAGAATGGCGGCGCGGGAGAGGGGACGGTGGCCGGCGTGCCGTGCGCAGCAGCGCTGGTGCGATATGCGGCGTACCACATTCGTCGCTCTGGCCGTTGCGTGCGTGATCAGCGGGAGGACCTCGGCGTCGGGCCGTTTGTACGTGCCGGGTTCTAGGAGGCTCATCCGGAAGCTCGAGTCGAAGGTCATCGAGCAGTGGATCTTGTCGACGACGGCGTTCTTGGCGTCGCTCGACGCCCACAGATCCGTCAGCTCTTTGAGCTGCTGATCCGCGCTCATCGATTTCAGCTTCTCGGCCATCTCCGACTTGAGCGGCAGCGTCAGCACCTGAAACTTGTCCTTGCACTTGTTCATGTCGCTCGGGGATTCCTTCATCGCGGGTAGTTGCACGGTCACCGTCACATCCTTGGATGGCCACACAACCCCCACGTTCGGGCGCACCGAGTACCGCTTCGGGTTGGTCGTCTGAACCCTGAAAGTGTATGCGACGTTGCTCGACGAGGTGTTCCGCGTGCGTAGCTGCTGCTGCATCGACGCCTTGTTGAGCGCGACGCTGAAGTTTAGGGCCGCGGGCTCCCACTTGAGTGTGGACATTTCCACCGAAAGGCACCTCTCGTCGAAAGGCAAAAAAGTTGCGAATCGCGAGAGAGCTACATGTACATGTACATGTGTGTAACAAGTGTTACCGCATCTTTTGAGAACGGATCTCACCCGCGCATCTCTCAGAAGCGCGACAGAAATACACGCCTCTCGGGACTAGTGTAGGTTGGTGAACATGCGGGAATCAAACTACGCGAAGGAAAGCCCGGGTGACCGCGCATTGTGACCGCCGCGCAACACAGTACATGTAACACGCCCGGTCCCGGCGTCACGCAGGGTTTAGCCTTTTTAGCAGAAATAGCAGGGGCCGAGGTCACGGCTTACGGGGGCCCCCTAAGTAGCGAATGACTTGACTTACATTACTGGGTGGGGTGGTGCCTCGTCTTGACGTCGACCTGTGGGATAAGCTCGACGCTCGAGACGGACGCCGCATGGGCGGATGGCGAAGATCATCAACAACCCGCTTGCGCCGCCGTATAAGTACTCGAGCGCTCGCATGCTACAGAACGGGTACCACATCGAGCGCGGGAAGCACCTCGTCGATGCAGAGTTCCCGAGGCCCAAGCGATGCTTCGAGAACATCCCTGGCCAGCGCTCCTCGTCGCCGCCGCCCAGTCCAACACGACCCACGACCCGCGCCAGTCCAATGAGGCCGACCACCCGAGGCGCCCAGCGGGCGCCGTCCCGGGCGCCCTGGGACTGAGAGGGCGAGAGGCGGGCGGTTGGAGGCGAATGAGCGCCGTGTTGGGCTTTCTCGGGGCGAGGCGAGATGAGGCGGTGGCCGATACACATATTATTTTGTTAGCAGGCGCTGGGGGAAGTGACTACGGAAGTGCGCCGAGTCAGATGTATCAGTCCACAGCACGGAAATACCAACAGTGATATCTCGTCTCGAGCGTCTCGTCGTCCACGAGAACGTCGGTCCTCGCCCGTGCCGTTTCAAAACGTCTGCCGCAGTGGCTCTGCGCGCTCAGTGCGCGCGCGCACAGCCGCCGCAGTAGATGAGAGTGTAAGAATTCACACCTAACGTTCATATGCCAGAAATTTCGAGGACACTTCTCGTCCACTTTCTCGACCCTCGCCCATCATGGTCGTGTCTGCGGCGCGTGTGCGCGTGCTTTCGGGTCCGAAGGCCGTGACGACGCCAACAGCAGGTGGCGTGGTTTATTGGATGTCGCGCGATCAGCGCGCCCACGACAATTGGGCTCTCCTCCGCTCAGGATGTGCCTTCGAGCAACTTTTTTTGTGTGGCTCGAAGGCATAAGGTGGGCCTCTCCGTCATCTTCTGCCTCGTGCCGACCTTCCATGAAGCAACGATTCGGCAGTACGGATTCATGCTGAGAGGACTGCAGGAGGTGGAGCGTGACCTGCGGGACCTCGGCATACCATTCAAGGTGCTCTCGGGCAATCCGGTCGACGAGGTGCCCTCCTTCTTGCGCCGACATGAGGGCTGTGCACTCGTGACCGACTTCTCTCCGCTGCGCACGGGCCGCGCATGGAAGAGCGCAGTCGGCGAGAAGCTGAGTAGCACCCCATTCTACGAGGTGGATGCGCACAACATCGTGCCCGTGTGGGTGGCTTCGGATAAGCAGGAGGTGGGTGCGCGAACTATCCGCAAGAAGATCAATGAAAAGCTGCCGATGTGGCTCAAGGACTTCCCGCCGCTCGAGCCGCAGCCGATCGAGCCGCCGCTGCACGCGCAGGCAGTCGCGGCGCCGCTACCAGCGGAAGACACGTCCGGCATCATCTCGCCCGTGCCCCCCGCGCCGAGCTCCACGTCTGATAGGACCTCTGTGCTGGACGAGGGCACGCTCATGGCGCTCAGCGCGCAGCTCGAGGCGGCGGTGGTCGCTTCGCCGCTGGACTTGGCGACGGCCGAGCGGGTGCTTGGGCAGCTCGAGGGCGTGCGCATCGACCGCGCACTTCTCAAGGCAACGGGCGTCGGAAAGGCTGCGAACGAACTCGCCAAAGCCAAGTGTGACCTCTCGACGCGCGCGCGTACGCTTGTCGACCTGTGGAAGGCGGCGGTGTCGGCAGAGAAGGCGGCGGCGACGGCGGGGGCGACGACGGCGACGACGGGAGCAGGGGCGGCAGCCGCAGGGCCATCGGGCAGTGCGCGCTCGCTCGCGCTGCCGCGTCACCCGAGTGCGTCGCTGCTCGGCGAGTGCGTCGCCCCCACTGATTGGACGGCTCTCGAGAAGAGCCTTGTCATCGACCGCAACGTCAAGCAGGTCGACTGGCTCCTTCCGGGGCCAGCGGCGGCGCGCGAGGCGGTACACGCCTTCTGCGCCTCACGGCTCGCGCTCTTCGCCGACAAGCGCAACGACCCGAACGTGCACGCGCTCTCTGATCTCTCTCCCTATCTCCATTTTGGACAGCTCTCGGCGCAGCGCATGGCGCTGATGGTCCGGGCGGCCGTGGCGGCCAAGCCGCAGGCGGCGTTGCAGGCGGGGCTCGAGTCGTTCCTCGAAGAGTCGATTGTGCGCCGCGAGCTGAGCGACAATTTCTGCTTCTACAACCCAAACTACGACAACCTCAACGGCGCGGCTGGCTGGGCACGGGAGTCGCTTGAGCTGCATGCGGCTGACAAGCGCGAGCACGTGTACACGCTCAAGCAGCTTGAGGAAGCACAGACGCACGAAGACATCTGGAACGCGGCGCAGCGGCAGATGGCGCGAACGGGCAAGATGCACGGCTTCATGCGCATGTACTGGGCCCAAGAAGATTCTGCTCCACTCTGATGAACTCTGATGAACTCTGATGGCCTCCCTCATCAGGTATTGGGCCAAGAAGATTCTCGAGTGGTCGCCCGACCCAGCCGAGGCCCTTCGGCGGGCCATCTACCTCAACGACCGTTACTCCATCGACGGGCGCGACCCGAACGGGTACGTGGGCTGCGGCTGGGCGATCATGGGCGTGCACGACATGGGGTGGGCCGAGCGCCCCATATTTGGCAAGATCCGTTATATGAACTATGAGGGGTGCAAGCGCAAGTTTGACATCAAGCGGTACGCAGCCAAGTGGAATTCCAATCCGGCCGCCCTCACACCGGCGGCGGGCGCGCCGCCGCCGGCGAAGAAGCCACGGCTGGGCTGAGATCCAATATTTGAATCTTGCACGGCGTTCAGCGTATACGGCAGTAGTGGCGAGGGGCGTGAGGCTTGGACATGAAGCTGCGGTGTCAGAACATGTGCGCGATTGAGATTTGAGTCCCTGTTGAAGTCGCGCGAGCACGTGGCCACGACGCTCGAGTCGGAGTCGCGTCGCCGAGAGCGGCCGCGGTCGCACACGGTCACGGAATTCTCGGAGCCATTCCACTTTCCAGCCATACGCCTGATGTGTGTGATGATAACGGAGGCGTGTGACTATTTTTTGATGAATTTGTGCAAAGAGAATTTCTATTTCCAAATTTACGTCTTGAGCGTTGAGATGTCTTGACTTGACTTGAAGTGAAGACTTGACTTCTTTTCCCCCCGCGGACCCGGACGGATACCGAAAGAATTCCTAGCCCTCAGGATGCCGATCCCCCCCCACTGCCCACTTAGGCCCAAGCCCCCACGCGAACAGGCCCACAGTCGACGCTAAGGCCACAGCGATGTGCGACATGGCGGGCGCAGCACACACCTGCCAGGCTGCTTCCGACACGTCTCCTTGACCTTGTCCGATCCCCCCAACACGGACACCCACCGACGGTCGACGCTAAGGCCTACAGCGATGCGACACATGCGTTGCGATCTGCTTCCGATACCCTCTGCCCAACACATCCCCCAACACGACTCTTGCGCCGGTGCACAAGTCGACGGACCGGACCTCCAACACGACTCGCAACGCAGTCACACCTACACACAGTCCGATTGTTTGGACGGTTTGGCCCTGTGTGCTGTTCACAGTTCCGGTGGCGTGTACATGCCCTCTCTCTTCCTCCCCCCCCGGCTTACGCTCTCTGTCCCCGCCTTTGACGCGCCGCTCGAACGCCTGTTCGAGCGCGCGCGCTCGCCCGCGCCTCCGCATGCCCCTCGCTCCGAATCATCTCAAACTCCCTCGTCACCGGGCCTACGTCTGCTCTCAAAGATGAGTGGTCGAGTGTGCGACCACTTAGCTCGAAGAGAGAGTCCGCAACCTGGATTCCAACCGAAGCCGCAGACCTTTTCCAGCACGTAGCGCGCGGTCGACATCGGACGAGCTGTGCCGCGGCATGCTTCGCAGAAGAAGCGCACCCTGGCGTCCCTCGGTCCGCTGCTGTAGTCGTGGCGGCATTCCGATTTCGCACTTCAGGAGAAGTGGATTACGTATGCCGGGTAGATGTCTTGGCCAGCTTGGACGACGTAAATCTCCGGGTTGGAGAGGTCATCAACCATCGAGGTGTACCTGAGCTTCACAGGTTTCATTTGGGGGTGGATCAATTCCGTGATGGCCACAGTCTTCTGCCCGAGGCACGGCACGCCGACGACGACCAAGCACATAATTATCATCATGTGGCCCTCCTCGTCCAGGCACTGATCGCATACTTTGATTGCCTTGCAATAGGCCGCGTCGCGGGCGAAGTACGTGCCTTTGCCCCAGATGTGCCGCTCGGTTGCCAACGGCGAGAAGCCTACGCCGGTTGGGTCCTCGACGATTTTCGTGACCACTTCAGCACTCCCAGTGCCGTGGAAGAGCCAGCGGGTGTGCACGCCACCCTGGAAGCTTACCTTTAGTCGTTCAAATGAGTCCTTGACATTGCCGTAGAGAGTGTCCATACTTTCTTGCATATTGCCATTCTCGATGCGCTCAATGTACGCGACCTTAACCCTTTCGCCAATCTTGTAATCCGGAGAGTAGAAGCGCTCCACGTTGGGCTCTCCTTGGAAAATGCCCACCACCGCCTTATACTCATCCGAATTCTGGAGCACACGGAAGCGTTTCTGCTCGTCGCATCCCTTCTGGCCTTCCGACGCCCAGAAGCGCCGCAGGCTTCGTGGCTCAAAGCCGAGGAACTTCTCGTGGTTGCAGCGCGCCTCTGAGGTGAAGCATGCGTGCGACTCGACAAATGCAAAGGGCGGGTACGGCGAGAGCAGCGAGTCGATGAGGCGTGGCAGGCAGTTGTACTTGAGGAGCGACGCTGGGTTGTGCGAATCGCCCTTGCGCCCCGTTTTCGTCGTGACTGTGTAGTAGAGCAGGCACAGCATGGGTGAGCCTGTGCGGATGAGCGCCTCGAGCGAGTCTGGCTTCTCTCCTTTACTGTAGTCCGGCATGACCACCACTCCACTCTCGTCGCGTTTTTTATCCGTCGAGAAGCGCGGCTTAGGCCACACGTCCTCCTCCGAGCCTTGCACGAGCACCACCTTGACGCCCTCGGGCAGTTTGGTCGCCTCTGGGTGCGCATTGATCATCAGGCAGCCAATATCCTTCGGCACCTCACCGGCCTCCATGCGCTTCCACAGCTCGACCATGTACGCGCCGCCCTTGGAGGCGCACAGGATGACACCTGGCTTGAAGCTCGTGATGGCATCGAGGACGTCGCGGATCGCGGTGGCCATCACAAAGCCTTTGTCCGCCGGACTGGCGCAGCTGAGGCGTCGAACGTCGAAGCCCGCGCGTTCGACGCTCGCAATCTGCTGCGGGTTGGCGAGGAAGCCAAGGCCAGGCCCGATGGCGAGCACCTTCTTGCCGTGCCGGTCAGGAGCCGTACGAGAGGGTGGGCAGTACTCAAGAATCATGTCTTTCCACATGCTCAAATGGTCCTTGGCCGTGCTGAGCGCCTTGTCCGCCGCACGCTCAGCGGCGGCGTCGGAGAGGTATTGCCGGAAAAAGTCGACGACGGCCGTCCGGCCGACGTACATCTCCGGGTTGGCGCGCACGTGCTGCTCGATCGATACTGGAGCACTGACTACGCCCTGAGCAATGCCCCTTCCGACCGCATTCGGAGGTGGCACCGGTGGGGGGGGTGCCGCGGGCGGCGGCACTGGCAACGCAGTCAGGGGTGCGGTGGTCACAGGTTGTTTGGGCTGGGCTGGTTCCGCAGAGGCGGCGGCTGCCGCCTTGTCCGCCTCGCCGCTCGCGAAAAAGGCCTTGACCCCGGCGTTCTCATTGAGCTTGGCTTTCTCGGCCGGCTTGTTGCCGAAGAAAATGCCATCCTTGTCAGTCGCCTTGACGGCCTCTGGGTACGCCGCGAGCAGCGCCTGCACCACCGACACAGATGAGCTGTACCGAGCGGCGACGTGGAGGGGCATCCTTCCGAGCTTGTCAGTCGCCTTGACGGCCTCCGGGTACGCCGCGAGCAGCGCCTGCACCACCGCCTCCGATGAGCTGTACTTCGCGGCGCGGTGGAGAGGTGTCTTCCCGAGCGCATTGTTTGCTCTGGCCATTGCTGGCGTGATTAGCAGGAGGACCTCGGCGTCAGGCCGTTTGTACGTGTCGTTATCGAGGAGGCTCGCGAAGAAGGCCTCGCCGCTCGCAAAGAAGGCCTTCACCGCGGCGTTCTCATTGTACTTGGCGGCGTAGTCGGCCGGCGTCTCGCCATCCTTGTCCGTCGCCTTGACGGCCTCACGGTACGCCGCGAGCAGCGCCTGCACCACCGCCACCGATGAACTGTTCCGAGCGGCGGCGTGGAGGGGCGTGAGCCCGTCGTTGTTTGTCGCCATGGCGGCCTCCGGGTACGCCGCGAGCAGCACCTGCACCACCGCCACCGATGAGCTCTTCGAAGCGGCGACGTGGAGGGGCATGCTCCCGTTGTAGTTCGTCGCCTTGGCGGCCTCCGGGTACGCCGTGAGCAGCGCCTGCATCACCGACTCCGATGAGCTGTACCAAGCGGCGGCGTGGAGGGGCATGTTCCCGTGCTTGTCCTTTGCCCTGGCGGCCTCCGGGTACTCCGCGAGCAGCGCCTGCACCACCGCCACCGATGAGCTGTACCGAGCGGCAACATGGAGGGGCGTGTTCCCGTCGTTGTTCGTCGCCTTGACGGCATCCGGGTACGCCGCAAGCAGCGCCTGCACCACCGATACCGATGAGTTGAACTGAGCGGCAACGTGGAGGGGCGTCCTCCCGAGCTGTACGTGGCACACACGGCGAGCAGGGGGGCGGTTGAGCGACAAGGCGGGCGGCGGGTGGGGGAGAGGCCGCATGCGCGCGGCACACAGGGCTGGGGGCGGCGTACCTTGTCCGTCGCCTTGACGGCATCCGGGTACGCCGCGAGCAGCGCCTGCACCACCGACACCGATGAGTTGTGCGTAGCGGCGACGTGGAGGGGCGTGTACCCGTCCTGTACGTGGCACATACGGCGAGCAGGGGGCGGCTGAGCGACGAGGCGGGCGGCGGGCGCGCGACGATGGCGCAGCTAACGGGCGCGTGCGCCGCCGTCGCGCCACCGATGATGGCGCTGACGGCGTACCTTGGTCGTCGCCTTGACGGCCTCCGGGTACGCCGCGAGCAGCGCCTGCACCACCGCAACCGATGTGCTGTACTGAGCAGCGCGGCGGAGGGGCGTGTACCCGACCTGTACGTGGCACACACGGCGAGCAGGGGCACGACTGAGCAATGAGGCGGGCAAGCGAGCACGGCGCGCGTGTAGCCGGGCAACGGACGGGGCGCGCGAGCGATGGCGAATGTGCAGAGTCGCACGACCGCCGCCGTCTCCCCCTGCGGCCGTTCACCTGCCGCCGCCCGTCGGCCGCGTGGCTGTGCTCTCCCGCGCGTCGCGGCGCGCGTCGCGGCTGCAGTCGGAGCAGACGACGGAGCGCGCGGAGCGTCGGTGGTACACGCTTCGCCCACCCATCCCCGCCACCGCCTCCTCCACCCCCCTGTGAGAGTGCACACTCACCATCACCACCCCACGAGACACGTCAAAAGTCCGCCGCCGCAGAGGAGAGAGGGGCGGACCCACGCGCCGTCCGCCGCCCTGCCTGTCGCGGAGGGGCGTGCGGCCGGCCTGGGCGGCACACAGGTGGCGTGCCACGAATGGCGGCGCGGGAGAGGGGACGGTGGCCGGCGCGCCGTGCGCAGCAGCGCTGGTGCGATATGCAGCGTACCCCATCCTTCGCTCTGGCCGTTGCTTGCGTGATCAGCGGGAGGACCTCGGCGTCGGGCCGTTTGTACGTGTTGAAATTAAGGAGGCTCATCTGCTCGAGCTCGCGGAGGAGACGCGCCGCTTCTTCAGCAGCGGCCTTCTCGGCCGCGGCCTTCTCGGCCGGTTCGCCAGTCAGCGAGCCGCCCTCGAGCTTGAGTCCTGGCGGCGGCGGAGGCGAGGCTGGCAGAAAGCAGTGGTACGGCTCCCCCCCGACCGACTCGCTGAACCAGGTCTGCACCTGCCCGCTCTTGCCGTACTTGTACTGAACCACCAAAATCTTATGGCACTGCCATTCATGGCCAAAGCCGAAGAGGTCGTTGCAGCCACGCCTCTCGGGGTTGAAGTTGAGCTCGCCATTGCGTACGCTCGAAAGTAGGATTGACGTCACGTCCACGCCTTTGCGATCGCCGGTTTGCCAGAGCCAGCCGTGCTCGAGGCTGCTGCCGTGGTGCACCTGACCGCGGTGATTGTGGGGCCCGCCGTACCAGGCGCGCACGATGATCAGATCGTCGCCGCCACCGAGGACCGGCTTGGCCACTGGCGGTTCTGCTGAGTGTAGATATTCCGAGCGAATGTAGCCATCGACACAGCCGCTCGTCCGGATCTTGGTGAAGCCTTCGCGGGCCTCCTCCAGGATGGAAACGACCTCGCCATTTTTCACCAATGTCCGAGACGGGACCCACACAGTGTCATCTCGTTTCGTTGATGCCACCTTGCGAAGCATCGTGTCGTTGATGTTATCGGGTCGAGATACGACCACGGTTGGTAGCTCAGTTGGTAGCTTGGCCACTGGCGGTTCTGCTGAGTGTAGATATTCCGAGCGAATGTAGCCATCGACACAGCCGCTCGTCCGGATCTTGGTGAAGCCTTCGCGGGCCTCCTCCAGGATGGAAACGACCTCGCCATTTTTCACCAATGTCCGAGACGGGACCCACACAGTGTCATCTAGTTTCGTTGATGCCACCTTGCGAAGCATCGTGTCGTTGATGTTATCGGGTCGAGATACGACCACGGTTGGTAGCTTGGCCTCACGCGAGTTGCCCACGCCAAAGAAGTGCTGCGCCGAAACTGCGTTCGGATTGGTGTCGCGCCATGGCCCTTGGGTTAGACACCAGTCCGTGACCGACGGGTGGAGCAGCGTCGCGAGCTTAGCCATATCCCTTCGAGTCAGCGCTGCGCGCGCTTCTGTCGACGATATGTTCACGGGTATCTCTCGCCCAACGATGAAGTGCTCGGAAGATGCCCTGCTCTTCCGCATGCCGTCGAGGACTTCCTGCGTGTATCCGGGTCGACCCATCGTTATGTATCGTGAGTCGGCGCGCGCGTCGTTCCACTTGGAATACTTTGACACGTCGTCGGCGCCGTTCAAGTGCCAGACCACAAAATCGAGGTGAACAAACTTGCGCTGCAGCCCTTGCAACCACTTGTGGAAGTCGACATCAGAGTGGATCCATGGGTACTCAGCTGTGGCGAGTTCACAGAGCTTCAGCCGGTCGCCTCTCGACATTGCCGCCTCGCCCTTGGAAGCGAGCTTCCTCGAGACATGCGAATCGTTGTTGACTGATATGAGCGCGACGCATCCGTGAAAGACTTGGAACGCCTTGTCCGTGAGCGGAGTCGCCTTGCCCGTGAGGATCTCGTGGGCCTCGACGACGCTCTGCACATGACCAAGGGTGATTGGGCAGAGGCTCCCAAGGAAGTCTAGCACTGCTACTCTTTTGCCGCCTTGCGACGACAACGTGCTGAGGTAGGCCTCCATCGGGTTAGGGTTGCTCATATCTGCCGACGTCGAGGTCGTCACGTTCGCTCGTCTTTTGCCCGTCTTTTTAGCGCGGCACAACTGCGCAGCGCGATTCCCTTTGATGCTTACATGTATAAGTAGTACCGCATCCTAATCATTGTGTTACCGGTACCGCATCCTGGTCGAGGACAGATTTCGTCACCCTCGTCAGAGATTTCGTCTGTGAGTAATCTCGGGAATTTTCCATTGAGAAAGACGAAAAACTTATTTGATTCAAACTTGATTCCGGTAATTTAGGCTTGAGGATCGATTACAAGTACCCCGAGGATGGGCCAACGTCAGTGTGTGTGCTGAACCTTTGGATTCGCGCGGACCGTGGTGGTGCAGCCGGCGGGTCGTGACTCGGAGGGCACCGCTGATACACTCGGCTTCTCTTCCAGGGTTGGGGTGTCTCAGAGTTTCGCGAAATTGAGAGAAAAATTTGCCAGAGGCGCCGCAGGCGCCGAAATTTTTCGAAATTTGCCACACACCGCTCCACTTGCCTCCCAGGCACATGCAGTACACATGATCCGGATAAGCATGGAATAAGGTGCATATTGGCCTCCAGCCCGCTTTACGTCACTAGGTGGACTCACGTGACAGTGTCTGACCTCAAACTGTCTCGCCATCTTCGGCCCCAGCCCCCCACAGCCCCGCCGCGCTCGTGCGCGCCGCGTGCCGCGCGCCGCGCTCGCTCATCGAGCCCCACCCTCAATGCCCCAGCCCCGCCGCACCCGCGCGCCGCGCTCGCTCAGTGTCCCTTCGAGCACACGCTGAAATTCATGTTCGGTGACCAACAGTGGGCCGAGACATCCCGAGTGAGAGGGTCCCGCCCTGTACCCTCTAGACCCCTTTTCTGGACCCTCGGGACCCCTGGACCCCTGGACCCCTCTGGGACCCCTGGACCCTCGGGACCCCCAGGCTGGACCCCT
>Ga0210245_101425_pt1 | contig 19214 bp, 11 predicted proteins | sample ChrtobMetaP3_4mM_FD_155450 | JGI IMG/M metagenome (GOLD analysis project Ga0210245, IMG submission 155450) | Chrysochromulina tobin associated microbial communities from unialgal haptophyte culture, Seattle, Washington, United States - P3_4mM | ecosystem: Host-associated > Algae > Haptophytes >...
CTCGTCGATAGCTGCGCCTTTATGCCTGCATGCCTAATCCAAGGGCCCTGCCGCGTTCCATAGCATCGGAGCTCGGCTGTATCATAGCACTGCATTCCACTCATGCCCTCATAGCGTATGTCCGACGCCTCGGTGTCCGCCAACGCCTTAGCGTGCGCCGCCTCGGTGTCCGACAGCGCCTTGACGTGCGCAGCCTCATTGTCTCCCATCTGCTTCTGCATGTCCGTGATCACCATTGCCTGCTTGTCCATGAGCTCCTGCATGCGTGCCGTGTACACCGTGATCTTGGTCTCGTGCTCCAGAAGCGCGTCGGCGTTCACCTTAATCTGCTTCTCGAGCTCGCCCTTGAGCTTCTTCATCTCCTCCGAGGACTTGTTGTTGAGCTCTGCCGAGACCGCTGCGACGCGATTGAGGCCGTTGCGAGCGCGAGCCGTGCTGAGGTCACCAGACCAGATCATGCGCACCTCGGCTCCTGACGCTAGTTTCGTCGGGACACCCTTGACTTCGGCGGCGTCATTGCGCGGGTCCTTGCAGAGGATCTGCAGTTTCTTCTCGATGGTCTTCTCGGCAGGAAGCTTGATGCGCAGCATGAGCTTGAGCAGGCCGGTAGCTTCCGTGTCCATCTCGACGCGCGGGATCACCATCAACACGTCGTCGCCGAGCTCGGTGAGGACGGCCTCGAGTCCGTCACCGCCCTCTCGAAAGCCCCGCTTGATGTTGAAGATGCCGGCCTGAGGAGCGACATATACGTCAACCGTGGACTGCAGCTCCTCCGTTGAAACGAGCCACTTCATCTCCATTTTTACTCCGACGGGAAGACGCAGCAGGTCCGTCCCTTTCGCCGTGACCTCCACCGTCTTGTTCACAGGGTACACGACCCAGCCGTCATCGCGTTCAGGTCCTTGGACCCCAAGCGCAAGGAGAGACTCCTTGAGATCCTTCCGGAACTCGGTGAACTGCTTGTCCTGAGTGTTCTTGATAGTGAGATCCGCCTCCTCCGAGATGAACTCGATGCGAAGCGCCGAGATGAGCGCGTTGGTTACGTGCGGTAGTGCCCACGAGGCGAAACCGAGGGCCATGGCATCCGCGTAGTATTTCAGTTTGTCCTTGTGGCGGTCGAGGCTGCGCTCGAAGCTCATGTCGAACTCGCCGTCCGTGCCGGTGCTGAAGAGTCCCGCGACATACTTCATCCATGGCGCCTATCCGGATTCATCGCCTTGCGTGATGCTGTGGATGCGCTGGTAGACGTCGAGGTAGCCGATGATCACCGTGGCGAGCGCGCCAATGCAGGCGGACTTGGGGATCACGAACATCGCTTGCGTGTTCTGCAGCCCTTCCTTCATGAAGGCAAGGTGCTTGTGCTTGAGTAGTGGTGAGGTGCCGTCGATAGACCCTGTCGTGATCTTGGCAAATGCCATCGGCATCATCTCGAGCGGCCTCGACTTGAGAAGCGACTCGAGCGTCGGATCCGCATCGATCGCCTTGATGATGTCCGCGACGAACTGCTCGGGCGTGCTGAAGGTGTAGCCGCCGCGAATGATCACGATGTGCGACTCTCTAGTGTTGCGAATTTCGGTCGTTGAAGGTGTAGTTGCATTGGTCATGTGCGTAGCCACCGGCGGCGACGAGAAGAGCGCGCGCTTTGGTGCCGGCTTGTTGTTGGGGTCGGAGGCGTCCTTCCCAGGGGTTGCGATCGTCATGTCGATGTTTTGAGCGCCAGGAGCAGGGTGCGACGCGGCCATGTTATCCGAAAGAGACATTAATCAAGGGGGACGAGGGTTCGTCCCCTGACGAGAAAGGAGCAATACCCGTCAATAGACTATAGAGGCAGCGCCTTTAAAAAAGTTTTTTTAGGTTTAATAGGCCCGCCTCGTCGCGATTTTTCGTAAAACGTCGATCTTCGCACCCTGCACCCTCTCCCCACGGGGCCGCCTCTCCTCAACACCTAAGTTAGGCGGCGAGTATAAACAGCCCCATTCACAGCGGAGACTTTCTCGCGGTCTTCGACAACCCTCCACACCACACAACCAGCTGGATGCGCTCGGTTGTGCTCGCGCTTCTGACCGCGTCCTCCACGGCATGGAGAGGTGTACACTCTATTTGCTCGCCTCACCGTCATCCACGTACGCGACGCATGGCGCTGAGCGCCGATCCGTTCGACATGTCGTTGCTGGCACAGCGCATGGACGAGGCGCGCGAGAGAGAGCGCGCGGATGGCGTTGCCAGCTTGCTGGCGGCCGCCGGAAATTGGCGGAGTGGGAATTGCGCGCAACGAACCCTCGCGGAGCTGGACGACTGGGTGCGACGCGTCAAGCGCTTCGGTGACGTGGTTGCTTGCGGCACCTTCTCGGGCGACACGGTTCTCATCGACTTGGCGGCCGGTGAGGTGCACAGCTCGTGGGAGCCATACGATGAGGTGGAGGAGGACGAGCGGCCTGAGATCACGTGCATCGACTGGGACGGCGAGCACGTGAGCTCTGGCGATTCGTCGGGGGTCGCCTTCTTCCGGCGCGCGGGTCAGGAGCAGCCCGTCCTGCGCGTGGCGCACAGCAAATCAGTGAGTGGGGTTCACTGGACGGGCGGAAAACGCGCGTACTCGTGCTCACTGGACGGGCGGCTCGTGTGCCATGACGTGGAGGCGCAAGCAGAGGCCGCGAGCTTGAGCCTGCGTGCGCCCATCCTCGGCTTCTCGGCCTATGAAAACTACGCAGCCGTCGGATTAGCTGACGGCTCCGTGGTCTTGTGTACGTTGTCGCCGCTGCGCCAACTGTTCGCCTTCGACGCGCACTCATCGGCCGCGACGGCGGTGCACCTAGTGACTGCATCGCAGCTGCTCACGGGCTCCGCCGATGGCGAGGCATCGCTGTGGCGCTTGGACGAGGACGGAGACTCTGACCGTCGTCTGACCACCTATTTAGGTCACCGCGCGCCCGTCGTGTGCGTTCAAGGCGACGGCGAGAAGGTTGTGACCGGCGCGCGCGACGGCACGGTGCGCGTGTGGGAGGCGGAGAGCGGCAAGATGCGTTTTGCTCTCCAAGGCTTCACTGCCTACCTGGGCTCCGTGCAGATTGCGCCTACGTGGCTGCTCGCCGACGGCACGAACGATCGCATCATGCTGCTCGACTTTTCGGACGAAGGCATCCGCCAAGCCGAGGAGGAGGGGGAGGGGGAGGAGGGTGAGGAAGAGGAGGAGTGAAAATTTAGTCAGTTGTGTGGAGTGTACTCGACTCTGATGTGGTGTCATGTGCGTGGAGTGTGCCTCGTTTGAGGTCCCGGTGTCTCCGGTTCGTGTTAGGCGCTCGTGTGGCGCCGTAGCCCGAGCGTACACTGTGCTCACAACGACAGGTACGGTACCACTGCCGCGGGGCGGGGGCGCGCCGCCGCCTGGGGCGTGCGGGGCGGCGGGTGCGACGCGAATGCCGCGCGCAATCCCGCAAAACTGGTGCAACGTGGGGCGCGCGCGGACCCGAGCCGCGAGGGACACTCCGCCCCGGACGTTATTACCGACTTGGACTTCCGCGTTCATCCGCGGTCCCCGGATCTTACCCGAGGACCTACCTCGTACACGTTGTAGCGAGATGCATCTACGTAGCGCGTAGATCCGACGACGAACGCAAACGCCGCGCGCGGTTACGAAAACCGTGCGTGTGTGCCTGTGTGGCTGTGTGGGCGGATAGAGGTCGAGACGTTACCCGACCGTGGACATCGACACGCGACACGTAGATGGTATGCATGTATCCGTGGAGTAGTTTTAATTTTGTTACTCCTTTTCTCGCAGCGGGCTCTGCATTATCCATTATGTTGCTGCATTACGGATATCCATTAAGTTGCTGCATTAAGTTGGTTGACCTCAAGGACATGGCGATTGATCGGCGACTTCATCAACTCCAACTCGCGCAACACCTGAAAGTGCGGAACGCGCGCGGTGTATCTGGCAAATGCCTCCCCATCTGCACGCACAGAACAGGCAGGGGAAGTCAGCTTTCATTGCGTGAGGCGCGGGTTCAAAATGGTACGCACAGAAGCGATGCGAGCATCGATTGAATGGCTCGATTTCGCTCTGTATGAACGGAACATGGCCAAAGCCGAGGTTGGTCCGAAAACGCTTGCTCGGAACATAACCTGGCTTGGTTTGCGGAGTGATCGCATCTCTCTGGATCACTCCGCGTGCTGCCATTTCAAATGCATGCTCCAATGCAAACTGGGTCGCGTCAATAAACATCACATGGCTGAGCTGATCGAGACGATCAAACGCCTGTCGGATGACGCCGTCGCAGCCCATCTTGAGCATCATCTGTTCAACACGCCTCGCACGATCGACTAAGCATCCAGAGATCTGCAACACCTTGAGCCGCTGCGCAGCGCACATACCGGCCAGGGCGGCTTCAAGCTCAGCGTATGGGGCGTCCGGCGCTACTGCAGCCACAGATTTGGCCACCTTGTCGAGGTCGGCAGCCCACGTCTGATTGGAGCACGACCAACGCGATGACGACGCCTTCAGTGGCGCTGTGACGCTCACATCGTTTGCCGCGAGCAGCTTGGCGTTGTGACCGAGGAAACCTGCTTCCAAATGAAACCATCCTTGCTGTTGACGCATGTCCTTGGATGTCACCAGAGCGAGCATCAACTGTCGACAGATCGATTTCCATGGCTCTGCGGAGCAAACGTTGTCATTCCCGCTCTTCTCGAGAGGTAAACTGAGAAACATGCCACCAGCCGTTGCCCCAGGAACCGAGTCCCTGCAAACAGGTCCCTGAGCGTCGATCAGCTTGAGGGTGTCTTGGAATAAGAGCATCTCGGGCGAGAGCTGATAGTAGAGTTGACGAGGCACCGCGGAAGCATGGTGCCAATAGTTGAATTGAGAATGCGCGAGAACGAGCGGTGACCGAAGAAGTGTGAAAGATCGGAAGCGCACGTTGCGGCCTGAGACAGCTTCGTACTCCCTGATGGTATTCAGCAGTTGTCGGGGCGCGCCCCTGAGATACGAGCAGACGAAGGGGGAGGGCAACTTGATACTGTGAACGGGTTGCAGACGGACGCGAGCTGTGGGCGCGTGTGCGCTTACCAATCGAGGCCGCAGTGATGCTCCACAAAGATGCGCTTGCGGTTAGCCTTGAGCAACTCGATCAGTTCGCCTTTCACGGCTGGCATCCTCGCACAGTAGTTCGTCAAGTTCCATCTGTGCTGCTCAAACCATGACCGCGCGACGGTGCCCGCTGTCTTCTCCATATGCATGAAAAGGACCACTTCCTGGGGCTTTGGGATGACGACGGCAGATGCGGGCCCGCGTGATGTACGCGTAGCAACGTGGCGCAGTGTGACGACTGGCGCTGAGAGGAACCCATTATAATCGGTCAGAAGACGATCCATGTTACACGTAGCGTACCAAGAGCAGTCGCGTACTTCGGGATTGACGGTGATGTAGTTGCAGCGTTCACACTTGGCGCATTCATTCAGACACACGCGCACGGCACTTCGGAGGGAGCGTGCCGCTTGCATGGAGAGGCCAATAGACCCACGCCCAGATGTTCGACACTCATGAAGCGATCCGGCGATCGTGTGCCCACAGAAGCCCTTCTTGGCACCGTTGAGCCATGAATCGACGGTGGTGACGTTATCGAACCGCGGAATGCTTAGCTTCTTGTCGCCACCGGAGCCTCGTCTTGGTCCAACCCGCTCATGGTCGATGCTGCGGCCGCCGCGGTCCTCGTGGTGCTCTTGACCACCAAATAGATGGCCAGAGTCGGATGCAGTCACCGCCAGGCAGGTCAGCAGCATGAGCGACCTGCATGCGAGCTGCATTCGAGGGACATGACGCATCGCCGTTTTGGAATAGCTCCTATCCCTGTGCCTGTCCCTGTCCCTGTCCCTGTCCCTGTGCCTGTCCCTGTGCCTGTCCCTGTCCTTGTGCCTATGCCCGACCCTGTTCATGTGCATGTACCTGATCCTGTCCATGACCCTGGGCCTGAACCTTCGTCGAACCTGCGCCTACCATGTTGAACGACGGCGTCTCATCGTTGGCGGCGCCTCCGCGAGCGGCGAACCACACTGTCCCAAAAAGGAAAGCGATAGAGACCAAAAAGGGGAAAAACAAATCGGTCAATGAAGCAAGCAATTAAGTGATAGAAACTGCCCCTATTAGCCACATTTGTATGCGTCGTGAACCAGGTCGCAGTTGCGCGGCTGAGCGCGTGTGGAGGGGCGCTGCATTTCTCCCTACGAGGCGGGCAGGCGGCCGAGGAGTAGATTTCGAAGGCTGGCGCACCTGGTGTTACGCCGCCTGAGCCAACCGCGTCAGAACAGAGTCGTCCCATCCTTCCAAAGGTCGAAAAGCACGACCCAATTTCACGCGTGAATTTCTAATTTGTCGCACATGCTCGATGTGCGCGCCTCTTTTTTGAGGGCACGGATCCATCGCTGCCGTTCCGCGTCCGACTCGGCGGCGAACACAAATGTGGCGTGGCGTCCTTGGATGAGCGAACCGCTCGACGAGCCGCTCTTAAGAGCCTTTGCCGACTTGATGCGCCCGCCCTCAGCCTCCGAATGTGAGAGGCTGAAAGCAAAGGAGCGCTCCACTGACGAGCGCACCACAATGTCCTCGAGGGGCACCACACCCTTGGGCGCGGCCGCCCTCTTGTTGTCAAAATAGTAGAGGACGCCGCCCGCTGCGAGCACCACCCATCTGCGCTTCCATGTCTTGATGCGCCCGCCCTGCTTGGTGAGCCAGCCCTCGCGCACAGCGCCGCGGATGTACCTGATGACCACAAGGCAATCGGATGCAATCGGATGCAATCAATCAGATGCAATCAGAGGAATTCTGCGGATGGAAGCGCCGTGGACGTACTCGCGCTGCTCGATGCGGATCTCATCTGCATGCACCGCGTGATAGAGGTTCTCGAGCAGTGCTCGCTCGAGGTCCTTGCCGTCGAGGCCGATGCCGCGGTTGTTTGTGATCCACTGCTCTAGGGTCATCTTTTGCGTCACTTGCGGGTTATGAAGGTCGGTGTTGAGCATGATCAGAGAGAACGAGAGCACATACGCCACCTCAGCGTTCATGCCGCCGCCTTCAGGGTTGCTCTGTGCCCACGCCTCTGCGAACGCCTTCAGGATCCGATCAATCATCTGCGCCTCGCCAGGCAGCTTGAAGAGCGAGACGAAGTAGCGGAGCGCCGTGTCGAGCGTCGCGCCGCTAAAGTAGGGGGTGAGCGTGCCGATGTATGCCGCGAGCACGTCGCGGTTGAGGTCGGCGGCGCCGCCGAGGAACTCGCCGACTTTGCTCGTTAACAGCCCTTCTTCCGTTAGGAGCCACCGCGCAATCTCGGGCGCGATCTCGGCGTGCCCGAAGCCGCTCAGCGCGCCGTCGCCGCCCTCGCCGCGAACGATCCACTGGACAGCGCGCGTGGGGTTCTGGTTGAAGCGCCAGCGCGCCTGCGCCGGCATCGCGACCGGCTGCGTGCCCTCCGCCAGTGCGAGCCCATCGGTCACCTCTTCGCCACCGTCCCCCTCGCTCCCTTCGTCCTCTTCGCCACCGTCCCCCTCGCCCCCATCGTCCCCTTCTGCCTCCTTGGTGGCTGCGCCGTCCGACAGACCCATCTCACCCGCACTATCGGCGGTGTCTACATGTACCTTGACCACGGAGATGCAGCTTCGGCGTTCGGCCGCGCTCTCAGCCGTTGGCTTCGCCTCCAACGACGTGACGGGCTTGCCACCCGTCAGCGCCGCCATGCGCTTGGCTGCCCGATGGATGCGCCGCCAGTCACGATAAATACGCTCGAGCTTCAGCTCCGCGTATACCGGCTCGCGCCCGTGCTGCTCATGGAAGGACACCTTGAACGCGCTCAGGGCCACCTCGGCGGCCTCCAGCTGCGACGGCTCGGGCCCAGCGGACCAAGCCGCAAGAACCGCCGGCGGCGGCATCGGTGGCGCGAGTGCCGCAGTCGCGCTTGTGTCGGGCGTGCCATGGTGGAAAGTGAAGCCCGTGCGTGCGTTGCCTCTGCCGATGGCAATGCGATCGCCCGACCTGCGATTAAGGAACGAACGTGTCACCTTAACAGTGGCGAAGGCAGGGCGAAGCAGGCAAGGAACAGTCAGTTGAGCCGAATATAGGCTCGAGGCAGACTCAAACCACGCACATGAGTAGACGCGACTCTTCAAGGCGCTCGCCGTTGACGAATGTGCCGTTCCGGGACCCGGCATCCTCGACCTCATATCGGCCGTCTACTGAACTGCGCACGGTCATATGGATCTTGGAGACGCCCTTGAGGCCCTCTTGCCCCTGAATGTTACTGCGTCCGAATGTGTAGGCGATGCCTGGTTGAAGCAGCATGATACCATGCTCGTTAAGGAACACCAAGTGGGCAGCCATACGCACGAGACACTTTCACGCGACACCACACATGGCACCGGTAAGCTCAGCGCGGGCCACTACCTATCTCTTGGTCCCATATTTGGCCATGTTTGGCGCCATGTAGGGCACTCGCCTCCAATGGAGATTCGAGCGATGAGTTGCGTTCCCGACAACGAAGCCCACATCAGAAGGGCGCGAAACTGCCAGAAAGCGAGAGTGGGTATCACAGAATCACACACAGGTTGAGAGTCACGGCCGGAACACGGTTTGTTCTGGGTTGGGACTTCGCGTAGCCGCGCACATGCCAACGGAGCGGCAGTACAGGAAGAACGTCTCCCAGTTTAGGACCGTCCCGCGAGCGTCGACGATGTTGACTGAGGGCTGTGGCAGGTATGCGAGCTCGACAGAGCCGTTGTCGAAGGCGAGCTCAAAGACTCCTCGTTGAGCATCCCAGTGGCGCACCTGTCCCCCGACAACTGCACCTGCGGGAGCGGGGAGGGCAACGCCACGCATGGAGAATGCATAGACGAACCGCGAAAGCGCGACCAAGGTTCGGACGGATACGTGCCCACAGAAGGGGACACACACGCACAGAGAGAGAGGAGGGGGGTGGCGAGCTTGTGTGTACGCACCAGATGTATACTGCATCGCCTGGATCTGCCAAGTCACCAGGTGCTCTTGCCATGTCAGCTGGCGCGTCGCTTGCGGTTGCGACAGAGATGGCTGCTCGCCGTTACCCGCAGAAGCAGCCTGCTGCTGCTGCTGCTGCTGCTGCTGCTGCTGCTGCTCTTGCTGCTGCTGCTGCTGCCTGTTCATCTCGGTCTCTGCCTCGTGAGCAGACATCTTCAGTCTCGCCTCAATCTGCGCGGCCTCAATACCTTGAGCCGCGTGCTTCAGTGCCACCAAGGCCGGACCGTAGACGCCGGGCCGCTTCCGCTTGCCGCAGTTCCCCTTGGGCGCAGCGCCCCGTGGACGCGGGTGGTCCCTCGCCTCTGCCGACACGGAGGGTGCGGTAGCATCGGTGGCGCCGGCGAGGCAGGCGTGTCCCTTCTTCGGCAGGCCGCAGCACCCGCATCGATACCCGTGCATTCGCTGCGGCGCGGCCTGCTGCGCGGCTTGTTGGGGGCCCTCCTCGGCCGCTTGGCTCGCGTACTGATGGTGCGCCTCTGCCTCGGCAAGTTCGGCCTCCGGTGCAGCATTCATCTCGATGTGGTCCTCAATTACCAGGGGCTGCTGGGTTTTACTCTCTGGTATTACAGGTGGCGACGCAGGCGGCGGTGTCAGTGTCAGTGGTGGGTATACCGGCTCGTCGGCGCCGAGATCAGCCATCGGTGTCGCGACCTGGGGCACTAGCATGTCATCATCGATCTGCTTGCGCACTGCGGCGCGAGTTGCTTCCTGGAATTCAAGCACCTGTTTGTCGTCGCAACGCAGTGCAGGCGGTACCACGCGCTCCCCGACTTTGGGAGGCTCGCAGCCCGGTAGGTAGCCCACAGTCAGCCCATCGGGCGTTTGTGAGACACGTAGCTGACCCGAATGAACCAGAGCCTCCATCGCTTCACTCAGCTGACGCGCTTTGGCCGCTGTCATGAAGGGTGTGGTGACGGTTGTTTGGGCGAGTAAAGTCGACATCGTCCGGTACGAGAGCTGCACAGGCATCATGAGCACGTGGCCGTCCAAAGCTTTTGTCTGATCGGAGAGCGGGAGCACCGCGAGGAACGGACGGGCCTTCTGCACGACCACTTTCTGCCCGTCGGGCAGCGTTGCAATTTCGAGTGATTCATCGGCGTGGCGCGGCCCGTTTGAGCTTGGCTCCGGCATCACGTGCATTCTGTCTATGATAGATGTCAAGGTCGTGTCACGTCGCAATGCGCGGGTCTGTCAGTCTCGTGTTCTCGTCTCCATATTTGGGAACGCGCAGCTTTCGCTCGAACGCCCTTGTGCGTAGCAGAATAGTTCGTTGTCGCCCCCCCTTTTTTTCATACGTAAACTGACCGGTACATGTAAATGAACTTACCGTCACCCCCGGCTCCCCCCGGAGTCATTTTACCGGTTCCAACTTTCGGATCCCCGTCCAACTTGCTAAGACGCGGAAAATAAAAAGCGCCCACGCGGCGCCCGTGTCCCGCCGTGCTCCTCTCATTTCCGGATGCAGCACAGGAGGCCAGCGTGGTTCCGTGACCTCTTCGGCTTCGACGAGAGCAGCACGTGGGGAGACAACGTAAACCACTTCCAGATGGATGGCGATACGCTCGTGTGCAGGACCGCTCCGCAGTTTCCAAGGCAGTTCGTTGGGCGTTTCGAGTGCCCGTCTGTCGCCGAACTGCGCAGCAAGCTGGCCGCCGCACAGGGTGCGGTGGCGCCGTCGGCTGGCCTTAGTTTCGCGCACCTTGCCGCGCCGGCGGGTGTCGGACCGCTACACTACGAGCCGAGTAATGCCGGTGCAGTCTTCCAGGCGGCCAGCCAGTTCAACTGCCTCGAGATGATGAGCCCCAGCGTGTCGCCCGCTGCTGGCGTTGGCATCTATGTCAACGACAAAACCCAGGGCCCCGCGTGTGCGCTCGCGTGCCCGGCCGCGACCGTGTATCGCAACTACCTCGTGCAGCACGAGGGCAACACAGGGCAGCACCCCGTGCAGATTGACAACCTGAAGGCGGTGGGCGTGGCCGTCGGCAACGACGACGGGCGCTACTGGGTCATGCAAAACGGCTACGCGATGCCGGTGGGGCGCGACTCGTTGACCAAGCTCGCCGCACGCCTCAGGACGGAGCCCAACCTGGTCAAGCAGGCCGAGGCCGCGCTGCGCGTCGGCGTGCACTGGGAGACCTCGGTGGCGCCGCCTCTCGAGCACCGCGTGTGCCAAGTGTACGCGTCCGCGCTGCCCTGCGCCTACGCGAGCGGGCCGCCAGAGGGCGACTGGGAGCCCTTTGCGCGTCTCGTGCTACGCGCTGCGTACGAGGCCACGCTCGCCGTCGGAGCTGTACGCTCCTTGGAAGCTGGAGGCGCGCGCGTCAAGTGCTACCTAACAACCCTCGGCGGCGGCGTCTTCGGCAACCGGTACGAATGGATCCGCGATGCGATCTCTCATGCGCTCGATCTGTACCAGGGCCGGCCGCTCGATGTGGTGCTCGTACACTATGGTTCACGCGTCGATGCGAACTGGGCCCGTGACTTGCCGCCAAGGCAGCCGACGGCGACGCACAAGCTCATCCAGAGTGGTGGTGCCTCGCGGGCCATGGCGACCACGCACGCTTCGAAGCTATGCACTTCACAGGCAGTCGAACCTTCTGCAGTCGGTGACTTCCTTCGCGGATCCAGTACTTTGGCACCGCGGCGATCCAGTTCAAATGGAGCTCCAAACCCTTTTGAACTGGATCGGAAGAGCATTGTGCCAACTCGCCAGAGCAGCTTTCCTACCTCAGAGGTCGAGCAGCGCCTTGCACGCCTCACAACCGACTCGACGAGTGCGCATGGTTCGGGGCAACCCTCGGGGTCTGCTCGCGCTCTCGTGCGTGCACAGCAGGACACCCTGCGCGGCATCCTGAGTGGACTGCATAAAGCTTCGCCGGAGTCGTGGAGCAAGCACTCGCACTGGGCCTGGTACGTCTGGCCGACTGATAAGGTCGGCATGAGCGATCCTCGCGAAACGGGCCTCCACAGCGCGGACGATGTGAAGTTCGTGCTGTCGCACGTCGCAACGGTGGCCGACTGGACGGCCATACTCAAGGCGATTGCGCGCGTGCTTGAGGCGCAAGGGAACCGCCGCTCGATCCCGCCGATTGACCACGGGCGTATCGCGGGCTTCCTCAACGAGTGGCAGCAAGACGCGTATCGCAAGTGCGCGCCCCAAGGGTTCCTCGACGCTGTCAAGGCTTTCGAGACGGCGTGGACGTCCGCAGGGAGCTAAAGAGGGTTAACGCGTGAGACCTGTGTCTCCTCAGGTGTCCACTCCTGTCCCAGCCCAGCATGCGAACATGCGATGCATCATGCATGCACTTAGGCGCGAGCGCGCGGGTCCGCTCAGGTATGTGCATCTAGATTGTCTTCGGTCGCAGTCACGGCCCGTCCGGGGCAGGCCACCGCACGTCCACATGTGCGTGTACGACCACGTACCTGTTGACTTGGCGTTGTCCGCTCCTCGTACCGCGACAATTACGAAGTTATTTCCGCCGGTGGACTACGCGATAGTTATATCTTAAACGGAACGATTAAAACCCAGTTTAACGCGGTACGCGCGCTCCAAATTGGCGCGCTCCGGACGCGAAGCGACCATTGGTGATTGGAAGCCGGACCGCCGCACACGCCGCGCCGGGCGCCGCGCCGGCCGCACGAGGTGTAGCTGGCTGAGCCCTGGCTGTCGAGCTGTCGAGCTGTCGAGGCTCCGTCGAGGCCGTTGTCGAGGCCTTGCCTGTCGAGCCTGTCGAGTTCCTGTCGAGCCTGTCGAGGCTGACTCCATGTGGCGGCGCGTCGAGTTGCTGTCGAGGGCTGTCGAGGGCTGTCGAGTTTCTATGTCGAGGCTGTCGAGTTATGTCGAGTGTGCTGTCGAGCTCGAGAATGGCATGTAGCTTTGCTATTTTGCATGAAGCACTCTGACTCTCACAGCAGTAGGCCTAGAGGACCCACACATAAACCACCAACCAAACTACAAGGTCAAACGGATAAAGAACTCGGAGACAGGACGTCACAACCTATCGACACAACCTAACCCCTGACCCCTAACCCCTACATAGGCACAGGTTTCTTTACTGTTATTTTTGTAATACCCACCCTAAACCCCTACCTAGCCACTGGTTTCAAGACCAGAAAATGCAACCTTAATGCAATTCTGAGGAGAATTAGGTTGAAAAGAGCACGAATAAGTGCACGAACGTGGAACGAAAGGTCCACCAGAACATCCATCATCTAGCCACAAAGTTGTGTAGTTGACCACGAGTGGGTCCATCAACCTTCACCTTGAAAGAGTGGGGCTCTTGTAACCCGGCTTTACCCAGTCTCAGACCTCGTGTCAAGGCCTGTCGAGGTCTGTCGATGTCTGTCGAGCTGTCGAGCTTGACACTTGACGCCGCCGGCACATGTAGTCAGGGGGGTTTCTGTCGAGGTCTGTCGAGGTCTGTCAAGTAGCTGTCGAGCTATCAAGAGCTATCCTGTCGAGTAGCCTGTCGAGTTCCTGTCGAGTTTCCTGTCGAGTTGTCGAGGCCAGGGCTCAAGAAACCGGCAAGCCAACGGGTCCGCGCGGGGGCGCGGGCCGCCCGGGCCGCGCGCGCGCGCGCGGACATCGGGCGGGGTCACGGCGCTGTGACCTCTTTCCGCTCCGCGTTGTCCGTTGATCCGGCGTGTCGGCCGTAACCCGTAAGTCGGCCGGGCGCCGCCCTCGCTCTCACTGATGTCACTCACTCACAAAAACACGTTGAAATCTCGATATGTCCCCATGAAAAGCCATGTGCCGGGCGGGGGGGTGGTTGTGACTTGTGGGGGTGCTCTCGGTGCTCGCAGGGCGCACGCTCGGGGGGCCGCCCTGGGGGCGGCGCTCCAGCGGGCCGGGGCCTCGCAGCCGGTACTTCAACCCGGTACGGGCCTAACACACCCGCCGCGCGGGTGTGGCCGCGACATACGTGTCTGACTGATGGCGTGGTGGGGGCTTGTATCGGCGTGACTGCGTCTCCTGCGCGCGCTCTATCGGGCACTCCACGACTGTGGGAACCTTAGGTCACGTCGACGAATGGCGGAATCGTGCGTCGAGGCCTCGTTTCTGAACCCGCGCGCTTAGACCTCGAACCAGCAATGGCCCGAATGCTCAACGTATCCGCTCGTCTCACGTCGCCTCTCTCGCAGTCTCGTTCTGCGTGCGACCCTCAAGGGTCACGACAACTGGGTTACTTGCCTGGCGACGACCGTCGAGCAGTCTGACGTGCTCCTCTCGGGCTCGCGCGACAAGACTGTCATCGTCTGGACGCTCGACGGTGGTGAGAACTACGGCACCCCGCGTCGCTCGCTCAAGGGCCACTCGCACTACGTGCAGGACGTGACCATCTCGTCGGATGGCCAGTTTGCCCTCACCGGCTCATGGGATGGCTCGCTCCGCCTTTGGGACCTCAACACCGGCACGACGACGCGCCGCTTCGCCGGCAACGACCAGCACAAAAAGGACGTCCTCTCGGTGGCCTTCTCGGCCGATAACCGCCAGATCGTCTCGGGTGCGCGCGACAAGACCATCAAGCTGTGGAACACCCTTGGCGAGTGCAAATACACGATCCAGGAGGACGGACACACCGAGTGGGTTTCGTGCGTGCGCTTCTCACCCTCGGCGGCCAACCCGCTGATCGTCTCGTGCGGCTGGGATAAGCTTGTCAAGGTCTGGAACCTGACCAACTGCAAGTTGCGCACCAACCTCGTCGGCCACAGCGGCTACCTGAACACCGTCACTGTCTCTCCTGACGGGTCACTCTGTGCGTCGGGCGGCAAGGACGGCACCGCGATGCTGTGGGACCTGAACGAGGGCAAGCACCTCTACTCGCTCGAGGCGAGCGCCATCATCCACGCGATGGTCTTCTCGCCCAACCGCTACTGGCTCTGCGCCGCCACTGACACGTGCATCAAGATCTGGGATCTTGAGTCCAAGTCGATCGTCGACGAGCTCACGCCCGAGTTCCCGGCCGTTGGCAAGAAGGCGATGGTCCACCACTGCATCTCGCTCTGCTGGTCCGCCGATGGTTCGACCCTGTTCTCGGGCTACACGGACTCGAACATCCGCGTCTGGTCGGTTGGCATCGGTGGCCGCTAAGAAGCCGTCGTCCCCCTTTCGGGTCCGAAAAAAGACTTCTTAAAAGCCGAAGGCACTGAAACATGTGTGTGCGTTTGTGATGCGTCCGACGTGCTTGAATCATGTGCATTTTGCGTAAAATACCAGACCGAATGCGGTCGCCGCAGCGTCGATACCCGAACTTCGAGCGCAAATATGCGCAAACCGCCCGAAACGCGCGTTGTACCGGTACCGGTGCGACGGCTGTATTTTGGGTGCGAGCCCGCGGTGCAGCCCTTCCTGAGGGAAACGCTCGGAGTCGCTGAGGCCACCGGACGATCTTCGGCTGCCCGCCGGGGCCGAGAGTCTGCACACGTCCGTCCGTCGTGAGCCTGAGGTCGGCGCTGGCCGCTGCGAGGGGACCATGGAAGGCTCGAAGGCGGCTCGCATCGCCTTACTTCCCAACACCCAGGCACAATCCGCAACCGTGTCAGGGCCGTTTCAGCCCACGAGGCGGGGGGTGGAAGCCCCAAAGGAGGACCTGATGATGTTGGAGTTATCGGCATTGATGAATACGGTGGCAGCCAAGATCGAGGAGCTGGCGGAGAAGCAAAAGGCCGCGTTAGCGCTCGGTGGACAAGAGACTTCTCCCTGGACACACGAGGCGGTGATGCTCCTCTTCCGCATGATCTCTTCAGACTCTGAGGCGATACGCAAGAGAGGTGCAGCTGCGCTTGGCAAGCTCGCGTCGTGCAGCCCAAAGGCCAAGCACGAGGCCACCAATCACATTCCATTCGGAATCTTGATGGAGCTCATGCGAGCGGGTTGCCTTGAGGCCATTGACGCCCTTGCTGCGCTGTCCTTCGATAACTCGCTGGGCTGCGACAAAATACGGGAGTGCATGCCAGACTGCGGTGCGATCACGATGCTTGCCGGTTTCATCAATACTGAGGACAACGCTGTTGATGCAGCAGCGAAAGCAGCAAGTTCAGAAGCGGCTATGCGGGTCAAGGCAGCACTTGAACCCGAGGGCAGCATAAAGAAGAAAAAGGCTGCTCAGGAAATCAACCCTGCCAATCTGCGCGACCTCTCCGAATTGGGGAGCACGTTATTGCCTGGTATGTCGGCTGCCAAGGACGCCGTGGGCATGGTCGTGCTCCGACCAACAATTGTGCCTGTCAAGTCGAAGGCGGAGGCTGTGGCAACTTTGCGCAACATCGCGATGTCCAATGAGGCGAATCGCAAGGCAATCACTCAACAGCAAGTCATCCCGCAACTAGTAAAGCTGATGACGCAGATGAAAATTGAAGACGATAACAGGTCAGCACAGAGCGGGCAGTCTTCGCATAGATCTGGGCCATCAGACGAGGGGAAAGGTGACGGCAAGGACAGTAGGAGGAGCAGACGGAAGTCAGCAGACGCCGCAAGCGCAGAGAAGAAGAGCATAGATGAGAACGCGAAGAAAGAGCAGGTGCTGAATCGCAAGGCGCTAGCTTTAGAGAACCGCAAGCTTGCGGAAAGCGCAGGACAGATGTTGCACGCGTTGATCATCGACGGGACAGATGATGTCAAGAAGATCATTATTTCGGCCATCATCTCGACTGTGCAGCAGCCTGGATCAAAACCACCAAAGGAAGTGCCTCAGCTCATGAACATCCTCAAAAGTGCAGCCGAGGAGCAGCTCGAGATGGTTCAACGCGGCGACGACTACGTAGCACTCAACATGGCGCTGGACTTTGGCCGCTGGATCGGTCTTCGAACTATCAAGCTTGGTGAGGCCCGTAACAATTTCAAGCTTCACCAGGACGACCGGAAAAAAGAGGAAAAAGAGCGCGCGCGGCGAGTGGACCTTGGCCTGGCCGATAGCGACGAGCCGTCGAGCAAAGAACAACACACACCTGCGAGCAAAGCACAACGAATGCAACTCATGGAGGACAGCGATCGTGAGACGCTGAACAAGAATAGTGCGACCGCCAAGGAAGCGGAGAAGCAATCGAGGCAATCCAAGCGAGATGCCAAGAAGGAAGCGGAAGCCAAACGGGTAGCAAATAGGGAGACAATGGTGAGAGAGAAAAAGCAACAGGCTGTTGTGGCGAGCGTCACGCAGAGTGGCAAGGGCAATACACGCCTCGATGTTCTCACTGTGCTAGCAAAGCCAATTCAGCTCGAGGCCAAGATGGAGATGAAGAGGTTGCAAGCGACGAAAGACTCGGCTGAGCCTTCTCCACTATCACCGAGCTCATCATCGTGGCATCTCAAATGGCTGCCCAAGCAAGAGCCAGGGTTGCCAGCTGACTTGTTTGAGCGGACGAGCGGCTTGCCAAAGGGGCTGAGCGCCAAGCCAGTTGATGCTGAGCTGCACTTCCAGATGCACGAGATGTATCGGGCAAGGCGTCAAGCAGAAGATGAGCAGGCAAGGCGGTTGAGATTCCCGACGCCTTCAACCGCCTCGCGAGACTTCAGCGCGCATAGTAGCGCGCAAGCACTTTCCAGTCCATGATCACGAATTCTTTACCCTACGCGCACACCAATTCCGGATCCGCGAGACAGTTCACTGCACCCGCGGTCCCGCGCGAGCGTCCACGACGATTAGCGGCGATGCACGTCACTTAGTGGAATGGAGATCGATCGGGCATGTGGCCATGAGGGGGGTTAGACTAGGGGGGTGGACGGACTGTGAGGTATGCCGGAGCGGCTAGCCCTACAGATAGTCGGATAGGTTCATAGGAAGTATCAATAGCAAGGTATAGGTAACGAAAGAGGTAAAGAGTCAAAAGAGGGCCCAACAGCACTTGAGCTCTGGCTGTCGAGCTGTCGAGGCTCCGTGTGCGTGTTTGTGCGTGTCCTCGGGTCGAGGCCGCTGTGGGAGGCGCGAGGCCGCTGTCGAGGCCTTGCCTGTCGCGCGGCCTGTCGAATTCCTGTCGAGCCTGTCGAGGCTGACTCCATGTGCCGGGGTGTCGAGTAGCTGCCGAGGGCTGTCGAGGGCTGTCAATTAGCTGTTGAGTTTCTCTGTCGAGGCTGTCGAGTTATATACTGTCTCGTGTGCTGTCGTTCTGTCGAGCTCAAGCCTGGCATGTAGCTTTGCTATACAGTAGTAGGCCTAGAGGACCCACACATATAAACCACCAACCAAACTAGGTCAAACTGATAAAGAACTCGGAGGTCAGGACGTCACAGCCTAACCCGCCCTAGAACCCCTAACCCCTTCCTAACCCCTACATAGGCACAGGTTTCTTTAGAACTGCTTGTACATTTGTAATACCCTTAATACCCACCCTAAACCTTACCTAAACCCCTACCTAGCCACTGGTTTCAAGACCAGAAAATGCAATCTTAAAAAGGAAGGGTCCGATTTCCGAAACGAACGCGACGTCGTTCCTGCAGGGATTCGGGCCGGCCCGAATCCGCAGAATTTATTTTTTATTTTTTTACAAACGTGGTACCCTGCAACGAGACGCCGAGGTCGTGTGTTTTTAGAGTTTTTGAGTTTTTTTAGTTTTTTCGTGTGTTTTCCATGGGAGTTGGTTTCGGGCAGGGGAGTGTTCCTTTAATGCAATTCTGAGGATAAATAGGTCAAAAAGGGACTAAAGAGCACGAACATGGAAAGAAAGGTCCACCAGTGAAGCAGTGAACATTCATCATCCAGGTGCCTCCAAGTTATGTAGTTGACCAGTGGGTCGACCATCAAATCAACCTCGTCACCTTGAAGGAGTGGGGTAAGTGGGGCTCTAACCCGGCTTTACCCAGAAACCCAGTATTAGACCTTGTGTCGAGGCCTGTCGAGGTCTATCGACGAGGTCTGTCGAACAGGTTTGAGCCCTGGCTCCGGCGGTAACTTGATTCAGAGATGCGCGTGACCGGGTCGGAGGTGCGTGGGAGGGGGAGGGAGGGGGTTAAATCCGTAAATCCGTAATTACGTAACAGAACGCCCAAACCGGCGCCTATTGCAACCCCCTGGGGTGGGGCATGGTCGCCCGGCATGCTTCTGCCCCCCCAGCAAGCAAGCAAGCTAGTTAGTCGACACACACAAGTACCTAAACCAGCGCAACCGAGTACCCCTGTAGCCAACGGGGTAGGAAAGGGTGGGCGGAGAGGGAGAGAGATATGCCCAGAACCGCTAACGCTCAC
>Ga0210245_101452_pt1 | contig 18892 bp, 15 predicted proteins | sample ChrtobMetaP3_4mM_FD_155450 | JGI IMG/M metagenome (GOLD analysis project Ga0210245, IMG submission 155450) | Chrysochromulina tobin associated microbial communities from unialgal haptophyte culture, Seattle, Washington, United States - P3_4mM | ecosystem: Host-associated > Algae > Haptophytes >...
CAACCGTGTGGAGGTCACCCCCTCTTAGTGAGGAAGAGCTCAGTGAGCTACCCGAGTGTGTGTTGTGTGAACGCCTGGTACGGCGCGCGGAGCGCGGCGTGAGGAGCGGCGCGCGCGTCCCTTCCCTTCGCGTGTCGCGGGTCACGCTCAGCGGTGCGGCCGGTACGGCGCGAGTCGAGAGGGGGTTAGGTCCCAAGGGGGACGGGGGGGAAGAGCGCGGCCGGAATCGTCCCGCCCAGCCTGCAAGAGATGCAGGGAATCGGGAGGCAGGTTTCGGCAGTGCCTGGGGGAACTCCCTCGCTTCGGCGCGGCAATCGGACGCGCTCGGTAGCGCGGGGAAGAGGGCGCCCGGAAGGGGGGGCGGTAGCCGCCCCTTCGGGCGGGCTCGGGGCCCCTGCGCGGGGGACCGAGCGGGGACCGGGTCGGCGCACCCACTACGCAGCACCCACCCGCCCACCCGTGTGCGTGAGTGGGTCTCGTACGAGGCCGACCGAGGGTCTGGGGGGGTCGTGTTGGATCCGGCGTCGGAGCCGTGCCACGAGTTGCCGGAAGCGGGCGAATGGGGTATGTGGGTAGCAGCGCTTGGCGCCGCCGCCCACTCCCGGGACCTGTTCTGTTGTGCCAACCGTGTGGAGGTCACCCCCTCTTAGTGAGGAAGAGCTCAGTGAGCTACCCGAGTGTGTGTTGTGTGAACGCCTGGTACGGCGCGCGAAGCGCGGCGTGAAACTCCGTCATCACGATTTTGCCGCACACGACCCTCAACAGCAGGTGTGGTCGGGGATGGAGGTCGAAGCGGCCGAGGCCGAGAAGCTCGCCGCGCCGCCGCAGGAACCATGTGCATCCGATAAAGGGTGGCAGAAGGAGGCAGAGGCGTCGAACGCCGTCGACGAGGCAGTCGAGCCGCGTGAAGCGGAGACTGCGGCTCTGCTGCGCGAGGTGCGCAGGCATTGCGTTACGCCACGCTGCCGCGCGGCTCTGGCTCGCGCATGGGCCGAAGGAGGCCGCCTCGGCATGGGCGCCCGAAGGCCTGGCTCGGGTGCTGGCCTAGGCTTATGCGGGCTCCCTGCAGCGCGCGCACAAACGTGCTGTGCTTGGTTGGCCTTCCTCTGACCACGTGTACCGCGCTTGCTTCGCTGCGTCAGCAATCATCAATGGCAGCCGCGCCATCGGGATTAGAGCCGCCGCCGCCTCCTCCGCATCAGCCGACTCCTCCGCCTCCGCCGCCGCCGCCGCCGCCGCCGCAAACTCCCACGCCTCCGCCGCAGCTTCCTACGCTGCCCTCTCCAAGACAAACACCCGCAGGGCCAGCCTGGTCGAGGAGCATGGAGAGAGCAGCTAAGAGGTGCGACGCGCGCTCTTCTCCCTGCTGCTCCCTCGCCCCGCACCATCCCATGGCTCGTGCCGGCCTCGTGCTCTGCCGTTGCCCCTCGTCTGACCGTCGTCGTCGTGCTGTCGATCGTTATGACAGAGAGAATGTTTTTAAGCGCGAATTCCTGCCTTTGGAGGGGGTTGAGGTTGTGATTCAGCCAACTGTGCAAGCGCCGCCGCCGGCAGACCACCAACCCAGTCCAGCGCCCAGAAGCCGGTCGCTCTTCAGGTGCATTCCGTGCGACTGCCACACGACGCTGGTCCATTCGCCACTTCTCGTCTTCGCGTGTTCGCTCAGCGCCGGCTACTTCGGCGTGTCGCTCGCGTTCAGCCTTTTGCTTCAAAATTTTGGTGCATTCAACCAAGGTGAAGATCTTATCCTCGTGCACTGCTCGGACATCTTCGACGCCGAAAATTGTGCTGCCGACGTCGACAAGGAAGTCGCCCAAGCAGAATCAGCAGCCAACAGGTTGCACGTCACAGCCCTCGTTTTCGCTCTTCTGGTCAACAATAAGTGGCTCAAGTGCCAGTGCACGGCGCTTCCCAAGACGTCCCTTTGCGCCTTGGTCGCCGTGTGCCTCCTCACTGGCGTCATGGGATTAGCCGCTTTCATCGCGTCGACGGTGGAGGCCTCGGCATGCTTCTCGTGCAAGCTGGTACCCGATATCCAGCTGAGATTTGAAAACCAAAAAGTAGACTTTGTGAGCCTCCTCTCGGTGATGCGCTTCGAGTCGTTCCTGGGCGCCATCACGAGCCTCTTCCTCTTGATTGCGGTTGCCTGGATGGCGCTCGGGCGCGTCCCATGGATCACGAAGCTCTTCCGTGGGCACGCCTACCTCACGGATCACGAAGCGTCGATGATTCGCCACCTAGTCACGTCGCGCGTCTACATCGGCCTGTTCGTCGGCCTCCTGGTCAACATTGCTGTCGTCATCTACTTCGGGTCGACGCTGCATGGTTGGCTGGCGATCATGGATGGATGGAGATCTTGGCTGCCTGATTGGCTGGCGAGCATTTTGTCCCGCCTAATCGGCGCGGGGGTGGGCGCGGCGATGGACTTTTTGTCCAGCCTGTTCGGCGGCGGGCTCGAGGAGGAGGGCGAGGGCGAGAGCGGTGGCGGCGAGGACATAAACACAACGGCGATAAGCCAGGCAGTGAACTCAATGCTGCTCAGTCCGACGGTGGTCAAGAATATAGAATTAGTTCTGGTCCTGCCAAAGTCAGCCATTCTCTTCGGGCTCATCCTGCTGTACGTGCAGCTCGCCGTATGCGTGCTCGCCTCCGCCTTCAACGGCTGGAAGCACCTGCAGCATTGGCGCACCGTCACCAAGGTGGCGCGCACACAGGTGACGCCATCTCCGGCGGAGGGCATCAGCCCCGCCCAGCCCGACGGGCTCGATGCTGAGCACTCGCGCCTCTTAGACGTCGGCTCGAAGAACCTCATCCAGGCCTCGAGGCTTCCAGCATTCATGTGCCAATCGATCGCGTGCGGATCTGTCATCATCGCCCTAGTGGTGAGCCCCATCATCACCGCTCTGTACACGTGGTCGGCATACAAGGACGTTCAAGAAATAGCCGCGCCAATCGTTGAATCCATCGGCTGGTTCGTGGCCGTCCTTATCGGGGGCGTACTCTCGCGCATGGTCCTCGTCCGTTGCCTGTTCCATCCGAAGCAACTCCGAGGCGGCGGCGAGGTGTGGCCCATGCGGCGACCCATTTGCTTTGCGTGGTACGAGGCCTTCTATCTGGTCTTCGCGATCGTCGAAGGCATCTGGATCGGTGCCAAACGGTTGTTGGGCACCTTCACCCAAGCCGTCGCCTCGCTGCTTCGCACGGACCGCCCGTCGCATGCCGAGGGGCGTGTCGCGAACGACGTGGTGTTCAGCTCGTATGCGGCCGTGCTCTGCCTGGAGCGCGACGCCGAGGCGAGTCGTCGGCAGGCAGGCGCGACGCATTTTGAGAGCGGCGTACTTGCTGTCGAGTCGGATGTGAGTCTGAAGCATACGGCACTGTGGTGCCTGGGGTGGCTTTGCGCTTGGATCACACCGCCCATCATCTATTTTGTGATCGTGGTGCTGACTTAGGATGACTCTGACTGATGAGCGCGGCGGCGAGGTGAACGGTGGTTTCTATCACGCTGAGGTAATGCCGAGGCGTTCCATCAGCTGTCTTCAAGGGCAAGCAACAGAAGGGCGGTAGAGCGCTCGCTCCGGCACTGAGCGGCGCTCACACAGCCGAGCGGGCGGGCAGAGCAGAAGATCTGCTGCGCAGGTGCCACGTTGTGGTCAGTGTGAGTGAGGCGTGTACCGGCACGCAGTGCGTGCGCACCGGTAACGCGCGCCGCGGCGCTCGTCAGGGCCATACAGTGTGCGGGACGCATGCCATGTCTTTCCCTGGACCTGTTGTTCTGTTGTGTCAACGGTGAGTGTGGAGTTCATCCCCTCTTAGTGAGGAAGAGCTCAGTGAGCTACCCGAGTGTCGTGTGTTGGTGAGCGCCCTGGTACGGCGCGCGAAGAAGCGCGGCGTGAAATCGGCGTGATCGGTGATGAGGAAAAGCAGTCCAAACCTCCAATCTGGCGCCAAGAACTCCTACCACGTCGCCGCCCCCTGTGCGAAGCCGAACACGTGACGCGTGACGGACCCAGCCTGTGGACAGCCGTGCCGTTTACTGCGTTTTTCTTCACACAGGCATTTCACGCTTGAGCCTTTAGCCTGAGGGCTTCTTCACATGTTCAAACCTTGAGAGGCAAGAAAGCTAATTAGTCGAAACAACACATGTACCTAAACAAGCGCAACCGCTTGCTTACTTACTTGTGAGTCGAAGGCGCCGCACTGAGCAACAGGAAGAAAGCGAGCGCGCCGCGCGCCACACCAAAGATGTCTTGATCGTGACCTTGATCGCGTGTGGCACATCGACGGCACATCCGAGGTTCGCAGTCGAAGTCGGCAGGCTTTGCGTGTCGCCGCGCTGCCGCGCGGCTCTGGCTCGCCATTGGCAGAGGGACTCGGCATGGACGCCCGAAGGCCTGGCTCGGGTGCTGGCCTAGGCTTGTGCGGGCTCCCTGCGACGCGCGCGCACAACCGTGCCGTGCCAGGTCTGAATACGTGTATCGCGCTTGCTCGTTCGCTGCGCAGGGCGAGCCTGGTCCAGGAGCACCGAGAGAGCAGCTATGGGGTGCGGCGCGCTCTCTTCTCCCTGCTGCTCCCTCGCCCCGCACCATCCCATGGCTCGTGCCGGCCTCGTGCTCTGCCCTTGCCCTTCGTCTGACCGTCGTCGTCGTGCTGTTGATCGTGATGACAGTGAGAATGTTCTCAAGCGCGAATTCCTGCCTTTGGAGGAGGTTGAGGTTACGATACGGCCAACTGTGCAAGCGCCGCCGCCGGCAGACCACCAACCCAGTCCAGCGCCCAGAAGCCGGTCGCTCTTCAGGTGCATCCCGTGCGACTGCTACACGACGCTGGTCCATTCGCCACTTCTCGTCTTCGCGTGTTCGCTCAGCGCCGGCTACTTCGGCGTGTCGCTCACATTCAGCCTTTTGCTGATCGCGCTCGGAGAAATTAAGCAAGATGAAGATCTTTTTCTCGTGAGCTGCTCGAGCAGATTCAACGCCTCAAGGTGTGCTGCCGACGTTGACAAGGAAGTCGCCCAAGCAGAATCAGGAGCCATCGGGTTGCACCTCACAGCCCTCATCCTTGCTCTTCTGATCAACAATAAGTGGCTCAAGTGCCAGTGCACGGCGCTTCCCAAAATGTCCCTTTGCGCCGAGGTCGCCGTGTGCCTCCTCACTGGCGTCATGGGATTAGCCGCTTTCATCGCGTGGACGGCGGAAGTCTCGACATGCTTCTCGTGCAAGCTGGGGGAAAACAGCACAGACCCCTTAGATCAAAGCTTCCTCTCAGTGATGCGCTTCGAGTCCTTCCTGGGCGTCATCACGAGCCTCTTCCTGTGGATTGCGGTTGCCTGGATGGCGCTCGGGCGCGTCCCATGGATCACGAAGCTCTTCCGCGGGCACGCCTACCTCACAGATCACGAAGCGTCGATGATTCGCCACCTACTCACGTCGCGCGTCTACATCGGCCTGTTCGTCGGCCTGCTGGTCAACATTGCTGTCGTCATCTACTACGGGTCTGCGCTGCATAGTTTGCTGGCTATCATTGATGCGCCGGCGGAGGGCGCCGGCGGCGGGGACGAGGGCGCTGGCGGCGGGGGCGAGGGCGGCGAGGGCGAGGGCGGGGGCGGCGAAGACGAGGACGCGGCGGTGATTGCAGGGTTGGGCTGGTTACTTCTACTTCCGCACCTGGCAGTCATTTTTATCAAGTCAGCCATTCTCTTCGGGCTCATCCTGCTGTACGTGCAGCTCGCCGTATGCGTGTTCGCTTCCGCCTTCAACGGCTGGAAGCACCTGCAGCATTGGCTCACCGTCACCAAGGTGGCGCGCGCACAGGTGACGCCTCTTCCGGCGGAGGGCATCAGCCCCGCCCAGCCCGACGGGCTCGATGCTGAGCACTCGCGCCTCTTAGACGTCGGCTCGAAGAGTCTCATCTCAGCCTCGAGGCTTCCAGCACTCATGTGCTCATCGCTCGCATGCGGATCTGTCATCATCGCCCTGGTGCTGAGCACCATCATCACCGCTCTGTACACGTGGTCGGCAAACGAGCTCATTCGTATCCTCGCCGCGCCATTTGTCAAATCCATCAGCTACACATTGGCCGGTCTTTTTGCGGTCGTACTCTCTCGCATGGTCCTCGTCCGTTGCCTGTTCCATCCGAAGCAACTCGAGGGCGGCGGCGAGGTGTGGCCCATGCGGCGGCCCATTTGCTTTGCGTGGTACGAGGCCTTCTATCTGGTCTTCGCGATTTCCGAAGGTCTCTGGATCGGTGCCAAACGGTTGGTGTTCACCTTCACGTATGCCATCGCCTCGCTGCTTCGCACGGACCGCCCGTCGCATGCCGAGGGGCGTGTCATGAACGACAAGGTGTTCCGTTCGTATGCGGCCGTGCTCTGCCTGGAGCGCGACGCCGAGGCGAGCCGTCGGCAGGCCGGCGCGACGCATTTTGAGAGCGGCGTACTTGCTGTCGAGTCGGATGTGAGTCTGAAGCATACGGCACTGTGGTGCCTGGGGTATCTTGCGGCTTTTATCACGCCGTTCTTCATCTTCGGATTTATCGTGGGGCTGACGGGGGGGGAAGTGGATTGATGAGCGCGGCGGCGAGGTTCAGAGCGGTGGTTTCTATAACGCTGAGGCAACGCCGAGGCGTTCCATAAGTTGTTTTCAAGGGCAAGCAACAGAAGGGCGGTAGGGCGCTCGCTCCGGCACTGAGCGGCGCTCACACAGCCGAGCGGGCGGGCAGAGCAGAAGATCTGCTGCGCAGGTGTGGGTGTGGTCAGTGTGAATGAGGCGTGTACCGGCATGCAGGGCGTGCGTGCCGGGACAGCGCCGCGGAGCTCGTCAGGGCCATTCAGGGTGCGGGACGCATGCCATGTCTTTACGGGGAATCTGGAATGATCCACGGAATTAGTAGGGATCATTCGGGGAGATCCTGATATCGTGCATCCCGTCCGCCCACGTCGCCGCTCGCGACGCGACCAAGCGAACGATCGATCGTGGCAATTGGCGTCTAGTCTTCTCCTATTGAGCGTCTTGTGTTTGTTGTCGTGACTCGTGAATCCCACCCTCCCTCCGAGGTCTGAAAAAGTCCGCGGCCGCGGGGAATGTGGTTGTCGTTGTGGAGTTGTACCGGTGGTAACACACTACTAATTGCAAACGCCGTCGCCGAGCGCAGATCGTGAGACGCGACACGACAAGACGGAGGTGCATCTCAATGCCAAGCAACCCGCGCAACCGAACACGATTTCGCAACCGAACCAATCGGAATTGCATCTCATAGCCGAGCTTAATCACAGCTCAGCCTCCTCCTTGGAGAGCTGGGTCCTGGGACCAGCCTGCGTGTTATTTGCGTTCGGGTCGGTGACAATCTGTGTGCCAGGGAGGGTCCTCCCACATTCGCCCATCTGGTTGTTGTAAACCTTGCGCAACATCATGCATCATGGGCGGCGTGCCAACGCTCGGGCGAGCCGCTCGCGCCCGCCGCCATGGGCTTCATAGCAGGCAACAGTTGATCCTCCGTGTCCAGGGTGAGCACGTACTGCCCCGGGTACGAGCAGCGGATGACGGGCTGCAAGATGGTCGTCCAGCCCTGCGCCGTCATCCCCGGCTTGACGCGGAAGACGTGGCGCATCGCACGCACGCCAAACCACTCGTCCTCGAGCTCAAACCGAGATACATTGTCGCCGACCGGTACCATGCCGTGCACGCGCGGCGGCGAGTACTTGCAGCGAGCGCGGTCCGGGCTCACGTGCTCGTCGCGAAAGCGGTCGAGCCGCGCGAAGGTGCCGCTCGGCGAGTACGCATCCCACCCCTGCCGCGTGATGGAGCGGCGCTCGTCGTGCTCGTCTAGGCGCAGCACGGTGTAGTTGTGCACGCTCTGGAGGCGCATCAACACGGTGGGGTCCAGACGCGAGCCTTCCACAATCATGGCTCGCACGCGGGGTGCGGCGCCTTCGGAGAGCAGCTGCTCCAGTCGCTTCAACCACGTGCCCTCGGGGCCGTCGGCGTCCATCTTGAGCAAGTCGATCTCGCCACGTACGCCGGCTGCCGTCCATAGGAGTTCGTCAAAGTCGACGCCCGGTACGCTCTGCGGCAGCCCAAAATGCGACGAGCAGTTCTCGCCGTAATTGAGGCTGACTTGGCTGGGCCCGTTCACGTTTCCCCAGCGCCAACATCTGCCACAGCACGAGCAATGCTTACAGGGCGAGGGCGCCATGCACCGCGGCTCTCGCCCGACGCAAGCGCGAGCATTGTACACCATCAGTCGATCAGCCCAGCAGTTGACCGCCGCGGTCTCGTTGAGAGCGCGCGCAAAATCCGAAGCTGGTTCCACGGAAACCACGTGGCTGCCAAGTTGCATCATGTAGGCGCTCATCCAGCCATTGTTGGCGCCGAGGTCGAGAGAGCGACACCGGCGGTGAGCCGGTCTCCGCTGGCAGTGCGACAGAAAGGATGCGATCGCCTCGAGCACGTGTGGCTCTGGGTCACCTGGTGACGCGATGACGCCTCGTGTGCTCCCAAGAGTGCAGCAGAAAGCAGATGCCCTTTGTGCATACAAGTCGCACTGTCCCGGTGTGAATTCCATGACCAGGTGTAAGGCATCAAACGGCCAACGTGCGGGTAGGGTGTATGCACGGCTGAGCAGCTCGGCTGAACATGACAGCACATCGGGTCGTTGGCGCTGGCATTTGGCGATGCCCATCGTTGCTTCGTCCTCTGCGGAAGGATTTCCTTCACTCATTTAAGTTGATTTGTAACGGGCGCGGCGACCGAAGCATGCTCGTCCTCGATCGACGAAACGGGTTGGTCCGTCACTTTGGGCAGGTTTCTCCGACATTCCTGTCCGGGCTTCCAACATGATCGTGTTGAGCGCCGGCGCGCGCTCCTGTCCTCGCCACTGACTGCCAGAAAACGCGCAGACTCCTATCTGCCTACGGCGCCACGCTTGCTGGCCTGTACCCGGCTCCCCCCGGTGTCTTTTTACCGGAGTACCGGTACAATAGTCCCGGCTCCCCCGGTTTACCGGTAACAGTTGGAAACACGTTCACATTCACACACTCTAAATGCCGCCCCGCGTCCCGCAGACCGCACGAGTTGCAGTAGCGGCAACCTTGGAGCGCCACGCCGTGGAGCAGCGCCAGGTCGACGAGCGCCATGCTAAGGAGCTCCGCGACCTCATGAGTTCTGCAATAAGCGCTGACGATCGTGAGGCCGTCGAGCTTCTGATTGCACGCCTTGTGCAGCTGCTGAGCAGTAACTCGGAAGCGGCGCAGAATGCGGCAGGCACGCTGTGTGACCTCGCCGCCGACAACCCCACCAACAAGGACGCCATCCGAGAGGCGAGCGCCATCCCACCGCTCGTGGCATTGCTGCGTGCGGGCGCCGAGTCGACGGCGGCGGAGTATGCAGCAGGCACGCTATGGAACCTCACCACCAACAACCCCACCAACAAGGACGCCATCCGAGAGGCGGGCGCCATCCCACCGCTCGTGGCGTTGCTGCGTGCGGGCGCTGAGTCGATGGCGGCGCTGAAAGCGGCAGGCGCGCTGCAGAACCTCGCCAACAACAACCCCACCAACCGGGACGCCATCCGAGAGGCGGGCGCCATCCCACTGCTCGTGGCGTTGCTGCGTGCGGGCGCTGAGTCAGCGGCGGCGGAGGTTGCGGCAGGCGCGCTGCAGAGCCTCGCCGCCAGCAACCCCACCAACAAGGACGCCATCCGAGAGGCGGGCGCCATCCCACCGCTCGTGGCGTTGCTGCGTGCGGGCGCTGAGTCGATGGCGGCGGAGTATGCGGCAGGCGCGCTGCTGAACCTCGCCGCCGACAACCCCACCACCCGGGACGCCATCCGAGAGGCGGGCGCCATCCCACCGCTCGTGGCGTTGCTGCGTGCGGGCGCCGAGTCGATGGCGGCGCGGAAGGCGGCAGGCGCGCTGTGGAACCTCACCACCAACAACCATACAAACCGGGACGCCATCCGAGAGGCGGGCGCCATCCCACCGCTCGTGGCGTTGCTGCGTGCGGGCGCCGAGTCGACGGCGGCGCGGAATGCGGCACGCGCGCTGCAGAACCTCGCCGCTGACAACCCCACCAACCAGGACGCCATTGTAGCTTCTTTCGCTGGCGCCGTCGTGCCTCTTGATACATTCCCTGAGTTGCAGCGCACGCTGCTGCGAGTGGCACTTGCGCGGCTACATCGCGCCGAGGCCGGTGAGGATGCTGCTGCACTGGAGGCGGCGCTGGCGGCGGCGACGGCCGTCGGTGCGGCGGACGAGGCAGCGACGGCGCGCGTGCGCTCGAGGCTCGATGAGCAGCGGGCGGCGGCGACCCAGCGCGCGCGGCGTGAGTCGGTCGGGCTGAACGTGCCGCTGCCTGCCGACTTCACGTGCCCGATCACCTTCGACAAGATGAAGGACCCAGTCGTCGCATCCGATGGCCATTCCTACGAGCGCAGCGCGATTGAGGAGATCCTCCGCGGCCCACACCCGCTCAGCCCGCTCACGCGCGAGACGCTCGGTACGGCGCTGGTGCCAAACCTCAACCTGCGGCGGCGCATCGAGGACCACGAGGCAGAGCTCGATCGGATGGCCGAGCAGGTGGCGGCGCGCATGGCCTCCGCCGTCGCTGAGGCGGAATCGGCGTCCCAGGCAATCTCCCAGGCGGAGATTGAGGCGTTACGTGAGCAGCTTGCCGATGCCAAGAAGCGCGCCCGAACGGAGGGCGAGGATCCACCCGTGATGGGCGCTGTGATGGGCGCTGTGATGGGCGAGGATCCACCCGCACCCAAGCGGCGAGCGCCATCACGGCGCTCCGCAGCGGGAAGTGGCGCCGGAGGGAGCGCAGCGCCATACCCATAGGCGCGTCCTTGTCGTTCTCGCTGAGAGTCCGAGTCAGCAGAACTCCGGACACGTACTGCGCTGAGTGTGCAGACTAGTGCGAGAGTTGCGGAAGCGAAGCAGGCCCAACGAACATGTTTCGAGCATGGTTTCGAGTTCGAGTACAGATGAAGTGTGTCCATCGTGTCGTCCAGTTGTGTACCGTACACAGTCATGTACACAGTAAACTGTATCGCTATCCGATCGGCTATCGCGTCCTAATAAATCTTTTATAATTTTTCGCAGTACATCGCATACAAGTAATCGCTGAAGAACAAGCCCGGTCACGAACATCGTCCCGCCGATTACAAATAAACTCCACTCTGCCGACAGTATGGTGTGTAGTAGCTAGAGTATTAGGCTCCTAGACAAATCCTAGACACTGCGAGCCTCCATGCCGGCGGCGCGCCGTCGCGTGCGCAGCCTCCGTCGGCCTCGGACCGCCAGCAGCGCGCTCGCACCCAGCCCGAGCGCCATGCCGAGCGCGAGCAGCTGCCCCGTCGATGCACTCGAAGGCGGCTGCCCGCGCCACGTCACCACCCACGTAACCACCACGCCTCCAAGGCTGGCCAGCTGCTCGGGCGCCGTCACGGGCGCGTCCGCATGCGTCCAGACGGGTGGTGGCACGAGGGGCAGTGTGCACTCAAGGCCGGTGACGACGCAAGCCCGCTGCAAAGCCCACACGCGTGACTGAGAGTGGAACGCGCCGAGTTGGGCCGCTGTGAGCGATGGTGCGCCTGCATCGGCGGCGCCACCACTGCTCAGTGCGCGGTCGGCAAAGGCATGCGTGAGCCGCTCCGCGTGACGAAACACCAAAGGGAGCGCCCGGGTGCCCACCACAGCGCTCGACAACGCCGACGCTCTTCCTAATATGGTAGCTCTTCTGGTCGATGCGGTGGCGGTGGCGGGGGAGGAGCTGGTGGAGGCGGTGGCGGTCGCGGTGGCCGCCGCCGCCGCCGACGACGACGACGAGTCGTCTAGGCGGAGCGCTGCCCTGAGCACCTCGGTGAGCACGAAACGGCACTCGGCCGCCTCAGCCACAACAGCCTTCGCCTTCGCCGCCGCGCCTGCGCCGATGGCCGAGCGCGTCGCGCCGTCCTGGGCGTCATCGTCGAGGCAGCTGGAGTCGCCCAAGACAAGAATGAAGCCACTCGCGGTGTGAATGTGAACGAAGCCACCACTCGCGTCGTCGCGGCGAGGCGAGGGAAGGTAGCCGATCACGGGCACCCGCTCAATCGCTGCGCCGCTCGACAGAAACGGCCACATGGCCGCGCTCCCCTCAAGATCGGAGCCATGTGGCGCGCCGTACTGGGCATTCTCATCGAGATCGGAGCCACGTGGCGCGCCGTACTGGGCATTCTCATCGAGATCGGAGCCACGTGGCGCGCCGTCCTGGGCGCTCCCATCGAGATCGGAGCCACGTGGCGCGCCTTGCAAGGTCTGCCGTTGAGGCCGTCGGCTCGAAGCAGCCCACTGCCGACGCTGCTTGAGCGCCGTCTTGAGCGCCGCCGCTGAGGCGGGTCTCGCCTGCTGATGCGCCTGCTGCTGCTGCGGCTGCTGCTGCGGCGGCGCCTCTTCATGCTGCTCAGCCTCTCCTACCGGTATGATCGCCGCCGAAGGCACCCGCAGAAGCTCCGCGGAGATGACGAGTGCACCTGATGAGTGGAGCAATCAGACGCAATCAGACGCAATCAGACGCAATCAGACGCCGCCACCCGCAGGTGCTCCGCGGAGATGACGAGTGTACCTGATGAGTGGAGCAATCAGACGCAATCAGACGCAATCAGACGCCGCCACCCGCAGGTGCTCCGCGGAGATGATGAGTGTACCGGCGGGCGCACGCGCAAGGGCAGTGCCCGATCGGAACGCAAACCCACGGCCGTTGAGAGCCACGCGGCCTGAGTACGCCCTTGCATGCAATTCGAACCCAAATTGGGAAAGAAGCTCATTGAGCATCGGGACGTTGGACCCGCCCATGCCGCAAGGGTGGTCGGTGTGGGCGAGCTCGTCGCGGTAGTACAGCTGGTTCATCAGGGCGACGTCGTACCTGGGGAGGAGCGAAGGGTGTTGGCAAGCCATCAGAGGCCATCAGGGGCCATCAGAGGCCATCCGATGCAATCAGAGGCAATCAGAGGCAATCAGGAGCCATCAGAGGTCATGAGACACAAACTCACCAGTCCGCTGCAACGACGATCCCCAGCCCACGCTCGTGCACATCGCGCGTCAGCTTGGCCACCTCGTGGGGCATCCAGGGCTCCTCTGGATCAAGCAGCAGCAGAGCTCCATACTCGGCCGCGTCGAACGAGGACACGTCACCTGATGAGGTCATCAGAGGTCATCAGAGGTCATCAGAGGTCATCAGAGGTCATCAGAGGCAATCAGAGGTCATCAGAGGTCATCAGAGGACACGTCACCTGAGAGCGTCTCCACATAGAAGCCTGCCGCACGCAGCGCCGTCGTGAGCGCGCGCAGGTTCGTGTGCGGGTGGTCGCCGCGGACGTCCATCAGATCGATTGCATGCGCCTCGAGCTCGTCCGTTGGGAAGAAGCCGTTGGGGTAGCTCGTGCTGTGGAAGAGGTCCAGGAGGAGCCGACGGTGACGTGGCGGGGTTCGTCGAATGCGCACACGTAACGGTACGCGCACGGAGCGCGTGGTGGGCGCCGCGGTGGGCGCCGTGGTGGGCGCCGTGGTGGGCGCCGCCCCGTAGAACTCGGCCTCTGACGAAACTTCGATGAGGATCTCGCCCGTGACGACGCCTTCCCACTCGCGCCGTGTAAGGCGCACGGCCAGAGCGACGCCCACGAAGCCAACGCCCGCGTCCAAACTGGGAGACCACGCGAACGACACGTCGAGCACGTCCGCGATCTCGTCGTCCGAGATCTCGTCGTCCGCAATCTCGTCGTCCGAGATCTCGTCGTCCGTGAGCTCCGCCGCCGTCGTCGTCGCCGTCGCCTCAGCGCCAGCGGCAGTGGCGGCGGCGGCCGCGCTCGCGGCGGCGCTCGGTCGGGCGCCCAACACGGCGCGGAGCGGGCGCCACGTGGGTCGCCGCACGTGGCGCGCGCCGTGTTGGGCACCCGACTCGAGGAGCGTCAGGTTGAACAGGAGAGGTCGAGCGCCCGCGTAGAGCGGCGCGTCGCAATGGGGCTCCATGTAGGGGCAGTCGAGCAGGTCGAGGGTCGGCGGCAGTGTGGAGAGGTGCGGATGGAACGAGGCCATGGCTGCATGCAAGGCATGCGGGCGTAACGCACCGCCCCCCTGCTCCAAATGGGAAGCATGCAATCGCTTAGAGGAGGCATGCAAGGCATGCGGGCATAACGGGCGAGCGCACCTGCTCCAAATAGGAGGCGCCGCGCAATCGCTCAGAGGAGGCATGCAAGACCTGCTTGAGCGCAACGGGCGAGCGCAGCACGGCACGCTGCGCGGGCGGCAGCGAGGACAGGAGCAGCGCGAGCACGCCCACGACGACGGGGCAGGCGACCGAGGTACCCCACTGATATTGGCAGCCGCCGGGCGGGAAGCTGCGCGCTGCCCAGAATTCCCCAAGGGCCGCCACGTCGACGCCCATTCGGCCAGCCCCATGCGGAAGTTCCCACAGCGTCGGACCGCGCGAGGCATATGGGGCGAGCTTGCGGCCCGAGGGGAGCAGTGCACTCACGCCAATGACGAGCGCATCATCGGCCGGGTTGAGGAGAGAGCCCCAGCCGGGGCCGCTGTTGCCCACACCAGAGACGATGGTGATGCCAGCTCGCGCGAGCTCGCGCACCTGATGAGGCATGCAATCAGCATGCAATCAGCATGAAATCAGCATGCAATCAGCATGCAATCAGCATGGGGATGCCAGCTCGCGCGAGCTCGCGCACCTGATGGCGCGAACGGGGCGTGGGTAGGGGGCGAACGGGGCGTGGGCAGGCTTGGGGCTGTGGAAGGTGAGGGAGGAGTCCCTAATAAGGAAGGGCAGGCTTGGGGGCTGTGGCACGCCAGCCCAGATCGAATCTCGTGTCGAGAAGATGTGAGAGCTCATTCACACCTTGGCTGCGAACGGCGCGTCACGGAAGTCGGGGCCGCCGACGGCGAGGTTGACGAGGTCAAAGCGCCGGTGGAGCGCAAAGTTGAAGCCCTCGAGGAACCAGGCGGTCGTCGAGCGCTGCGTCGAGTCGAAGACGCGCACGATCGTGAGCTCCGCTCCCGGCGCGAAGCCCGCACACTCCGCATGCGATCCGATCGTTCCCGTCATAAAGGTCGAGTGGCCGACACGGTCGTCGGTGGTGCGCTCGCCGGTGAAGTCGACCATCTCGACTACGTGGCTCGCAAACGGATGGTGCCCATTGAGGCCCGTGTCAAAGATCGCGACGCGCACCCCATGGCCCGTTGCACCCTGCCGCCACCAGTGCGATGCGTTCAGCGAATTCGTCACGTAGTCGCGGGGCATCCTCCTGGGCCGCTGCTGGCGGCGGCCTGATGTGAGAGGCCGACGGTATGTGAACCGACGCTCCAGGCCTGCGGAGCTCACCCAGGGGTGCCGCAGCAGCGCACGCCGGGCCCTCGCGGCCTCGGCCGAGCTGGCGACGTGGAGCGTCACGACGTCCGTCGGCCAATCTGCGCCCTCCAATCGGCGGCCGATGCGGCCCACACGAGGCAGCAGCCGCCGGCGCAGCGCAAGGCGCGTCAATGCAGCGTGCTCGGCATGCTGGGCGAGCCGTCGAGCGTGTACAACGACTTGAACTTGGTCTCGCACGCGCGTCGCGCCTGCTGCGCCTGGGCCACATACGAGGGCGAGACCAGCTGCGAAGACGAATGGCAAGGTCGGCCGCATTGTGAAGTGCTCGAGCGCCGTGAGAGGTGTGATCATGAATACAAGCTTTTAATTAGTGTGCGAGAGTTGTGTGTACACGTGGGTATGAGGAAAGGCTCGGTGGTCCGAAGCGCCTCTCTTTCACCGTGAATTCACAGGTATCGGAGCGGCCGGGCACAATTCTCCACAACTCTCCGTCTGACTCCTCTTGGCGGCCGCCGCTCTTGCCCCCGTTCGGTCTCCTCGCCCTGCAAGTCGGCTTCCTCGCCGACCCCATGAATGGCGCCATGAATGAACCCTTGTCGCCCGTCGTGCCCTTCCCCGCGCGCTCGGCCTCCTCGTACTGCACGGAACAAGACGGCTGCGCATCCATCGGCGAGAATGTGGTGGCGCTCAATGCCTTCTCAACCACCAGCTACTATGTGAAGCTGGACGGCAGCCTCAAGCCGTGCTCATCATCGTACAGCGCGTGCAACTTCAGCGACGTGCAAGAGTACACCGAGCAGGAGGCGACGACGACGGGGGCCGTTGCGCAGCCGCTCATCTTCTCCAACTCGGGCGACATGACGAAAGCCTTTCGCGCGCTGATGGCGGGGCCGGGCGTGAACGCGAGCGCAGCGTACCTGCTGGCGGAGACGACGCGCTACCGCTTCTCGAGGATCCAGTTCGACCTCGAGCCATCGTGCTGGGCACCGAATGCGTCCGCGTGCCAGTGGCCCACGCGCGCCGATGCGCTCAACTACGTGGCACTCATCAACGCGACGGCGGAGGCGCTCGCGTCCGTTGGCGCCGACTGTTCGGTCGCGGTCGGCAACTACCCGCAGTCGCAGTGCACGTCTCCGCAGTACGCGCAGTGCACGAGCGTGCCTGATCGCACGTACTCGGACCAGTGCGAGGCGGGCGCGTGGAACGTCGACGTGTGCAACTGCTGCGCGTATATCCACTTCTATGCCCTGAGGGAGCTGTGCGCGAGCCAGGCGGCGCAGATCGTCAACATGGACACTTACCAGAGCTACCCGACCAATTTCAGCATATTCAACGCGTCCATCGAGTGGTACACGTCCCACGGGTGCTCCCCACAGCGCCTGTCCCTCGGTCTTCTGTCGGATCAGATCAACGCGAGCGAGGACGCGGTCGAGCTGCTCGCCGCCGTGAGCGCAGCGGACGTGGCCCATGTCGATATCTGGGCGAACCTGTGGGCACAGCCGATGCTGATGGAGGCGTGGAGGGAGCCGCTCGCGGGCTTTGTAGAGGGCGCGCCGCCGCCGCCTCCCGGTACCGAGTGTCGCTTGGGCCTGCCGTGCTGGGTGCTCCTCTCCCTCTTGGGAGCCGTGCTCGGTCTGGCGGCGCTGCTGCTGCTAGGGCTGGGCGTGCGGCGGCTTGCGCTCAAGCGCCGTACTGAGCGCCGACGCGAGCTGAGTGAGGTTCTGATCGGGTCGATGGAGAACTCGGAGCCGATCCTGGCGGACGGCGGCTCGTCGTCGAATCGGAACTCCGCGTTGAATCGGCACTCCGCGTGAAGCAGATCGAACACGAACAGGAGTGCGTGCAGGGGGAGAGCACGCATGAGCTGCGCTACAGGTGTCAGGTCCGACGGACCGCAGGGCGGAGCCGGGACAGACGCCAGCCCTCAGGGTCCACTGCAGAGCGCGGAAGGCGGAACCGCGAGACCCGCTTAGAGGCCGATCAAGCTTTTCAAGTTACAAAGTATTCACACCAAACCCCCAAAGTCGCTTCGCAGGTGTGTGTGGCGACTTTGCTTGCGTGATCCGATGCGCGCGCACCTTCTCCTGGCGCTCGTCGCGCTCGTTCGCGGCTCCGACCTGCATCGATACGTGCAGCAGGACGCTTTCGATACGCTGGAGAAGGAGCTCGTGTACCGGCCACCTAATGCGCTCAACGCGATCGAAACTGAGACTGGCCAGACGCCATTGATGATGGCGGTTCTGATGGGCAAGACCCAGGCCGTGAAGCTGCTCCTCAAAGCAGGCGCGGATACCACCATCGGCGAGAAGGATGGGTACACGCCGTGCCACGGTGCAGCCTTTCAGGGTCGGCCTGAAGTCATGAAGATGCTCCTCGAGCACGGACTGCCCTGCACGACTGATCGGCACAAGGATGGGTACACGCCGCTGCACCGCGCGTGCTGGGGACGCGCCGAGGGGCACACCGAAACCGTGCGTGTGCTGCTGAAGGCGGGCGCACCAGCCGACCAGATGAGCGACAAAGGCGAGCTGCCCGTTGACTTGACGCCCAACGCAAACACTAAGAAGCTCATCAAGCATCGACTGCAGAAGATCGCCAATGTCAAGATATCGATGGACAAGGACGAGATGTAGCCGTTGTCAATCCATGGCCATGCCAACGACCATATTGAAGGCAGGGACGTCGTTGTCGCACGGATATTGCCGATTCCCTTATCTTCTCCAGCCACATCAGTACAGTGCACCAATGACGTGGGAGGTCGACGTCACGCCGACGTCTGATTTACACTCAGCAATTCCCCAGTGCCAGTCCGAGGTGGCAGCACTCGATTCATTTGCCCTGATGTTTCCGCGCACCGTGTCCCTGTGGGGCCCCGTCGCGCGTCGGTCACACCTGTCCGCGCCATGCGGGATAGCGGCCCTCGTGCTTGGGGGTTCGTAAGGCTGGGGGCTCGGAGACTTGCGCGTGGTGTCGAACAGTACCAGCAGCAGACGCGTTGTGTTGAACAGAAAAGTTGCAGCACGCCTTGAAAATACTTGTACTTGACGGGCACCAAAACAATAGTCGACGCCGCCTCATTGCGCCGCCTCCCTCTCCTGCCCGCGACGCTGTGCTCGCCGTCGCGATCTGATCAACCGCGAAACCCCAAGCAGATTGTATCAGAACTTCATGAAGGTTTGGCAAGCAAGATATCGGCCCCTTTGTCCCTCGAGCTCCAACTTGACTTGACTTGACTTGACTTGATTTGTAATTCCGAGCGCGCCCTCGACCGCGCGCGGGGGACATGCTGGAGCTCATCGACGCATTCACAAACGACCTGATCCGCGACCCGGTGCTCGCGGCCGATGGCCACGTCTACGATCGCTCCTCGCTCCTCAAGTACTTTGCCGCCCGCAAGTCCGAAGGATGGCCGATCGTCTCGCCTCAGGACCCGGAGCAGCCCATGCGAGAGGAGTTGGGCGAGGCGCCGGCCGACGTGGTTGCGGCGCTGGCGCAGCTGCGCGCGGACGGCGAGCTGATGAGAAGGGCGCGCCAGGCACGAT
>Ga0210245_101475_pt1 | contig 18702 bp, 10 predicted proteins | sample ChrtobMetaP3_4mM_FD_155450 | JGI IMG/M metagenome (GOLD analysis project Ga0210245, IMG submission 155450) | Chrysochromulina tobin associated microbial communities from unialgal haptophyte culture, Seattle, Washington, United States - P3_4mM | ecosystem: Host-associated > Algae > Haptophytes >...
GCGCAGACGGGCGGCTACAGCCTTACTCGAGCCGCTGGCACACGGCACGAAGCAGGTGCACGAGCAAGTGAGCACCAGGAAAAGCGCCGTCGATCACCTGCAGCCACAGCAGCTCGCACGATCAAGCAAATATCTAGATTGTATTAGCGGTCGGTATGGCATAGAACTAGCTCCGAACGAATCATACGATATTTAGTGTGTGTGGCATCACTTTCAGGGCTAAATGCACTGATTTACACTCAATATCGCCAAAATTTTCGCGCCTGCGGCGGGCAAGCCTCCCCCCAGACCCCTGTGCCCAAACCTCAGTTTACACACCAGCCTGGTGAGACCCCTGACCTGAGCTAGAGCCAGAAAATCATCTACAAACCGGTAGAGCACATGAAGGTATAGAGCCACCTCGGGTTACATAGATCCCGGAGCCGCGGGGGCCTCATTCACATTAATATGATTGTGGCGGAACGGAGGCGCCCCACTTCTCCGCTCCCGGTGCGGTCTGTGGTGACGCCATCGTGGCCGTTGGCATTGCAGAGGCACTCCGGGGAGCTATGATGAATCGTAACCCGAACGATCCTGATCGCGGGGCGACGCCCCACCTCTCTCCGTATAGCTAAGCTCCCACCTCTCTCCTACTTGCCTGCAGCCCGAGGCCGCAGGCCGCCATCCGCGCACAGTCGCGCGCGAGTGGGGGACCCACGAGGCGTAGACCCACCCTCCTAGCTCGCATACCCGTGCCGCGCACCGATCTCCCAGGATCCCTATTTCGATCCCGTGTACGCGGTCGGCATGGTTGGCAGGCAGCGGGTGGCGACGTGGACTGGCAACCTGGTCACGCGGCAGCGGTTACAAATGCATGCAGAAGTGGTGACACCGTTCACATGCATGCAGGCAGCCTGGTCACGCGGCAGCTTGGTACCGCCAGTGCCACCCCGGGCGAGAGGGAGTGCGTCTAGTTGGCCGGCCGGCCAGCCACCGACACCAGGTTGATGCAGTAGCGATTGCCTTTGCCATCAGGCAGATTGTGGCCGAGATGCGTACCGTCCACCGAGATGCACTCGCCGTTCGGCAGCACGCGCACATAGTCCCAGTTGACCTCAGCGTCGCGGAAGGAGGGCCAGCCGTGCGCGCGCGACTCGCTCACGAAGCCGTCCCACGTGCGGCCCCGGGGCCCGTAGAAGAGCGGTTTGCCCGTGTTGGAGTCGTAGAACACGAGCTCGCCCGACGTCTGAGACTCCTCCTGCAGGAAGGTGCTCGCGCGCTCCCAGTAGCCAGCATACTCGGCGTAGTGGCGGTTGAAGTTGCAGATGTTGTCCGCCACCTTCTCGTCGCACTTCCAGCGCAGATTCTTCTGGACTGGCACCGCCGAGGTGCCGTGCGCCTTCGGGCTCATCATCTCCTCCGTGCCCATGACGACCGGACCAGCAAAGGGCTTGCTGGAGGCGCCGCCGAGGAGCGAGTCGAACAGACCCATGGCGGGCGTTGGTGTCCGAGCGCTCTTGACGACCGAGGGCAGCGCGACGAAGGAAAGGAACCCGACGACGACCTGACACAACATTTTTTGTCACGAATCTTTCTGTCGCCGAAGGATCCACGGACGATCCACGAGGGGTGCTCAAACTCGATGCACGATGGTCCCATGAAGTCAAGAAGTCAAGTCAAGTCAAGTCCAGCTCCCAGTATAGACTTCCCATGCAATGCATGTACACGAGATGGAGACCGGACACACCAACGGCAGCCCCAGCCGAACGGAACGCGCATTAAAGTGGAGTTCTTGATTTGTTCTTGACGATCGGACCCAACTCCCAAGATCGGACCTCTCTACAAAAGTTCCCTTTCAAAGTAACGGACTCGGGACTGTGTTTTGGCAACACGCGCCGAGCTGTCAGGTGCCCGGCATTTGCGCATGGTGACCGGCGCCCTCGAGCGTCATCCGATCTTCAGACGCGTCAGGACCGCGACGCGCCTCTCTCCATATGCGTCATCTCGTGCCGCCGCTTGACGTCGCATTCATCGCGCGGTGCGCGCGCAGCTTTGTAAAGGGGGGCGACTTCGTCACGTGCATGCCTTGCTGCTCCAACGGACGCCGGTTTCGTCACATGTGCATGCCTTGCTGCTCCAGCTCGTCCGCGGCGGTACGCATGCACGCACGCACGTCGGCGATCTTTCGCTTGAGGACCTCCACGCCTCGCCGCACCTAATTAGGGAGAGAGGGCGCCGTGGTGAGCAGTTGCATGCAAGGCAGGTCATCAGCCGCATTCAACGCCTCGCCGTACGATCTCTTCGGGTCGCAGCGAGCCGGTCGACTCGACTGTGAAGTGGAAGAGCGCCCTCTTCTCACCGATGCGGCACAGATTGGGGTACTCGCGTGCTTGCTCCATGCAGTCCTTGCAGATCATGCACGCGACAGCCTCGTCGTTCTCAACGCATTCTGAGAGCCACGGGCGCTCGAGACGGTCCTTGTCCGAGAGGGGCTTCATCTTCTTATCTGAGCATGTCTCTACGAACAAAGTGCGCTGGTCCAAGGACAACGTCGCGTACACCTTCTGGTTGAGCGACACCTCGGGCTCGTACCGGAAGCAGGCGGTGCACACCTGTGGGGAGGAAAAGGCGCCGTGGTGAGCACTTGCATGCAGGGGCTCGTACCGGAAGCAGGCAGTGCACACTGGGCTCCACTTGGCGTGCTCTTTGCCAATGCCCTTCTGCGCGGCGGCCTTGAGCCGGAGGTGCTGCCCCTTGCGCAGCTTGCACAGCAGGATGTCGTCGCACGCCACCTGGCAGCGGCTGTCGTCCTCAAGCTCTGGCTTCAGGTCCTTTGTCGTCACCTTGCGCTCCTCGCCCATGCACTTGACGTTGATCTCGAAGTTGACGGTGCAGTTCGGGCAGTGGCCCATGCACGTGCAGTCGCGGTTGTACTGGAAGTCCTGCACCGCGCTCCCGATCGCCTCCGTATTCCAGCCCGCGCGCTCACTCGTCAGAGGCACCATCCCGAGCCGGTGCGCGATGAAATCATCGTGCAGCACGGTCGAGTTATGGATGAACTCGACCTTGTCTATGGCCATCGTCGGCACCTCCGCCATCATGGCCCGGCGGAGGGAGTTTGCAATCGAGGCGTCCGTTTTCGACAGCGTGAACTTGATGTAGTCCTCCGTGACCTCGGTCACGGTCACGGTCGGGTCGCGCGGGAAAGGCAGAACCGCCGAGCCGCCCGAGCCGTAGCACAAGTCCGGCGGCATGGTGGGAGGTCGTGCGGAGGGGCCAGCGATGTTCGCGGGAGGGTCCCGCACGTTCTGGCTCGGCTTGGGTGCCGAGAACGAGGTGCACTGCGCGCGGAAGCGCGACTCTGAGCACACAAGAACAAGAAAAAGGACACGGAGCCGTGTTCACACTTCACAGCCAATGTTTAGAATTCGACACCCAAGACACCGGACCGGCGTACATACGGATGCGGTTGTCGTGAAAAGAACTGAGGGGGGAAACCTTCGAGAGCGTTCTTTGGGCAAGTTCTCCAGGCCCGTTTCAGCGGCGACACGTGCGCGCCGCCCATCGCGTCCAAAGTCACACACGCTTCTCTTTGGCGCGATCGGGATGTGGCGATGACCGATGTGCGGCTGTGCACGCGCGCGCGCTCATTGCGTGCCCCCCAACGTAGCCCAGGACGGCGCGACCAACCCGTAGCCCCCCTCCCCGACCGCGCCGAGACGCGAGACACTCATGCGTCGAGTGGCATGCACTGATTGCCACTGATTGCCTCTGATTGCGTCGAGTGGCATACACACATTTCATGCAAGCCGCAGGGATTTTCGCACTAAAACCTCGAACCACCCTGCGGTCGCCGGCTGGCCGGCCGTCCACTTGCCCTCCCGGCGGACGGGCATCGGCAGCCCGAGGCGCTCGACACAGCGCTCGGCCTCCTCGAGCGAGATCGTCTCCTCCTCCTTGCCATCCTGCAGTAGCCATGCGCTCCGCCCATCGGCCTCCCATAGAACGCCTTCGCCCACACGTATGTCTACCTTGTAGAACCCCACCTCGATGTCGCCGCTGGCATACAGGTACGTCCCTTGCCCATCCTTCTCGCCAGCCTTGAAGTCGCCCTCGTAGACGCCGCCGCTGGCATACCGAGAGATGCCGCGCCCCTCCTGCTTGTTCGCCTTCCACTCGCCCTCGTAGACGTCGCCGTCGGCGAACACGTACTTGCCGCGCCCCTCGCGCTGCCCGGCCGCATTCCTCTCGCCGACGTACTCGCCGGCCACCCCCTCGCCCGAGTACACCATCGTGTTGCCAATCTTGGTGATGTAGTCATCGAACAGCCGCACGACCGTCGCACGGTCGGCCTCACTCGAAAAGGCCGCCGACCGGATGCTCGAGCGCACGCGCTCGATGCGAGACGCCCTGACCTCGCTCCCGCCGTACTGCTCGCGCGCCACCTCGGGCACCGCGCCGTCAATGTCGACCAACTTGGGCGGCAGCCGGTCGAGGATCGCCTTCAGCTTCGGAAAGTAGGCACTCTGCGCAACCCCTTCGGTGGCCACGCCAGTCTCCTCGCAGCACCATCCGCGCGCGCCATACGGGCGCGGGACGTGGAGCGTCTGCAGGCGCGTCGCGCCGTTGACAATCGACTGCCCTCTTGCCACCGCGCGCTCGGCCTCGGCGTGGCTCTGGAACCGCGCGCGCCACCGGTCGACCTTCTCGTCGCGCGACACGCTTGCGAGCGCGCCGTGGTTTGCGAGCCCGCTGCGCACGTCTTGCTCGGTCACCGCGGCGCCGTAAACCACGACCACCCCGTCGAGAGACGCGGGGCGGGCGGGGACTCGGGCGTGCCGGATCACCGTCGTCGAGAGCACCGACGCGTACGTGAGCGCCATCACGTCGAGCGCCTCGTCGAACACCGCCTCTTCGCTCGCGCTGCGCGGCTCCTGCGGCAGGCAGGGGCAGTCCCAGAAGACGCCTTTCACGTGTTCGCCCAAGGCGCTCAGCAGGTACCGGCGGACCGCGGCCAGGTACTCGCCCGTCGGATCGTCGCCGTCGGCGGTGTCCCAGCCGTACGTCATCGAGGCGATCTCGCGCTCGTAGCTGCCGTGCACCTTGATCGAGCGCTCGGCCGACAAGAAGAGCTGCACTCCGCGCTCGCGCTCGAGGCGTTCGAGGTCCTGCCGGCGCATGATCTTCGGGATGGTGCCGTCGCGGATGCGGTCGGCGTCGATGAGCTTGACGGCGCTCGAGCGGAGCGCGTCGACGAGCGGCTTATCGAGCGCCACGAGCAGCGGGAGCGCCTTGTGCTCGCTCAGTTGCACGGACGCCCTCTTCTTCGACGGCGGTGCTTGCGGCTCTGCTTTGCTATCGGTGAAGAACCAGCCCATTCCGCGGTCCCCGCTCAGCCAATGTCACAAGGCCGTGGGCGTCCTGGCGTCTCTTCGCCGAAGGTCCTCACGGCGCGATTTCGGTTTGGAACGCCGTCGGCGTTTCCGATTGCTGTCTCTTTTTGGTGTTCTGGTTACTGGGTGCCCCCCGTAGCAGAGCTCTCGCGAGTCCGGATCCGATCGGCATCCCCACGCGAGAAGAAACTTGAACTTGAACTTGAGAATGTACATACGATGCAAGATCCGCTTGATGATCCCGATACATCCCGTCACCCGATTGATACACCCGATACACCCGGGCCCTGGGCACGTGTGTGCACCGGCCGCGCGGTCTGCGAGGGCCCTGCCCCCCTGCCTTGGCGCGACGCGGCGCGAGAGCCCACCGAGCACCGTCGGCACGCGCTCCCTGCCTTGGCTCCCTGTCGCCCTGCGCGAGGGTAAGCGCGAGGGGAGATGGGGCGCTCGCGATGCGGATACGGCGCATGATCAGCCCAGCTCGATGGCATCCACTTCCATGGCCGGTGGCGCCGTCCTGGGCAACAGCCAGCCAGCCAGAGTCGCCTGCTTAAGCGCAGGCTGCAGCGGCGGTGGCATAGGCAATAAGCTGCCCGTCGCGTGCATGAACGAATCTTGAGACAGCGGATGCCGGTAGGAAGAATCGGCACTAGCCGTCGGCATCAAGAAGAAGTCACACAGGTGGCGCTGTGAGAGCGCGTAGCCATCCTCCAGCACGGCGCCGTCCACCGACTTCCGGCTCTGCTTGCCGCATCGAGGGCAGGCGCCGTGCGCGGCGGCCCACGCGCGCACATACTCCGACTTGGCGTCGGAGGTTGATGGCGAGGAGGGCACTGCGTGCTTGGGCAAGGCGTTGTACAGGTCATGCCAGAAGCCATCGAGGGAGCCGGAGGTGGAGCGGGCGATGGAGCGCGAGGTGCACTCGCAAAAGGTTGCGAGGGTCTTGCCGTCGCAGAAGGATGCAATGGCTAGCTGCAGGTCCGGGCACAGCGACTCCGGGTTCAGCGTCTCCGGCGGGAGCATGGCAAGAACGGGAGAGACGAGAACATCAGCCATCATGGCGTCGTGTGAGAAAGACGTCTTCACTTTTTCTGCTATCAAAGTTGAATGCGCGGTTGTGGAATGACGCTGTGGATCCTTTTCAACAGTGACTTGCGCCGCCATGGTAGCTTCCCTCCATAGAGTCTCCTGTATATGCGGACTTCACGAAAGCCTTCGTTTTCCAGACGAGTTTCGTCACTTGGACGAGAATAAGAGAAGATTCCATGCCGACCACTCCCTCGATCCTCGTCGTGGGCGCTGGGCTCACGGGCGCTGCGGTGAGCCGCGCGCTGCGCCGATCGCTGCCGGCCGAGTCGATCATTGTCTGGGAGGCGCTCGGGGCCGTCGGTGGCCGAATGCAAACCGAGCGCGTCAGCGTCGAGGGCGGCGCGCTAGGCCTCGCCGACACGGGAGCGCAATACGTGACTGTCACAGACGACGCCGCCGTGGCCACCGCGCACGATCCGCTCTACAACGCACTCTTAGACGCAGGCATCCTGATGCCCATGGTCGGACGCATCGAAGGCACCCGCTCGGCCGACGGCGGTGGCAAGAACTACATCGCTCCCGCTGGCGTTGCGGCGATCGTGGAGCACCTGTTTCGCGTCGCGGGCGTACGCCCGGTGCTCGGTCGCCGGGCCACCGGCCTGTACCGTGCGCCACCCGTCGCTGGCGGAGGCGTCGGCAGCGGCGGCGGCACTCCCTCTCCACGAGGCCGTTGGGAAGTGAGCGCGGCTGACGGCACTCGCCAAGCCTTTGATGGTGTGGTACTCACGCAGCCAGCACCGCATATGCTGAGCCTGCTCGATGCGGGCGACACAGCCGCTTGGCTGCCCGACGCTACGCCCGACGCGCCCAGTGCCGCCGCGAGCGCCCGCCGCTCTTCACAGCTCAGCCGTTCACAGCTCAGCCGTGAAAAGCTGCGCGCGGTGGAGTACTCGGCGCGGTATGCACTGACGCTCTTCTTCCCGCCCTCCGTCGCGCCGCTCTTCGGCGCGAATCTCGACTGGATCTCCAAGTACGTGACGAAGGCCGAGGACGATGCGCTCGTCTACCTTTCTGTCGATTGGGCGAAGCGCGGCGGTGCCCCCACCGAGGCCATCTCCCTCGTCGCGCACTCGTCCGTGCCGTATGGGGTGCGCATGATGGCGGCGGGCACGTCCGAGGCGGCGGTGCTCGCCGAGCTCCGGCGGCGCGTGTACGCGCTGCTGCCCTGGCTGCCGCCCAACCCGAGCGCCGAGCACCTACAGCCGTGGCCGTTGTCGCAGGTCAGTGCTGGCCTTGATGGCGATCTGATTGTGATCTGATTGGCGATCTGATTGGGGATCTGATTGGCGATCTGATTGGGGATCTGATTGGCGTCTCGTGGGTGCGCTCTCCGATCTGATTGCCTCTGATTGCCTCTGATTGTGTCCCTCATCAGAAGTCACTCCTCGAGCAGGTGCGCTGATTGCCTCTGATTGCCTCTGATTGTGTCCCTCATCAGAAGTCACTCCTCGAGCAGGTGCGCTGATTGCCTCTGATTGCATGTGATTGCATGTGATTGTGCTCGAGCAGGTGCGCTCTCCGATCACTCTCTCGAACGGCTGGGCCTGCGCGCGCCTCTACCCGCCCGAAGACGAGGAAGCTGCGGACGAGGCGGCGGTAGACGAGGCAACGGCGGCGGCGGCGCGCTCAACTCGGCGCTCAACTCCGGTCCTCTCGGCCCCGGTCCTCGTGCTTGCCGGCGACGCGTTCTCAGCTCTCGGCTCCCGCTTCGACGGGTGTGTACAGAGCGGCGAGGCTGCCGCAGCGGCGGTGCTCGAGGAGATCGTGATCTAGGGCCGCGAGATCTTGGCGAGATCGTGACGTGAGATTGCGGTGGGATCGATGCGAGATCGCGTCGAGATCGGTTCGCCTTGGACGGTGGCAAACGCGGCTGAGCGTGGCGGGAATTTGGGGGACACCGCACGAACTCACGGACTGATGTGCGACCCGCCCACGCGTCTCCGCATCGAAGGCGCTCCGTAAGTAAGAAACGTATTATGTCGAAATAAGTAAAACACGCCTAGACACGGCCCAACGCATACGGCCGGCCACGCATCGAAGGCCCGCTCCGCGGACGTCGACGAGCGCGGCGGCCGGGCTCTGGCGTCCACGGAGCCCTCGGGGCGGGGGGGCAAGGCAAGGCAAGGCAAGTCAACGTGAACGTCAAGCCCTGGCGTGGGTACGAGATGCAGGCCGAGCCCAAGCGCGAAGCAGCGGGCCTCCTGGCAACGCAAAAAGTGCTCCCATCGAGTGAATCGTGATACGTGAATGCACATTGTGAATGCAATAAATTCGAGGTTTCGAGCTCCCGTCCGAAGAGGCAAAGATCCGTCCGTTACCGTTACGAGTCCGTGACAGGATTGCACTGTCAATCAGCTCACCCACTGCGTGCGGGTCACACCGCAGGCCACGCTCTCACACGTGGGCACAAGCCTGGCACAAGCAAGCCCTGCGACACACGTCGGAGATTCACGAAACGCAACGACCTCGTTCCCACTCATTCCCCACAGCAATTCCCCACAAGTGTAACTCCCCTCTTTCCCCACAGGTACGCTTTGGGTACCTAACACATGCACGCACATACGAGGGACACGGGAGCACAGGCGCTCTTCTGCTTCCGGGTTCGGCTCCGCGCAATCGAACGCCATAGAGCTCTACTCCGCCCGTGATTCAGAGTCGGCAGGCCCCACTGTGAATTCACAGTCGGTAGGCCCCACCGCGGTCGACGAACTTTTCGTAGTCGAAGCCCGTCTGGCGTAACGCCTCATCCACGCCTACTGCGAGCACCGGCTCAGAGTACGTGTAACGGCCGTCCGTGTTTTGGTAGAAGCGCCCATCCGGCGTGACCATCACGTAGCTTAACGTCATGGCGTCATTGTCCTCAGCAGCGACCACGACGCCCCTCTTCTCCAGGTGGGCGTGACGAGCCACGAAGGCCTCAAAGTCGACGTCACTCACCGCTTTGTCCTCGAAGCCCTTGTCGTTCTCGCCCTCAATTCTGAGGACCTTGAACACTTTCCAACGCTGCACGCCGTTGCGAACGATGAAGTCACTCCAATCTTCGAAGTGGTTCTGACGCATAACAACCGTGTTGAGCTTCACCTTGACGTCGAGACCGCGCGTCTCATTAAGCTGATGCACGCGCCTCAGAGCACGCTCGGTCACGGCCACGTGGTTCCCAAAGCCGCGACCCATCTCCTTATTGACCTGATCATCGAGCGAATCACAGCTCACGCCAATCTGATCAAGGAAGGGTCCGTAGCTCTCAAGCCACGTAGCGGTCAAGCGTGAGGCATTGGTGATGATAGAGGTCTTCAGGCCGAGCTCCTTGGCCGCCTTCACGTACTCGCCGAGGTGCTGGTTCAGCAGTGGTTCGCCGCCTGCAAAGTTGACCTTGAAGAAGCCTGCATCACGCAACGATCGTAGAAGCTTGATGCCGTCTGCCTTCTCAAGGCCTTTAACGACATCGGCGAAGTGGGCATAGCAGAATGAGCACTTGTAATTGCAGTGCTTTTCGAGGTGCCAGTTGACTGTCAGCAGCCTTGCGGGCTCCGAGGACACGGGCTGGAGGGTGCCTTCCGAGAGCACGGGCTTGAGGGTGCCTTCCGAGAACACGGGCTGGAGGGTGCCTTCCGAGAACACGGGCTGGAGGGTGCCTTCCGAGAACACGGGCTGGAGGGTGCCTTCCGAGAACACGGGCTGGAGGGTGCCTTCCGAGAACACGGGCTGGAGGGTGCCTTCCGAGAGCACGGGCTGGAGGGTGCCTTCCGAGAGCACGGGCTTGAGGGTGCCTTCCGAGAACACGGGGCTGGGTACACTTGGCCACAGGTCCCCATGCGTCAAGAGCGCCAAACAGTTGCCGTTGGTTGGTTTGAAGGTGACCTCGCCGATGCGAAGGTGGCGCATGGCACCCAGGAGGAGAGCGAGCTTCGGCAGGGCGTACTGAGCATTTTCCTCCTTGACGACATATTCTAGTGCCGCTGATCGCTCTCGCTCAAGAGCGGGCAGCATGTGCTCGGGGATAGCGGCGACTTCGGCGAGAGTGCGCTCCACGTCGAACTGATCGAAGGTGACGAGGCCTGAGAGAACACGCTGCTGGTTGAAGATGGATTGCGAGGAACCGATGGCGACAACGCTGTGCAAGACCTCGGTCTGCAGCCACAGCGGCACCGTCTTCAATTCAGTGCGCAGGTATGCGAGAAGCGCCTCGGACAGTTGACCTCGTGTCAAGCCCGCCTCCATCGCGGAAGCCACCGCACGCATCGTGCCAGAGCCGTGAACGTCGACGTGGCTGTCAGAGCCGTTGCTCAATTGGAAGGAGCCCGCGCCGCAATCCCACGCGAGAAGTGCATCAGCCTCGAGTCCGCTCAACGCACGCGCGCTCTCGTAGCCCAGTCTGGCCTCCTGCTCGCCTTGAATGACACTGATTTCAACGCCACACTCCCGAGCAAAGGCCGCGACTACAGCTTTTCCGTTGGCAGCCTTGCGAAATGCCTCAGTGGCGACCGCGGCGGTCTGCGTGACCCCGAGATGGTTGGTATCTGCGATAAAGTTCTTAATCGTGTGCATTCCGAGTGCGTACATCTCGGGAGAGATCAGCATGCTGTCCGAACCGCTATGCTTGAGGTCACGCAGGAAAAGCGTTTGCACGCTTGCGGAGAAGATGGAGCGGACGATTCTTTTGCTGGTCGGTTCCACCTCCGCAACCTCGCACTTGATAGAACCCGAGCCGATGTCAAGGACGCGACGCACGACGGTGCTGAAGGCGGCGATCGGACGAAGATACGACGGCGGCCGAAGAGCGGCGCGGACATGGGACAGCATTACGCAAGTCCCAAGTCGGCTCATGAACGTGACACGATTTCCTCGACGCTTGCTTTCTGAACACAAAAATTCGGGACGCTCAGAACGACGCATTCGATCTCGATGGCCTGAAGGCAAACCTCTACGCAACGTGACCGCGTGCTATCGAGGCGCGCCGAGAGATGTGAGCAACGGGCCCGACCTCGGCGACGGGGGCAACTACGTTTCGCACAATTTGGTTTCGCACGGCAGCGAAACCGGCAACGCGCTTGCTCTCTGACCAGTCCATGTGTCAAGACCAGGACAAATTAGCGCTTCAAGTTCACAAATAGTATTCGGCTAATAATTGGGACGCCTTTGCAGTTGCAGCCACGCGCACGCTTCCGGCCGCCACCGCTGAGGATTGGCTGGGCGCGAGCGTCATCCTGAACACGTAGCGGCGCTCGGGACGCCCGAGGGGCCGGTCGTCTCGTCCTCCTCGCTCGCACGTTGCAACGGCACGGCCGCGCTCGTAGTCGTCGCCGCCCTGCTGCTGCCGCCGCCGCCGCCCGACGCCGTGGTGAGTGCCCGCCCCTCGGCCAGCCGCTCGGAGCGGGCGGCACGCGCGGCGGCGTTCGCGTCAGCAAGCGAGCGCTCCGTCGCACCGAGCTCCGCCTGCATGAGGCCGCCGCGCACGCGCGCCTCAAAGGCCTCCTGCAGCGAGGCCTCTGCTTGCTGCTCCACCTGCCGCACCTCGAGCGCGACGACGGCGTGCCGTGCGGCAGCCTCGAGCTGTGCCGTGGTTGCCTGCTGCTGATGATGCTCCGCGTCGCTCTCCGACGCATTGAGCTCGGCGGCCACCACTGCCTGCCATGCGGCGGCCTCGAGCTGTGCCGTGGCCGCGCGCTGCCGCATCGCCTCCCTCGCCGCGTCGGCGTCGGCGAGCGCGTCCTTGAGCATGGCGTTGTGCGCATGCGATGCAGCCAGGTCGGACATGGACGCCGCAAGGTCCGTGCGCAGCCCGGCGATGAGCGCCGCCGTCGCCGGGTCGAGGGTGGGCCCCTCGCAAGCCGCCATAGTTCCACAACCCGCTATCCGGATACTTGCGCAGTTTAGGATGTGTGAGGCGGAGTTCGTCACGAGTCGCCGGTAGTAGTGATTCGGTTGGGGCCTCCAGACTTCATCACGTGGTTCACGATTCCGCAAGGGCCTCGATGCGCGCGGCCTTTGCACACAGCTACGGTGCGCCGTCGGTCATCACCCTCGCGACCGACGTGCCGATGCCCATTCCAGGGCCTGAACAGTTGCTCATCCGCGTACACTCGACGACTGTCAATCCGGCCGACTGCAAGCAGCGCAGTGGAAATTTGAAGCTCGTGATGAAGCACTCCTTCCCGTTGGCGTTTGGCCAGGATTTCGCAGGTATCGTGGAGAGCGCGCCGCCGACCTCGCAATTCAAGCGTGGCGACGAGGTATACGGCTGTACCGCTCCGCGCAATGGCTGCGGCGCCGAGTATGTGGCCGTCTATGAGCGTGAGGTCGTGCGCAAGCCTGTGACTTTGGCATGGGATGTAGCCGCGGCGACGCCCACGGCAGCTTGTACGGCGTATCGGGGCGTCGTGACGGTAGGCAAGGCTACCGAGGGCATGCGCGTACTCGTCCACGGGGCATCTGGAGGCGTAGGATCTGCGATGGTCCAGATTGCGCGACGAGGGTGCGGGTGCACGGTGTGGGGCACGAGCGGCCCAACAAACCGTCAGTACGTCGAGAGCATCGGGGTCGTAGCTGTGCTCGACCACAGCCAGCCGCTCGCTTCCGCGCTCGCCACAGCGGCGAACACACCCGCCGACATCCACTTCGACCTCATCCTGGACGCTGTCGGCGGCGACGACCTCTATGCGGCTAGCCTGCCGTTCCTCGCTAAAGGCGGCAGGTGCGTCTGATTGCGTACGATTGCCTCTGAGTGTGCCTATGAGTGTGTGCCTATCATCGGCCCTCTGGTGCCCTCCCTCCACAGGTACGTGTCGGCAGTGGGCCCGGTGAGACACGGCGGCTCGGACCGAATCACGGTTGGTACGCTGCTCTACAGCGCATACACGCTCGTGCCACGCCTCCTCTTCAGCCGAAGGTACCTCCTCTTCCTCTCCTTCGACGTGGCGGATCTCGGAGTCGCCGAGCTACGCGAGCTCATCACCTCGCGCGAGCTCGAGGTGCGAGTGGACCCAGAGCGCTTCGAGCTCGCCACCTTCGCGAACGCGCACGCCAAGTGCGAGACGCACCATTCGTGTGGGAGGATCGTGGTGCGCGTCACGGCAGAGGAGGCAGCGTGGAACTCGCCTGTACTCGCTGAGGTACTCCGCGGCACCGCGCCCATGTAAGCGGTCCGACGCCTTCACCGCATTGTGCGGCTCAAGCGTCGATCGGGCTTGCATCACCGCGCAGGCCGCCCCGCAGCCCGCGTGTGGAGCAGCCCCTCACCGCGGCCCCTCACCGCGACCCCTCACACCGAGGCCCCTTACACCGAGGCCCCTCACCGAGGCGCTCACGACCGCTGATCATTTATGTGTTATTTACGCATTACGGCTGAAACGGCTGACCGCGTGATCATTCCTTCATTGACCTCGTGGTCGCGATATATTTGTAATTGAAAGAGAAGTGCAAAGTCGAGCACGGGCCCCCGAGCCTCGAAGACAATGGCCGAAGCTTCGCGAACCGCGACGAAGCTTCGGACCAACCGCCACTGACGCCGCACTAGCGAAATTGAGTAGCCCGAGCGAGCGAGTACTCAGTACTTGTGTTGACCGAGGGGCGCGGAGCCGTCCTTTGAGACGGTGGTGGAGTGAGCGTGGAGGGACCGCGAAGAAACTTTCCAACTGGAACTGAACTGACGCCCGCACCACGGACGGCCACCGATCGGGTGCATCGGCGACACGGCTGGAGGAGAACGGAACCTAATCCTTAGCCCGAAGCCGAACGCGCTAACCGGCCCTCCGCTCCGTCTAACGTAACCATACCCCTACGCTACGTATCGAATACGAACGCCCTATCTCTAACCTACTACGTATAAGATTACCGACTCGACCTTCGCCTCGACGCGCCGGTGGCCCACTGGCACTGCGAGGGCCGTTCACGCCCGCTTGAGCGCCATCGGGCTCTGGTATGAGAACGGGACGGCGCCAATGTCGGTGAAGGCGCTCCGGTCGCGGCGCAAGTCCAGGCTGCTGCTGTCGAGCCGGCAAGCACACGGACCCCGCAAGATGTTACAACGGCAGTTGCACCGGCGCTCAAAGCCCTGCCACAGCTCGCAGACGAGGACCTGCCGCCGGCCGCGCCGGAGCGGCGTGACGCAGTGGTACTTGTGCAAGAGAAACACGAGCAGGTCGCCGCGCTCGAAGGAATGCGCTCAGAGCGGCGCTCGCAGGCATGCGCTTGAATTTCTGCCGTCTGCTTCCAGCGAAGACGCCTCCGTCAAAGTCGGTCGCGTCCGAGAGCATCAGGTCGAGTGTGAAGAGGGAGTGTGAAGAGGGAGTCGGTCGTCGTAGTGCATCTGGATGGGCAGCCCGCCCGCCTCGAGGACAGTGTGGTACTCGGCGCAGCGCATCACCATCGCCGTCGCCTCCAGCTCCAGCGCCTCGAGCACGCCCCAGTTGGCCACGTCCGCCTCACGCGCGGCCAGCTCCAAGGAGCAGCTTGCCGAGCCGGCGGTTCACGTGCACGGTCTTCCAACTGCCCGCGGCGGCGTTGCCCGTGAGGCTATTGGAGCGCGTTCCCCTGTGGAAAAGGCGTTGCCGCGGGCGGTTGCCCGTGAGGCTGTTGGAGCGCGTCCCCTCTCCTGACGATTGCCTCACCTCGGCACTCGCTGCTTGGACCGCTCCGAGTGTCTCGTCGAAAGCGAAGCCTGGGATGCGCACCACCGCCGGTCGCTGCGCTACGCGGCTGCGCCTCATTCTTCTCGCAATGTATTCCTCACAAATGCTCCACGAAGACTTTCTCTTCAGGCTCCGATGAGCTCGACGTAGCGCCGACCTGGGGCAGACCTGGGGGCAGACCTGGTCGAAGCTCGCCAGGGCGCTTGCCAAGGGATTTGGCGGCACTGAAGATCCCAGGAACCGACTTGGGCAGCCCGCGGGGCAGCGAAGCGCGCGCCCGAGTTACCCGCTCGCGCACCGTTTCAAAACGGTGCACGCGACTTGGCACTACCCGCTCGTCTACCGCTTTGTTACGATCTGGATGCTGCTCTGGCCAGTCGACGCTCATCCCATCTTCGTCATTCTTATCCTCATCAGCGTCAAACATCAACACGGTCCTGTTCATGCTCTCAATCAGCCAACGCATCCCGGGACGCATCTCCACACTCGATGTGGCAACCTCCTGGTCTGAGTGTATCGACGCGCCTGCTGTCGCTCCAACCGAGACCTCTGTACGGTGGCGCACTTGACCTTGTGAGTGATTGGAATTCTGACTCAAACCTTCAAAGGAGCTGATAGAGTCCCGGCTAGCATCCAGAGTCCCGAAGTTGAGTAGTGAAATGTCCCGCTCGCTGACAACGCCGCCGCCGAGCAAAGTGGCAGCAGCAGCGGCTTGATCTGCCACAAACGCCAAGAAAGCGAGGTCGCCCCTCGCGGCCGCCTCCCTCATGGCCACCTCCCTTGCGGCCTCGGCAGTGGGGGACGCGGAGGAGGTTTCGGTTACGGCTGCTAACGGCTCAACCGCCACTGCCGCCGTTGCCACGGGCTGAAGCACGCGCTCCACGACCGCCGTCTCTGCTGCCACCGGCTCCGTTGACGCGTGCACATCTGTGAGCAGTGATCGACCTGATGGTTGTTTGGAGTTCGAACTCGAAGCTTTAAAGAAGCCAAAGGAGCTGAGAGAGCCGTATTCTTCTTGTCCGGACATCCTTCTCTTCGCCTGACGTCCACGTCTGGATGTGCCGACACGTTGCTTTGGGGGGGGCGGGGAATCTGTTTCTGTAGAGAGCGATCCGGTAGCATTCGAGACTGAACCGGCTGCCTGACCGCCTCGAACTGAGCTCGGCTTCACCGCCGCTGCCGCCGTTGCCGCAGGCTCAAGCAAGGGCCCCACGCCCGCCGTCTCTGATGCCACCACCGGCTCCGTTGACGCGTGCACATCTGTGAGCAGTGATCGACCTGATGGTTGTTTGGAGTTCGAACTCGAAGCTTTAAAGAAGCCAAAGGAGCTGAGAGAGCCGTGTTCTTCTTGTCCGGACATTCTTCTCTTCGCCTGACGTCCACGTCTGGATGTTGGGACACGTTGCAGCTTTGGGGGTGGCCGCGAATCTGTTTCTGCAGAAAGTGATCCAGTAGCTTTCGAGACTGGACCTGCCGCCTGGCCGCCTTCAACTGAGCTCGAGGCTGCCGAGCCAACTTGCTCAAAGTACTGCTCGTCCACCTTGATGAAGCTGTCCATCCTGAGGAGCACCGAAAAAGCGGCAACTTCCTCGTTGCTGAACTCCTGCTTCGTGCGCAGGGCAGCTGCGAGTCGCTTGCAAAATATCTCAGAGCCCACCGCGGGCTTCTCAGGACCGACGTTCGTCCAGTGCGAGCCAATGCCCACGCGTGATTTCAAGGCCGTCCTGTACCGCATCTGATTGATCAGCACCTTTTTCAGCGAGACGCCCTCGCGTTTCAGGTTCCTCTTGGTGAGGAAGGCCCTTTGGATCAGGATGGCTGCGAGATCCTTTTCTCCGGCGCCTTGCCACCGCTGTCTGGTGCGCACTTGGTGATCCCGGACCTTGGATTGAACTTTCGTGGCCGCTCTTTGCTTCTTCTCGCATCGCTTTCTCGCCGCAGCGTTGAACTTGCTAGCCGCATACTGTTGGCGCATGTTGAACAGAAGGTTGTCCATGACAGCAGCGATGGCTGCGGCCTCTTCCGCCACGTCCGCGACAATGTTGACCCCTTGGTCAACAACCTTCTCCAAGAGGCCATCCCCGGTATCCATGCCTATCAGCGCCGCAAGCAAGCTAGGGATGACCATAAGGAAGCCTACGATGGCGATGCAGCACTCCGAGATTGACATCTCCTCCATGTTGTACACGCACTTGATCAGCTGCACCACGATGGCTTCGTACCCTTTTTCAAGGATGGGAATGAACATCCCGAAGAGCAGCAGCAAGAAGACGGCCATTTGAATCAGCGGCTGGAGATCGAACAGCTCGGGGAATCCTGACACGAGCAGCAGAAGCGTGCACGTGCCCTCTGTCAGGTACTGCGCGGTGATCACAAAGTTGTCGATGCGGTCCGCGGACGGGCCGCCAAACATTGTGTACACTGCAATGCCATATTGCAGGCAGATCACCGCGTACATCTGCGCGTCGGCCTCAGGAGAGCCCGGCTCGATGACAGAGCCGGTGCCTGTGAGGATCGCGATGCTCAGCTGAACGAGGAGGAGGAGCCACTCGTACAAGACGCCGCTGATCCCATAGCTACCCGAGGCGCGGTTGAGCCAGAGCAGTTTATTGCCGTCGATTGCATCTCCTGTACGTGGGCGGAGGAGCACCATCGGATGGGCGAGAAGTCGCTCTGTGCGGTCGGGCTCCACGACGTCTTCCTCGGACTTGGTCCAGTCACCGCGTACGCGATTCACCAGGTTGAACCTCTTGCCTCGTATTCTGTCTGGACAGCACCAAAGGCGTATCTTCGAGACCAGCCAGAACGCCGGATCATCCACCTCTGACAGATCCGCAGGCTCGAACCACTCCCATGAGTCCGCAGAGTAATACCACCAAAAGTGAAGCAGCGTCACGAAGCCCGACAGAAAGAACAGCCCGACGACGACGAGGATGATGAGACCCGGCCAGCGGCATTGGGCTATGGTGCACGTGATGTTCGTGTCCAGCAGCAGCTCTATGGACTTCCCGACCAGCCCGGTGACGAAGAGTGACATGACGAGGTTCTGCATGTTTGGAAAGACGAAGACGCCGGGAAGCGGCCTGAATGGGATGCCCTTGCCCGCGGCAAACTTGTCCGGTTCCTTCTCTTTCTCCTCGTAGTATTTCTTATTCATGCGCTTCATCCAGTAGATCTGCACGCACACTTGGATGGACGTGACGAGCGACATGGCCATGACGAACGTCACCAGGTTGTCGATGAGAGCGGCCAGCGTGTCCGGTGCGTCCTCGTCACATTCTGTTGCCGACCCCCCCTCCCCACCGCCTCCTTCGTTGAGCCGCCGCCGCCGACCCCAATCGACGCAGTCGAAGAAGTCGTCCGTGTTGCTCCCGTTGTTCTCCGCGTCGCTGCTGGTTGCATTCTCACTAAGGTCGACCAGCCGCCGTGCCAGCCAGATGGATAGCCGTCGCCGGCTGACGCCACCGTCGTCGCCGCCGCCGCTGCCGCCAAAGGCGCCAAAGGACCCCGAGGCCCATCCCATGCCACCAGCTACTCCGCTCTGCAACTCGCTCTGGTTGGCGGCCAGCCCAGAAGACGCGCTGAAGCGCTGCACTCCAAAGATGAGCGGC
>Ga0210245_101493_pt1 | contig 18532 bp, 12 predicted proteins | sample ChrtobMetaP3_4mM_FD_155450 | JGI IMG/M metagenome (GOLD analysis project Ga0210245, IMG submission 155450) | Chrysochromulina tobin associated microbial communities from unialgal haptophyte culture, Seattle, Washington, United States - P3_4mM | ecosystem: Host-associated > Algae > Haptophytes >...
GGCAGCACTGCCGTTTGTACATCTCGACCTTCTCGCAGCTCTTGGGGCCCTGCGAGATGATGAGCTCGTTGAAGCTCCGCTTTCCGCAAGGCGCGTGCAGGAAGGAGCGCAGCTTGGCAAACGAGCTCGAGGCGCTGCGGTACGCGCCGCCCTTGGCGCAGTGGCCGCACGAGCACGCCTCGCGAGCCTCCCTGTGCCAAACGGCACGCTGCCGATCCCACGCGCGCACCGTCTCAGTGGCGATGGTGCATGTTGGGCACGAGCACTCTTCAAACTTGGACTGCTCGATGCACGGGCACTTGGATTTGTAGAATATGTCCTCCTTGAATGGCTGACCGCCTCCCTCAAGATACTGAGAGTACTCGTGACCGGCGAAAAAGAGCTTGGCCATCGCCTCGTTCGTCTCATACTGAATATGCCGCCAGTGCTCCTTGTACTTGTTGCGGCCATGGAGGCGAATGCGCTTCTTCTTCCGCGGGTTGGTGTCAAAGCGGCAGTTGGCGTGCCAGAACCGATCGCAAACGACGCGCCCTTCGTCGATGGCAGTCTTGCGTCGCTTGCGCCCCGCATGCAGCGCCTCGACGAACGCGAACGCGTTGCCGCCCGCTGCCTGCTTGCGCTTCACGCCCCGCGCGGCCTGCTCGGGGTTGATGCCAAGGATGCGCTCAATGGTGCGCAGCATGCCCTCATCGGTCGCGTTGTCAGGGATTAGCGCTGTCAAGAGCGTCTCGAACGCAAGGTGGGCATGAATGCTCCGCGTCCCGCGTTGATCATTCCGGCGGCCATGCTGATCAAACTCGTCCTGCTTGCCGTGAGATGAGAGCTGCGCGAGCGTCTCACGCGCGCTCGCCAGCAACGCCCTTGATACTTCAATTGCTCTGAGCGTCTGCGGCGCCCCAGCTCCGAGGAGCCGCTGCACGACGGGTCGATCGAGGACGGCGGCGAGCAGCAGCTTCGTGCGCTCCAGATCGCCACGCCCCGCACCAAAGAGCACAGCCTCGATGTGCTGCACAAGCCGGTTGACATGCCGGGAGGTGAGCTCCGTCTGCGGCACAGCCGACGCACCTGCAAGTGTCTTGCGCGCCTTCGCCTTGTTCGTGAGCTGCTCTCGCAGGCACTCGCCCTCGTCGATCATCATGTCGGTCACGACTTCCGACGCGTGGCGCCCCTCAAACCGTTCGCGCTCGCGCTCCTTGAGCAGCTCCTCAATGCGTTCGGTCGCGCGCTGCAGCTGCTCCTTGAGCAAATCGTTGTTGACCTGACGAGCAAGTCGCTCATGTTGGAGATCCTTTCGTAAATCCAGTACTAAGCCAAAGTTCTTGGCGTTGACCGACTGCTTCTTCATCATCTCAATCTGTGAGTGCGACTCGGCGAGCAACTCGCGCAGGTGCTGCGACTCGTCCTCGACCGCGCATGATCGCTCGCGCAGCGACTCGTTCTCTCGGCGATGGCGCTCGCTCTGCTCATGCTGCTGCGCGATCTCCTCGCGCAGCGACTCGGTCTCCTGGCGATGGCGCTCGCTTTGCTCATGCTGCCGCGCAATCTCCTCGCGCAGCGACTCGGTCTCCAGGCGATGGCGCTCGCTATCCTCTTGCAGCACTGCATCGTACGCCTGGGAAGTCAGCTTGGCCGCCTCCATTACTGCGTTGAGGGCCTCCTCGGCCGACACCATGCTGCCTTCGCTGAGAGCCGGCACGGCAGTCGCTCGAGGCAGGTGGCCGATGGGGATAGCGATGGGGATAGCGGCGGCTGCAGCGAGCGCCGCGGCGGGCACGACGACGGCGACGGGCGCGGTGACGGGCGCGGTGACGGCGGGTCCAATGATGGCAACGGGTGGCGCGTCTGGCAGCACGGTGCCTGCCGCCCCATGATTCCGCGCCGCGGCGAGTCCAATGATACTAGCACCATCAGGTAGCGTGGCTAGCGCTGGGGGCGGCAGGTCACAAAACCATCCTTCTCTGGAAGAGCGCTTGCCTTCCATGACCTGCTTGAACACGTCAACACCATCTGTGATGACATGCTGGAGCTTAAGCTGTCTGTGCTTCGCAGCAGCCGTGCCGAAGAGCGGGATCGCCTCTTGAAGGCCTGCGTGATAAAACCACGAGACGTCTGCCAGATTGTAGAATGTGCCGCGTGTCCCATCTGAAGCTTCCCATCTTTTCTTTCGATCATTTCCAACCTGGTCAAAACCCAACAGCTGCGACAGATTCGCCTTAAGGTGTCTGTCCACGCTAGCCCCGGCAGCTGTGCGAGCCGTGGCGTACTCGTTCAGCGCCTCCTTATCAGCAACGCGAACGAGTGTGAGCTCAGGCGTGACGAGCTCCGGCATGCCGGCCTTCGTTCCACGATCCGCATAGTGACGAAGCGCCTTCGTTCCACGATCGCGTCGTTTCGAACACGTCAAAGTTTTCGCCCCCCCCGCGCCTCCGGGGAGCCCATTCTAACTCCAGGGAGTCTCGACACACCTCTAGACACCTCCTTGGGCAAAAAAAAGCGTCATGTCCTCAGCGATATGGCAGGTGCTAGACCTGACCTTAGAACCGCTCGAGCGCTCGAGGCATCAGATGCGGCCGCGCGCTGTGATGGCAGGATCGCACCTGGGCCATCACCTCCGCCACGATCGCCCGGCTGGCTTCCTCTGCGCCGCCGGTCGTGCTCGCGACGGCGGACGGTGAGCGCTGTACCGTTCGCGGCTGCGCGGGGGGCTCTATAGTCGCGGCGTTGCTGCTGCTGCTGCTGCTGCTGCTGCCAGCGCCTTGAGCGCCGCTGTGAGTGCTCGTCAGGCTGCTGCAGCAGCTGCCGCCGCCTCTGCCAGCACTGCTATCAGCGGGTCTCGCCGACGCATTCTCGGGCAGGTGTGGCGACGAGGAACGATGGCAAGCACGCACCTCTCGCATGACGCGCGCGACCACTTCCATCAGTGTCACCTCGTCCTTGCCCTCATGGCTCACGACGGCCGGACGCTTGGCGAGAGCCGGGCGCTTCGCCGGCTTCTGGCTCGAGGCGAGCAGTGCGCCGGGTATCGCAGGCGAGATGTGGTCCTCACGGCTCGCGACGGCCCGCCGCTTGGCGACGGCCGGCCGTTTCTCAAGCTTCTCGCTGCCCGAGCTGAGTAGGATGTCGGCGGTGGGGATGAGGCAGAGTGGCCGCCTGGAGATCGGGTGCCGCCCACTCTGGCCGGTCCTAAGGGAGCGCATCGCCTTCTCAGAGGATCCGCTGGGGAAGCTGCACTCTGGCCGCGTCTTGCCCGGCTCTTGCTGCACAAAGTTGAAGAACATCCTCTTGATCCGATCGTTGCCGGTTGAGGGCGGCGCGGGAGGCGCTTCGCTCGGTTGCACGATACCACCGATGCTTCCGTACTCATCTATTTGAAAGTCTTCGTCGCTCGTGGCGAGGCCTGGCATCGGCGCGCACACTCGTTTTGAGCCCGGCGGCGATAACATGGCAGTGGATGAGCGCGGCAAAAGGAGAGAACTTACAGCTCCGAACTGGAGTGAAACCGGCTGAAACTGCTTTTGGGCTTGACAGAGTTCGTCAAGTCAAGTCAAGTCGAGTCGAGTCGAGTCGGAAAACTTGACTTGACTTGATCTTGATTTGCTCGATTTCATCGCAAATCGGACTTCTCGCATGTTAGTCGATGGGGACGCCGCCGCCCGACGCGGCGATTTCGAGACAGCCCGCAGTCTCTACGCGCGAGCGGTGCCGGCCGAAGGGTCGCACGAACGTCTTTGTCATGCCACTGCGTCGCTCAACGATCGAAGTCAGGAGGCGCTCGCGTGCACGCGCAGCGCACTTGCCTTGCTGCCGACGAATGAGTTTCTGCTCGCACTCGACGGTCAGGAGTCGGTCGCTGCAGGCGACTTTGCGCGTGCAGCAGCATCCTTCGCACGTGCCGAGCGGCTTAACCCTGAGAGCTTTGATCTCAGGCTCAACCTTGGCATCGCGCTGCTCGGCGCAGGTCGTGCCTCTGAAGCTGTGCACCCTCTGCAAGCCGCAACGGCCCTGTCGCCGAGCGACCCCGCAGCCTACACACAGCTAGCGCGTGCGCTCGAGCACAACGCGGTCAGTTCTGCGGATGCCCGCGCTCATGCAGCCCGCCTCGCGCCCACGGCCGCGGCGCACGTGGAGGCAGGCAACGCGCTTCTCGCCGACGGACGGCCGTCAGAGGCCGTGGCGGCGATGAAGCAAGCGCTCCGGCTCGATCGCAAGGCAAGCGCGGCTTACTTTGGGCTCGGACAGGCGAGCATGGCCCTGCATGCGCCGTGCACCGCGCGCATAGCGCTGCGCCGTGCCGCCAAGCTTGCGCCGCACGATGCGGACGTATTGCATAGGTCTGGCGTGGCCTCGCTGTACTGCAGCCGGGCCGAGGCGGCGACGGCGACGACGACGACGTCTCCGCCGACGCCGCCGACGCCGCCGACGGCTTTGAGGTTCGAAGCTGCTGCCGCATGGCGGCGTGCCATCGGCCTCTATCCTCGCAGCGACTCTCTGACACTCCTCGATGCTCATGAGCAGTGGGAGGCGGCGGCGGCAACAGCGGCGGCGGCAACAGCGGCGGCGGCAACAGCGGCGGCGGCAACAGCGGCGGCGGCAACAGCGGCAACGGCGGCAACGGGGGCGGCGGCGGAGGTGGCGGTGCTCAAGACGGCGCCGCCGCCGATGGGCGAGCGGCAGACGGTGCTCAAGACGGCGCACGCGAGCTCGCTGCGTGTGGCCGTAGATGACCGAGGCGGCAGTGGCAGCGACACGAAGGACGAAGACGGGGAGGACGAGGACGAGAAGGACGTCGATGCTCACGATGACACTGGATCGAGCATCAAGCGCGTTCCCGCGTCCGCGATCGCACTGACCGTCAATGCTACCTCTGAGGCTCCTGAGCGAAGGTGGCTCGCGCGTGCGCTCGCAGTCTACCGCCGCTACGGCGCCGTGATCATCCGCGATGTGCTGCCGGCACACTTGGCCGACGACCTCGCGAGCCACCTTCGCACGCTGCTCAGCAGCCAGGGCGCCAAGAGACTGGAAGTCAAGTCAAGTCAAGCCAAGTCAAGTCAAGCCAAGAGAGTGGAAGGCCGAGTCGTTGACCGTGACAGCACACATGACGGCGCATCAGGGACAGAAGGGCTCACGGATTCGGTGATCTTGGAACCATCATCGGATGCTCGCCGCGGTGGCGCCGGCTCGACGGGAGCAACGGGCGCGGCCTACGAGACCACCAACAGCACATTCGCGCCGCATCGGCGACGTCACCTCGCCGTCTCATTGCAAGCCCCCTCGGTGCTCGCTGCCTTGCGAGCCGTTGGCCAAGTACTCCACCCTCTCGTGTGCGCAGCACTGCTGGGGACAAGCTCTGGCGAGTGCGGCGACGTGGCGCTGCGCCTCGTGGAGAGCGGCATGCTCGTCTCGGCGCCTGGCGCTGTAGCCCAACCAATTCATTCAGACACAAACGGCGCTCACTGGCCGTTGGAGGCGCGTGCACTCAAGTGCCAAGTGGGGGCGATGGAGGTTACAGCGCCTATGGGGCCTCTCGAAATTTTCCCGGGCACCTTCGCCCACTCTGCCAACGCCAACGCCGCCTTCATGGCTGTCTCGCTCGCGGCGGGGGCGCAGCGGCCCTCAACGTTAAAACCGGTGGCGCTGCCGTTGCTCAAAGGGGCGGTGCTGCTGTACGACACGACCTTGTGGCACCGCGGCGGCGCCCACCGGGCCCACAAGGCCAAGCGGCGGCGCATGCAGTACTACGTCACGCTGCTGGGCGAGCGCGGCGAGCCACCCGCGGGGCTGCCCTTCACAATAGAGCCTGAGGAAGTGGCACGGTTCAGGTTGACACAGAACGGCGTGACGCGAGTCTAGATAAAAGGCGCGTGCGGACATCAACTCTGGTTGCTAAGAACACCGTACACGCTCTGTACGCCTGGGTACCCTCGCCACCTGAGGGTACGCTGCCATCTGGCGTGTACTTACTTCGATTACTTACTTGTACTTATTACTTACTACATCCTGATTGCTAAGTGCCAACGCCTTGTCGAGCTGCTGGCTAGAGTCGAACTTGCTGATTGCGGGCGGCACACCCGGCCGTGGCGCAGATCCTGGCGCTGGCTGCGCCGGTGGCGATGGCTGCGCCGTCGGTGGCGGGGCAGCCTTCATCAGACTGATGGCCTTGTCCATCCGCTGGCTGGAGTCGTACCTGGGTGGTGGTGATGGTTTGGATGGTGATGGATTGGAGGTCGGCTCGGGAACGGTGTTGGTAGAGCTTTCGCTCTCGTCCTCTCGACTCGAGTCCTCCCGAAATGAATTGTATCGCGGCATGGACAGCGAAGAAGACCACTTCGAATGAAAGACCCGAAACGCGAAGTCAAGTCAAGTCAAGTCAAGTCAAGTCGAGACTCGAGAGTCCGAAGGACGCAGGAAATTGTGCTTTCCCCCCCCAGCGTTTTGCTTCTGCGTCAATCGTTGAATTTGCGCGAGGGGCCGATTGCAGGTGCGGGGCGGCCCCAAACCTGAATGTCCACAGCTGCCCCAACAAGAAATCAAACCCGAACAGACTGTAAAAAGAGCAAACACTTCCGCGGGGCTGTGGGATCTTGAGATTTTGCTCGAAGGCCTGAAACGTCTCCGCGAGTGCATTCCGCCGCTCCGCCGATTCGGCTCCGATATGTCAATGGCGGGGTCCCAAGCGGGGGACGCACCTGTTCGGAGTGCAGTTTTCGCGTCTTCCTCGTCGTCACGCAAGCTGCCGTGGAACGCTTTTTATGTCCACGGCGATGTGCCTGTGCCCTCCCCTGCCACTTACGCTGACGGACCGCTCCACTTTCGTTCCATTTCGAGCCCTCGCGCGCCGAGCTCCAAGAGCTCTGCTGCGTTCGCCTCGTCGGTCGATCGCTTCGCAAAACCCCGCAAGGCGGCAGATTTCACGCCCGTCGGCGGATTTCACGGAGGGCACGCAGGGCGGCCGTCGGCGGCGTTTGTGTCGACGTCGGCACGCATGAGCCCGCGCGGAATGCCCACCCCGGGCCCAGGCGCGTACACACCGACGGATCCGACCGCGTCGCGCAGCGCCGGTGCCATCACTTCTGGCAAGTGCGCCTCCTTCCATTCTTCCTCGTCTCGTCGGCTTCCATTCGGCACGGACCTGGGCACGCCGGGCCCCACAGCGTACCAGAACTCGAGCGCGGCCGACTTCCGCGGCACCAGGGGCGACGTGAGCCGCGCTCCCGCCAAGGGCGCCTCCGCGATGGGTTTCACGTCTCCTCGGTTTGGGTCTGGCCACTACGGCAGCCCGCGCCACAGCACGCCGGGCCCAGGCGCCTATGGTGGAAAGGGGATGGAGCGGCTCTCGATGGCCTCCGCGACGAGTGGCATGCTACCGTCGTCTGCTGAGCGACGTCTCCCGTTGACCGACATTCGTGTGTTCACGCCAGGTCCCGGAGGATATAAAGAGCAGCGCCCAGGTATCGGTGATAGCGGCGTGCGTCGCTCGGCGTCGTTCGCGGACCGCTCGAGACGAATGGCTCCCAAGTCGACGCTCAGCCACGGCCCGCATGCCTACGCGGATGCGCACTACCAACGCGGCGCGTTTGCAGTCGCGAACGCCTTGAAAATAGGGACGCCGCGGCCGCTGCGTCGATCCGCATCATTTTCGTCTGGCTCGACGCGCTTCAAGTCGCAAGGGCTGCACGTTCCCGGGCCGGGTGCGTACGAAGGCAAGGATGGCATGGGCTCGCCGCGCCGCTCGAGCCTCGCGCGCTCCTCATTCGCCTCCACCTCGGCACGTACGCAGCTTCCGTTCCAGCTTCAAGGGGCGACCGCGACTCCGGGAGTTGGCCAATATGAGCACGCGCAACCCATTCGCGATGCAATCACAAGTCGGACGGGGCCGAGAGGGCTGCGCCGCTCGGCCTCCTTCGAGTCCCGTGCGGTGCGCAACCTGGGTGGCGTCACCAAAGCGGCCGCCGCTACGCCCGGGCCCGGATACTATTCTCCGCGCGCTGAGGGAGGTGGACGCGCGGCCGCCTCCGCCACGCAGCGCTACTCGCTGAATCGGATGCCACTCTAGGCGGCATGAGGGTGTGCACAAGGGGTCGTGCCTTGATCTCGCTTGATCTCGCGGGTGCCGCCGCAAGCAGCGACAATGCGTGTCCGGTTATTCTTGCATCCAAGCGCATGTGGCCGCACGCACTCAGAGGGCGCCGCGCGCCGGATGCGCGGTGCGCCGGGGCGGGCGCGTGCCCGCCGGCCGCTGGCGAGCCCGGCCGTCTGCCGCGCGTCTCAGCCCGCGAACCGGCCCGCTCGTCATTGTGTGAGCGGGTGTGTTCGCGGTTCGTCTCAGGTTTTTCAAAGTCTCAGTATGGGCGTCCTATCATGAACTATGGTCCTCATTCACTGCTCCCGGTGCCCTCTGCGCCCTCGAAAGCGCCTCCGATCGCCTTAAGCGCTAGCCGTCGCTTCGCTTCGAATGCGAGTTCGGCGGAAACATACTCGATCACAGGCCCGCTGCCCTTGCCCAGCGTCGTGAGCTTCATCGCCTCGAAGCGCTTCTCGCCGGGCAGATGCGCCGTGGCGGCCAGCGCGGCGAGCGTTCGTCGGCTATCGTCCGCAGGCGCGAGGCAGCCGCGCAGGCGGAGGACGCGGCCTACACAGTCGGAGAGTGACCAGGCTGACGTCGCCGCGACCGCCGCGGCGCCGTCGTCGCCGCCGCCGCCGCCGGTGCTTGCGAAGGGCGTGGCCGCGGCCTCGCGCTCGCTCGCCTGCGTTAGAGGGCCTTTGAAGCTGGCTACACCGTCCAGGCTTTGGCAAAGTAGGGCGCTCTGCTCAAGCGCGGCGAGCGCCGCATCTCCCTCCACGTCCAAAAGCGAGCAGCCGTCCTCTGACGTTAGCAGCAAGCCGTCATCGTCCTTGCATTGCACGGTCATGAAAGGCATCTTCTGCACGACCTCGCCGGGCTCAAGGAGCCCGATGCCGATCACCTCGGCCATGAGCGAAGCGGAGGAGCCACCGAACTTGTCGACATGAGTGGACGGTCGTACTGAAAGGATTTTGATGCGCGAGCCAATGGGCATCACGGCGAAGCGCCGTTCGCGCATGGCGGAATCATCGAGCACCACCTGCCCGTAGGTGCTGTTACTATAGGCCTGAGCGTGCTGGAACACCTCCAGCGAGGACTTGTCATACACGTGCATGGTTGTGTGCTGGCCAGGTGCGACGAGCCGGTCGATGGGCACTGGTATCACCGCAAAGCCGCTGATCGGCGAGGGTTTGGGCTGCAGGCGGTTGAGGCTGTATGCAGACACGAGTGGAAGAGCGAACACAACGACCAGCATGCGCGACATTCTGTGTGGAAGGCCAGGAGAAGCGACCCAGATCTCTCTAATAAGGTCTTGTACTTTTCAAATCCAGAGCGCGTGCGTGCTCACCACGCATGAGAGCTCTCCCCACAGGCACTCGGGTTTCGCGATTCGCCGTCATCGGCCCCGATGACGGTGACCCTCGTCTTCTTCGCCCTGCTCGGTTCCGCACAAGATTACCTACTAGGCCCAACTAGCCATGGCCAGCAAATTGATGACGAAGCGCATGGGCGTGGTTCTCGCAACTTACACACCGTGTTCACTTCGGAGTGCAATAATAAGCAGTTTGATTGGTTCACGGCGGGTGTGTACGAGTCGTTCCGGGTGTCAGGCATGCGCGGCAGCATCACGCGGCTGCTCGCATGCTCTCAGGAGGACCTCAAGAAGTACAAGGGCCTTGACCTCGGCCCAACGTTCGTGCACCCCAACTACCGGCACAATCCGCTCAACAATGACACGTCTGCCTCCTACAACAAGCCCGCGTCGGTGATGCACTTCTCGCGCGAGGCCAACTTTTCGGAGGAGTTTGTGCTCTTTATCGACGCCGACATGGTGCTACGCCGGCCCATCGACCCTGTCGCGCTCGGCGCCCGTAAGGGCGTCGTCGTCTCAGAGTACGTCCCGTACATGATCGGCACCTCGAACGGGATGGCGGCCGAGTTCCTGCCGGCAGAGGCGGTGCCGCGTGCGAAGCCTGTAGGCTGGTACCACATCTTCCACCGCGACGACCTCAAGCGCATCGCGCCGCTGTGGCTCGAGTACTGCGGCCGCGTGCGCTTGGAGCCGCAGCGCTACTGGTCGATCAACGGCTCGATACCCCACAACATCCCGACTGGTGACGTGTACGTCGAGTTTGGCAAGGCGCCGTGGATCTCCGAGATGTACGGGTACGCCTTCGGTGCCGCGCTCGCCGGCGTCGAGCACATCATCACGCAGGGCATCGTGCGCTACCCGGGCGAAGTGCAGGATAGCGGTCAAGGACCCCGCATCCTCCATTATGGCATCGACTTCACCATCGACAGCAGCTACAACTGGAACAAGATGTCGTACCAGAAACTCGACCTGTTCAGCTGTAAGGGCCTATTCTTCGGCCCGCCACCCGCAGGCAACGGCTTGCCGCGCCACGAGGCCATGCGCTACGTCGTGAATACGCTCAATGCTGGGTTCTGCAAGTTCTATCACTCGTCTGCCCATTGCGCGCCTGGATCTGCGGCGGCCGCGGTCGCGTGCCCGCCGACGACCCGCCCTTCCGAGGCGCCGTGCCCCGAGGGAGCGAGCGCCGCAGCGTGCTGCAAGGACTCGCAGCCCATGTGCTGGCAGTGGGCTCTCGATGAGCAGTGTGAGCTCAATCAAGGCTTCATGAACGGCGCGTGCCCTCTCGCGTGCGGCAGGTGCGCCGCCACTAGAGCCGTGATGGCCTCTGATGGCCTCTGATTGCCTCCCTCATCATGTTGCAGGTGCGCCGCCACTAGAGCCGTGCCTGTCTGATGGCCTCTGATGGCCTCTGATTGCCTCCCTCATCATTTTGCAGGTGCGCCGCCACTAGGGCCGTGCCTGTCTGATGGCCTCTGATGGCCTCTGATTGCCTCTCTCATCATGTTGCAGGTGCGCCGCCACTAGAGCCGTGCCTGTCTGATGGCCTCTGATGGCCTCTGATTGCCTCTCTCATCATGTTGCAGGTGCGCCGCCACGGGCGTGGCAGGGCAGCAGCTGGGCGTAGCGGTGGTAGCGAGCGCGGCGGATTCGCGCCTGGCCAAGGCAATGGGCGGCCTGCAGGCTCTCAAGTTGACAAACCAGCAATTGGGGACGCCAAGCGCGGCGGTGGAACAGGCGGCGGCGGCGGCGGCGGAGCAGGCAGCAGCGGTGGCGAAGGCATCGGTGTCCAAGGTAGCGGGACTAGACGAGGAGGCTTTGAGAGCGACTGCCAGGGCGACGGGCACTGGAGGCGGCGCAGCCCCCGCCACCATTCACACCGATATCGCTCCCGTCCATTCACAGAGAATGGCTGGCGCCTCAATCGCCCCCGCGACCGTGCATACCGATGTTGCGCCGGGCGATCACTTGGCGCCCGTGCACACACGCCATGACGTGGCGCCCGTTCACGGTTTCCACTTGCCGGCCATCAGCCACGCGCACGGGCTCCTCTCGCCCTCGCATGCCCCGAAGCCACTCGCCGACAGGTATCACGCGCGAAGCACCTCGCCCTCGCACGCACCGGCGCCCATCACCGGGCACGTGCGCACGTCGAGGGCACTGCATGCGCCGGGTGCTCAGGCGGGTCCGGGCGCGGTACACCACGACGCCATCTCGCCTTCTCGCGCACCCCAACCCTCCGGGTCGCTCCAGGACGAGCTGCGGCTCGTCGCAGAGCATCACAGAGGCGAGTACGCGCCCGGCAAGGTGCCGGAGTGGCTGGAGCGGCAGGCTGGGCGCGGGCTGCACGCACCTGCCAAGGTGGCTCACGATCGGGACGCTGCAGCCGAGGCGCGGCGCACGGCATCCATCCGAAAAGTCTTCGAAGAGGAGCGCGCGAAACGCTCCTGGGCTTCCGAGGCGGCGGGCGCGGCGGACGCGGTGGGCGCGGCGGGCGCAGTGGGTGCGGCGGGCGCGGCGGCGCACGCGTTGAGGCTGCACGCGGCGGCGCCGCACGGCACGCTGACGTTGCCTCATGACGCTCATGTCGGCAAGTTGGCGATCCCTCAAGACGGTAGACCTCACGGCGGGCACCACCTGTCGTTATTGCCTCACCCTCATGGGCGAGCGGCGAGCGATGCGGCCGTGGCGGCCGCGGAAGCTGAGCACGAGCTGATGGAGGAGGAGCAGCACGGCAACCGTCGTGCGAAGCTCGCTCTCACTGTGGTCTCGATCGTTGCCATTCTGCTCGTCCTCGCCCGCTGGCTGCGACGCAAGCCGCGAAGGAAGGATCCCTTCCGCAATTTTTGACGATTCAGTTACCGGTACACTGTCTGATTGACGCTACACGCTTGGGCCTTGGCTGATGACACACACGATCGACGCTTTGCAGATGACAGAGACCGAGAGAGCCCGACGCCCCCATTGATCGTAATCGTTACGCTCGGCGGCAACGAACCCCCACCGCCTGCACGCCCGCGGGCGCGGAGGACGCGTGTCTCGGCGCACGGCGGCCGGCGGTCGCGCGGTGGGAGCCTGGCCTGGCCGAGGTGGATCGGAATCCCCGATGGCACGGAATTGCTGACCCCGCGAGAACGTATTAACGACGCGTCCGACCTCGATCGGATCCGGAAAAACGAACAGCTCCTCCAATAGTACTCCAACTCCCGCACGCGCCACACTACGTAGCACGGCACCGTGCACTCTCCGGTCTCCACACACGATCCGTATCCTAGTCCTTCCTCGCGCTCACGTCTCAACATACGCAACATCGTCTCCTCGCATCTCCATTCGCTCGCCACGTCCTCGGCTCAACGCTCGTCATGCCGGCACACGCCATCATCGCACACACGACTCAACCCTTCGAGAGCGCACGCGCGCACACGCGCGCACCCTCGCAGAGCGGTTTTAGCAGCACTCGTCGCATCATGTCCAACAGCAGGTCGTCATGCAAACTCTGCATCATGCCAGCACAGCAAACGCAACAGCACCCATGTCCATGTCCACCAAAACGTAGGCAATCAAGCAGGCCATTTCGTACTAGGGCCCCGCACTGGCAGCGCCCCCCTCAGCGCGCCCCACAGCGCCTCTCATCATCTCTCATCATCTCATCATGCAGCATGAGGCCATCATGCCACGGCGCCTCTCGCGGCGCCGCGGGGGCAAAGTCCTTTCAGGCCAATCCAAGTTTCAGTCAAAGTCGAGGCTGGGATCGTCGCAGAGCAGCGCAGACAGGTCGCGCAGCAGTGCCGAATCCTCCAGACCGAAGCTGTCGTGCATTGCGAGCTCGTGGCCTGCGAGCTCCTCCGCGGCTGATCCGCCGTCGCTAGGCCGTTCTGACCAGTGGGTCGACCAAGGAATCTTGCAGGCCCCGTGGGCGCCGTCCACTAGCTGCTTGTGAGCACTCGGCGGCCGGATCTTGCCCGGCGGCGTCGGCGCGGCGGGCACGGCGGGGGCGCCGTCAGGGCCGTTGCCGAGCAGCGCGCTCAGCGGCGAGAACGCGAGCGCACGCGCAGTGGCGGGCAGCGCGCCCTTGGCGCTCGGGGTCGGGAGAGGTCCAGAGGGGGGACGCGGCTGCAGCCCGCCGCTCGGTGTGACGGTGCCAGCCGTGGCCGTAGCGCCTGCACCGCCTCCCGGCGGGGTGGTGGTGACCGCGGCGGCGCGGGGCGGCGACGCGGCCTTGCCTAGGGGCGAGGGCGGCAGGGGCGGTGGCGTCGAAATCGGGCGCGACTGCGGCGGCGGCGGCGGCTGCGGCGGCGGTGGCGGCGCGGCCTGCGGCGCAGGCGGCATCGCTCCCTCGAGTGACGCCGAGATAGTCATCAGCCCTGCGCGCGGGGCCGAGCCTGCGCCAAGCTCAGCCGGCAAGGGCGGCATCAGGGCCACCGGCGCCGCGTACACGGACGGGTCATACGTTGCAGCCGAGAGCGGCCGCAGGCTCGTCATCGAGCCAGTCGAAAGGGACGTTGGCAGCGCCCCCTGCGTTGGAGTCGCTCGCATGCCGAGCAGCGTCGGAAGCGGCTGCGCAAGGACGCCCGCCGTCGCCGCAGGCGTTGTCGCCGGCGTTTTGGACGGCGGCAGCGGCGGAAGCGGCGGCTGCGGCGGGGACACTGACACGGCTGGAGTGGTCGCCCGCCGAGGATAGATCGGGAGCGGCGCCACTAGAGAAGTCGCCGGAGGGGGCGTGGGCGGCAGCGGGGGGTTGCGTGGCGGCGGCGGCGGCGGGTTGGGCGGCAGCGGCGGGGTCATCATCGTCGTTGACGCCATGACAGCGGACGGCATCGTGGGCGGCGGCGGCGGGGTGGGCGGCAGCGGGGGCGGCTGCGAGAGCGGGGGCGGCTGCGGCGGCAGCGGTGGCTGCTGCTGTGAATGCTGCTGCTGTGAATGCTGCTGTGAATGCTGCTGTGAAAACGGTGGCAACGGCGGCTGCGGAGGCAGAGGCAACTGAGGAGGCAGCGGCGGCTGCGACTGCGCCGGCACCGATTTGATCGCCAAAGGGGGTGGCCCCGGTGGCAAGGGCGGCATGCCGGGCAGAGCGGCCGTGAGCTGCTGCTGCTGCTGCTGCTGCTGCTGCTGCTGCTGCTGCTGCTGCTGTTGCTGCTGCGGAAGCGAGTGTGGCTGCAGAATCTGCGGCGGCGCCATCGGCTGTGGAGGCTGGGCCGAAGAGAGGGGCGGCGCCGCTGCCTGATGGCTCACGCTGGCCGGAATCGGCAACGGCTGCGGCTGCAATTGCTGGTGCTGCTGTGCCACCGCTGCTACCGCCACCGCAGCTGCGAGTTGTTGAGCTGCGAGTTGCTGCTGCTGCTGCGTCTGCTGCTGCGTCTGCTGCTGCGTCTGCGTCTGCGTCTGCGTCTGCATCTGCGTCTGCGTCTGCTGCTGCTGCTGCTGCTGCTGATGGGCATGGACAGCGGCGACCGCCGCTGCCATCTGCTGTTGCTGCGTCTGTGCCTGCGATTGCGATTGCTGCGACTGCTGCTGCAGATGCTGGGCGGCAGCGACCATCTGTGCTGCCAGCTGCTGCACCGCCGCCGCTTGTGCCTGCTGCTGCTGCTGCTGCTGCTGCTGCACCATCGCAACCTGCTGCTGCTGCTGTTGCTGTTGCTGCTGCTGCTGCTGAGCGAGCTGCTGCGCAAGCTGCTGCGCGAGAAGCTGCTGCGCGGCCGTCATCTGCTGCGCCTGGGCGTTAATCTGCTGCGCCATCTGCTGCAGCATCGCCATCTGCTGGGCCATCTGTTGCGGCTGCAGCAGGTGCGCCGCCTGCGCCGCCTGCGCCGCCAGGAGCTGCTGAACCTGCGCCATGGCCTGCGGGGTCAGTAGCTGTGTCAATTGAGTGCTCGCCATCTGCTGCGCCGCATGGTACTGCGGGGGTGGCGGCGGAGGCGGGGGCGGCGGCGGCGGCGGCGGCGTCATCGTTCTAGTGGCGATCGCGTTGGGCAACGAGGTTGGTGGAGGTGGCGGCTGCAGCGGCTGCTGTGGCAAGGGCGGCGGGGGGGGCGGGGGGGGCGGAGGCGGTGGCGGCGGCAGAGGTGGCAGCAGCTGATGCTGCTGCTGCTGCTGCTGCTGCGGCTGCTGCTGCTGCGGCGGCAGCGACTGCGGCGGGTGCGTGGCCCGAGGAGTAGCCTGTTGCGGCGGGGGCAGCGGGGGCAGCGGAGGCGGCTGCCCGGGTAACAGCGGTGGCGGAGGCGGCTGCTGCATAATCTGCGGCGGCGAGGGCGGTTTGAACGCCGGCAGTGCATGCTGCTGCGAGGATAGGTTGCCGATCAGCGGACCGGGCGGCAATTCGTCTGCGGTCACAGGAGTGTCAAAGCAAGGGCCGGCACATGGGTCAGAGCGGGGGAGGGGACAGAGGGTGCAGCGTGCAGGCAGCGCGAGGGAACCAGGACGGCCGTATGGCGCGCGTCATGCATGCGGCCGGCACGATGTCGGCACAAGCAGTGGTGAGTGCTCGACTGTCCGCCCATGTACTGTTGCAATGTACAGCCTTCATGCAAGCGCGCGCAGCAGGGGCGTTTGCGCACCGACGGCGAGCGGCGAGCTCCGCAGGTGTTGGCTCGTGCCCCTAGCCGCTGCTTGCGGCGGCGGCGGCGGCGGCTGCGGTTGCTGCGCGGCTGGTGCCTTTTTGCCCAAGGTCATCGCCGCTGCCTCGCCAATGGTGGGCCAGCTGTTAGTAGGACTCGTGCCAGCAGGCGAGCCCTCAGGCGAGCCTGCGCGCTGCTCGTCGGTCGGGGAGACGCTGCCGTTGTTGCTCGGCGCGCGGCCCGGGCTCAGGTCGTGCGCAAATTGGCAGCGCGAGCCGTATGCGCATGAGCCCGTCTGCGCCCACATTCCGCAGATCATGCGCTCCTCGGCCTGTTTGCGCTGGCGTGCCTCCCGTGAGGCAGGCGGTGGCGGTGCCGGGATGAGGACCTCGGGAGCAGGCGCAGGCGCGAGGCCGCCGAGGCCCACGAGCACTCCAAGCTCCTGCTGCCAGCCAGGCAGCCGGCCCGCGGGCGGCGCTGGCCACATTCCCGGCAGAGCAGCTTCCCGGGAACCCGCGGCTGAAGGCGACAAGTCCTCTGGCGGAAGCGCCCCCCCCTGGGCACCGTAGCCACTCGGCACGTCCACCGCCACCACGGGTCCGCGAGGGTGCTCCATCCCTCGCACCCTGCGCGTACGCGCGCTAAGGCTGCGTGCCCTACCCGAGCGCGCAGGCGAGCTCCGAGCCCTTTCTCGACTATCCTTGCGTTGCGGACTCTCGCACCCACCAGTTCCGTCAAGAGGTCGATCACACTCCAGCGCGCTTGTGTCGTGTTAAGTGATCAGTGAGTTCGGATGGTCTGCTCGCGTCGGCTCCCCCCACCAGTGTTCGATTCAACAGCATGATTTACAAGTATGCGACACTGGATCAGTCTGAGCCGTGGCGACGGTGGGCTGCGTGGACGTCTATTGGCAGAGCGGAATACTGTGCCATTTTTGCACGGACGTGCCTCATTTGGAGGGAGGATCGTTGGCGCCTATGACGTTCACGCCAGAAGATGGCAGAAAGCGGCCAAGGCGCCAGGTGCCGTTGTTGTGGATGACATCTCATCGGTGCGCCGTGCACCTATTGAGCATGTGATGGCGAGCCATTACTCGGCGATGCACATATTTCACGGTTTCCACATCCGCACATCGTGATCGTGGGGCCGGGCGCCGCGAACAACTTCCACGCCAAAGTGATCAACCCGTGCTTGCCGCGGAATGGATCGGCGGTTGGCCGCGATTACATCACGACAGTTGACCTTCCGTTTTCAGCAGGTCGGCCATGGAACTTATTGGCGTGGATACGATGGTGCTGGAGTCCCCCACCACGGTACTTCCAGAAAATCAGCGCGTTGCGCGTACGGCGCGAACGGCGCACATTGGGGTTCATTGCGCGGATTCAATCATTGCCTAGGTTACCATATTGCATGCACTCACCAGATCGTTTCCGGAACCGTTTCCAAAACCGTTTCGAAACTTTGGAAACATTTTGGAAACTTTTGGGGGGGAAAACGATCAGAATCCAAGCTCCATGTCGACCCCCTCCGTCCTCGACCCCGCTACGCCCTACGCGCCCGGCCTCCGCGATGGCTCAAATCGATCCGGCTCCGCCCGCCGAGCTCGTAGACCCGGTTTCGGCCTCTCCGCTCGAGCCGTTCGCGAACTCCATCACGCGGCTGGTGTCCCAGAAGAACGTCGAGAGAAAGTGCCCCGTGGCCTCGGATTCAATCATTGCCTAGGTTACCATATTGCATGCACTCACCAGATCGTTTCCGGAACCGTTTCCAAAACCGTTTCGAAACTTTGGAAACATTTGGGAAACTTTTGGGGGGGAAAACGATCAAAATCCAAGCTCCATGTCGACCCCCTCCGTCCTCGACCCCGCTACGCGCCCGGCCTCCGCGATGGCTCAAATCGATCCGGCTCCGCCCGCCGAGCTCGTATGGCTCAAATCGATCCGGCTCCGCCCGCCGAGCTCGTAGACCCGGTTTCGGCCTCTCCGCTCGAGCCGTTCGCGAACCCCGACGCCGCGCCCGCGCGCGCAACGAGCCCGGCATGGTCGAGCCCAAAATCAAAATTGATGGCGAGCACTCCACGATGGCGGCCGACGGCTTGCTCGACCCGGCGGCGGCCTGCGCGGCGCGCAGGGCCTCAGCGTGTCTTTCGTGATCGAGGTCGCGTGTGAGAACATGCCAATGGCGGCGAGCACACCGGAGGTGATCGCGGCGGCGGCGGGCGCAGCACGGGCAGGCATGTTCCACCTAGTACCTAGATTTTGCGGCGCACCTCGAGCCGTGGGTGTCCGAAGAGCATTTCAAGGGAGCGAAGCTGAAGTACGGCTGCGTCGGCGGCGGCTCGCTGCGGCGCTGCGGCGGCAGGCAGTGGCAGTACGCGAAAGCGCCCTGTCGAGAGCATGACTGACTGATCTCTGATGACAGATTGGAGGATGGGGGCGGAGCCGTCCTTTGAGACGGAGTGTGGTGAGCGCGGGGGATCCGCGACATAATTGACTGACTGACTTTCTGGGGCCCCCTTTCCCCCCCCCCCCCCCCACAACAACC
>Ga0210245_101521_pt1 | contig 18285 bp, 14 predicted proteins | sample ChrtobMetaP3_4mM_FD_155450 | JGI IMG/M metagenome (GOLD analysis project Ga0210245, IMG submission 155450) | Chrysochromulina tobin associated microbial communities from unialgal haptophyte culture, Seattle, Washington, United States - P3_4mM | ecosystem: Host-associated > Algae > Haptophytes >...
TGGAGAGATTGTTGTGAGCGGATCTGTCCTCCGATGCGCCTGAAGCCGGCCGCTGCGGGGCGGAGGCGCGCGCGCGCGCTCGGAGTCGAAGGAGGCGAAGGAGGCTGGACAAAAGATTTGAAAAAGTCGATTTAATGATGCTCTCAGCCGGGCCCCCTGAAGGAGGGTTCGTGCCGAAACCTCCTTTCCACAGGGAAACCAGGATAACGACAATTTGTATCACACGGCCTCGAGCATACACATGAAGACATGCATCATGTCGGCATGTATGACATCACGGCCACACTGCGCTACCGGTATGCTAACGGGGTCGAAGCCGTTCGTGCTCATGCAGCTTGGCGGCGCCCACTGCGAGCACTTGAGCATGAGCGTGCGTTCTCCACAAATAATTAGTCTCCTCAACGCCGTGCGGGGCGGCCGCCGCCGGCCAACGCGCTCGAGAGGCTATGGTATGTTATGAGGCCCATTCGACTGGGTCCTCACCCCAAACGGATACCCGGACAGATGAGCTCTGGCCAGCACCGGTGGAAGCGGCCGCACTGCCGCCCTCGGCGTCCCGTCGCGGGACCCCACGCATGCTGCCGCTGCTCTCCGGCCGCTTAGAACGTGACTGAGGCCGCGCCGGTGTGGCCAAGGGGGACGCGAGATAGGGGGACGCGAGATAGGGGGACGCGAGATAGGGGCTGTTGGGCAGGGGTACCGGCATCCCTCCGCGCGAGTCGCCGCGTGAGTCGCCGCGTGAGTCGCCGCGTGAGTGCGGGCGCGCCGCCGCCGCCGTCCTCGCCGCGAGACTGCCTTGACCAAAAGCGGGGCCGCAGCCCGGCTCAAAGCCGCGCGCATGGGCAGCCGACACGGCCGACGATGACGATGCGCCGCCGCTAGGCAGGCACGACGGGTACGCTCCGCGCGAGCCCCCCGGTGGCGGCGGTCCACCGATGAGCGGCGACTGCGGCAGTGACGGGCCGAAGCTCACGCTCAGTTCGTCGACGCGCTCAGAGCGCGGCGTGAGTGCGGGCTTGACGGTATGGCGCGAGGAGCCCACCGTTGTCTGCGGCAGTGGCAGTGATGCGCCCAGCCGATACGGCGAGAAGGTCGCGCCCGACGAACGTAGGCTCTCGGTGTCGGCTGCACGCATGGCCTCGGCGCCCTCCGCACGCTGGCGGCGGCGCCGAGGCGTCGGTGCGGTGAATGAGGCGTATCGCGTCGAGTTGCTCGAATCTGGGAACGACGCAGAGCTCCACGGGGATGGGGCCGGGAACGGATGGGTCTCGGCTTGCGGCGGCGGTTGCAGCAAGGCCGACCCCGACGGCCGCCTTGTCATGAGCCGTGAGCCTCGGTGGAAGCCACTCTCAGGGTGGCCGCCGCGGCCGTTGAAGACGCCGCGCGCTTCGGTATATTGATCTGATGAGGGAGCCGTCCAGGGGCGGCTCTTCGGCACGCCCCACGATGCGTGCGGTTCCCTGACCAGCGCCCACACTTGAAGCTCATGAACGTCCGCCATGGGCGAACGCCGGCAAGAAGGTTTCACATCAAGTTTGAGTTCAAGATCCTGCGATCTGACATCGCCGGAAAATCTCTGGATTTCAGTGGGATCTAGGGAACTCCGTCCCGTCAAAGTTCCCGAAAATGCTTCTCCGCGTTCGCAGCCTGCGGCCGTCGCGCGCAGCCGCTGTCGCGCGCCTTGGTCGGCTCCGCCACGTCGCGGCTGCGGCGGCGGCGGCGACGGCCGCCGCCGTGACCGCTGCAACCGCGTTGCAGGCCCAGTCCGCGCCGCCCAGCGCGGACGTGGCCGCGATGGCTCTCAAGGCGGAGAGTGAGGCCGATGTGCGCATCGAGAACTGGTCGGGCACGCACACCGCAAGCCCTTCCCTCTACTTCCAGCCCGACACGCCATCCGCGGTCGAGCGCATTGTCGCGCTCGCACATGCGGCGGGCGCGAGGCTGCGTGTGGTCGGCAGCAAGATCTCGCCCAATGGCATCGGCCTGAGTGATGAGGCCATGCTCGACATGGCGCAGCTGGACGCAGTGCTGTCTGTGGACGTCGCGAATCGAACAGCGACAGTGCAGGCTGGCGTGCGCGTGCGCGAGGTCGTCGAGGCGCTGCGGCCGCATGGGCTCACGCTGCAGAACTACGCCTCCATCGCCGAACAGCAGATCGGCGGCTTCCTGCAGGTGGGCGCGCACGGCACTGGTGCTGGCGTGCCGCCAGTAGACGAACAGGTGATCCGCATGGTGCTGCAGACGCCAGCGCTCGGCCGGCTCGAGCTCTCGCCCACGCACAACCCGGCGCTCTTCCACCTGGCCAAGGTGGGTCTCGGCTGGCTCGGCGTCGTCACCGAGGTGACGCTGCAGTGCGTGCCGGCGCACAAGCTGCTCCAGCATACCTTCGTGCTCACGCGGCAGGAGGTCGTGGAGCGCCACCTCGACAACCTGCGCCACCAGCACATGCGGTACATGTGGCTTCCGCACACGGACACGGTGGTGGTCGTAACCTGCGACCCGATCGTCGAGGGCATGGCGCTCCCGCCGCCGCCGACGACGAGCGAGTCTGACGCGACGCGCCCCCTGCGCGAACTACTGCTGGCGAGCAGTGCGGCGCTCGGGAAGCCCGTTGCCGCCGCGCGCGCCGCCGAGATGAGCTTCGCGCAGCTGCGCGACGAGCTGCTCGCGCTCGCGCCGCTCGAGCGTGAGCACGTCATCCGCGTCAACCGGGCGGAAGCAGCCTTCTGGAAGCAGTCCGAGGGGTACCGCGTCGATTGGTCGGACAAGCTGCTCGGCTTCGAGTGCGGGGGGCAGCAATGGGTCTCGGAGATCTGCTTTCCATGCGGCACGCTCGCGCGGCCCGATGGCAACGACCTGCGTTACATGAGAGACCTGCTCGCGCTCATCGAGCCCTCGGACCTGCCCACCCCCGCGCCCATCGAGCAGCGTTGGACGCGCAGCTCAAGCGCGCGCATGAGCCCCGCGCATTCCGAGCAAGCCGACGACATCTTCTCGTGGGTAGGCATCATCATGTACTTGCCCACACAGGACGCCGAGCAGCGCGAGGCGATCACGCGCCGCTTTGCGCAGTACAATGCCCTCTGCCGCGACAAGCTGTGGCCTGTGTACGGCGCGCACCAACACTGGGCCAAGATCGAGATGCCCGAGAGCGCCGACGAGCTCACGCACCTGCGCCGGCGGCTCGCCGCACGCTTCCCCCTTGCGGAGCTCAACCAAGCCAAGCGTGAGCTCGATCCCAAGGGCATCCTCGGCAACACGCTCGTCGACTCTCTGCTCCTCGAGACGCCCAACACGGCGTCCTCGGCGGCCGCCGCGTGACGCGACGTCGGCAGCGAGAGACAGAGGCAAGGCATCCCCCGAACGTGCTTTCTAGAAAATTATTTCTCAAGTGTCGATCTCTGTCTAATGATGAGCTCTGATCATCTCATGTGTACGAATTATCATTTAGCTGTGAACGTGAAAACGCCGGCACGATGCCTCAGGTCCAGCACCATCCATCCACCTCTGCTGTCCTCTGTGCCAGCACGTTGATTGTCGCCTTGCCGACGCTTACTTCGCGCCGGCCCCCTCTGATCGTGTGCGGCAGGGGGACAAGAAGCTCAAAAAAAATCCTGAGAAGAAGCTGAAGCCAGTGCGTGGTGACCAGCAAAAGCTCAAACATGGCAGTACGCCCGCTTCACCGAGAGCGCGCCGCACGCACTCTTGAGAGGTGCTCGCCGCTGACGCGCGCGCGTTTGCACACCAGATTTCGTGATCAAGCCGACGATTGGCAAGAAAGCGGAACAGGAGCGCGCAAGCCAGGTGAACACGCAGACATCACCCGCACCCAGCAACGCCCTCTCTCCGTGCTCGTGACCGCGCTTTAGTCCCACGGCCACGCGATTGCTCACCGTCCACCGTTTGGCACCTCATAGGAGCTTACCAAGAAAATCGCGGCGCGTATCGAGCGGACGATGGCGGCAAGAGCCTCGACCGATGGCGGTGGCTTGAGCATGCTCGAAGCCGAAGCGACAGCAAGCAGCGGCGATGGCAAGGGGCTCAAATCGACGCTCGGGATCGGCCGGTCTGCAAGCAAGTCGGGGAGTGGGGGCTCAATGCTGAGGAAGATGAAGCGATGAAGACTCGGAGAGAACGTCCGTCGTGTGTGCTGTCTCCTCCAAGCCCCGGGCAGCGGCCCCGAGGCGATCTGGCCCCCGGCGCCGCCCTGTGACCGCCCGACCCGCCCCCGGGGCCCAGCGGCCGCGCGCTTCGAACTTCGCCGCGCGCTCCGCCCTCCGCCCTCCGAGGCTTCCTCTGCGTACAAACAGCACAACGCACGTGTGACGAGCGTCTTTGACTTTATATCTCGATTAGTAAGCAAAAAACCCACACGCCGCACCCCGACGCATCTATGATGCCCCCGCGAGCCGCGCCACGGCGCGCGCGTGCGCGCGGGGGCCCGCTCCGATCGACCGATCCGTTCCTCGATACCGTGCATACTCGACTGCGGGGTGCAAAACTAAGCAAAACTGTCAAAGATCGACGGAGCACGCACCGTCCTCAGGTTGTTGCGCCTGATTTGTTGCCTTGATGGCACTCCTCCCGTCCAACCCATCCACGGAGCCGACTGCATCGCCCTCATTTGCGCTGGACTCGGACGGTGCGGCTCCTGTGGCAGCGGGCGCCGCTCCGGAGTCGAGGGCGGTAGCGGCCGCCTTCTCCACGTGCAGGAATCGACAGTTGGCGCCGAATTTGCACTTACCCGAGCGCTCAAAGTCCCAGCACGGCTTGGCCATGACGCGGGTCTTCTTGTTGCTCGCGCCGCCGCCGCTACTGCCCGCTCCGCCACCGCCACCCCCGTCGCGGCCGACGTCTTCTTCCTCAATGTGTTCGACCTTGCCCTCGAGCTTACGCTTCATCTTTTCCAAATGGTTGCTAAACCTATTGCTAGGCTGGCTGAGCGGCGTGGCGGCATCGAACTCGAGGCAGGCTTCGCTGATCGACTTCTTCTCGCCGGCCTTGGGCTGAATGACGGCGACGTATCCCTCGGGCGTGCCGAGCAACTCCGGATGGTCGACCAAGCGCGTATTTGCCTCGATGACAGAACCGCGAATGCACGCGTACAGGATGGCCTCGCTGCCATCCGATGCAGTCAAAGTGCAGATCAAGTCACGCGGATTCAACCAGTGTGCACCAGTCTTATGCTTGCCTGACACCTTGATTTCGCCAAGCTTCTTGCCATCGTGGCTGCGGAAAGAAACGGCTTTGACGCTGAGCGGCGACTGTAGCATGGGGTGTGATGGCGCCACGCCAATCACGCACAGACCGTTGGAGTGCACGCTCACGCGCTGGTTGTTGCTGAGCGTGTGCGTTGTGTAGTACCGATCCAGTACCGATGGGTACTGCGCCCAGCCATCGGCCCCGAGGCGCGCCATCTTGTTGTCGCCATCCACGTGGCCCATTGCATCGACCACAGTCTCCGCCACGCTGGACGGCACAATCTTGTTGTCACCGTGGCCCGTCGCATCGACCGCAGCCGCCGTCGTGCTCGTCGCCATGGTTGCACGTAGCCGACGAAACTCGACGAAACGGAACTCCCCTTGTAAATGAGGCAAGGTGGTTGCGGTCGCGAATTTCGAGCGTGCAGTAATTTGCCGAGTGTGGGCTCGTACATGTAACCGCTGAGGCGCTTCTCTGCACACATGTTGGCTACCGGCCCTCCTCTCGGCCGAGCCCCGCTGGCGGCCGCCCTCATCGCTCTGTCGATATTTGCACTCGCTGCCATATCTCCAAAGACAATGACAGACTCAGACTGCACGTGCGTGGCCGGCGCGCCGCTGGCCAATATGGTCGAGGAAAATGCTCCGGGCACCGGCTCGTGGGGTGGAGAGTGTAAGTGCCCCGATGGCGCAGTCTACCTCGTGGCGGATAACGACGACTATTGCTCGAGTCTCGCATGCGTGGGAGGCTCGTACATAGGCTGCACCCAACGCACTGCTGGCCCATGGTCGCATCGAAGAGTGACTTGTGCTCCATCACCACCTCCAGCCCACCGGCCAGTACCGCAGCCGCCTGTACCGCAGCCGCCCTTGCCACCGCCGCTAACGCCAGAGCAGCGGCCGCCACTTCCAATGGCCAACTTATGGTCCGACCTCGCCAACCTCACAAGCCCAACGCGCATCGAAGCTGACGCATCGTGGGCAACGGGTTGGCAATCGGAGCTGCAAGCTGCGCTCGCGCTCCCGCGCTCGCGGCGTGAGCTGCCTCGGAATGCTTCGCTAGAGCTCTGCTCCGCGCTGCTCGCCGTCGGTGCACCGCTCTTGCTCTCGAGCGCCATGGATGGGGTGGGGGGGCCGCAGAGCACCGTGCTGCTCCTAATTGGCGCAGGCGCGTTGCTCGGTGTGCTCGGGCTTCTCCTCGTGCAGGCTGCGTGCGCGTGCTGCTGCGCCCCTCGCGGTGGCCGCCTTGGCCCTATGGTCAAGGGCAGCGAGCGCGGTGCTAGCCACGAGCAGCTGGCGCGCAACGAGGCGCGCGGTGGCAGCTGTGGCGGCACAGAGCACCCCCCAGGCACAGAGCACACCTCAGGCACAGGGCATACACCAGGCACAGGGCACTTGCGGGTGATCTCTGAGGAGTGTCTTGGGCCAACGCCAGGGCTGCACCAGTCCGCGCTAGCACGTGTCGGCAGCGACGACGACAGTTCCCGTGTCAATGGCGGCGGCTGCGGCGGGTATCATCAGCACGATGGGAGCAGCTGGCATGCGCCTGATGGTGGGTATCATCAGCACGATGGGAGCAGCTGGCGTGCGCCTGAGCAAGCGAGCCCTGCCGACTCAGGCGCTAGCAGCGCCGACCTCAGCTACCGCTCTCCTCCGCCTATCCCAGCCTGGGCATGCAAGCTCGAGCATGGCGGTGGTAGCCGGCCACAACTGCCCGCAGACGTGGCGGGCGCTGCGGGCTGGCCTGGGAGGGAGCCGCCTGGTGGGGGGGCTGGGAAGGAGGGGACAGGCTGGGCTGGAAGGGAGCCGCTGAGGCCCACCGCCACGGCGCCCTCTACAGGCGGGAGGGAGGCGCTGAGCATACCGAGCATGGCGCTGAGCCGGCCGAGGAGCCACGTGCCGGCGCTGGTGGTGCCTCCGCCCTCGAGCAGCGTCGGGCTGGGTGGCGTCCCTCCATCCTGCCGGGCTTCGTCGCGGCAGCCGCGGCAGCCGCGGCAGCCGGCGGCACCGTCGGAGCAGCAGGATGTGGACGGGCAGCTCTCTCTCTCGGGCCCGACAGCCGACGGCGGCTGGCAGTGCCTCGTCTACCTGCCGTCCATCGAGGCTATGCGATACGACGTGAGCCATCCGCTCGGCGGCGCGGCGCTCAAGCTGCATGTGCGCGGCGTCCTACTCGCCCGTTGGGAAGCCCTCGTCCGCTGCACGACCATGGCGGCGTGGCAGGCCGCAGTGAGTAAGCTGCTCAGCGACGCGCGGGCTGAGCATCGCGTGGGGCAGCTCTGAGGGGAGCTCTGAGGCGCAGGACGATGAATGACGCGGACTTGCTCTGCCCTTTGGGCACTGGAGCAGTGACGATTCTCAGCGCTACGACCAAGACCCCTCGCTTGTGGCTATAACGCTCAGGCCACAGGCGTCAGGCCTCTTTGATCTTAGTTGGGAGGGCATCTTTGATCTTAAAAGGGCATCTTGACTTTACCGCGGGGCCTCCCTTACATGTAGGACGCAACCACCTGAGGAGGGGGGCAAATATAAATTGCTTCCGTCATCAGAGGGTTTTGTTCTGTTTTTTGCCCGGTCTCCACTTTCCAATCTTTGCCAAGCGCCCCTGCGATCGACAAGACGGACGTCGCGTCCACAAGCTTGGGATACCTCGATGGGATGGGGCCAACTGGACGACCCGCGCGAGATGCCGCCGCCGACCGATTTGCTGAGCAGGCCACGGAGCGCACCGACCGACTACTTGGCCAAGCCAAGGAAGATGACTTTCACGCCGGCCGCTATGCAGCAAAACGCGTTGGCAAAGATGATGGCGCTCGAGGATGAGGGCGGGAGCTGCACCGAAGATGACAACATGGGCCACGGCACGAATCGCGAGGAGAAGCTGATGGACGCAGTGCGCGAAAATATGGGACGCGACCACCGGGTGCCTCGAGTCGCGACAACAACCCGTCCCCATGGCACCGTTCCCACACAAGCCTATGTCTCCGCGCGGGGCGCGTCGGCGCGGCGCCAAGAGTCGGCGCGGGCCACCGCTGAGATGGAGCATCTCCAGAAGAAGCAGCGTATGAAGAAGATGTCGTCCTACCGCGAGATCCGCTACGGGCAAGTGAGCAGCCGTGTCGTCGGGGGCCCGAACGGGCCCGACTCGGCGAGGCGGCCCGACAGCAGCCGCGCGGGCGACACGGCCTCGGTCGCGTCGGCCATCGCCAGCGGGCGGCTCGCACGGCAGACGACGCGCTCGACGTTGATCAAGGCCCCGAGCGTCGCAGAGATCCAGGAGGCGATCAAGGATCGGCCGTATCTGACGAGGCAGATCCAGGCGCTCCACCGCGACCCCGACATGAGCCGGGAGCAGCGACTGCAGGAAATTGTTCGGATCATTCGCGAGGTGCGGCCGGACACGCTGCACACGGAGCCGACGGCGCTCGAGAAGCTGCAGAGCGGCTACACGTGCACGGCGCCGCAGAAGGCAGGGCGTCGCGCCGCGATCCAGGACCAGGTGCGCCGTGTCAAGGAAGCCAATAAAGCTCGGCACAGCCAGCCACAGACTCCGCACTGGCGCAACCACGGCGGCGAGGCCGTCGAGACGCTGCTCGAGTCGGTCGACCTGGTGGATGCGCGCTTCTTGGTGTCGCTCAACGAGCAGGGCGGCACGCTCCCGTGCTGGAGCACTTTGCCCGACGCAGCAAAGATCGGCCAGTCGAGCGTGTGGCGGCTGTGGGGATGGACCCAGAAGGCGTCCTTGCCTGTGCTCGTGCTCAGCTGCCCGTGGCTCGACGGCGATCACCCCGACAGGGAGGGCGAGATGCTGGCGTTGCTGGTGCCGCTGCTCCGCGTGATGCTCAGCGTATGCGGCGGCGAGCACTACACGGTGGGCGTACTTTGGGACTATGCGTCACTCCCGCAGCCGATCCGATCGCCGGCGGAGCACGCGCGATTCGTCGAAGGGCTGCGCACGCTCACCACGTGGTACACGCACCCGTACACGCACGTGCTGCTCATGACGCAGCCGCTCCCCGAGGTCGCCCCCAGCGGCGAGCCATACAGCAACGTAGCGCGGCCGTATGGGGCTCGTGGCTGGTGCGATCTTGAACGGCGTATGGCGTGTCTCTCGACGGTGAGTCACTGCCTGTGGGACCTGTCGCTGTTCCAGCCGGAATCGCTTTCGGGCAGCGCGGCGCCTTCAGAGAGTGGCAGCACTACCACCACGGGCGCGCCCGCGATGACGGCCGATTTGCAAGCAATGGTCGCGATCAGGACGTTTGGCACGATGCGTGCGCAACTCATGCTGCGCAGCCGCGAGCCTCCGTTGCCGCCCACCCTGTTTGCGCACACGATGCGCAAGAAGGTCGACTGCGGCCTGATGAGCTTCCTTGAGCCCACAGATATGCTCGCGGTGCTCGAGATGTACGAGGCCGGCTTCGTCTCGTTTTTCGAAAACTTCCGCAAGTTCGACCCTTCGGGCACCTTCAATTCGCTCCAAGGCCTGGAGTGGGGCCCCGCCGAGGCAAAGGTGCTCGCAACGGCGCTGGCCTACGCCTCCGAGAAGTGCAAGCTGCGCAAGTCGGGCACGGTGCGCTTACGGTTTGAGGGCAACGCGTTTGACGAGAAGGGCGAGAAGGCCATCCGCACCGCGATCCAGTTTTCGAAGGTCATCGCCGACGTCAGATTTTAGAGTTTGGAACGCTTATCCAACGAGCGTCGCATTCGGCATTTTCGGATCCGGCGGGGGTCGCGCGGCGTTTCGCGTTTGGTATCGTTTTGGGGTGGTGGTCGTTTCTACGAACCTCGTTGGGAACGAGGCGCGTGATCCGGTGATGGCTGTCGGCGACTTGCGAGCTGCAGGCGGGACAGGCGCGACAGCGGACGCGGTAGGATTGTTTCGGTACGCTACTGACCTATGTTTATTGTGTTTACGCACACGGCGGCTTCGACCCGGGCCGGGCGGCTCGCCCGGGCGCGCGCGGGAGCGACCGCCCGGCGGAACGCGGGCAATCGCGATTAAAGCACGGTGCAAAGCGTTAGCAATAGCAATGCGTGCCGGGACTGTAAAGTTGCTGGAAATGCTGCGGAATGAACCATGAAGATGGCCATTCACGTAATATGGCTCACCACCGCTGCGAGCGCCTGCGCGCGCGCCTGAGTGTCGAGCTCGCCGAAGGCGCGCGGCCGGCACCACGTTCGGGTCCCCACGTTGAGACCCTTGGGGGCGTCGTGTGCTAGGCCATGTATCCGTCATAGGTACTGTGCCTCCACCTGCGCGTCCTCGGCCTGCGACCTGTGGATCGATTGCGTGTCCACCCACACGAGCCCATGCCAAGGGTCGATGGCGTAGTCCTCGAAGAGCGCGGAGGATGCGGCGTAAGGCCTCTCCCCGCACGGCACGCCTGGCTCCGAGATTGGGGAAGTGTACTCTCTCGCACGGCCCAGCAGCAATGCGACGGAAGAGCGCGACGAGCTGCCAGCTTTCTTTACGAGCGAGCCACGCTCCCCCTCCGCCGCGCTCTCCTTGCCGCCCTCGCCGCCCTCGTCTGTCGAGCCCCGGATGCGCTTGCCGCCGCCCTCGCTGGCCCTAACAGCCGCCTCGGCGGTCTGCTGCTTGTGGATCTCGTTACTCTTCTCCTCGAGAGCCGCCATCGCCTCGTTCACGGCTGCGGCCGCCGCCTCCTTGAGCAGCTCGGACTCGCCCAGTTCCAAGGTCTCCATCTGGCGCGCCTTGCGTACCTCGTCGCGCATTACGAGCCAACGGCTGACAACAGCAAGCTCCTCTTCCCAGGGCACGTGCGAGCTCGGGGCTCCCGTCCAGCGCCTGCCTTCATGCCCGTGCAGTCTCTCAAGGTTCCGACGTGCCTTTTCCTCGCGGCTCGCCGCATTGCTCGCCGCCTTTCGCACACTCGCAACCATTTTGGCCGCCGTGGCGTCCACGACTTGCAGCTGCTCAGCCGCCGCAAGCTGCTGCTGCGCGGCCGCGGCCGCCTCGCACGCCTCGGCCGCTGCGATCGCGGCCGCCTGCCACTTGGTGCCCTTGGACTCGGCTTCGAGTGAAGCCATCCCGCACGTAAGAGCACGCAGAGTCGCCGCGTGCCGCGCACAGCACGCCTGGTGCGCGTCCTCCAGCTCGTTGACTTGCTCGATGGCATTGTTGAGCTGCTCAATGAGCGTGCGAATCTCCTCGGCCGAGGTATCCGTATCGGCAGAAGCCGCCATTTATCTGCTGTGAACAGTCTTCAAAATTTGCTACATTGTACTGTACAATTGTACCTGACCCAGGGGGGCCGGAGTAAGTAAAGTCAGTTTCGTCGCGGTTCCCCCGCGCACACCACAGCTGCCTGGCTGAGATATTGTCAGTTGTCTCCCACTCCTCGGTGGGCATCAATCACATACACTTCACAGTGAACTTCACAGCAAAACCCGCGCGAGCACAGGCTCAGGCGCACGCACCGTCAGCCGCACCGGCTGACAGTCTTCACGCTTAAGCCTAGCTTAAGCCGTATCGAGTCTCCACCTCTCTCGGCACCGCAATCACCACTTGGCGCCCTTACCCTTCTTGCCCTTTTTGCGCGCGGCGGCCGCGGCCGCGCCTGCTGCCGCCGCCTCCGCGCGCGCCACCGCCTCCTGCTCGACCTTGAGCTTCTCCTTCTGCTCCTCGGACATGAACTGGATATTGGTCGTCGCGCGCGCGTCCACCGTGGCGGCGCCCGTGGCCGAGCCCTGCGGTCCGCGCGAGATGCCCGCGCGCTTGTCCTTCTTGCGCTGCCGATACGTGGAGCGCTCGCGCTTGGGGAGCCAACGCTCCGGGTCGGGCTTGGGGAAGGCCGACGGGTTCTCCGGGTCGAAGCCCTTGGGGTACAGTGGGCGCTTCTTGCGCCGTGGTTTCTTGCGCCTGCTCCCCTCTTCCTCGCCCTCGGCCGCGCCGCCGCGCTTCCGCCGGAGGGCGTCGAGTGCCGCGGCGCCGCCGGGGCCCATCGCCTTCGCGGTGCGGGGCAGCGAAGCGAGCTCGAGCGCCTCGGCGTCGATCATCTCTGCCTCGCCCTCCTCGAGCGGAGGGCAGAGCACCTCGAGGCGCGCGTACTGCTCGTTCGCGAGGGCGGGGTCGAAGTGGGAGGTGGCGATCACGAGCCCCGCGAGCGCCTGCAGGTCGCGCGAGTCCGCATCGAGCAGCCGCTGCTGCGCCGCGGCCGCCTGCGGCCACATCGAATGGCGCGAGAAGAAGGCCGCCGCCGCGCGCAGCAGCGGCGCCGACGTGACGCCCTCGAAGCAGCCCGCTGCCTCGGCCGTCTGACCGAGCCGCTCGTGCAGGGCGACGAGGGTGCCGACCATCCCCGGGCACGTGGCGAGCCCCTCGGCGCGCTTGAGCGTGCCGATGGCCTTGGCGAGGTCGTGGTCCTGCAGCTGCAGCTGCGCCAGCGTGAGCAGCGCCGCGTCCGCCTTCTTGCCCTCGGCCGGGGCGGCGGCCACCGCTGCCTCGAGCGCCTCGTAGCACTGCTTGGGCTGCTTCGCGCGCTGGAGGAGCGCGGCGCGGATGAGCTCCGGCGTGACGGAGGAGGCAAACTCGCGCTCGAGCGTGGGCAGGATCTCCTTGCACTGGTCTGCCTTGTTCATGTGCAGCGCGAGCAGCGCCGTGTTCGTGAGGAACGCCTTGCGCTGCGGCGGCGTGAGCTTCTTCGCGAGGGTGTCGGACAGGTTGGCCTTGTTCTTCTTCCAGCTGTCGAAGAGATCACGCTGGCCACGGATGCGCAGCATGTTGTTGGCGGCCACGGCAAGGACGGCCGGATCGAGGTCGCCTTTGAACGCAAAGAGCGTCTGGTACGCCTTCTGGGCCGCGGGCAGGTCGCCCAGGCACTGGTCCACGTAGGCCGACTGCGCGGTGAGCACTCCGAGCTCCACCTGCGGCCATACCAGTCGACCGGGCCACGGGAAAGGCGAGCCAGGCGGTGCGAGGAAGGGTTGTGGTTATGGTTAGGGTAGGGTTGGGTTGGGTGAAGGCGGGCCGTTGGCAGTAGGCGAGGCGAGGAAGGCACAGGCGCGGATGGGCGTGCGTGTGCGCGCGTGCGCGTGCGTGGGCGTGCGTGCCGGCGCGTCAAGGCAGGCGGGCTGTGCGCTGCCACCGCGCGGCGACAAGCATGCTCGGAGGCAAGCATGCCGCATCGGGCTGCGTTGCCGCGACGCCGATGCAGAGGGGTGGCAAGGCGCTGGGCGCTGTGGCGCCGTGTTCTTCAGGCACGCCCGAGAAAGGTGGCGGCGGGCCTGCTTCTTGTGGCGCGAGGCCAAGCGAGCCAAGGGGCGGCCGCCAAGCAGGGCGGCAAGCAAGTGGGAGAGAAAAGGCCACTTCAGGAGTGCGGCCCGCACCTCCACTTCCTCCTCTGACCAGTCCTCGCCCTCGGCCATCGTCCTGCGGCACAGCTCGATGGCCTTCTGCAGCAGCTGCTTCGCCGTGCGCATCTGGCCCTGCTCGATGGCTGCGCACGCGTAATTGTACACGAGCTCGTGCGGCTTGTCGCCGGGCTCGTCCGCGCCGGCCGTCGTCTTTGCGTACTCCACGCCGTCCGCCGAGCGGCCGGCCAAGACGAGGGCGGCGAGGATATTGGTGGAGAGCTCGGCGGACGGGCCGCCGGTAGCCTCCGCCTGCCGGAAGAGATCGGCCGCCTGCCCGTACTCACCCAGCCGGTAGAAGATTTGTGCCGCCAGCTGCATCTCGCGGACTTCGGACGGCGCAACTCCTGCCGGCATGAGCAGGGCGAGCGACTCTTGCTCGCGGTGCAGCTGGTAGAGGCAATAGGCGCGCTCGAAGCGCACGATGTCGGTGAGCGGCGGCGATGAGTCTGCAAGCAGCAGCGCATCCTCCACACGGCTGAGCTCGATGAGGCTCACCATCTTGGCGTGCAGCGCATCGGCGTCGCCCGGCGCGGCCGCGAGGATCTGGTCGCACACCTGCACGGCCGCGGAGTGGTCACCCGCCTTGAGCCGCGTAGAGAGCTGGTTGAAGAGCGGCTGCAGCTGCTCGGCCATCGCGATTGTCTCTACCAAGAGTGCCACGGGGCGTGGCTTTGCCGCGAGCGATGTTTGAGCTGCGTCCTCAGATCAGCAAGCGCGCCGCCCGCGCAGACCTCGACACGACCATCCGGCAACAAGTTTCGATTAGTAGGTTGTCAATCGGCATCGACGAAACTGCGATTTTCGATTCGCGGCATGGTCGCCCAGTTCACGATCCTCTCATGGAACATTCTCGCAGCCGAGTTCACCAATTTCAACCACAAGCCACCCGGATGTGTGCAGGGCCACCTAAACCCAGACTCCAAGCTCGAGAGCAAAGCGCAAACGGCTGCGAGGTATACGCTCGCCAGCGATGCGCTCCTCGCACGTGTGCCCGATGCGGTGCTGCTCCAAGAGTGCTCGAAGCATTTCTTCAGCGTCGCGGTCAACCCGCGCGCGCCCGCGCTGCTCGAGCAGTTTGCTGTTGCCCACGCGACGAACGAAGAAGGTCCGGGGACGGCGGTGTTGCTGCTCAAAAACGGGCGCCTCGCCTCGACGGGCGCCACCTTCACGGCTGGGGGAAGTGAGGCTCTCACCGGTGGAACCAGCAAGAGCGCGAGCGCCGTGCTCGTGACGCTCAAAGGCGGCGATGCCCGGCAGCGTGTGTGGCTCTGCTCAATGCACCTGACCCCGTACAAGATCAAACCCGAGGCGGTGCGCACGCACCTGAAGCTGCTCGGGGACGCGCTCCGCAGCGAGATCGACTGTTCATCGGCGGACAGCGACGCTCCGGCGCGTGTCCTCGTCGCAGGTGACCTCAACGCGCAGCCCGCGGAGGTGGCGGCCATTCAGCGTGAGTGTGCTGGACCACTGAGCGGCCTGCTCCATCGAGTGGTCTCGCCGGGGCCCACCGGCCTCTCGGCCAACTTTGCGGCGCCGTGCGAAATCGACCATCTCTTCTTGTCGCCGGGGCTGCGGCTCGTGAGCCCTCTCGAGCTCGAGCGAACTCCCGAGAGCCCGTTTGGCGTGCCCCCGCACGATGGCGAGGCTGCGCCAGTCGCGTTTGCGTCCGATCACGTGTGGCTCAGCGCAACCGTGTCTGTCGAATGAAACAGTCCACAAATTAGACAAATTAGACGACAGGACAAAAAAGCCTAAGGTACCTCTCGAGTCGCGCCGAGATGTTCGTATTCGTCTTCGGCGAAAAACGCTCAGCATGGCGCTACAATAGAATTTCGACTTTCGCGGGCAGTTCAGCCCAAAACGCGGAAGCTATGACTGTGAACGACGTTGGGCGGGGCGATCAACATGTGAGGATTAAAAAGGTGATCACGATGTACTATTGACACGCCTATGAGAGTTTGTGGCCACCGCCGAGTGCGTGCGTCACACGTGCTCATTTATTATCTGCCCACGCTCAACATACAGACACACTTTACAAGGGACACTTTACACACGTGGTCTGTATCCCGTCCCGTGCATGCCCGTGCAAACTGCAACCACCTCGCCTGACTCGACTGGCTTGTGGACCGTGACGGACACACAGAACGACAGGCATGGTAACATTAACAGTGTGATGAGTTCTCATGCTTTTTGCTTCTTGTTCGGGTGATGCACTGCCGCCACCTCTGCCGCCACCTCTGCCGCCTCTGCCCACACTCGATACACCTTGACGCGTCTCGCGCGGCACAAGGCCGCCACCTCCGCTGTCGCGTAGCTGCCGAGGTGGAGCATCTTGCCATTCTCCTTGACCTTCGCCGAGTACTTCCCACCGTTCGAGAGCTTGCTGACACCCTCAAAGCCCGAGTTGCTGCTAGACGACAGCACCAGATCGAGCCCCTCGGACGCCGCTGCTGCCCTGGCCTCGTCTGCCGACAGCAGCAGTAGACCTTCGCGCCTTGCCCACGCCGCCTCTGCCGCCGCTCGCTCCGCCCCGAGGTGCCTCGCATAGTTCAAGGCCGCTTCCTCCGCTGTCGCGAAGGTGCCAAGGTGGAGCGTGGTGCCATTCTCATTGACCGCCGCAAAGTATGTCTTACCACTGACACCGACGTAGCAGCATTTGAAGCCCGTCTTGTTGCTAGACGACAGCACCAGCTCGAGCCCCTCGGCCGCCGCAGCCGCCCTGGCCTCGTCAGCTGTGAGCGGCGGGCTGCCGTGCCCCCCGCCGAGCCCACCGCCGAGCCCACCGCCGAGCCCACCGCCGAGCCCACCGCCGCGCCCACCGCCGAGCCCACCGCCGCGCCCCCCGCCGCTCTTAGCGAAACCGTGCGCCGTCAGCTCCCCTGCGCGGTTGCTGTCGAGCATGTAAGCGTCGCCCCCCGACTGGAGGCTAGTAGGCAGCAGGGGCCAGTCACCCGCCGGCGTGATCGCCATGTCGCAGATCTCAAAGTCGAAGGACGGGAATCTAGATGTCACATGGCAATAGCCTGTGCGTGTGAGGTGCGCGTCCTCGGCGTCGAACGTGGGGATAGAAGCCGCACCGCTCATGGCCCATGAGTGGATGATGGGCCGCTGCGGCACGGCAGCGCATGGCGAGCCCACAGGCTTCACCATGCGCACCGATCTGCTCGTGTACCGCAAGATGAGCTCCGCCTCCGCCAGCTCGGACTCGACGAGCATCGCGTCCGAGAGTCGCAGCAGGGCCTTGAGCTCCAAGGGCACCCGCTCGTCGTCAAGGAGGGCGTGGACCTCGTCGAAGGTCCACTCGTCTCCGATGGGGCCGGTCATGAGCTCCTCCTCCTCGTCGGTGCCAATCGAGCGGAGGATGGCGCCAAACTCTTCGCTGTGCACGAGCGAGAAGATAAAGGAGCGCGAGAAGCGCCGCGCTTGCCCCTTGCCGTTCTTGAGCTCGTCCTTGCCGATGACAGCCTCCGCACGGCCAGCGTGGGCCACCTTCTCATGCCTGAGGGCCTCGAGCCGCTCCTCAGGGGTCGCCTCCGTGGTGCGACGCGCGGCCTCCACCCGCAGGTACGCAGCGATGGCCAAGTGGGCCGCCTCACCCTCATCAGAGATTTGGCTCCCATCCTTGGCGAGCGAGCCGGTGTCGCTTCGCATCCCCGTGACAAAGCGCATGAACGGCTTGCCCTCCCGGCGCACGTCTGCACGCTTTTTCTGAGCGATGCGCCGACTTGACAGGCCCGGCGCTCCTGTCGCAGCACAAGAAAGTCGCTCGTACCGGCAGGCTGGCGCCGCAGCAGTCTGCTCCTCGGCTGCGGCGCCGTTGGCCGATGAGCTGATGGCCGAGGTGCCGGCGGCTGTGGCGCCGTTGGCCGAGGAGGTGCCAGCCGTCCGCTCAGCAAGCTGGACCTTGAACGCGCTTGCAAAGGCTGCAAGGACAGACGAGTAGAAGGACTCCGTGTCAAAACCAATTGGCAATACGACGCCTTCAAGGTGGGTGCCGATCACCTGGGCTGTACCGACCATCAGCCTGTCTGCTATGACAGCATTCGGGTCAAAGCGGTCCTCGGCAAGCACTGGCGGCCGGTTCTTCATGTGGCAGTCATACGAATGGTTTCGCTCTTTGACCACCTCTGGGTTGAAGATGTGAGTGAGTTGCGTGTGGTACGCCGTCACGTCGCTCACGCCCAGCTGCGTCTTCAGCGTGGGCGTGGCCGCATTGAGGGCGAGGTCAGGGTTGGCGGCATGTGCCTTGAGAATACCGTCTTCCGTGCCGGTGCGCGTGTCGAAGTTCGCCATGTTATTCACGTGCGGCGGGTGCCGGTAAAATAACGCGGAGTTTGAACGGTTGGACACGTGGTCGGAAACCCGCAATCGCGAAACTTAAAGTTTACGAGTCCGAGTTACAATTTTGTTAGTGACGAACCCCAAACTTCTTGGACCCACTAATAGATTGACCCGGACTTCGTCACAACTTGTGCCAATTCTTTGAAACGATTCCGCCCTTGTTGCCGAGAATGGAGCTCGAAGGCAACCCTGAGATGCTCGACGCTGCGCCCCGTCGTGCAAGGACGGATGCAGAAGCCATGGCGGACGGCGTCGAGCGGGCTTACTTGGCAACCACACTTCAAAGGATCGGTCCAGATCACGCGTACCTTGAGAGAGGATGCGATCTCATGCGCGATGAAAGCCAGGGCTGCGTCAGGCACATCGG
>Ga0210245_101523_pt1 | contig 18265 bp, 12 predicted proteins | sample ChrtobMetaP3_4mM_FD_155450 | JGI IMG/M metagenome (GOLD analysis project Ga0210245, IMG submission 155450) | Chrysochromulina tobin associated microbial communities from unialgal haptophyte culture, Seattle, Washington, United States - P3_4mM | ecosystem: Host-associated > Algae > Haptophytes >...
TGCGGCGCCGCGCCGTGAGTCGAGGAGAGCATTCGATACATCCTGCAGGTATGCACGAGCGCGCGCCGAGAGCTCGATCTGTTTCGGGACGATGCCTAGTGCAGCGCTCACGTCCCGGATGAGCTCGGGGTTGTTGCGGCTCGCCGCGTCGTGCAATAGCATGCTCTCGCCGAACGTGTGTTCCGTGAGGATCTCGCGCCGTCCGTCATGTAGCTGCTTCCACTCGGGCTGCTGCATGAGTACCTCGTGCGCCGTGACGAGCTCCGCCGCTCGCGCGCCGCGCGCGAGCGAGCCGTCATCCCGCCGCGCACGTAGTGTGAGGAAGGCTGCCGCCGCGTCGGCGCGGAGCCGTATGCGCTTCGCCTCGGCGAGCCACCGGGCAGTCATGACGACGCCGAGCCCAACCTCGACGAGCTCGAGGCACGTGATGTGCGCGTCTGCGAGCGCAGGCCAGTCGCCAAGCGGCGCGCACCACCAGACACCATAGAACCACGCGCCTAGGCCCTGTTTGGGCTCGCCGTCCTTGGCGGCATCGCCGCCAATGTCCCAGGTGACAATGTCGGTGCGCTCGGCGGAGTGAACCGCTGGCAGTACGGCGGTCATGGGAGCTCCCGGGCTGTTGGCGAGAACAGTCTGCCAGGCCCTGAGTCGTTTCCACAGCTGCGGTCGCTCGCGCACAAGCACGTTGGGGCCTTCGCCGAGCTCCTGGTCGCTCTGTAGCGCCCTGCATGCGGTACCAACTACCGCCAGTGGGGAGGACGAGATCGGAGAGGGCTCCATGCAGGCTGCGATAACGAGCCACTTCGCAGCGCCCTTCGAGCACGTCGTCGATCTCAACGAGGCAGCGCGCCGCTTTCGCTTGTGGGACCCAGGTGACGAGGGTGGTCGCGCTCACGCCGACTCCCGTCCAGATGCCGCTGCCGCCGAGATGCCATTTGTGCATCTTGGCCGCCTCGAGATCGAGTCCGAGGGCCTCCCGCGGCGGGGCGGTGACTGGGTCCGTCGGCGGCCCTGCCGCCTCCTCGAGCGCCACAGAGCACCGCTGCGCGATCGCTGCTGCGAAAACCGTGGCGTGGCATCGTCCCGGTTGCCCGGGACTGCGGCAACCAGGGCATTGAAGCGCGATGTGCTCTCCCGCGAGTACGCGAGCGGCGAGTTGGTCGGCGCGCGCTTGGAGCTGCTCGGCGAGCCGCTCGTCATGCCCACGGGCGACTTGGAGGTTCAGAAGTGCCCCGACTTCGCGCGCTGACGTGCCGGGCACGCTAGCGAGAAAACAGGCGAAGCCTGTGGTCACTCGTGTCGCGTCCTGCGATGCCGTGACTGGAAAAGGGTTGCCAGCATCGGTTCCCCGTCCGACGGGGACAACACGAGCATGGGCGGGTGCGATCTCGTCTCTCCCGTAGGCGCGCACGCTGCCCCTGGGGGCGAGCTGCCGCCAGGCCTGCAGCGCGACGCCGTATTCGTCAACGACGGACCGCGTGACGGTACCGCGCGCGGCCTCGTGCGGGTCGCGTCCCGCATAGAAGCGAGGTCCGATGATGCGGCAGAATTCAACAATGGTGGTGACGACGGCTGTTGCTCCCAGGCACGCCTTGACGCTGTCGTCTGTGTATTGCAGTGCGGTGACGATACGCGCTTGAGTACCGTAGTCATCCTGTGGGAGCGCCAGCCTGCCTTTCCACATGGCGTCAAAGGCGCCGCTCTCCGCGCGAAGTTCGGCAACGTGTGGCGCGAGCGCCGTGTCCACAGCGCGCAGCAGCAACCACATGAGGGCGTTGCCAAAGTCTTGAGCAATTTTGCTCGCTTGCGTCCATCCCATGGCTAGGACGAGCTCAGCAAGCACATCGTAGCGCTTGCGGTGCGCCACGCCCGGCGCTGCCCGCGCAGGGACAGCGCAGCCAGTTTTCCAAACCTCGCCCGCCATGTATGCCAGCGAGTGGAAGAAATATTTGTAGTCAAAGAGGATGAGCAGGATGGCCGGTGCTGTGCCGCCGAAGGCCGATCGCAAGTGGCGGGGCGACATAGTGCCTCCCACCCGCGCAGCGTTCCACTGAGCGACTGAGTCCAACTGCGCGCGCACTTCGGCGCGAGCCGTCGGCGTGTACGTATCGATCAAAGCCTCCGGCGCTGGCACGCCCACGGGCCAGCGCGGAGCCTTCCACTGTACTGGGACCGGCGTAGTATTCGGGATGGTGCAGCGATGTGCGAAGGGTTCGCTAGCCAGAGAGGCGGGCGGCTCCCTTCCAGCCGCGGCGACGATTGCTGGCGGCGCGATGTCCCGTGCGGTGGCGACCTTCTCGCGCCAGCATAAGAGCGCCTCAGCGAGGTGAGGTTCGCGCGCGGCTGCCTCGAGCAGCCCTTCCTGGACACGGAGTAGCGTGCTCGCTGATGCCGTCGCGCCAGGTGGGATCGCCGAGATCCCGTCGCGCAAGCCGTGGGACGGTGCGGCCGTCCAAACGTCGTCTGTCACCGAGCCCGCGTTCGTGCATGTAAGCGCGCTCTGCCTGCTCGGGCGGTTCGCCTTCCCCGCGGCTGTACCAAGGCGGGATGGGAATCCCCGCCGAGTACACGGCCGCTGCGAGCCGCTCGATCTCGACGGCGAATTGAAGGTCAGGTCCGCTGCCGTCGGGTACGAGCTGCGTGGCGACACCACGTGCGAGTTTGGCAAATGACGGGGCCCACTCCTGTGCCTGCACGCGCTCGGTGACGAGCGCCGCTTTGCGGCTCCCCTCGTCGGGCGGCACTGGCATCGCAGCGCCCCGGCAGAAAAGCAGTGTCCGTTCGCCGCTGTAGTCGCCCCACGCGTCCGGCGATGTTGCGGCGAAAGGTGCGTCATAGAAGTCGACGACGAAGATATCTGGCTGCATGATGCACACCGCCGCCGCTGTCGTGCACCAAAGGAGTAGCCACGTTGCCATGCACGCGAACATGCGGCCGTCTGACGCCTTGACCGCCGCCATGCCGAGACCCATGCGCGCCGCTTGCTGGTGCCAGTCGGGGACGATGATCGCGCGTCGCCACTGAGAAAGGCGAAGGACATCGTGAACGTCACCCGCAAAGCTGAAACCTGGCCGCGTGCTTGAGCACGGCAGGGCAGCGGTGGATACAGCAGGCCATCCCGCGCGATTGGACGCGTCTCGCAAAAGCCCACTGGTGTCGCCTATGGTGATGGTTGCGATTGGCGGGCTGAGGCGAGTAAGAGCCTGCACGAGGACCGGGTCCTTGATGCGCACCGCGCCGCCGATCTCGGAGAAACCCGTGTGAGTGGCGTCAGCGGGCCCGCCAGCCGCCGCGGGCGGTGTGGGAGGCGCTAATGGGCGCTCTGGCGACGGCGAAGACGGCGGCAGCGGCGGCGGCGGCGGCCAAGGAGCCGGCGGAGGCAAGGCAGCCAAGCGCCAGCGCAAGGAGCCGCACGGAGATGCCACGAGCGACGCACGCGGCGTAACGATGTCACTCGACCTCAAGGCTGGCACTCTCACCGTCACCCACAAGGTCGGCAAGCCCAAGACTTACCTCACCGCTCGCATGCGCGAGCGTGCCAAGAACCCGAAGCGATGCTGCCTCAAAGGCATGGCGGCGGCGGCGCTCCAGCTGCAAGAGCGGGCGTTCTGTGACTTCGATCACGTCGACGGCAGCCCCGAGCACCAGTGGGCGACAGCTGGCCCGAATCTCAGCCTCTGCCGAGCTGACGGTACCGAGCGCCCGAGAAAGAAGCAGAAGACGAGCCACGACGACGACCCGGCGACCGGCGCGGGCGGCGACGACGCCGACGACGGCGACGAAGACGACGGCGACGGGGGCGACGCCGATGATGAGGGCGACGCCGATGACGCGGGTGGCGCTGGGGCAGACACTGGAGCCGGCGCCGGCGACCCACCCAAACCCGGTACGCGCGGCGGCGGCAAAGGGGGTAAAAGTGGCAAGGGTAGAGGTCGCGACGGCAAGGGCGGCGCGCGGGGTGGCGGCAAGGGCGGTCGCAAGACTATCGCGTTCACAGCCGCCTCAACCACGGCGCCCACAGGCGTGCCAGTGGACGTGTCCTCGCCCGCGCTCCCGCCGTCGAAGTATTCGGCGTAGCCGGCGAGGCTCAGAGCGCCCTGTAGCTTAATAAGGTGGCGCGACCAGCGCTGCTCTGCCGCCGCCGTGGTCGTGCGCTCGTGGTCCGGGGCGAGGGGGTTCTTGGTCGCGATGGCCGCGTGGCGTACGCGACCAAAGTGTTCGAGGGTGGCGACGACGTATGCTTGCCCCTCCGATGCGAGCTTTTCGAGTGTTTTCGCGTGCGCCCCTTGACCGCCGTAGAGGACCCAGGATTGGCGCACCTCCTCGAGGACGAAGGGGAGAGTGCCTTTGCCGTTGCCGCCGAAGCCCCTCAGCATGAGGATGGGCTCGGCGATCTCAAGAGCATTCTCGATGCTGCGCCTGTTCGTGTACGCCTTGTCCGCCGGCCCGGCTACGAATTTCTCGCAGCGCATGCGCGCCCGCGTTTGTTCGAATGCCGCTCCGATGTCGATGGTGCTCCAGTCGGCGGACGCAAATGCTTTCGCCAACTCTCCCAAACACCAGCCCTCCAGTTCCTCGGGGAGAGTTGCCTTGTCGAGAGCCAGCTGAAGCCCGGCTGTGCGACCGTATAGTTCGGGCCATCGGTCGCGCCCGGCGTCGTTGAGGGCTTGCAGCTCGGGGTCGAGCGTCGCCGCATCCACGCCGCGTGTGGCGCCTTCCGAGAGCAGGACCAGCAGAGGGCACCATAGGCGCGGCGTGGGCATGTTCGTCGCTGGATCGATGGCCATGCCGGATGCCCCGATCTGCAGGGCGTCCAGCAAGGCCCACTTGCCGCCCAGGCCGAGCCGAGTGATTATGTACGCCTTGGTGGTGAGGTACTGTTTCGAGGCCATAGCAGTTGACAGGTCACCTTGGAAGTGCCTGGGAACGGAGCCCTTGATACGCGACTCTGCCGCGGTCATCGGGACGTCGGCCTTTCCCGCTGCGGGCCGATCGGATGGCGAAAACAGCACCGATGCTGCGGACGCGCGCTTCGCTTGCGTCCGATGCAGGTCGATCACGTGATCCGCCCGGGCGCGTGCCGTGCGGTGGACCCACGGTTCTGCGTTGAGCATCTCGTCGAGGTGAGCTATCTCATCTCGCAGCGCCCGCAGCGACGCCCATGCGAACTCGTCTTCCGAGCGGCAGAGACCCATCCGGGTAGCTACTTCCGCGCACAGCCCGAAGCATGCGGAGCCGCCGATATCGCATCCGCCATTCGCGCGTATGCCCACCAAGGCCCGAACGCCCGCCAGGCGGTCGACGGCCTCGATGAAGCGCTCGCGCAGCAGCTCCTGCCGCGCGGTGGGGTTGGTGATTGCCTTGATCTCTTTGATGAGCGCGCGAGAGCGCGCTTCTTGCGTGGCTCCGCCGAAGCTCTCCATCGCACGAGGGAGATCGATGAGTTTGAGCTTCTCGGCCACGCAGCCCGCCACGTCGTCAGCATCGCCGAGCTGGATGTCCGTGCCCTCGATCGCGGCCTTGGCGAGGGCCGTGAGCGAGCGCTTGAAGGCGGCCTCGTTCCGCGTCGTATCCGAGATCCACGTGGGGATGGCGCCCATCAGCCTTCCGAGCGCGCCGAGGCGCCCCGTGGTGCTGTCGCGCAGGTCGCCGAATGTGAGAGAGCGTAGCCATGAATACGGGTGCTTTTCATTGCCTTCCCATTTGCCCAGCTCTTGCGCGTGCGCGAGGAGCGCTGCTGCGTTGGCCGCTGCATCAGTGCCCGGCACTGGGGCGGCGGGCTTGGTCGTCAGCGCCATGGACGATCCGAGGTCCCGCTTGTAAAGAGTAAGCCGATCGAGCTGCTCCGGCGTGGCCTTGGAAAGCTTGGCGTCCATGTCCTCGTAGAGGCAACCCAGCGTGATGGCTTTCGAGCCATCACCCCCGTGAACCTCTGCGAGGGTGTTGAGGAGGCGTTCCCAAACGACTGCCGGGATGAGGCCATTCGCCCCAACGCTTTGGTTGACAACGTCGTCGCCGCACTGCACAAATGCCATGCACATTTTTGCCAGCGTGCCCGGGAGGACACCGGTGATGCCGCCGTCGATTTCGCCGTCGCGCGGGGGGTGAAGGAGCCATCCATCAAACTTCGCGCCGCCTGCAGCCTCGTAGACCGGGTGCAGCGCACGGGCGCGCTTGGTGTCTTCATCCGAGGCCCCCATGGCCGCGAGCTTATAGTGAATGGCGAACGTGATCGGCATGTTTTATTGCGCGAGCTTGAGCGTGTGCGCGAGCGGGGTGCGTGAGGATCGCGGAGGTGCCGATGCCGGCGCCCATGGTTCGCGATTCCCCAAGGGGGCAAAAGCGGGAGCGCCGCCTTTTGCGTTCACACCCGGTAGTGCGCTACTTTTGCCCCCGGCGCTGGCCCTAACCCCTTTGCGCTTTGGGGGTTTTGGCGGCTCCCCGCCGTGTGCGCCCGTAGCGGCGCTCCTTGTCGTTAGTGTCCATACACTCTTGGAGCTAAGGCTCAGCACACATTTTGAGGGTTCGAAGTTGGCGTGATGTGGAAAACTTGACCGGTGATTTCATTCTCCGATCGTGAGGCTTGCAACACGACCGCGACTCGCGTTTGGACGGCGCGGACCGACGACGTGCGTCCAGAGGGCAACTTTCTCTGTATGCCCACGCCCTTCAAAAAGGAGCTGCAGGTCAAGTCAGACCAAAAGATGTCGAATAAGGATGTCAAGAAGCTCAAGGAGCAGTCGGCCACCACGTTCAATATCTCGAATGACGCGGCAGCCGCACTCGTTGGAAAGGACGTCGCGCTGCGTAAAACGGGCGGCGGCCTCATCGCCAAGCTCTACTGTGACGGTGCAGCCAGTGCTTGCTTATTCGAGATCGACGACGGCAGACCGCTGCCGACGCTCACTGCGCTGTGGCGATTGCCCACGTTGTTGCCGCCGCTGCTGGTGCCACCGGCGGTCTCCGAGTTTGTGCTCTCCGGCGCCGATTTGATGCTACCGGGCGTCATCGGCATGGCCGAAGGTGTGCTGGAGCTGAGTGCAGGCGATGCGGTGTGTGTCCTCGTGAGCGGCAACCCTGCTGCGGTGGCGATCGGTCGCATCGCGATGGGTGGTGCCGAGCTCGGCGCGGCTCTCAAGGCGACGCCGAGACCCAAGGGCCTCGCCGTCGAGGTGCTCCACGTCTTCGGCGATACGCTGTGGCGCTACTGTGGCAAGCCGATCCCTAACGCCGGATTTAGCCTAGGCTGCAAGGCTGTGGCGCCGCTGGGCACTGATGCACGAGCGACACCGCCGCCGCCACCGCCACCGGCTCCTGCCGCCGTCGCCGCAGCGCTGCCGCCGCCACCTCCGACAGCCAAGAGCGAGCAGAGCGAGGAGGAGGAAGAGGAGAGGACAGACGGCGAGGACGACGAGCATGAAGCTGACGGTGACGCCGCGGCGCCGGTTGTGCCCATCGCCCGGGCGACGCCCACGACGGCGCCCCTTGCAGCTCCCGACTGCGGCGAGGGGGAGGGGGAGGGCGAGGGGGAGGGCGAGGGCGAGGGCGACGAGGGCGAGGCCGTGGACAAGGAAGCGAAGGATGAGTTGCTGCGGCGCTGCTTCCTACGCGCGGCGCACGCGATCGCCGACACCGATCTGCCCATGGGGCTCAATGCTGTCTGGGCTGGCAAGATGCGTCCGCTACGGCCCGCAGGCACGAGCCTTGAGCTCAAGGGGAGCTCGTACAAGAAGCTGAGCGCCTTCTTTGCGGCGATGGAGGGGCGCGCGCTCTGCACGCTCAAGCAGCCCGCCGCCAAGGGCAGCAGCGGCAGCAAAAAGGGCGCGCCATCGGCGGGTGAACCGCTCCTGTTCGCGATCGGCCGGGGCGCACACGAGTATTCGAGTTTTGAGCCGTGGCCGATCGAGGCGACGGCAGAGGCTCGTGGGGGCGCGGGCAGCGGCGGCAGCGGCGGCAGCGGCGGCTTGGTGGCGCGCATGGTGCTGAGCGACGTGTTCCGACCACTCGAGGGCATGCGACCTCTCTTTGAAGGCCAGGGGCACGTTGATCGCAAGACGTATTACACGCTCGCCGACGCGCTCGATGTGCTCGCGAGGCATGTAGCTGCGGCGCGGTCTGGTGGCATCGAGGGCGGCGGCAGCAGCAGTGGCGGTGCTGTCGGCGGTGGCCGCGCTCCAGCGGCTTCGGATGTGATCGTTCTCGACCCTCTACTCGCCGACAGCTTGTACAAAGGCGCTGGCAAGTCCAAGGGCGGTGGCGGCGGCAAGGAGGGGGCGGGCGCCGCTGATGTCCCCGTGCCCACCCACCTGCCATACAATGAGATCTGCGCGAGATTCAAGGCGCGTCTCGAGCCTTGGGTGCGGGTGACGGGCGGGCAGCTCGAGAAGCCGCTGATGCGCCCCGGCCACGAGCCACCCACGCTCACCGTTCAGACGCAGCAGCGGCGCGGGCACATGGTCACGCTCGTCGATGAGCTAGAGGTGCTCTCGATCGAGCCTGAGAAGCTCGCTCGCGCGCTGCAGGCCAAGCTCGGGGCCCATGCGACCGTGTACGAGGCCGAGGTCAAGAGCGGCGCCGTCAAGCGCTCGGTGATGGTCCAAGGGCTGTGGGACCTTGCAGTCTCCGAGTGCCTGCAGCGCGACTTTGGCGTACCTGTACGGTGCGTGCACAACCTCGCCGCCGACAAGAAGGGCATGCACCAGAAGAAGGAGAAGGCGGCAACCAACGTGAGAAGGGGCTGACAGAGATCCGCCACCGCCCGCTCGTCAGTGCCGTACGACACGTCGACACCGGTGCCGCGCGTCGCACGTCGTCGTGGTGCCACGCGTGCCATATCCTCGGCGTGTTTGTAGTTTGATCGCGGTGCGGGTGGCCGACCGCGCGCCCGACTGCGCGCGCGCGCCGCCGCGGCCCGCCGCCGCCCCGCGGGACGACGGCGTCGACGCATGTTCGCAGTTCGGTTAACATTCCAAACACGTTGCAACCGTTGCGCATGCGTACCGAGCGCCCGGTGCTCCGCGTTAAAAGCGACTCCTGATTCATCTGATGCATCACTCATGCATACTGCGTGCTGTGCGCACAGACGCATCCCCGAGTGTCCTCTGCCTGGATGGCCTCTACGACAGTGAGTACGATCGTGTAAACCACATGATACCGCACCTGACCGCACCACATGCGTGTCCCACGGAGAGCCGAAAGTCGGGCATGCCCGCGATGATTCTAGCTGGAGGCTCCTCTGTTCCGCGCCATGCCGTATTGGTCACGCATGATTATGGCTCCTCTGCCGCCTCCTCTGCCACCTCCTCTACCACCTCCTCAGCCTCAGCTACTGCCGGCTCCTCCTCCTGCGCTGCCGCGGCCGGCGCCTCCGTGGAGGCGGCGGGAGTTGCGGCGGGAGTCGACTCCGGCACCGGCTTCGACTCTGCGGGTGCCGTCTCGCTGCAGGCCTCCTTTGCAGGCTCTGCCTTTGCTGGCACTGAAGCTGCGGCGACAAGCGGCCGGGTGACGCAAGGGCCGAATGTGCCCCAGCGCGGGGCAAATTTGAGTTTGCACTCCGTGCTAGGAGTGCAGCCGAGTGCCTTCCACGACCACTTGCACCCGGCGGCGTCCGGCTCCGCCGGTGCGGCGCATGCGCACGCCAACGCGCCGATGAGGACGACACCGACAGTGAGCCTCGTCATTGGAATTGATCTCTTAGAAATGAGAGTGACGTGCGGGCGGCCGACCTCGTTTGCCTTCCGCGGCACCCTACCAAATATAGATATAGATTAGGTGTAATAGCCGTGGGTGTTCTTTGTGAACGGGGTTTTGGCGTTCCTTGCGACAACCCTATTCGGGTCCTGAGAAAAAACCGACGAGAAGTCCGACGAAAGTCTACAGGACGGACCAGGGACGTCTTCAGTGTTTCCATGGCGGCCGTTTCTGGTCGGACTCAGGTCGATGCCCCTCCGATGCCGGCCGGTCAGCCTTCGCCGGTGCACGTGCGTCTCATCGGCAGCACGGTCGTCGACAAGAAGAAGGCCTTTGTGACCTACTCGGTTCTTGCGATGAGCAAGCGGACGACGCACGGCGGAGGGTCTGACATCCTCTCGCCCCCCTCGGAGGCCGGCGTCAGCAGTGTCCTCGTGCAGCGCCGCTTCAAGGAGTTTGTCGCCCTCAGGTCCAGGCTTGCACCTCTGGCCCGCCAGTCCAAGGTTGCGCTGCCTCCGCTTCCAGCGAAGACGCTCCAGCGCTCGGCCGCTGCGGCCTTCACGGCAAAGCGGCAGGAACAGCTACAGCTGTGGCTCAAGCAGGTGGCAGCCACGCTCTGGTGTGTGGAGCTCGAGCTCTTCCTTGGCCTCGCCACGGAGGGCGGCATCAGCAGCTCTGGCCGACCTGAGGCTCACACACAAACGCAGTCCCCCCCGCGCCGCTCCTCCTACTGGCCGAGGGCGTACGTGGCGCACCTTTCGAGCAGCTCGCGCCGATCCTCCTACTGGCCAAAGGCCGTGCTCTCGTACTTATCGGGACGGTTTCAACGTGACCATGTTAGGGATGACCAGGCCGGCACGCTCGCCGCACTTGCCGGCGGCGACGCGGGCTCCGCTGCGGACACTCCCCAGGGACGTCTCATCGCCCTCAAGGGCTCAGTGGGCACCGGCATCGGCGGCACCCCGGCGCCATCGCTCATGCTGCTCGTGTCGCGTTTGTGGCGGGTCGCCCTGGCGAGCGACGACGCCACGGTCTCTTATGATCCCACGGACGATACCTCGAGGAGTTCGATAAGTTCCATCGCCGACACGCCTCCAGCGCACCTCCTTCAATCTGGGGGGCAATCTGGGGGGCAGTCTCGTGGGCACCGCCGCTCGTCCTCGTGGTCGCCCAGCAGCCCCGCCGGTGCCGGCGGCGAACTACCCACCAGCCCTTCGCCCGCCGTCCCCTCCCTCACTAGGAGCAGTAGCAGCAGCAGCAGCGGGAACGGCGCAGTCACAAACAGGCACCGGCGTGCCATCTCCAATGGCTCGCGAGAAAACACATTCTTCGGATTGGGCTCGTTCGTGGGGAGCGCTGTGGGGATGGGGAGCATGCCGTCCGTGCTCGAGAGCGTCGAGCCCCTGCCGCCGGTAAGGGAGCGCCGGGAGAGCCGGGAGAGGCGGGAGATGTACGGGGAGGGCCCCGAGGAGCCCGAGGAGCCCGAGGAGGAGGAGGCCGCCGAGGTGCCCATCTCAGCGCCCTCCCCCACCTCCACACGCAGCGACGTGAGCAGCGCGGGGGAGGCTTCGTCACCCTCTGTGAAATCACACCGAGGGGAGGCTTCGTCACCCTCGAGCGCCGTGGACGCTTCCGGGCTGCGCCTTGAGCTGCGCCTCGGACCTTTCCTCGAGGCGGTGGCGCAGACCTTGATGGTCGTTGACAAGCTCGGCCCCTTTTGGCTGGCGGTGAAGAACGACCAGGCGAACACGGCCAAGATGCACGCCGCGTGGACCCGGCTCGGCAAGGGGCCGGCGGGTGCGATCAGTACGCTGCGCGAGCTGCTTGCCGCAGAGCTCGCGAGTGGGGTGCACGGATTCTACGGCCCGTACTCTCTCGCTGACCCTTCGTCCGCGATCGCGCTCGTGTGGCTGCGACGCTCACTGACCTTCCTCTGCCACGTGCTGGAAGGGGTTCGCACCGACCGGCGGCCATGCTCCGTCACCGACTTTGGGCGGGCAGCCTACAAGGTCGAGCTCGAGCCGTTGCACCCGTGGTTCATTCGCAAGATCTTCACCACCGGCTTCGGCGCCATGCCAACGCGCGAAGAGTTCCTGCGCCGTCTCGCGCCCAACTGGCGGCTTGAGCACGGCGAGGAGTGCCGTCAACTCGAGCTGCTTGAGCTCGTCGAGGCTCTTGCACAAGGGCTCAAGTGCATGAACGCGCACCTCTCCGCCTTCGGCATGAGGACATTGAATGGCGTGAGCGGTGAGCGTTTCGACTCGAGGTGAGCGAAACAATCCGTCTGCGTCTCAAACTCAACGATCGTACAACAGCCTGCCGATGAAAACGGATCGTACTTCGCAGGACTTATAGCCCCCCCGCGGGCCCGCGCGGTTTTATCGGATCGCTGCAGTGCGCAGCCGGCAGTGTGGGCCCGCGGCGCGACAAGCCACGCGTCCCTGATTTTATCCTCCCCGGGCGGGTCGCCCGCACTCGAGGGTCCGGCCCGCCGTTAGTTTTTAGTCAATAAAAATACGTTTCATTTGGTTTATTACGGTTGGCGCTCCGCCTCCGGTAACCCCTAGTACCTACCGTACGCTAGTACGTATCATAACGAACGCCCTATCTCTAACCTACTACGTATAAGATTACCGAATCGACGTTCGCCTCGACGCGCCGGTGGCCCACTGGGAGGGCCGTCCACGCCCGCTTGAGCGCCATCAGGCTCTTGTATGAGAACGGGACGGCGCCAATGTCGGTGAAGGCGCTCCGGTCGCGGCGCAAGTGCAGGCTGCTGCTGTCAAGCCGGCAAGCACACGGCAAGCATACTTTTTCAAGAGATGCAGTGGTACTTGTGCAAGAGAAACACGAGCAGGTCGCCGCGCTCGAAGGCATGCGCTCAAAACGGCGCTCGTAGGTATGCGCTCAGAGCGGCGCTCGCAGGCATGCGCTTGCAGTCTGCCGTCTGACCAGCGTCAAGAAGACGCCTCCGTCAAAGTCGGCCGCGTCCGAGAGCATCAGGTCGAGCGTGAAGAGGGAGTGTGAAGAGGGAGCCGTTCGTCGTAGTGCTTCTGGATAGGCAGCCCGCCCGCCTCGAAGACGGTGTGGTACTCGGCGCAGCGCATCGCCATCGTCGTCGCCTCCAGCTCCAGCACCTCGAGCACGCCCCAGTTGGCCACGTCCGCCTCACGCGCGGCCAGCTCCAAGTAGCAGCTTGCCGAGCCGGCGGTTCATGTGCACGGTCTTCCAACTGCCCGCGGCGGCGTTGCCCGTGAGGCTATTGGAGCGCGTTCCCCTGTCGTTGACGCGGGCAGTTGCCCGTGAGGCTGTTGGAGCGCGTCCCCTCTCCTGACAATTGCCTCACCTCGGCACATGCTGCTTGGATCGCTCCGAGTGTCTCGTCGAAAGCGAAGCCTGGGATGCGCACCACCGCCGGTCGTTGCGCTACGCGGCTGCGTCTCATTCCTCTCGCAATGTATACCTCACAAATGGTCCACGAAGACTTTCTCTTCAGGCTCCGATGAGCTTGACGTAGCGCCACCCCCACAGCGACGGACGTCTTGAACAAGGCTCGTGGCGGGGGACATAGGCGGCAGATTTGGGGCAGAAGCTGGGGGCAGACCTGGGGGCAGACCTGGTGGAAGCTCGCCAGGGCGCTTGCCAAGGGATTTGGCGGCACTGAAGATCCCAGGAACCGAGTTGGGCAGCCCGCGGGGCAGCGAAGCGCGCGCCCGAGTTACCCGTTCGCGCACGGTTTCAAAACGGTGCACGCGACTTGGCACTTCCCGCTCGTCTACCGCTTTGTTACGATCTGGATGCTGCTCTGGCCAATCGACGCTCATTCCATCTTCGTCATTCTTATCCTCATCAGCATCAAACATCAACACGGTCCTGTTCATGCTCTCAATCAGCCACCGCATCCCGGGACGCATCTCCACACTCGATGTGGCAACCTCCGGGTCTGAGTGTATCGACGCGCCTGCTGCCGCTCCAACCGAGCCCTCTGTACGGTGGCGCACTTGACCTTGCGAGTGATTGGAATTCTGACTTGAATCTTCGAAGGAGCTGATAGAGTCCCAGCTAGCATCCAGAGTCCCGAAGTTGAGTAGTGAAATGTCCCGCTCGCTGACAACGCCGCCGCCGAGCAAAGTGGCAGCAGCAGCGGCTTTCTGATCTGCCACAAACGCCAAGAAAGCGAGGTCGCCCCTTGCGGCCGCCTCCCTCATGGCCGCCTCCCTTGCGGCCTCGGCAGCGGGTGGCACGGAGGAGGGTTCGGTTGCGGCTGCTAACGGCTCCACCGCCGCTGCCGCCGTTGCCACGGGCTCAAGCACGGGCTCCACGACCACCGGCTCCGTTGACGCGTTCACGTCTGTGAGCAGTGACCGACCTGGTGGTTGTTTGGAGCTCGAACTCAAAGCTTTAAAGAAGCCAAAGGAGCTGAGAGAGCCGTATTCTTTTTGTCCGGACACCTTCTCTTCGCCTGACGTCCACGGCTGGATGTTGGGACACGTTGCAGCTTTGGGCGGGGGCGCGAATCTGATCCTGAAGAAAGTGATCCAGTAGCTTTTGAGATTGGACCGGCTGCTTGACCGCCTCCAACTGAGCTCAAGCCTCCCGAGCGAATTTGTTCAAAGTAGTGCTCGTCCACCTTGATGAAGCTGTCAATCCTGAGGAGCACCTCAAAAGCGGCAACTTCCTCGTCGCCGAACTCCTGCTTTGTGCGCAGGGCAGCTGCGAGACGCTTGCTGAAGATCTCAGAGCCCACCGCGGGCTTCTCAGGACCGACGTTTGTCCAGTGCGAGCCAATGCCCACGCGTGATTTCAAGGCCGACCTGTACCGCATCTGATTGATCTGCACCTTTTTCAGCGAGACACCCTCGCGTTTCAGGTTCCTCTTGGTGAGGAAGGCCCTTTGGATCAGGATGGCTGCGAGTTCCCTTTGTCCGGCGCCTTGCCACCGCTGTCTGGTGCGCACTTGGTCCCCCCGGACCTTGGATTGAACTTTCATGGCCGCTCTTTGCTTCTTCTCGTATCGTTTTCTGGCCGCAGCGTTGATCTTGTTGGCCGCGTACTTTTGGCGCATGTTGAACAGAAGGTTGTCCATGACAGCAGCGATGGCTGCAGCCTCTTCCGCCGCGTTTGCGGCAGCATTGACCCCTTCGTCCACAAACGTCTCCAAGAGGCCATCCCCGGTATCCATGCCTATCAGCGCCGCAAGCATGCTAGGGATGACCATAAGGAAGCCTAAGATGGCGACGCAGCACTCTGTGATTGACATTTCCTTCATGTTGTACACACACTTGATCAGCTGCACCACGATGGCTTCGTACCCTTTTTCAAGGATGGGAATGAACATCCCGAAGAGCAGCAGCAAGAAGACGGCCATTTGAATCAGCGGCTGGAGATCGAACAGCTCGGGGAATCCCGACACGAGCAGCAGGAGCGTGCACGTGCCCTCTGTCAGGTACTGCGCAGTGATTACAAAGTTGTCGATGCGGTCCGCGGACGGGCCGCCAAACATCGTGTACACGGCAATGCCATATTGCAGGCAGATCACCGCGTACATCTGCGCGTCGGCCTCAGGAGAGCCCGGCTCGATGGCAGGGCCGATGCCTGTGAGGATTGCGATGCTCAGCTGGATGAGGAGGAGGAGCCACTCGTACAAGACGCCGCTGATCCCATAGCTACCCGAGGCGCGGTTGAGCCAGAGCAGTTTGTTACCGTCGATTGCATCTCCTGTACGTGGGCGGAGGAGCACCACCGGATGGGCAAGAAGTCGCTCTGTGCGGTCGGGCTCCACGACGTCTTCCTCGGACTTGGTCCAGTCACCGCGTACGCGATTGACCAGGTTGAACCTCTTGCCTCGGATTCTGTCTGGACAGCACCTAAGGCGTATCTTCGATACCAGCCAGAACGCCGGATCATCCACCTCTGACAGATCCGCAGGCTCGAACCACTCCCACGAGTCCGCAGAGTAATACCACCAAAAGTGAAGCAGCGTCACGAAGCCCGACAGAAAGAACAGCCCAACGACGACGAGGATGATCAGACCCGGCCAGCGGCATTGGGCTATGGTGCACGTGATATTCGTGTCCAGCAGCAGCTCTATGGACTTCCCGACCAGCCCGGTGACGAAGAGTGACATGACGAGGTTCTGCATGTTTGGAAAGACGAAGACGCCGGGAAGCGGCCTGAACGGGCTGCCCTTGCCCGTGGCACACGTGTCATGTTCCTTCGCCTCGTAGTATTTCTTATTCATGCGCTTCTTCCAGTAGACCTGCGCGAACACTTGGATGATCGTGACGAGCGACATGGCCATGACGAACGTCACCAGGTTGTCGATGAGAGCGGCCAGCGTGTCCGGCGCGTCCTCGCCACACTCCGTTGCCGATCCCCTTGCCACACGTCCTCCTGTTGCCGACCCCCCATTCCCACCGCCTCCTTTTGCGAGCCGCCGCCGACCCCAATCGACGCAGTCGAAGAAGTCGTCGGTGTTGCTCCCGTTGATATCCGCGTCGCTGCTGGTTGCATTCTCACTAAAGTCGACCAGCCGCCGTGCCAGCCAGATGGATAGCCGTCGCCGGCTGCCGCCACCGTCGCCGCCGCCGCCGCCGCCGCCAAAGGCGCCAAAGGACCCCGAGGCCCATCCCATGCCACCAGCTACTCCGCTCTGCAACTCGCTCTGGTTGGCGGCCAGCCCAGAAGACGCGCTGAAGCGCTGCACTCCAAAGATGAGCGGCGCCACGCCGCCACCGGCGCCGCCACCTGCACCGCCACCACCTGCACCGCCACCAGCAGCACCGCCCGCGGCGCCACCCACGGAACCGGCAACAGCTCCTGCGACCGCTGCAGCCACGGCAGCTGCAACCACGGTTGTCACAGCAGTCGTGACCGCGTCTACGGTTGCGGCGCTCGCGAAGGGCGCTCGCGCTGGCGGTGGGGGTGGGAGATTGCCCCGGATGATGATGAGGCCGAGACGCGGGTGCACGTACTGGGCATACAGCGAAGATATGGTGATGCTCACGTTCACGCCGGTCGCTTCGGAGAGGCTCGCGATGAGATCAGAGGTATCCATGAGCGTCACGAAAAGGTCCGCTGCCACGCCGTTGGCCAAACGCACATTGCCGGCCATCACTGCGAGGCTCACGTCTGCGCGGAGTCCCGTGAGTGCTGAAGCCTCGACGGAGCTGTTGCGCAAGGTCGCGGTCGGGCAGCTGAAGGCCGTCGCAGGGCACGTCACAGAGCTCTGCTCCGTGACTGCCGCGTTGAGCCTCTCCGGACCGGTGGTCGCATTGAGAACGTCTCCACTGGCAACAAAGGACCGATCGACTAGCAGGTTGAGGAAGTGGTAGTACAGCGGTGGCGAGCTCGGCGGGCCTGGCAGGTCGGGCGGGCCCGGCGGGTCGGGCGGCGGCCGCGGTGGCAGTCGCGGCGATGGCGGCATTCGCGGCGATGGCGTCGCTTGCTGCAAGCGGCGGGTTCCGATGGCGGTCGGCGCTGGCAGCATGGGCTGAGGTGGACTGGCAGGCGGCCTCGGAGGTAGATCGGGAGGCCTCGGCGGCAACCTCGGTGGCGGTGGCGACGGCGGCGGGGACGGCAGCACTGCTGAAACCTCACAGCGTGTCACCTCGGCGAAGTCGCACATGGCCACATCAGCGGCAGCTTGGAAGGGCGTCAGCAGGCCTTCCAACTGGCTCGGATCTTCGAGGGCGACGGCAAGTGTCGACCTGCTGCCCTCGTGCACTGTGAGCTGTGTCAAGGCCGCGCCATCGGCCCGGGCGCCGGTGATTTGCTCGGCATAGGCGACCCGCGAGTCGGCCCAGTTGATAGCCAAGGTTGGGAATACTGCCGAGGACGCCAGCGAGAGGCCCGACGGATTGATCTCTATTGTGACAAACGCTTCCACCCGAACCCGACTAGGAGGAATTGCTGGAGGTGGAGGGGAGGTCGGCGGCGGTGCAGGCCCGCCGAACTCGAGCACGGTGCACCACGGCCGCGTGGTGTTGTACAGCCCCAGGCTAGCCCACTGGTCGACGACCGTCGGCCTGACGGTCGCGATCCCGGCCGTTGGCCAGACGACGCCAAAGAGGACTGGGCATGCGCCGTGAATCACGTACTCGATGGTGTGGTTCCGATTGACCACCGAGGTCGCCACCGCGGTGACGCGCGTGTACTTGCCAATCGGCGCGAGCGGGATCGCCGTACGCAGGAGCTGATCGACCTGACGCACCAAAGCCTCGCGCTCCTCGACCGTCAGCAGGGCGAGACCCGACGGCGGGGGGAACGCCGGGGGCGGCGCGGGATCGGCATAATCCGGTATGTACGGCGGCAAAGGCGGAGGCGACCGCGGTGGCGAGCGTGGCGGCAGGGACGGAGGCGGTGGGTAGGCTGGAGGCTGCGCTGGCGACGGCGGAGGCGACGGGGGTGGTGGCGGCGCCCGTGGCGAGCCCGCTGGTGGATGAGGGGGATACAGTGGGCGAGGAGAGGGCGGTGATGGCGGGGGCGGCGGGCGTGGTGGGATGCGTGGTGGAGGCGACGGTGGGCGCGATGGCGGCTTCGACGGGGGAGGCGGGCGCGAAGGTGGAGGTGGTGC
>Ga0210245_101539_pt1 | contig 18035 bp, 6 predicted proteins | sample ChrtobMetaP3_4mM_FD_155450 | JGI IMG/M metagenome (GOLD analysis project Ga0210245, IMG submission 155450) | Chrysochromulina tobin associated microbial communities from unialgal haptophyte culture, Seattle, Washington, United States - P3_4mM | ecosystem: Host-associated > Algae > Haptophytes >...
GGCTGCCGCCGCAAGGAATGATCTTGGGCTCGCGTTCACCCTCGTCGAAGGGTTCGAGGCACACGGGACAGTCGAGAGCGCTCATGCCCTCGTCTGCTGTGTCGCCCGGGCTTGCACCCACACTGCTAGCCCGGCACGAGGACCAGGTCTAGCTCGCGACACACCGACGACCGCGCGTCCGCGGTGACTCCAGGCCGAGCCGAGCCGGAAGCTGTGAACACGCGCGCGCTGTGCTGGTGGCTTCTTCAATAGCTCACCCGCAAACCACATGAGCGATGCGGTTTCGGATGGTGGGCGCTCGGCGGCGGCTCTAAGTTCACTGGGCGATGGGCTTTCAAGTTTTGCCCTAATCCTGAACAGTTTGTGTGGTTTTGTAATACGATGCCGGAACTCGCAAAAACGCACTCAGACCGCTTCTGTGACCTTCGCTTTCTGAGCCATGCGGAGTCGAGCCAAGCAGCCTTCGACCGAGGATGCTGCCGAGGTGCGATACTCCGAGCTCCTCGAGAAGAGCCTGGGCAAGATCACCCTAGCCATGCACGGGGCCGTGGACAACTGCATTTCAGCGATGCACCGCGACAAATTGAGCGATGTGGAACTCTATGCACTTACCGGCAGCGTGCACAGCACGTTCGAGACGCTCGCGCGCAACGTTGCCCAAGAGCTCGAAAATGTCATCGAGGCCGCGCAACAGAGTTCGCGGCAGGCGTTGAAGGCGCAGGCGGTGACTTTTGCTTTGAAGCTGGAAACGTCGCGGACGGCGGCGGCGGTGACGCTCGAGGCGCGGGCGACTGAGTTGGAAGCGGATATGCACCGCAAGCTCGAGGAAGCGCTCTTGGCGATGGCCGAAGGTTCGCTGCTCACGCAGACGCACGCCGAGCTTGAGGCGGTGCGGCAAGAGTTGGCGAAGCTGAAGCTCAAGAGCAGCAATGTCGACGAGGCTATGGGCGTGCTTAAGGAGATGCTGCGCACAAGCGAGAATACGGCTTCGGACTGGAAGAGCAAGCACGACGCGCTCGCCGAGACGGAGGCGGCATTGCAGGTGGATTCACATGGGCTGCGGCGAGAGAACCTCGAGGCGCACGCTCAGCTGGACGACGCGCTCACCGAACTTGGGATTAAGATCGAGGAGAACATGACGCTATCCGAGCAGATCACGATACTGGTGGCCCAGACGGGCGATGGCGAGGCGGTGCGCCGGGAGCGCGACGCACTCAGTGAGAAGGCAAGAATGCTGCAGGGTGCCCTCGCCAAGCTGGATGCGGCCCAACAGGAGCGCGCTGCCCAACTCGACGCCGCGAATGCCGAGCTCGTGACGCTCCGCAGCATGCCGGCCGAGCTCACAAAAGCACGTGTGCAGCTGGCCGAAAGGCATAGGGAGTTGACGCAGGCGGAGGCGCGGCACCATGCGGTTGCGGCAGAGCTGGTGGAAATGCGGCGCGCTGCTGGCGGTGAAGGCCAGCGGCTTGAGCAGCTTCAAACAATGACGGGTAACTTATGGGGCATCATCAACAGTGCCATGGCCTCGCTAGAGGACGGATTCAAGCGGCTCGGGCTGAACGCGCCCGCGCCCGGAAGCAAGGGTAAAGCGGGCCGCACGGTGCAGATACGGGAGCCATTCGAAGGGGAAGGCGATCCTGCGGAGGCCCCCCCGAATCTGGAGGCGCGCGTGGAGGTGCTGACGTCGTATTGCGTGACCATGATGGCCACTCTCGAGCAAAGTATGGCGGACCTCGCCGCCTCGCGCACCGCACACGCCGAGCTCGAGCAGCGTAACAAGGCGCTCTCAGCCACGTGCGCTAGGCACGAGCGCGCGGCGACGGACCTCAGCCAGCAGCTCGTCGAGAGGCAGTCCAAGCTCGACGAGGTGCAGAAGAAGCTCGACGCGGCCACGGCGGGTGGCGCAGGGCTCAACTCAAAGCTCGCGTTTGGAAAGGCGGAGGTGGCCAAGCTGCGTATGGAGATGCGCCTCTGCTGCACCAAGCTGGACGCTGTGCTGCCTCCTGCTGACGGCGCAGCTGCGGCCGCCGGCAGGCAGGCCGCGGCGGACGCGGCAGCGGATGGGATAGCGGACGACGACGAGTCGTGGCCCCCCGCGGAGCTCGCGCGCCGTGTGGAACAGGTGGTGCTGCTGCTCGGACAGGTGCGCACAGACCTGGCGTTGACGGCTGACGCGCTTGGGGCAGCACGAAGCGCCTTCAAGGCACTGCAAACGCAAATGGGCTCCGCTGACGATATTGGCAACGCAAAGGTGGCGCAGGTCAAGCTTGAGGAGCAGCAGAAGCGCGCAGCCCTCGTCACGAGTGCCCTAGAGTCGCTGCGCCATCTGCGCTCGCATCTCATCAAGGCGCTGAGTGGACTGCGCGAGGTACCTGGCTCGGAGGGAGACGGGCACAAGCGTCCGAAAACCGCCCCTGGCAAGGAGATGCCGCCAAAGGAGCTGACGGCGACGGCCTTCGAGCCGCAGCCCGAATACTGGCAAGTTCGAGGGCTTCCCAACGAAATGGTCATCCGCGTGGAGCTACCTCAGCTGAGTTACAGCAAGACGGCGCACCAGCAGCGGAAGCGCGTGGTACGTGGCCTCTCATTCGAGGCACAGGGCAGCTGCCCGCGCTCGCCCTTCGAGACGGCAGCGGCGACGGCAGCGCCACACTCGGCGCGCGCGGCGGTCGGGGGCGGCCATCTGAGGCTTGCGAGGAACCCCCTCGCACTGGCTGAAAAGGACGACCTCGCCGCACCAGCGCCGCTGGGGCGCGATGATGCGGTCGCTCTCCGCAGCATCAAGGACGCCGCAGCGCCACGTCCACCGACAACGCCTCGTGTCAGTCGTGAGCTGCCTGCGTCGATGATGCTGCGGCCGGCGACGACTGGCGCGATGATGCCCCGGCCAGCGACGACTGGTGTCCTGCTGTTGCACGCCGGGCTCTCGGATGGTGAAAGCACTGAGGGTGTTCCGGCACGCGGTGATCGCGTTACCCTTCTCTGTGAACGAAAGATCAGTGCGTAGTGGGTGCTGGGTCGTCTCAGCTGTTCAAATACAATAAAAAGTGGAAAGCAAAGGGGATGCTTCTTCGTTGTGAGGCTCCAGGAGGGGTGAGGCCGACAGTGGAGGGGCGGACCGTTCCCATACACGACGCGCAACGAGCACTGGCAACGACATTGACCCAAAGGGGTAGGGGGAGGTATTCTTTCTGGATTCACACACTACCCCCACCACCAGATTTTGAACTCAGTGATTGACCCAAAGGGGTAGGGGTTTTTTTTTCTGGATTCAGGCATTCACAGTTTCACACACTATCCCCACCACCTGATTTTGAACTCGCGAGAAGATCACGAGGGGAAATGAGCTTTTCGCATGCGCAATCGCACTGCATCCATGAAATTCTCGAATCCAGCCAATCCTTACGAATATTCTGTCGAGCGTAAAAGTGTGTGTCGACGAGCGCTGTTGTGGGCGGCCGGGGGATCGGCCGATTGCGTTCGAAGGTCCCTTCTTCCGTCATATCCGGCCGCCATTTGCGAGTTCTTGACCAGCGCCCCACAATGCCCAATCGAGCAGTCCTGCTCTGCACCATTATTCCACTGTGCGTGCGCTCATTCGGGCGCACAACGTACGAGCCCGTCGACGCCTCTTCCGTGGCTTTGACCGCCGTGGTCAGCATGCCCAGCAGCCGCTTCGGCAGCCTGCTTCTGGTGCACGTGCCGCAAGGCACCATGCTATTGGCAACGAGAGCGATCGAGCTCCCGACCTATCCGTCCGACTTTCCGACCAACCAATGCCATGAGGCTGTGTCGCGGGCCAACGTGAGCGCGACCGCGAGCGAGCAGGCAGCAGCTGCGCTGCGAGGAGACGCTGAGGCTCTGCGTGTTGAGCTAAATCAAAGCCGATCGCAGGTGCAGCAGTGCCAGGAGCAGCAGCAGCAGCAGCAGCAGCAGCAGCAGCAGCAGCAGCAGCAGCAGCAGCAGCAGCAGCAGCAGCAGCAGCAGCAGCAGCAGCAGCAGCAGCAGCAGCAAAACGAGGCCCTCGAGGCGCAGCTCCTGGCTTTGGAGAGCGCGCACAAGGTGACGATCGCAACGGCAGGCGCACAGCACGCCGAGTGCACGGAGGCGCTCGTCACCACCCGAGAGAGCTTGGTCGCATGCGAGATCAAGGGAGGTCAAGGGAGATCAAGGGAGGTCGCATGCGAGATCGCTCTGGACGCATGCGAGATTGCACAGCAGACTGCATGGCAGCGCGTGGCGAACGCGACTGTGGCCGCCGAGGCTGCCCAGACGGAGATCGTCGCCACACAGGTTTCCCTCGCCGAGTGCCTGGCGGCGCTCGAGGCTACACAGCACGCATCGCGTCGCGTCGACGAGGCAGCCGACGGCGCTGCCGGCGCCGCGCCTGCGAGTACGACCCATAGCGGCAGCTTGCAGATGTGGCCGCCCTCGCCCTCCCTGCTGCTGTTCGCAGCGTCCGTGTGGGTGTTGTCGCTGATGGCGAGCGCAGCAGTCGGTGCGGCGCGCGTCCGGGACGACAGCGCGGTGGCGGGCGATGTGGTGAAGGTGGTGCCCGAGACGGTGATCAAAGAAGTCAAGGTGGAGGTCATCAAGGAGGTGCCCTTCGAGGTCATCAAGGAGGTCGAGGTCATCAAGGAGGTGCCCTTCGAGGTCATCAAGGAAATTGAGGTCATCAAGGAGGTCGAAGTGATCAAGGAGGTGGAGGTCATCAAGGAGGTGCTTGTCGAAGTGATCAAGGAGGTGCCCGTTGAGGTGATCAAGGAGATTGAGAAGGTGGTGGTCAGGGAGATGGAGGAAGACGAGGCAGCCAGGGCCGAGGCGGCCCAGGCGCGGGCTGAGATGGCCCTGGCACGGGCAGACGCAGTGACCACCAGGGCAGAGGCCGCAGCTGCCCAGATGGCACATCAGCAGGCTCTGGCCGCAGCTAAGGCGGCGGCGCAGGCAGCGCAGGAGGAGGCAGTAGCGGCGGCCGTCTCAGAGGCACAGGCGGCGGCGGTATCGGAGCTGCAGGCGGCGCTGATGGCGGCGGCTGAGGCAGCCACGCTGGCGCAGGAGGAGGCGGTAGCGGCGGCCAGGCAAACAGCTCGCTCAGCGCAGGAGATTGCAGTCGCAGCGGCCGTCTCAGAGGCACAGCTGGCGGCGGCGACAGTGCGCGAGGAGGCGGCGACAGCCATCTTGGAAGCTCAGCTGGCGGCGGCCGCGGAGCATGAGGCAGCCACACAAGCACTCCGCTCGCGACTGGAGACAGCTGCGGCCGAGCTGAGCACAGTGCAAGCCGATACTCAGAGGTGCCTTGAGGCGGCACGCATTGAGCATGCGGCCGAGCTGTGCGCAGCTCATGCCAAGCACATGAGCGTGCTGGGCGGCGCGCGCGCCGAGTTGGCAGCTGAGTTCACTCGGCGGCTAGGTGTCGAGCTGCATGCACTCCGGGCTGAGCTCGAGGAGCAGCTCAACACAGCGCGAGTACACGCCGAGGAGCAGCTCAACACAGCGCGAGTACACGCCGAGGAGCAGCTCAGCACAGCGCGAGCACACGCCGAGGAGCAGCTCAACACGGCGCGAGCACACGCCGAGGAGCAGCTCAACACGGCGCGAGCGCACGCAGAAGAGAAACTGGTGGTGGCGCAAGACGAGGTGACAATCGCGGTCAGGCGTGCTTTGACGGCGGAGACGGCGATGGCGGAGATGGCCGCACGAGCTGCAGCACAGGCGGTGGCGCTCGAGGAGGTGAAGGCCGCATCGGCTCTGAGCACACGACTCGCTGTGAACACGGCGAGCAGCTGTGAAGCTACCTCCGCGCCTGTGCTCGAGGCAGAGTCAGACGGAGATGAGACGGCGTCGCAAGACTCGGAGATTGGCGCGACGGTGACCGTCGCGTCAGTGTTTGCACTCGAGCCCTCGCGACGAAGCCTGTCTCGCTGTGAACTCGCTGTGAACTCGGGCGTGAGTGGCACTCGGGCGCACGCTGCGCGCTGCGGCGGGCGCTCAAGTCGGCGCTTTTGCGACTCGAGCGTCTCGAGAGCGAACTCTGCGGCGGGGTCGCCTGCTAGAGCCTCGCCGACGGCGAGGGAGGCTGTGGAGGTGGTGAGGGAGTTGGAGGTCATCAAAGAGATCGAGGTCTTCAAGGAGGTCGTCAAGGAGGTGGAAGTCATCAAAGAGGTGCCCTTCGAGGTCATCAAGGAGATCGAGGTCATCAAGGAGATCGAGGTCTTCAAGGAGATCGAGGTCTTCAAGGAGATTGAAGTGATCAAGGAGGTTGAAGTGATCAAGGAGGTCGAGGTCATCAAGGAGGTGCCCTTTGAGGTCATCAAGGAGGTTGAAGTCATCAAGGAGGTCGAGGTCATCAAGGAGGTGCCCTTTGAGGTCATCAAGGAGGTTGAAGTCATCAAGGAGGTCGAGATCATCAAGGAGGTGCCCTTCGAGGTCATCAAGGAGGTTGAAGTGATCAAGGAAGTCGAGGTCATCAAGGAGGTGCCCTTCGAGGTCATCAAGGAGATTGAAGTGATCAAGGAGGTGGAGGTCATCAAGGAGGTCATCAAGGAGGTGCCAATCGAGGTGCCGGACGCGGCAGCGAGGGCAGAGGCGCAGCAGGCAAGGGCAGAGGCGGAGGCCTCGCGCGCAGAGGCGCAGGCAGCCACGGCCGCGGCGACGGCCGAGCGAGATGCGGCGAGATGCGGCGAGATGCGAGCGAGATGCGAGCGAGATGCGGCGGCGGTGGCGGCGGCGGCGGCGGCGAAGGAGTTCAGCACGGCGCGCATGAAGGCTGACGAAACGATCATTCGGCTCAAGGAGAAGGCCAAGGAGCGCATCGCGGAGCTTGAGTCTGCAATCCAGAGCACCAAGCAAGTGGCGCATGAGGCCGAGCAGAAGGCCAAAGCAGAGGCAGAGGCCGCGAAAGCCGATGAGCAGAAGGCGAAAGTCGAGGCGGAGAAGGCGAAAGCAGAGTTGAAGGCCGCGAAAGCCGATGCAGAGAAGGCGATAGCTGAGATGGAGGCGGCGCAAGCTGAGATGGAGGTAGCGCAGGCACACGTGCAGGAGCTCGAGGCGCGGTTGGCCGAGTCGACAAGCACTATCCAGGTGACTGAGGCGGCGCGGGTGGCCGCGGAGGTGGCTCAGTCGGCGGCGCAGGCGCAGGCGGTTCACAAGGTGTCAGAGGCGAGAGCACTAGCACTCGAGGCTCAAGCGGCGACGCAGGCGTGTCTAGAGGCCCAAAATAGGCAAGCGAGTCTAGAGGCCCAAAATAGGCAAGCGAGTCTAGAGGCTTCAATGGCGGCGCTCGAAGCGTCACACCGGCAACAGGAGACCCTTTTCGCCTTGACGGGGGCAGCACATGAGGCAGCTCTTCGAGCGATGATTTCAGAGCATGAGGCTGCGATTGCGGCGATGCAGTCAGAGCACGAGGCGGCATTCACAGCGAAGACAGCCGAGCATGAGGCGGCAGTCGCAAAAATGAAGGTCGAGCATGAGGCATCTCTCGCTGCGCGGACCGAGCAGATGATCGAGCAGCAGGAGCAACAGCGGCAGGCCTTGGAAGCAGGCTGGCAGGCCGAGCGTGCAGCTGCCTCGTGGCAGCATGAGGCTGCACTTGAAGAGCTGAGGGCGGGTTGGCAGGCGGAGCGCGGCGCCATGTCGATGCTCAAGAGGCAGCTCAGCGCCGCCCAACACGGCGCGGAGCTCGCGCTGGCGCAGGTGCAGGCGCAGCTTGAGGCGGCGCGGGGAGAGGCGGAGAGCCACCAGGCGGCAGTGATCGAGGAGAGGCGGCTGCACGTCGAGCTTCGCCAGCAGCATGAGAGCCTCCAGGCATCCTTGGTGCAGGAACGCGAGAGCCTCAAGGAGAAGGCGCGGGGGCAGATGCGCAAACTGCTCGATGAGCACCAGAGGCTCGAAAAGGAACGGAGCGTCGCCCAGCAGGATGCGGAGGCGGCGCGGGCGGAGGCGGTGGCGGCGCGGGCAGAGGCGGAGGCGGCGCGGGCGGAGGCGGAGGCGGCGTGGGCGGAGGTGCAGGTAGCCAAGGATGAGGCACAGGGAGAGGCAACGGAGCGCGTTCGACAAGTGCTCGCGGCGGCGCAGGCGGCGCAGGAGGAGGCAGTAGCGGCGGCCGTCTCAGAGGCACAGGCGGCGGCGGTATCGGATCTGCAGGCGGCGCTGATGGCGGCGGCTGAGGCAGCCAAGCTAGCGCAGGAGGAGGCGGTAGCGGCGGCGACTGAGGCAGCCAAGCTAGCACAGGAGGAGGCGGTAGCGGCGGCCAGGCAAGCAGCTCGCTCAGCGCAGGAGATTGCGGTGGCGACAGCGCAGTCGCAGCTTCAGGAGGCGTTGGCGGCGGCCAAGGCGGATGCATCAGACGAGTTAGCCGCTGCGTTGGCGGCGGTTGATGCCATGAAGTCGGAGCACGAGGCGGCAGTGACGGCGATTGCAGCCGATCATGAGGCCGCCATGCATGCGGCGAGGGCGGAGGCTGAGGCAGCCTCGCAGCAGCGCGAGGCTGCGCTTGAGGAGCTGAGGGCGTCGTGGCAGACGGAGCATGCCACGTTGCACGAGCAGCTCGAACGAGTGCAGCAGCGTAGTGACAACCTTGAGGCGGCAGTGATCGAGGAGAGGCGGCTGCACGTCGAGCTTCGCCAGCAGCATGAGAGCCTCCAGGCATCCTCGGTGCAGGAACGCGAGAGCCTCAAGGAGAAGGCACGGGAGCAGATGCGCAAGCTGCTCGATGAGCACCAGAGGCTCGAAAAGGAACGGAGCGTCGCCCAGCAGGATGCGGAGGCGGCGCGGGCGGAGGCGGAGGCGGCGCGGGCGGAGGCGGAGGCGGCGTGGGCGGAGGCGGAGGCGGCGTGGGCGGAGGTGCAGGTAGCCAAGGATGAGGCACAGGGAGAGGCAACGGAGCGCGTTCGACAAGTGCTCGCGGCGGCGCAGGCAGCGCAGGAGGAGGCGGTAGCGGCGGCCAGGCAAGCAGCTCGCTCAGCGCAGGAGATTGCAGTCGCAGCGGCCGTCTCAGAGGCACAGGCGGCCGCGGCGACAGTGCGCGAGGAGGCGGCGACAGCCATCTTGGAAGCTCAGCTGGCGGCGGCCGCGGAGCATGAGGCAGCCACACAAGCACTCCGCTCGCGACTGGAGACAGCTGCGGCCGAGCTGAGCGCAGTGCAAGCAGATGCTCAGCGGTGCCTTGAGGCGGCACGCATTGAGCATGCGGCCGAGCTGTGCGCAGTGCAAGCCAAGATGACTTCGGCAATCGAGCGTGCGACAGCTTTCGAAGCAGCCGCAACGGCTGCAACAGCAGAGATGGAGGCGACGGCAACGCTCGAGATCATCAAGGAGGTCGAGGTCATCAAGGAGATGCCCTTCGAGGTCATCAAGGAGGTTGAAGTGATCAAGGAGGTTGAGGTCATCAAGGAGATCGAGGTCATCAAGGAGGTTGAGGTCATCAAGGAGATCATCAGGGAGGTGCCCTTCGAGGTGATCAAGGCGGTCGAGGTGATCAAGGAGGTGCCCTTCGAAGTCATCAAGGAGATCGAGGTCATCAAGGAGGTTGAGGTCATCAAGGAGGTCGAAGTGATCAAGGAGGTTGAGGTAATCAAGGAGGTGCCTTTCGAAATCATCAAGGAGATCGAGGTCATCAAGGAGGTCGAGGTCATCAAGGAGGTTGAGGTCATCAAGGAGGTTGAGGTGATCAAGGAGATCATCAGGGAGGTGCCCTTCGAGGTCATCAAGGAGATCGAGGTCATCAAGGAGATTGAGGTGATCAAGGAGATCATCAAGGAGGTGCCCTTCGAGGTCATCAAGGAGGTTGAGGTGATCAAGGAGGTGCCTTTCGAGGTCATCAAGGAGATCATCAGGGAGGTGCCCTTCGAGGTCATCAAGGAGGTTGAAGTGATCAAGGAGGTTGAGGTCATCAAGGAGATCGAGGTCATCAAGGAGGTCGAGGTCATCAAGGAGATCATCAAGGAGGTGCCCTTCGAGGTTATCAAGGAGGTTGAGGTGATCAAGGAGGTGCCCTTTGAGGTCATCAAGGAGGTTGAGGTCATCAAGGAGGTCGAGGTCATCAAGGAGGTTGAAGTGATCAAGGAGGTTGAGGTCATCAAGGAGATCGAGGTCATCAAGGAGGTTGAGGTGATCAAGGAGATCATCAGGGAGGTGCCCTTCGAGGTCATCAAGGAGATCGAGGTCATCAAGGAGGTCGAGGTCATCAAGGAGATCATCAAGGAGGTGCCCTTCGAGGTCATCAAGGAGGTTGAGGTGATCAAGGAGGTGCCCTTTGAGGTCATCAAGGAGGTTGAGGTCATCAAGGAGATCGAGGTCATCAAGGAGATTGAGGTGATCAAGGAGATCATCAAGGAGGTGCCCTTCGACGTCATCAAGGAGGTTGAGGTGATCAAGGAGGTGCCCTTCGAGGTCATCAAGGAGATCATCAGGGAGGTGCCCTTCGAGGTCATCAAGGAGGTTGAGGTGATCAAGGAGGTGCCCTTTGAGGTCATCAAGGAGGTTGAGGTCATCAAGGAGGTCGAGGTCATCAAGGAGGTTGAAGTGATCAAGGAGGTTGAGGTCATCAAGGAGATCGAGGTCATCAAGGAGATTGAGGTGATCAAGGAGATCATCAAGGAGGTGCCCTTCGAGGTCATCAAGGAGGTTGAGGTGATCAAGGAGATCATCAGGGAGGTGCCCTTCGAGGTCATCAAGGAGATCGAGGTGATCAAGGAGGTGCCCTTCGAGGTCATCAAGGAGGTTGAGGTCATCAAGGAGGTGATCAAAGAGGTTCCGGACGATGTAGCCAGAGCAGAGGCGCAGGAGGCAAGGGAGGAAGTGAAGGAGGCAAGGGCAGAGGCAGCTGCCGCGTGCGCAGAGGCTCACCTGATGAGGGAGGTCATCAGAGGTCATCAGAGGTCATCAGAGGCCGCGCGCGCAGAGGCTCAGACCGCTCGAGCCGAGGCAGATGAATCAAGAGCGGCGGTTAAGGCCGCATGGGCAGCTGTTGATGAAGCACGGGTGGCTGAGGCGTACGCCACGGCGAGAGCTGCGCAGGAGGGGGCGGCTCGTCGGAGTGCTCAAGCGGACGCAGAGGTGGCGAGGGCAGCAGAGGAGGCCATGAAGGCCGCCGCGCAGACAGCCCATGCGACGGCCACGAGGGCGATTAAGGAGGAGTTGAAGGCGCGGGAGGTCGAGCTGATAGCTGCTAAGGAGGAGTTGCACAGCACACGCGCAGCCTTGGAGACCGCGCGGATGGACCTCCGTGCCTCGCAACAGGAGATCGAAGCCTCGCAACTCGAGATCGAAGCCTCGCAACGGGAGATCGAAGCTGCGAAGGCGCAGGCGGCAATCGAAGCTGCGAAGGCGCAAGCGGCGATCGAAGAAGCGAAAGCGCAGGCAGTGATAGAGGCCGACGCCACCATGCAGGCTGCCCATGCAGCCGCGGTAGCGGCGGCAGCAGCCGCCGCTGCGGACGTAGCACAGGCACAGGCGCAGGCGCAGGCGCAGGCGCAGGCGCAGGCACAAGCGGCGTCAGAACAGCTGACGGCTGTTGAGGCCGAATTGGCCAAATTCAAACACATTGCGCGCGAGCTCAAGAAGCAGCGCGATGAGTTGCAGAGCCAGACGAACGCAGCGATGACGGCGGCCAGGGCGGAGGCGGAGGCGGCCAGGGCGGAGGCGGAGGCGGCCAGGGCGGAGGCGGAGGCGGCCAGGGCGGAGGCGGAGGCCGAGGCAGCCAAGGCGGAGGCAGAGGCCGCCAAGGCGGAGGCGGACAGGAAGGCAGCAGATGAGGAGGTGCATGCCGCTGACGAGAGAGCGGACGAGGCGGACATGAGGGCGCAGACGGCAGCCGAGAGGGCGGCGAAGGCAGAGCGGGAGAGGGCCGTTTCGGAGGAGGAGGCGGCAAGGATACGCCTGGCGCTGCATCAGGCGGAGCAACGGGAGAGCGACGCAACTCGAGCAGACATGGCGAGGTGGCGCGAGCTGCTGGAGGCTGCGGAGGCGGCCGGGCACGAGGCCGAGGCGGCGAGGGCCGAGGCGCAGGCGGAGAGGGCAAAAGCCGAGTCGGCCCTGGCGGAAGCGATGGCAGCGCACACGGAGGCCGAAATGGCGAGAACGGAGGCCAAGGCCGCGCAGGCCGAGCTGGTCGCGTCACAGGCCGAGCTGGTCGCGTCAAAGGCCGAGCTGGTCGCATCAAAGGCCATCGCGGAAGCATTCGAAGCGGAGGCGCGAGCTCTCTCGTCGCCTCTTCACAGCTCTCGCTTCACAGCTCTCTCGTCGCCTCTCGCAGCGCCCGAAAGTGGGATGCGCCGCCGTGCGGCGAGTGAGCAGACTCCTCCCGTGCTGCGCCACATGATGTCCCCGCCACCGATGCTCTCTCCAGCGGCCACGGCGGCGGTCGCAGCGATCGCGCCTCAACACAGCAGTGGGCACAAGAAAGCGAGGGAGGCGCAGCAGAGCGACGGCAGCGACGGAGGCGACGGAGGCGACGGAGGCGACGGAGGCGACGGAGGCGAAATCGCTGACGGCGCCCTCGCGGCCGCTGCCTACGCCATCGGCAGCGACGGCGATGCCCGGGACGGCGAGCATGCAAGTGCCCAGGAGGACGCTGAGCTCGGGATAGTGGGCCCCGACGGACGTTACGTCTCGGCGGACTATTTGCGATCGCTGATGGTCACGTTCATCGTCAAGGCATGCAGCCGGAACGCGAGCGATGAGAAGGTGGCCACCGAGCTAGGCTCCGTGCTCATGATCCTTGATTGCGTCTGATTGCTTCTGATTGCGTCCCTCATCAGGTGACCATCGAGCTCGGCTCTGTGCTCATGATCCTTGATTGCGTCTGATTGCGTCTGATTGCGTCCCTCATCAGGTGGCCATCGAGCTCGGCTCCGTGCTCAAGATCATGCTCGGCCTGAATCCGGAGCAGGCACGTCGTGTGGACTCGTCCCTGGCTACCTTTGGCAAGCCGTGGTGGCAGCGCCAGCTGGACGACGGGTTGATGGGTCGAGGCGGCGCTCTGGACGAACAGGTGGACGAGCTGTTTGAAGAGGCAGCGCAGAAGACGACGACGGCGGCCAGCACGGCGGTCGAGACCGTCGGATGGCTGCGTCAGAGCCTCGGCTCGGTGTTCCATTCGGCCGCCGAGCTCGAGGTTGCCTCTGCCTTCCAGTCCGCGACCGCCGAGGCCGTTGACGTCGTCGAGGAATGGTCCGATGAGCTCAGCACGGCGCGCGACCCGTCGGCCGCGCCCTCGCCGATGCCGCCACCGTCGGTGGACTCGCCGCCGGTGAGATGCTTCTCAGCGAAGGGGATAGGGGGGCGCTTCCAACGACGCACCCCCAGTCAGCTCACCGAAGCCGGCGCCGTCGGTACCACCACCTTCCCGAGCGCCTTCCCGAGCGCCTCGCAAGTCGCAGATGCGGCGCCGCCAGAGCCCGCAACGTCCGAAGACTCGAGCATGCAGCTGCTCAGCACGACGCTCGACGCCCCTCTGGGCGCCCTCTCGATCTCGAGCGCAATCTCGAGCGCCGTACCGAGCTCAATCTCGAGCGCCGTCCCGAGCGCAATCTCTAGCACGCCCAAGCGAGCCCCGAAGCGGACGGCCCCCCCTAGCTCGCGCAGCACCCTCCTCCCCACACTGCCAGTGGGAGGCGACACCGAGACCCCATTCACACCGGTACCGAGAGGTGCCGAGCGCGAGGGCCGTGAAGCGGATGGCCGTTACGACAATGACGACCCGTCTCTGAGCGAGCCTCTCTTCTTCACGAGCGCCGTCTCGAGCGCCGTGTCCGGCCTCCCCACCCTGTCCCGCCTCTTTGGGTTCGGCAGCCTCGCCGCGCGGCCGCCCTCACGCCCGCACATCCTCGCCCCCGCCTTCTCGCCCCCGGCCGAAGCCGACGCGGGAGAAGGGTTGAGCGTTGCACCGAGCGCCCCCACACCCTAGGTGCAAGACCAGCGTTGACGCGAGGGAATCGCTCAGCCTCGGAGCTTTCTCTCACACGGCTCTGATGGTCCTGGTGCGTTCGATGAAGGCGAGGTGTGTTTGAGAGATGCATGGAGAGATGCTAGTGAGTAATTTCCAAATTTGCCCTTGCCGTGGCACTCTAGACCGTGTGGTGACGTGAAGGTGTTCGGAACGTCGAAAAATGAGCTGAATTGTGTGTCCCTCCAGGGTGTTATGGAAACACTTGCATGCTAACCTAAGTACCTTACTTCATTTTTCTGGCAGTGCACCTCGCTGGGTTTTGTTCAGCTTGACTTTTGCATGCGCGGAACTTCGTCGATTTCTGCGGTGTCCGCAGCGTCCTCTTTGTATGCAGCAGACGGAGTTCCGAGTCGTCTGGACCGACGATGAGGTGGGCGCATCCATACGTGCCCGCTGGGCCGAGGGAGGATGTCCGGCGGCGACCTTTGCCGAGTTCGAGGCGATGTGCTGGGCCTGGTGGCGGTCCGACCCGCTGGTCATGAATGCTGATGGACACGTCGGCTTCCATGACAAATTGTGTGCCCTCCGGACGCGCCCTCGGCCGATTCAGCTCGAAGCGTACGACATCAACCTTCTGCAGCAGATGGCGGCCAAGGTAGGTGCGTCGGCCTTTGCGACGAAGCAGCAGCTCGTCGAAGCCATCTTCCGTGGAGAGTTTGAGAATGACCTTCGCACCAAGAGCTGCCGCACCGGGTCCGCGCCCATGACCCGAGAGATAAAGAAGAAGAAGCCCAAGCAGCCCAAAGAGCCCAAGGGCGACCCGCGCGCACCATTCCGGCCGCCCAAAAAGATGGCTCCGGCAGGACCGGCGGCAGAACCACCAGCACCGCCCACCAACGTGGTCGAGCTCGACGAGGACGACTAGTGTGTAAATACTGTACTCGAGTAGATCTGAAGGAGATGTTACAACTGTTGTAGTGGGAGGGACTCTAGGTCGGACTCTAGGAGGTTCATGCGTCCTCGCCGCTTCTCGCACTCGAGACATGGACATTTTTACCGACGAGCGACTCGGCGCCGAACGGGCGTCCGGTTGTGTTCCCACGTGTCGCAGACAACAGACTCGCAGACCTTTTGGATCCAGCTCAACCTACACGAAGCGAGCGTCATGCAAAAGCGCAAGCCGTTGCGATATGCGATCCTTGCGAATGCATGCGTGGGGAAACGAAGTGGAGAGGCCCACGCGGCTCCAACGCGACTCCTTCCCTGTGGTGGGGCCGCCTTCGCCCTTCGTCGCCTATTTGTGCCTCTATAAATTACTCCATGAGCGATGCCGGCTGGGATGAGAGGGTCGTGCCGCGAATGGGCCCTGGGCAACACCTCCTGAGCTGTTCGCTCCTGATCGTGGCGAGCGTGAGCAACCACACGGATATGACATTGCTCGATCGGAACCTGAAGAAGTTTGGGCCCGAGTGGAAGTGCGTCATGCTCACGCACTCGCAGCGCACCGATTTTCCGGAGAGGTGCGACGTCATCCGTCACTACAACACCTTCTGGGGGCAGATCCTCCACATGAGCCTAGGACAGATCTCCAAGTACGGCTGCGGTACAAAGCTGCTCATGTTGGACGACGTCGACATTCTTGACCTCGACGTGCCGCGTCTGAAGACTTTTGCGTCGCAGCACCGTCTCGATGTGGCTTCGCCGACATTGCGGGGCGCAAGTCATAGGTGGATGCAAGAGGATGGGCGAAACGGAACTGAAGCTGAGGAATGGAGGAAGTTGTCCAAGAGGTTGCCTCGTGGCCAGTTCGTGGAACTCTATGCGACCCTGCTTTCTCCACTGGCGTGGCTGACTTTCTCGAAGCTGCTGGAGCTGATACCCAACGGCAAAGGGTGGGGTTACGACATCTGTCTCGGTAGGCATCTTGCCTCCGGAGTGGACACGAGCCAACATGTGTTGCACACGGGATCTCATGCGTTAGGCCATGCTACGGGCGAGCTCAAGGCTGAGCTCAGGAGAGAGCGTGCAGAGCTCAGGAGGACGTGCACTACGGATTGGTTCACGAAGCTGTCCACGGAAATCCAGCCCCTGGCGCTCGAGCACTTCGACGCAGAGTTCAAGTGTCAGGCGCAGGCAGTTACATCCACTGAGGCACGGTGCATCGGTGTGCCGTGCCCTCTGCAATACTACAACTTTTCGGGCTGCAGGGGCGCGTGTACAACCCGCCGTGACTGCCTCTCGTTTAGCATCGATGAGCACGGGAATTGCTTCCTCAAAGATCGTGCGCTGGTCGTTCCCGTGTCGCCATCCGATCCACTCTATGCGCTGCAGCCCAAAGGATGCCTTCGGAACCGATTGATCGACGACAACTTGCCAGTGGAAGCGCTCGCGGATGCGGAGCTGACTCGGTGGATTGTCAAGCCGGGGCAGACTGTCCCAAAGGTCGTGACTCAGGGGGCCCACGGCACCTTCGAGCGGTACGAGTCAAGCGACATGGAACTGACGTGGTTGACAGGCGACATCGCAAAAGGCACGATCTGCGAGCATGCCAAGAAGCCTGCGATCGTCGCGGCGGCACAAGTTTGGGTGGATTTCACAAGTCAACCAGCCGTGTGGGCGCCTGCCGAGCGCCCAGCACCGACGCCGAAGCCCCATCAAGACAAAGTACTCTCGCACTTTCTCGTGCAAGGGCATATGGAGCCCATCGAACCGCTGCATGGCGTCGCGCGCCACCCATTCGGGGTGGAGGATTGCGCACCGAATGCCACCGGGCACTCACAAGACCCATTCGACCTCACTTACTTGCTCGTTCACAACGACTGCGGCCGTCAAAAGGGCAACGGGACCAATGGGCAGCCAAAGCCGGGGGTGCTCCTGTTCGACATGGGGGCTTCGATGGGGTTCAAGGGCATTCCAAGTGGAATACCGACGTCGGTGGTTGAAGGAGGGTTCATCTCCCCCTCGCTGCCGCTGTTCTGGAAGCTGTACAAGGACAGGTGCTTGGAGCCTGACGCTGTGTTTTGCTGGGAACTTGACAAGAGAGTCACGGGCTCGGAATGGTGGGGTGACTTGGGTCCAGAGGTCCGTCACAAGGTCCGTTTCTTCGAAGCGCCCGTGATGGAGGGGGAGCTGCACGAGGCCATGGCAGGCACACGCAACCCTAACTCGTTCCTTCAGATGCTTCAGTCCGTAGCCAGACCAGAAGACTTTGTCGCAGTGAAGCTGGACATTGACACGGCGATCGAGCAGACGGTCATCGGGACCCTCACCCAGCGCCCTGACCTCGCCGCGCTGATCGACGAGCTATTCTTTGAGTACCACTTTCACTTTGATAACCTCGACATCGGCTGGGGTCCGATACCGGTGTCGATCAGCGTCGACGCGGCGCTCGCCACGATGCACCGCCTGCGAGAGCTCGGCATCCGTGCACACTTTTGGGTCTGACGAGTAGAGTCCGACAAGTAGAGCCCGAGTTCGTCGTTCTGTGAGCAAATACTAGTATCCAAAATGTAGTAACTAAAACTATCAACAAACGGGACTCTTGCGCAATTTGCGTTTTGCGCGCCACGTTGTCACGTTGAGCACCACCACACGCTAGTAACTCAGACCGAACCACTCCCGCTCTCTTCATTTGGTGAGTCACAACTTTTCTGGCTTGCTTGCTCTCATCTACTGGAGTACGTTATTCAGAACGCCCGCTTCGACAGCCGCGCCCACCGCGCCAGCCGTCCCCGCCACGCACGCCGCCGCGCCCGCCTCGCCCGCCATGCCCATCTCGCCCATTCTCTGGCCAAGAGGAGGAGCCCGTGTCTGAAGCACAGCAGCAGGTCAAGGGTGCAGCGCTTGGGAGCCCGTCGGATTGTGCTGCGGCTGGTACGACGGCGCGTGCTCCTGGGCGATCATGACTCTCGCACTGAGCGCTGGACCTCCTGCCACGTGCGGATGAGGCCGCGGATGGCGTAATTGGGGAAGAGCATCTTGACCTCGAGCTTCGCGCCCGTCATCGGGCTGGTCGAGTGGCCGATGAACCAGTCCTCGATCGCGCGCCGCTCGTACATGTGGCCGTCCGCAGCCGAGACCGGGTCGATCATGACGTCCTGCGTGATCGGGCAGAGGAAGTGATCAGGCGGCTTCCTCGCCTTCTCCG
>Ga0210245_101540_pt1 | contig 18021 bp, 14 predicted proteins | sample ChrtobMetaP3_4mM_FD_155450 | JGI IMG/M metagenome (GOLD analysis project Ga0210245, IMG submission 155450) | Chrysochromulina tobin associated microbial communities from unialgal haptophyte culture, Seattle, Washington, United States - P3_4mM | ecosystem: Host-associated > Algae > Haptophytes >...
CGGGGCGCACTCCCTGCGGATTGGAGGCGCGACGGCAGCCCTGTCGGCCGGCCTGAGCCCGGCGGCGATCCGAGCGGCGGGGCGCTGGGCAAGCGACGTGTACATCCTGTACACGAGGTGCAACATGCACTCGGCGGTGCAGTTGGCGAGCGTCATCGGCTCGACGTCCTTCGAGGACACCGAGCGGGGGATCAAATTCGCTGACGAGGAGCTCCTCCTCATGCCTGACGAGATGCCGGCCATCAGGTTCGACGAGTACCTGTCTACGGACATGCTCGAGGACTTGGAGGACGAGACGTAAGGGGCGTGGGCGACGACGCCCGCGCTGCTGGCAGTGGAGGGGAGGAGAGGGAGGCGGAGGAAGGCAGAGTGTGCAGGCAGGCGGGGCAGCATGACGCCGGCGGAGCCAGGCCAGCAGGGCGGGCGGTGGGGTATGTGGGTAGCAGCGCTTGGCGCCGCCGCCCACTCCCGGGACCTGCTCTGTTGTGTCAACCGTGTGGAGGTCATCCCCTCTTAGTGAGGAAGAGCTCAGTGAGCTACCCGAGTGTGTGTTGTGTGAACGCCTGGTACGGCGCGCGGAGCGCGGCGTGAGGAGCGGCGCGCGCGTCCCTTCCCTTCGCGTGTCGCGGGTCACGCTCAGCGGAGCAGCCGGTACGGCGCGAGTCGGGAGGGGGGTTAGGCCCCCGGGGGGGGCAAAGGGGGGGGCGGTGGAAGAGCGCGGCGGACGCGTGTCGCCCTGCCTGCGTCAGATTCCGGGAATCGGGAGGCAGGTTTCGTCGCGTCCGCGAACTCCCTCGCTCGTCGGCGCGGCAATCGGACGCGTTCGGTAGCGCGGGGAGGAGGGCGCCCGAAGGGGCGGCGTAGCCGCCCCTTCGGGCGGGCTCGGGGCCCCGGCGCGGGGGACCGAGCGTGGACCGGGTCGGCGCACCCACTACGCAGCACCCACCCGCCCACCCGTGTGCGTGAGTGGGTCTCGTACGAGGCCGACCGGGGGTCTGAGGGGTCGTGTTGGATCCGGCGTCGGAGCCGTGCCACGAGTTGCCGGAAGCGGGCGAATGGGGTATGTGGGTAGCAGCGCTTGGCGCCGCCGCCCACTCCCGGGACCTGCTCTGTTGTGTCAACCGTGTGGAGGTCATCCCCTCTTAGTGAGGAAGAGCTCAGTGAGCTACCCGAGTGTGTGTTGTGTGAACGCCTGGTACGGCGCGCGGAGCGCGGCGTGACTTGCTTGACGCGGGGGTGTGCACACCCAGGCTCAGCAGCGATTTGCACTTCTAGTCATGCCGCCCGCTCCGAAGCGCTCCCGCCGCGCATCCGCCGACGCGCCCTCCGCCGCATCGATCGAGCTCGTAGGCGGCCTCGCCGAGAAGCCGAATGCCATCGCCAAGTTCCGCGATGGTCGCCTCACCGACGTGGAGGTGGTGGCGGCGGACGGCACTGCCTTCCACGCTCACGCCCTGTGCATCACCTCGGGTTCTGAGTACTTTGAGCGCCTGCTGGCCGGCGAGCGGTGGGCGGACACAGCCGGTCGGCCGCTATCGCTGCCCGAGGTCCCGAAGCAAGGGCTCGCCGCATGCCTCGAGTTCATCTACACGGGGAGCTGCGCAGTCGCCGATGAGGCAGAGCTGATTGTCGTGCTCGAGGCGGCGGCCTATCTGCAGATTCGACCGCTCGTGGACGCCGCAGCCAAGGCGATGAGTGCACACCTGAGCGCGACCACTGCCCTCGCCTTTTGGGCCGTCGCCGACCGGCAGGGTCTGAGCCAGCTCGCGGCCGACGCGGTGTCGGCAGCGACTCGCCACTTTGAGCAGATCGCAGCGACGCCCGCGTGGCTGAGCGCGCCGGCAGAGACGGCGCGTGTGCTGCTCGCTTCCGACCGGCTCAAGGTGGCTGATGAAGAGGCTGTGTACTCGGCAGCGGTCAAGTGGCTGCACGCCCTGGCGCCTCCTCCCGCCGAGGACAACGCGCTGGCACTGCTTCGGCTGGTGCGCTTTCCGCTGCTGAGTCGCGAGTTTGTGCAAGAGACGGTGCACAACGAGCCGCTGCTGAGGACGTTTGCTGGCATGCAGATGCTTAATCACTCCTTACTTGGCGCACTGCACGGCGACTCGGCGCGCCGTCGTATGGGCTTTGAGAAGCTCTACATTGTGGGCGGGTACGATGGCAGTGGTCCGTTGGCCACCTTTTTCCGGTACGACTCAATGGCAAATGTGTGGGAGGCGATGGCGCCGATGTCTACGGCACGAGACGATTCGGCGGCGGTGGTGGTCGATGGCAAGCTATATGTGATGGGTGGCTATGACGGCCAAAACTGGCTCAGCTCCGTCGAGCGGTACGATCCGGCGAAGAATGCCTGGGAGGCAGTCGCACCGATGTCCACGGCACGAAACGGTTTGGCGGCGGCGGTGGTTGATGGCAAGCTGTATGTGATGGGCGGCTATGACGGCCAAAACTGGCTCAGCTCCGTCGAGCGATACGATCCGGCGAAGAATGCCTGGGAGGCAGTCACACCGATGTCCACGGAACGATACGCTTTGGCGGCGGCGGTGGTTGATGGCAAGCTGTATGTGATGGGCGGCTATGACGGCCATCACCGGCTCAGCTCCGTCGAGCGATACGATCCGGCGAAGAATGCCTGGGAGGCAGTCGCACCGATGTCCACGGCACGATCCGCTCAGGCGGCGGCGGTGGTTGATGGCAAGCTGTATGCGATGGGCGGCCATGACGGCCAACACCGGCTCAGCTCCGTTGAGCGGTACGATCCGGCGAAGAATGCCTGGGAGGCAGTCGCACCGATGTCCACGGCACGATCCGCTCAGGCGGCGGCGGTGGTTGATGGCAAGCTGTATGCGATGGGCGGCCATGACGGCCAAAACCGGCTCAGCTCCGTCAAGCGGTACGATCCAGCGAAGAACGAATGGGTGGCTATGGCCAACATGGCGCTCAATACAGGGACGACTTCCCATTGTGCTGTATCCATGTGAACATGTGTTGACTCTAAATTTGTTATTAACAAATCGGCATGGGGCCTGCATGGGGCACATATTTCACCTCGAGATGTGAATCAGATGTCTCGCCCCCCCGAGAAGAGAGATCACCTCTAGACACGGCTCGCGACAAACTTACTCGTGTTGTTCGCACCTTGATGAGGCGATTACACGACGTTAAGGGACCTCACACACGTGATTCGGAGTGCCGATGTTTATGGGGGTCCGCCGCTTTTCGAGCTGTGTGCATGTAACGTTTCCATTCCGGGCTCTCGAACATGGCAACCATGGGCCTGTGGCGATCTCGTAGCGCGCGGAGAGCCCAGGGCCCGCGCGTGCCCGCTCTTAGGGGCCGAGCTTTCCGAGCTTTCAAGGAATTCGATTGAAGCCGGAGGCGAGCCTCAACGCCATATCGTCCACTGTCGATCTCCACGCATCGGCAGGGACGGAGCGATTGTCGAGCCCGATGCGCACAGCCTCCTCGGCTGAGATCGTCTCACCGAGTAACCCGAGTTCAAGAGCCCCGTGCGGACCCACCCCGTGCGGACCCACCCGAGTACAGATCGCCACCGACGGGGTGTGGCAATATCCACCAACAGTCGAGCCGGGCAAGCAGAAAGTTGCGAGTTGTCGATGAGAGAGCAGCAGATTGCACGACGCGGCAAGTTGTGCCACACCGCCAAGGCAGCCACCCGCCACAGCAGCTAGTGTTGGCTGCGGATTGTCGTTAGCATGATGTTCAAATTCGCACATAGCTCGAGCGTGGACCGCACTTCGCCGGTCGACGCATTGGTAAAGTCATCGAGGGCATGTCCAGAGGAGAAGAAGGGCCTACTGCCTCAGACACGATGCACTTGACCGGGTCATGCATTTGCGCCTCCCACGCTAACTTGCGAGCTCGCCAAGATACGTGTGCAAGTACTCCAGAATGGTCCTCGTCAGCGGATTACGCCGGCGGATCTCAGTGAAGCGAATCGTTGCCACAGCCGACTGGTCAAGCTCAGATTGGATCCCTGCTGGCCCAGTGTGCAATCGCTGCTGCTGCTGTTCAACACAAGTGTGCAATCGCGCGCCACAGAGAGGCGCGTTACCTCTTCGCACGCGACCTTCATGTATGACGTGTGAACGGGCGACCGTGAATGATTCCTTTGGGTCCAACTCCACGCAGCCGCCAAGGTCCCACGATTCATATGTCCTAAGCGTCGCTTTTTGCGGAGCCCCGCGCGGAGCGCGGGGGGGGGGCGTCCGAGCGACGCGGAGCGCAGCGACGCGGAGCGAGGGCGCGCCCCCCCCCACGCTCCGGGGGCTCCGCACTTTAACTACTGTACCGCTGAGCGCGCGTCCTAGGATTTCCATGGCTCCTCGCGGGGCTTTCGCGGCCATACGCCAATGCCTGGTCAAGTGCGAGGCGGGGAGGGCGCGAGGCGGGGCGCGCGCTCGGACATTCTGGTCGAGCGGCGGGCTGGTGAGGGTGGTCAAGCGCTCTCCGGCTCGGAGCGCGCTCGCCCATCCTCGGCGGCGTGCGCACACGCCAAACGGGCTGTTTGGGCGGCCGCGGTCCAAGGTGGGCGCCGCAGGCGGAATGGCACGGGAGCGCCGGCGCGTCGCGCCCACGCACGATCGTACGAGCGCTGCAGCGCGCGCGCGAGCGTGCGTCCGCCGAAGGTTCTTTCGCTGACGACCACTGCCAGGCTGCGTTCGAACGCGCGGGTGCCGCAGCCTGGCAGGCGGCCTTTGGTGCCGCAGGCTTTCGCCCGCCGACTGCCCGGCTGCGTCTGAGGCGTCCGAGCGACGCGCGCAGCGCAGCGAGGCGCTGATGCCAGCCCGGCTGCGCGTGCGCCTCAGGCGTTTGAACGCGCGAGCGCCACAGCCTGCAGTCTGCCAATGGCGCCGTCGGCTTCCGCCCGCCGACCGCCCGGCTGCGTCTGAGGCGTCCGCGCGGTCGGCGGAGCGCGGCGCGAGGTGCCGATGCCAGCCCGGTTGCGCGTGCGCCACAGGCGTTTGAACGCGCGAGCGCCACTTCCTGCCAGGCTCCCTTTGGCGCCATAGGCTTCCGCCTGCTGACCGCCCGGCTGTGTTTGAGGCGTCCGAGCGACGCGCGGAGCGCGGAGCGAGGAAGATGTAGATATCTGTGCTCGACACCGTCGTCACGCGACGGTGTCGAGTGCGTCCTTTGCGTTCCCCGAGGGGGCACGCCATCGGGCGCGTGCTGCGTGTCGCGTGTGCCGCCGCGCTGCGATTTAGCTGCGATCGGAAGGTTGCTCACGTTTGAGCAGTATGTGCAGAGATTGTAGTTAAAACAGTGTCTATAAGAGATGTTTCCATGTTACATTGACGACGGTAGGCTCGCTAGGCTATTTGCGTACGTTCATAACGGATCGGCATAATTTCAGAATAGGTTCCTACACGCTACAGATGGGTAGAATGGGTTCTGGGCCTATTTGCAAGAAAGAAGAATTTGGCTAGCCAAAGGAGCCAAGGTCGGTCCTCTCGTTCGTCGTTGGGGTATGGACCCTTCGGTGTGAACATGGCTCCGCAACCACTTTCCCAAACCTTATTTTGCATGCAAGTTTAGGCATGCATGCTTTTCGACAAAACCTGACGACACCCTGACCTGACAGCCCTTCGTCGACAAGTACGCGACGTACGTTAAAGAAGGGCGGCGCATGGCAGCAACAAGGGCCAATTCGCTCGTAGATCTTCCATACGAGCTGCTCACGTGCATCCTCACATCAAGTGATGTGGGTATCCTCTCAAATGTGGCGTTGACGTGCACGGCCCTTCACGATGTGGCCAGCAGAGAGTGTGTGCGGTCGGGCCTTCTCAATCAATTGGTCACACACGTTCAGCTCACACGCTTCACAAACGACGACAGCCCGAACATGAGCGCCGCCGTGCTGCTCATGAAAATGACCGGCATGTCGGCTATCGACCTGATCAAGGCTCTTTGGCCGTACCTCGACCCCCGTCGTCCGCAGAGCACGCTCGATGCTGTACACATCATGGAGCTTTCGCCGTCAGCTGTAGGGGCACTCCACGTCTCATTTTACGGCGATGCGCTCACGAACGCGTGGCTCTTTGGGGGCGCAGCTGCGGCAGTTTCGCGTCGGTTGGTAGTGTACAGCGCGACGGCAGTGCTCGATGCGAGGCTTGCATCCGCAGTGCAGTGCAAGCCAAGGGCAGCATGGACCTCGACACGCCAGATCGACTTTAGGTGGACCTCGAGCGACTTCGAAGCTGGCGCCAGGCCGCATCACAATGCAACCTCGTGGTGCACTGCCTTGCCCCTCATCATGCATGCAAAGCGCCTCAGCCACTGGCTCATGCTCCGCAAGTTCGAGCGGATGCATCAGGCGGTTGATGATGCTGCCGAGGCGCTCGGCCGAGCTCTCGAGTCATACGGGGCTTCCGGCGAGGAGTACGAGGGCGACGTGGGCATGGACGTTGACGACCTCGGTAATGAAGGGTTCGGCACGCACGACGTGCCACCAGCGCAGTGGCTTGCGATGAAGCTCGAATGCCCCCCAGAGCCCTGCACACCCTTCACGCTCGAGGAAGCCACCGACACGCTCGAGGAAGCCGGCGATATGCCCGACACGCCCGACACGCCCGTCACACCCGCGACACTGCCTCCCACGTCAGTGGCGCCCCTCGCTGCGCTCCCCCTTTCAAATCCGCCGCCCCTCGCCACGCCGGTACCGCAGCAGCCAGCGACCCCCTTGGCGACCCCATCACCACGTCGAGGGGGTGGGCGCTCGAGCGTGCCGCATGTGCACGTGGACGCACCGCTCGTGCAGCTGTGCACGGACACGGACCGGTGCGCAGGCTGCGGTGAGGAGTTTGCGCTACTTGACGATTCACAGCGGCTGCCCTTCAAGCACGCCTTTGAGATGTTCCAATCCCAAGTGTGCGCGCGCGTCTTCGAGCGGCACGGCGGCACGTACACGTGCCAGGCGCGCCCGACGCAGCAGGAGGTGCACGAGCAGGTGAGACCCCAGATGGAGCAGGCGTGTTGGGCGTGCCTCAACAGCTACTTCGTGCAGCGCCTGGTGCAGGCCGAGCTTGATGCCTAGGGAGCGGCAAGGGTGCGTTCTGTTGAGGCTCAAGGCTTTCGAGCATTCGAGGGGGCTCCGGGCTCCCGCTCGCGACCTGCTGACGTGAGAAGCAGCGTCGCGCGAATACCTCTCCTATTTGTGGGTGCATTTGGCAATGGCATGTTCGGCGTAGAGAGCGGAAGGTAATCGGAACAAGGATGGTTCTTGTAACTCGTCAGGTTTACACAGGACTACCGCAAAGTACTACGCGCCTTTATATATATTACCCATTCTCTCCCGTGCCTCACGTATCGCGGTGTCGCCGCGGAGTCGCTGCCGCTGAGTGGTGACGCCTGCCTCGTTCACTTCGTCTGCAAGGTCCTCAGAGTTGTGGGGGCTCGGGGAGCCTCCGGCACGCGCATTTGAGACCATGAGGAGCTCGACGTCGGAGGTGGCGAGCACGGAAGATGAATCAGAAGAGTTGTCGGAATCGTGTAGGGCTAGTAGCCGTTGCACACGCAATACACGCGAGGCGCGGAGCATTTCGTCTTCAGTGGGCTCGTGCTCACCGCGTCTTCCTCGCATTTCGCGCAAGAAGGCTAGAAGGCAGCCGTTGCACGCGTTTAGCAGCATCACGAGCGGCACGGTGCATGGATACACCATCGCGTGAGAGAATCGGTGGTGCACTGCGCATACGCCTTCGCAGCCTCGCCTCCAAGGAGCCAGAATATTATGATTGCACGCGACGCAAATGCACGGATGAAGAATCGGGCGCCGTTAGACTTGTGACAGGAATGCTTTCAATTTGAGTCCTCCGAATCGCGCATGCAAACGCTTATTGAGATCATTCCGAACCGGTCGCCTCTGGTACACCACGCTTTATCCACGCCCAGTAAGGCTTCGTCCGCTGTCGTCGATGCAGGGCTCCAACGTGCACCACGCAGTGGCGGCGAGCCTAAATAGTGGCCAGCCATCCCGCGTCTCATACAGCGCACGCGGAGCGGCCTGCGAGAATGCGGCGGCAGCCTCGCTGCCTGAGGCGAGCGCCGATCCTGCACGAGCAACGGCAGAGTCACGCCTGCAGCACTCGGCACCACCATCTCTCCCGTCTGGTGCCACGTCCCATCCGACCTGGCGGGGGGCGCCCTGGATCCACGTCTACGAGCAACCAGGGCAGCAGCCACGCATGCACCGGTCGGCGCCGCGGCTGCATGCCTCCTACATGCACGGCCAGGGCTCCATGGACCCAACTCGTCCGTGGCGCGTGGGCATGGTCAAGACCCGTCACGACGTGGTGGTGGCCAAGGCGATTGTCACCGGCGAGAAGCATGCGCCCGTCGTGTGGCGGCCGCCTGGCAAGTCGGAGGGCCAGGCGGTCACCGACCATCGCCACTTGCACGGGCCACCCGTGCCGCCGTCGACAGACGCCGTGCGCAACCTGCGCAATGAGACGGACCTGGCGGCACTGCTCGCGGCAGCGCACGTGCAGCTCGGCGAGCAGCGCCAGCATGCGGCACTCGCGGCCGAAGAGGCCAGGAATCGGCTGACGATGCTGCGCGCCGAGCACGCGAGCGAGCTCCTGCAGCTTGGCAGCGCCCTTGAGCTCGAGAGGCGAGCTCGCGAGGCGGCGGAGCAACGCGAGGTGGCGCTCACGGCCAAGTTCGCCGACACGCGCGAGGGGCGCGTCGACGAGTACCACAAGCGCGCTATGCGCCGGATGCTGCGTTCGGAGCTGTCGCGCGCGTGGTCGCAGTGGCTGGCCGTGTACGAGCAGAAGCTGTACGCACGCGTGATCGCGCGGCGCACGCAGGCGGCGCTCTTCCACGTGAAGCCGACGGTGCGCGCGGCCTTCGCGCTCTGGCGCACGCTGCGCGAGGCCATGCGCGCGCGACAGGCTGGCAAGGGCCTCAAGGAGCTCTCGCGCGAGCTCGAGGATCTCCAAGGCGAGATTGCTGAGGCCCGCGCGGAGACGAACGAGGTGCGCGCCGAGGGCCTTGCGAAGGTCGGAGCGCTGCAGAAGCAGCTGGCGGCGCTGCAGGCGGAGCTGGAGGCGAAGGAACGTGCGCTCGCCGAGCGCGAGCATGCTGAGAAGGCGGAGCGCGTCACGATCATCAGCGATCAGGCGAGCCACCGCTTCAAGTTCGGCGGGTTGGTGCGTGGCTGGACGACGTGGGTGACGAAGCATCGGGAGTATCAGGACAAGGCAGCGAAGGCCAAGATGCTTCGGTACGTGCGGCAGCGGCTCATGAAGCCCGAGCTCGCCGACCCGTTCATCCTGTGGAAGGAGTGGTGGGAGGGCCTGTGCCGTGCCGCGAAGGGGCAGCCGCGCACTACCGAGGACCTGCTGAGTGAAGAGATGGGCCTGCGGCGTGCGCTGCAGGACGAAAAGGGAGCATTGCATGGGCAGCTGGAGGAGGCGCAGCAGGCGCTCCATCTCGCAAAGGTCGCCCTCTCCGACGAGCGGCGCGCCCTCGCCGCCGCGCGCGCCGAGCTGCAAGATCTCAAGCGTATCGAGATACAGGCACGCGAGTCGCTCACCAAGCGGCGCTCAGCGGACGCCCGCTTCAAGGAGCTGCAGAGGTCGCAAGCAGAGGCCATGAGCTCCCTCGAGCGCGAACGGCGCGAGTCGCAAGCTCGGCTCGTCGCCCAAAAGAGCTCCGCCGGCTCCGAGCTGCGTCGGCTGCTCAAGGAACAGCGTGCATCTCTAGAGGCGCAGATGGCGGACGCGCTCGCTCAGGCGGAAGATCGCGTGCTCGCCGCCGAGGCGCGTGCCCGCGACGACGCGAGGTTGCTCGCGGCGCAGTACGCTTCGGCACTTGCGCTCGCAAATGAGCGGGCCAATCGAGGGATGCTCGATGCGGACAGCCCCGGTGCCCTCTCGAGCGCGTCGCTGCCCGAGGGGCCTCGCTTGCACACACGCGATCGGTCGGTGGTGTGGGAGCAAGAGCTAGCTGCGCGCGAGGCGGCGGGGCTCAAGCCGACGGACCCCTGGCATCCTCGCTACGGCGTCGACGAGTTCCGTGCGATCCGACGCGCCCCTTCGAAGCTCGCGCAGTTCGTCGAGGCCTCACAGCTCGCGGCTGCACAGCTCGAGAGCGCAGCCGCCAGACAGCACGATGAGACTCTTGCCTCGACCAATGCGGACGCGATCACCGACTCGCTCCTCGCACTGCTTGAGGAACGGCACGCCTCGACGGCCCCATCGAGCCGATCGCGCAGCGCCGAAGACGAAGCGCTCGCTGCCGCCGCGCACGCTGCCGCCGCCGCCGCCGCGCATGCCGCAGAGAGATGCGATGCCGCCGTGGACAATGTGGCTGCCGGTCGCTTGATCGATGCCGCGAGCAAGCAGGCACTTGCAGGAGCCGCTGCACACCACCCGACGCCCTCCTCGGTGCTCTCGCCAAAGACGTCGGGCACGGGAGACGGCGCGAGCAGCAGCGCAGGCGCATCGCGTCTGTCCGCGGTCGCCCACACGCCCTCGTCGCTCCCCTCGTCGCTCGCCTCACGATCCTCGTCGATGCATGCTGGTACCGGTAGCGCAGCCGCCTCGGGTGGCAGTGCAGCCGCCTCCGCGAGCACGCGCAGGTGCGGCTTCGGCTCCGACTCGCGCGAGCCAGGCGCTCGAGCGGCGCTCAGCGCGCATGCGGCGGGGCAGGTGAGCCCGTCCACGAGGCATCTGCAGCTGCAAGGGGTCAACGTGCTCGCGCCAACAGCCGGTTCGTCACCTGCAACCCACTCGGCGCCAAAGTTCCCCTCAAATCTCCCCTCAAATCTCCGAGCTCAAAAGGGCGTGCCCGCGCCTGCAGGCGTGGTGAGGGTGCTTACGCCTGCAGGCGGGGCGGGCGCTCTTGCGCTTACTGCCGGGGGGGAGAGGCGCTTACTCGATAACGTGGTGGGTAGCTCCGCCTCGCTCCTGCGCGCTACCTCTGCGAGCTGCCTGAAGGGCGCTTCGAGCAGCACGACTCGTCAACTGCTCGCTGAAGAGTAGCTGAAGAGGTGTAGAAGAGGTGCACTTGACCAGGCAAGTCCCCTGACGTAAGCGAAAAGAGAGCGGGCTGCGTCCATCATGGAAGCCGAGGGAAATCTGTGTGCGGCGTGTTTGGATCGTGCATGTCAGCGTGTGAAATAGCGAGAGGCGAGCTGAGTGACGAGGGTCCGGCTCGCGCTCGGTTGACCGTGTCGGATCCCGAATGACCCGCGCGGTGCGTGGGTGGACGCGACGCAGCTCCACCTGTTGTGAAAGTCATGCCCGTATTTACTAGAAAATCGAATCAGCCGCCCCCCGGCTTCCTCTCGCGCACGCACGCCCCATGGACACCACGGACAGGTCAATGTGTGGTGGAGAATTAGTGGAGAATCAAGATGCCACGCGCACTACGAGTATCAGATCTTTCTTTTCACGTTTTCAGCTTGTAAAGCAATCCAAGTTGTACATTACATCTTGTGCCAATCGCGCCACCTTTGAAACGGCGGAGTGAGTGAGCAGTTGGACTTTGGCGCGGAGGCCAGGTACATTCGCGAGCAAAGACGACGGCATGCCAAGTAACGCCTCCAACGCGTCTTGTTCTTTGTAACCCGTTGGACTTCCACCAAGCGCTGGAAGCAAAGCACTCACGTGCAATTGCTGAGTTGCTTTGGTCAGAAACGACCTAAAAAAGAGAACGGGAAATGAGGACTCGTCTCGTGAAATTGCGTCCACGATCAGGTCCAGGTGCCGCTCGCACCATTCTGATGCCGGCGAAATGTCTGCCATCTTGGGATCCATGTGCTTCATCGCCTGCAGCACCGTATAAGTTAATGACCACACCTTATAATCTGAAGAGGCGGCCAAATGAGGAACGAAGAGGTCGATGTGCTTGCGCAGCACGCATGCTTCAAAGTCACCCAGAATTGTATAGCTCTGCGCTGCGATTAAGGCAGGCGCCCTTGAATCCTGATCGTTTGCCAAACTCAGCCACCGGGGCGTCACGCGCTTCCCACGCGGCAGCTCGAGCTGAAGCGCGAGGACGCGCGATTGCGCTTCGTGTCCGACAGCCGCCAACCAACCGCGACAGACGCATGCGATCCGACCCAACTGATTCGGCGTCAGGAAGCTCATGATCCGCTCGATCATCTCAGGCGGGAGGGTCACCTCTCGGTAGATGGCCATGCCATCGACTGAGACGTCTGCAGTCTTGAGCAACATCGTCTGGTCAGCGGGTCGGCTGTCAAAGCGCTTTTTCTCCGCTTCGTATGCTTCTTGTAGATTATATGCCTTCGCACGTATCGCAGACAGTAGCTCGTCATGTGCCTTGGTGAGCTTCAGACCGGCACAGCGCCCAAGCGACTCATTCATTTCTTGCAGCACTTGCAGCAAGGCGTCGCCATCGAGCCGCGACACCTTACGCTGAGTTTCCGCGCTCGAGCCCTCGAGGCTGCCGAGTTCCAGCGGCCGCTTGCCAAGAGCGCCCACGGGCGTCGTCGTGCTCGAAGACCTCGAAGCCATCAGGTCCGGCACTGCTGGGCGCGACTCCAAGGACTCCAAGCAATCATAATACCGGATCTCCTTCGGAATCACACGCGTTGCATGCATCAACAGACATAAGCAACGCAACCTCCTCGTTCTCGGTGTTACTTAGGTGTTACTGTGTGTATCTACTGTGCGTGTTACTGTGTTTGTTCAGAGCGAGCTGCCCCACTCTCTTACCACTCTCTGCCGTATATGCGCATATCTGCGCGCACGTACGTATGATACTGTAGCTGTAGATCGGGGTACCTGCCTACCTCTCTAGACAGACTGAGACTCTGGTCACTTTCGGCCGCCGTTTGTAATCATGTCCGAGAGCGAGCCGAGCATGCTCGTGAACTCGCTGCGCGAGATCATGAGCACCTGGGTCGGCTGCACCGCCGTCACCGTCGCCGCGCGCTGGTCGGTGGACAGGAGTGCGAGCTCGCCGAAAAAGTCGCCTCGGCCGAGATGCTTGCCCTGCACCTTGCTTTCGGGCCCTTGCGTGCACTTGACCTCGCCACTGCGCACGAGGAAAAAGTGGTTGCCCTCGTCGCCCTCGGCGAGGATCACGCGCCCGGCCGGGTACTCGACCTCGCGCAGGCAGCGCGCCAGCTCGAGCAGTTGGGCCTCTTCCAGGTCGCCCTGCTCGATGCAGTGCTGCAGGATGGGCACGTTGGCGAGGAAGCGTGCATAGTCGTGTGCGTCCTGCTGCGCCTTGTTCATCAGGATCGTCTTGAACGCGGCCTCGTCCAGAGCCCACGCGCTCACCTTGCTCTCCGCCGTCACCGTCGCCGCGCTCGTCGCGGGGCTCGGCGCTCCGTGTATCAGCGCGAGGTCGCCGAAGGCGACCCCCCGGGTGGCCTTCATCACGGAGCCCTTTCCCATGATCGTGATATCCGCGACGCCGGCCTCGAGGATGTAGAAGGTCTTGGCGCGCTCGCCCTGTCGGGTGAGCTGCTTCCCCTCGGCGAATGTCTTGAGCTCGAAGGCGAGCACGAGCGCTTCAAGGTCCGAGGGCGTGAGTGTCTTCATCAGCCGATTGCATGCGAGCGCACCTTTGAGGAACTCCTTGGCGGCTTGCGGCTTGTCGTGCACAGGTGGGCTCCAACCGACGGGTACGTTAGGGACCGGCACGTTGACGGCCGGCCGGCGGCACGAGCCACGCACGCCAGCCATTCGCTTCTCGCTCAGCAGCAGCTCTTCATGCTCATCGGTGACCTCGTCGTCCTCCGCACTGGCATCCTGGTCCTTGGCGAGCTTGCGCAGGTAGTCCGAGATTACGCGGAACGGGTCGTCCGAATTCTGCTTGATGGCCATGTTTACAGCGTTCGAGACGTGTTGTTCTATCCCAAACTGTGTCAGGTATTGCTGCACCGCCGTGAGCTGCGCGGCGTGCGCTTTGGAGGAGGCGCTGGCGGCGGATGCTGCGGATGCGGTTAGCACCGCGGTGGATGCGCTGAGCGGTGTGCTGCTGGCAGCAGCAGCAGCAGCAGTGACGGCAATCCTGGAAGCAGACATCGGCGGGAGCTCCGAGCCGCAGCTTGTGTGACTTGTGACTGACTTGTGTGCTGCGGGCCAGGAAAAGAATTCGTGCCGTTACTTCCATCAACTTTTCTCTCGATTCAAAATTGCATGCACACAGCGATGGCGTGCTGCGTCGTCGGAAGGGCACCCTGCGCATTGGGTGTTCTTAACCCGTTATACGTGACGACCAGGAAGATGTAGCATGCGTACAAGTTCTGCGTTTACGACCAGTTCATGTACTAGGAAGGTGTTACCCACAGAGTGTCCGCTCGTTCCTAGAGTGGCCGCTCGCTAGCGGGGGCCAGCGAGGGTGGGGGGCGCTCGCGAGCGCGCTGGCGAGCGAGCGCGCGAGCGCGCGCGCTCGCGGATTCGCTTTCGGTTTCGCTTCACAGTTCGCTTCCTCCGCGCGCTGGCGAGTCCGCTAGCGCAGTCTCAAAGCGCGCTCGCTCAGCGCGCTGGCTCATGCCGCTCACTGCGGGTCGCTGCAGTCCGCTCAAGCCGAGTGCGGTGACACCGATGCCACGCCGTCTCGGGCGCAGAATGCATGCACCGCGGTGCGTGAGCAGAAGCTCGCACATCGCGAGCACTCTTACCAGCGGCGTCTCTGCTAGGAATCCTACGTCATTCAGCTGGACGAGACCCGCGGCTGCAGAGCTACATGCGCTTCGACTGCACCTTCCTCGAGGCATCCGGCGTCTCCGCACTGCAGGAGCACCCGTTCGCGCCAGTTGCCACGCCGATATCTGCGCTTCAGAAGGCCACGCTAGGCTCCGACTTGGCAACCCCGCGCACGTGCACCTCCGCCAAGGCCGGCTGTGCGGAGCGGCAGTACACCATCGAGCAGCTCCGCCTCGCGGCGCACAGCATCCTCGCGGCTGCCAAGAGCGGCAAGCCGCTGGCGGCGGCGGCGGCGGCGCGGCTGCAGGGCGTCCCGTCGATGCGACGCTCGCTGACGCGTCTGATGGAGCAGGTGTGGGCGCTCGATGGGCCCGATCGCGATCAGGCGGGCTTCGGCCTCGATCGCTGGCTCGTGCGCTCGGACTACATCGCCGCGTACGAGTTCGCGGTGAAGGGCAACGACGACTTCGCCGCGCGGCGCATCTTCTCGGAGCAGGATGACGCGCTCATCAAGGAGGGCTGTGACCTGGCTGCTGCCAGCGGCTTGGGCCTTGACTTCATCACGGTGCGCGACATCATGAACATATTCATCGCCAAGGAGGATCTCAAGGACCCCTTTTCGGGCCACCTCTACAAGCCCACGCTCACCTTCGTGCGCAAGTGGGCGAAGCGCGTGGGCGTCAAGGTGTACAAGACCTCCTCGATCTCCAAGGAGCGCGCCATCAAGGCCACCGTCGAGATCCGCGACGAATGGTTCGGCCTCGTCGAAACATATGTGCGCGAGCTCCATGCTCGTGGCCTGATCCCATGGGCCACGTACGACCACATCCCCGACAGCTGCAAGTACAACTATGATGAGGAGGCGCCCAACCCGGAGAAGGGCCGTGCAAAGGTGCTGGCCTCGAAGCGGAACGACCCGGCGCTGCGCCGCCTCTTCGACCTCGGCCACGATGGCAAGATGGCCGTCCACGTCACCGATGGCATGACGACCTGCGCGGATGGCCGCCTCTGCGCGACGTATCTGCTCAAGGCGCGCGGCGGCGGCAGCGCCAAGAAGGCAGCTGCGAAGCGCAAGGCCGGCGAGGAGGTGAAGCGGCTGGAGCCAAAAGATGCCGACAAGAGCAATCTTCTCGATGCAGGTGCTCCTGACGGTGAGACGCTCAACATCGGCATTGGCGTGACCCCCAACGGCTCCATGACCCTCGAGGAGTTCCCTTTTTGGTGCCGCCATTTCAACGAGTACTGCGTGCTGCCCACGCAGGGCGGGCGCATCGAGGACAACGGTGTCGTGATCAAGGAGGGTGGCCAGCCCGTGCTGCTCTTCATCGACGCGCACGCGTCCCGCTGGGGCCCCAGCGCCTTCGCCTACTTGATGGAGAACAACATCTTTCCGATTTGCGTGCCGTCGCACACGACCATCTGGTCGCAGCCCAACGACGCGGGCTGCAATGCAGCAGCCAAGCACTGGTTCGGCACCATCGTGCGCGAGCAGTCGGCGTCCATCGAGACCGCAAAGGGCAAGGAGGCGTTCAACGCGGTCTTCCGGGCCTCGGTCGTCGCCTGGCGCAAGGAGCTCGCGGAGGGGTTGAGCTCGGCGGCGCGCACCAATGCCATCAAGTCGGCGTGGCGGCGCGTCGGATTGGGCGGTAAGCTGAACCCCAACTGCGAGATGTGGACGGCCGCGATCGCCACGTTCGGCGAGGGGTCAATGCTCCACACATCGCTGCGCACCATCCGCGCCGCCATCTTTGCGGCGGCAGATGCTGCTGCTGCTGAGGAGGATGCCGCCAGCGATGCTGCAAGCGCCCATGCCGATGAGGACGTGGACATGCAGCCAGCAGCTGCGCCGTTGCGGCTGGTGCTCGGCCTCTCCGCCGAGCAGATGCTCCAGGCGGAGCGCAGCGAGCGCCTGCTGACGGCGCTGCGAGACGCACGCACCATGAGTGTTGAGCTGCGCGGCGCCACCGACGACTTCGACGTGAAGGCCCTTGAAGTCACCGCGGTGGCGCAGCGCCGTGGCACGCGCATCGTGATCACCCCCACCGATGAGGATGGTGAGGCAGTGACACTCTTCACTTCACAGCTGGAGGACCACTGTGATGAGGATGTCAAGAGGGTGTGCTTGCAGTACCGGCTGGCGCGGGAGGTGGGGAGCAGTAGCAGCGTGAGCCTAGCGAAGCAGCAGGCCCGCGAGCGCCGGCTCAAGCTGGCCCTGGTGGCAGAGCAGGCGAAACAGCTGCATGAGGCACAGCTTGAGGAGCTGCGCGCGCGCGTGGAGGCGCGCGTGAAGGAGACGGGCGAGCTGGATGCCGAGCTCTGGCGCCAGGTCCGCGTGCTGCATGCAACGCCGCCGCCCGTCGTGATCGATGGCGTGCTGGTGCGCTGCTCGGTCGCGCTCACCACATCACTGCTGAACTCGCTCACCCTCGTCAGCGCCATGGCTGAGAAGCTGGCCAACCATGCCTCCACCGTCATGCAGGTCTGTTCATTCAAGATCCAACAACCCCTCCCAATCCCCTCTGGCACCCAACTGAAAATTTCGATTCACTCTCTGGGCAGGGGGAGGCCGCCAAGAAGCGGCGCAAGGGGGTGCCGACGGCTCCGAATACCGGGCGTGGTGCCACCGGGCACGAGGCCCACGAGCAGAACGTGCAGCTTCGTGCCGACCGCGCCGCCGCCGCCGCCAAAAAGAAGACCGACGCGGAGGCGCGCCAGGCGGACAAGGCTGCCAAGAAGCAGGCGGCGCTGGACAGCGAGCGGGCCGCCTTCGAGGAGCGCGCCGCAGGGGTGCTGCGCAAGCTCGTGGAGCAGTGTGATGGCGACTTCGCAGCGCTCTCCGTCACCAACCGGTCGGTGCTCATTCGCTGGTATGGGGGCAACGCGCCGAAGCGGCCGCGGGCAAATGGTGCTGACGACGACGAGATGGCGGAGGAGTGGGCAAAGGTGTCCGACGGCAAGAACCTGGAGGAGGACCTCGTCGCTTGGGACGCGGGCGAGGAGGAGGAGGAGGGGGAGGAGCAGGGGGGGGGTGATGAGGAGGAGGATGAGGAGGATGAGGAGGAGGGGGAGGGAGAGGAGGAGGAGGAGGGGGAGGAGGAGGAGGGGGGTGGTGAGGAGGAGGATGAGGACGAGTAGTGGCCCTCGTCACCGCCGCCGCCCTCGCCGCTGTCGCCTCCTCAACCCTTGCCACCGACTGAGAATGTTCGATTCGGTGTTGCACGTACAGTCATGGCACAGCTGTAGATAGTGTGCTACATGTAGTTGTTGATCCTCCCGGCGTTGCCGTTGGCCGGGTCGTTAGCGCATCGATCGCGCGCGGGCGCGCTCAGATCCCCCCCCCCCCCCCCCCCCCCCCCCCCCCCGGCGCCCCCCC